>WNGG01000092.1_pt1 | contig 105392 bp, 95 predicted proteins | sample 5400661 | NCBI WGS metagenome assembly WNGG01 (sample SAMN13153372, study PRJNA577476) | soil metagenome | isolation source: 100 cm soil or saprolite under Garry oak tree replicate 1 | place: USA:California | collected 2016-06-15
GACCAGGATGCGTACGATCACCAGGCCCAGCTCGCTCGAGGTATCGACCGGCTCATGAACGCTGGCGAGGATCGCTGCATGGCGCTCGCATACTGCCCGGAAGCGCTCGAACTCTGCCGGGTGGCGGACGAGTCGGTCGAGCTTCCAGACCAACACCCCGTCGACCGTGCCTAGCTCCAGGTCGGCAAGCAGTCGCTCGTAATCGGGCCGGGTCACACGTCGATAGGCGGTCAAGTCGGTGTCCTCATACACCCCCGCGATCGGCCAGCGCTTCGCCTCCGCGAGCGCGCGGCAGTCGGCGATCTGCCTGCCCGTGGCGGTCTGGGTGCCATCACGGTCCTGACTGAGCCGAGCGTAGATGGCGAGACGCTGGACCATGCGAGGAACGCTAGGCGAGAAAGGGGACTTTAGTCAAAGTTTGCTTGAACGTGTGTGTCCTCATTCCGAGAGAAGAGAGCCGTCGCTAACACGACCATTCGGAGGGATCCACGTGAGCCCAAGCCGCTCAACGCTGAGGATGGCAGAGCTTAGCTCGGGGCGAGCAGCCAAGAGCGCAGCAGGGTTACGAACTCCGCCCACCGCGGCCGAGGGTCGGCCAACAAAGCATGCACCGCATCGGTTGCCCGGAACTCGGGCCAGGCCAGGCGAAGAAGCAGATAGGAGATGACCAGCGTCTCGCGCAGCTCCTCTTCCACCACCTGCAGCGCGCGCGGCACATACACGGGTCCGTTGCTCTCCCAGAAATCGGCGTTGTTGTAGCCGGCGCGGCTATGTGCATACCCGCAGAGCCGCGCATACACCCGCTTCAGCCAGGCGCTGTTCCCGTCCCCAAGGACAGAGCTCGGTAGGGCAACTCGGTCGACTTTCCTGCCCACAGCGCTGTCGCGCAGCCACGTCCGGGCTTGACCGAAGGAGATCTCTTGGCCATCGCGCCAGCGTTCGCACAATCGGCGATTATCGGTCACGGCCAGACCCGCGGCGACCGTCAGGACCTCCAAGGCGTTCCGCAAGCACCCGATGGCCTGCCGGTAGTAGCCGTGCACTGCATTGAAGACCACTGCGTCGAACTCTTCTCCCGCTAGTAAGGCTGGCTCGTCCATGAAGGGAGCCTCGCCTGGGTTAGGCCACGAGAAGACCCACCCGACCTCCAAGCTGTGCAGGGCATCCAGTATTCGGCCCTGATGACTGCTCGTCCGTAGGGCGACGTCGGTCGGCAGGTCCACCACGTCCGCCCATGTCTCCTCCGAGACCAGCTCGGTCGGCGGGAGGTCATGTCCGGTGCCCGGATCGGCAAATATGTGCGGAGCGAGCAAGGCTCGCATACGGCGGAAGTCGTCGGGCGGTAAGTCGAGTCGGTCCTCGTCACGCATGGAGCCTGCTGCCCTCTGTCGGTGCGTGGTCTGTCGGTCGACGACCGTCAGCCCTCCAATGCTGCCTCGTTCGGGGAGCGAACTTCTCCGCGGCTGGTCGGATTCACCTCGATGCGAACAGCACCAGCGCTCCTGCCGCTCGCTGGTCAGGAGCGGGCTGCGCCCTCAAACACCGTAACCTTCCCCACCTAACGCTCGATTACTGAGGAGCCATGGTCTCATGGCGGTGTTCTCTGTGATGGGCGGTACTGCACCCGGAAAAGGAGGAAGCGTGGCGGCAGAGCGCTTATCCCAGCTTCTACCAGCCACTTCTCGACGCGCCCTGCAAGGCGCGCTCCGCTCGGGTGTCCCAGCCGCCTCAGTGGCCTTCTACGCTCGATGGTGGCAGCTGGAAACGTGGTTACGGACTCTGTGCTACCTCGAACTGCGTGCCGCGTATGGGCGTCAGTGGATTACCCAGCTTGCCGGCAGCGCGCAGCGTCGAGCTGTCCAGGACGCGGTGAACGCCTACATGGCATCGCCAGACGCTGACAGCCCGCTCGCTTATCTGGACGTCGCGGACCTGTTTTCGCTGATCGATGACGACACGCGCTGGCCGATGTTCGAGGGTGCGCTGCTACCCCGTCGGCGCTGGCAGGGGGCCGTAGACGGTCTGCGTCAGCTGCGCCACCGCAGCGCCCACTGTCGGCGCCCCCACGGTGACGACCTCGCCCGCCTGGAGCAGGTGCTGCGAGACCTCGAGCCTGGCGCCCGGCGTACCTTGAGCAGCTACTACGATCGGCAGTGGGTCGGCGCGGACCTCAACGATCCAGTAGTTGATGCGTGGATAGCACGCCAGCATCAGCAGGCGGACCTGATCGAGCATGCACGGAAGCGATACGACACGGATTTCACTCTTGCCTACTCGGTGCGCCCCTGGGCGCAGCAAACGGTCGGGGCAGCTGTCAGCGGACAGCTTGGCCTGCTGTGGCATGCCAGATGGAATCTGCGAGACCGCTTCCTCCGGCCCGTCGACTTGTGGGGCGACTACCTCGACGCCCCGGACATCCGCGAGCTGGTCGTCCATGTCCTGCAGGACAGCCCCGTCGCAGTCTCGGTGACGTTCGCGGCCGTCGATGATCCTGTCGATGTGAGCGACGCGATTGGTACTTGCTTCCTGAGCATCCTGGACGTGAGCAAGCCCAGGGCCGCGGTCACGGAGCGGGACTGGGATCGCTGGAGGGATGGAAGCGGGGAACTCGACACACGAGTCCAAGTGCAAACCCCTCTGGCCAAGAGTTACGGTTACGAGCTCACAAGCGTCTTCGACGCTTGAGCAGGAGGTCTTGTTCGTCTCTCAGTCAGGTCGAGTAGGGCGGCTAGCTCAGAGGGTGGAGGCGAGTCCGAATAGGGACCTTACTTAACTTTGGGTTGCACCAAGGAAGCCTGCCAGTTCAACGACAACCTGCACGGGTTCCAGCGGGCCGGCGTGCCGGTGGTCGGCATCTCCGCGGACGACGCCGCCAGCCACCGCGCCTTCCGCGAGAAGTACGGGCTGCGCTTCCCGCTGCTGTCGGATCTCGATCATCAGGTGATGGATGCCTACGGCGCGTGGGGCGAGAAGAACCGCTACGGCAAGACCAGCGTCGGCGTGCTCCGCTCGACCTTCCTGATCGACGAGCAGGGCGCGGTCCAGCGCGCCTGGTACAACGTCAAGGCCGATGGCCACGCCGAGAAGGTCCTGGCGGAGGCGACCGCCTAGGCCACGGGACCGATCACCCCGCAGGCGGCGCGCAGCCGCCACCATGCTCGCCGCATCCGTCCGATTCTCCGCGTCGCCCGCTGCCGGCGGCAACCTTGACACTAAATTGTCAAGGTTGCTAGCCTCCGGCCAATGGCAACCGACCTGGAACGGCTCGCGCTGCGCCACGGCATCCGGCCCGGCCTGGCCGACGCGGTGGGCGCGGCCGCCGCGCGGCTCGGCACCACCGCCCGCATGCTGCGCTACCGCGAGTCCCTGGGCCTGCTGGCCCCGGCGCGCACCGCCGGCGGGTACCGGACCTACGGCGAGCACGACCTGCTGGCCGCCGCCTACGCCGCCGACCTGGAGGAGCGCTACGACGTGCCGCCTGCCGCCGTCGCCTTCGCCCTGCGTGCCGTCCACGAGCCCGCGCTGCGCGGCGAGATCGCCACCCTCGGCCGCCTGACCCGCCGCCAGCCGGCGGGGGCGGGGCGGGCGGCCGTGGGCCGCGAGGGCGCGGTCCAGGGCGCCGCCCGCGAGCCCGGGCGCACGGCGGCGCTGGACTTCGAGGCCCGGAAGGCGCGGGCCCTGCTGCGCCTGGCGAGCTGATGGAGGAACCGTGAGGACGATCGACCGCATGCTGAAGGACCCGGCCCTGGCGGCCGCGGGCCGCCGCAAGATCGACTTCGCCGCCAGGCGAATGCCGGTGCTGGCCGCGATCCGGGACGAGTTCCAGCTCGCCCGGCCGCTGGAGGGGGTCCGGATCGGCGCCTGCCTGCACACGGAAGTTCGCCGAGTACTGGGGGGTGCGCTCAGTCAGGTGGGTCGGAGAGGGGCCGGCGGCCGGCGAAGCCCGTCTCGGGCCAGTGCCACCAGGCGACCTCCGGCTCGTCAACCAGCCAGCAGAGCCAGTATGGCCGCCCACTGGCCGAGCGCGCCGGGAAGTCGACCAGGCCGTTGTCGACGTCGCGCAGCAGGATCCCCTCGGCGGACAGCTCGTCCAGGGCCGCCCGCAGCTCCGCCGCCTGCTGGCCGCCGGTCCCGTGGCGCTGGCCGTTGCGCTGCCCGTTGCCGTGGATCCGCGCGGCCATCTCCTTGCTGGGCTGCTCCCTTCGGGTGCCGGTGAGCGCCTGGATCCGGCGCACGGTCGCCCGCACGCGCTCCAGCGCCGCGTTGGCCTCGTCGACCGTCCAGCCGTCCTCGCGTCGCCCCATCTGCCCACCTCCGCATTCCGCTGCCGCGAACATACCGCAGTGAAATGATGGGCGCGCAGGTGGCACCAGCAGTAAGGGGGATGACGATGGAGCGCTCCACCGACGCTGTCGTTGCTGGGACGACCGCTTCCGATCAGATCAGCCGGGAGGAGTTGCAGCTCGCCACGCGCAACCATGGCATGCCCCTGGAGGCGCTGCGCTATCCGGTCACCCCACTCGGCCTGCACTACGTGCTGGTCCACTACGACATTCCGGTCGTCGACCCGGCCGCGTGGCGGCTGGTGATCGATGGGAGCGTGGACGATGACCTGGCGCTGTCGCTCGACGACCTGCGCAGGCGTCCGACCGTGACCTCCAGGGTGACGATGGAGTGTGCCGGCAACGGCCGGGCCCGGCTGTCGCCGCGGGCGCTGAGCCAGCCTTGGCTGGTCGAGGCGGTCGGGACGGCCGAGTGGACCGGGACGCCGCTGCGGCCGCTGCTCGAGGAGGCGGGCCTGTCCGGGCGGGCCGTCGAGCTGGTCTTCTCAGGCTTGGATCGGGGGATCGAGGGCGGGGTCGAGCAGCGGTACCAGCGCAGCCTCCAGGTCGGCGAGGCGCTCGGAGACGGCGTGCTGCTGGCGTGGGAGGTGAACGGTCAGCCGCTGCCGCCCCAGCACGGCTTCCCGCTGCGGCTGGTGGTGCCCGGCTGGTATGGCATGGCCAGCGTGAAGTGGCTGGACCGCGTCACCGCGATCGAGGCCGGGTTCGACGGCTACCAGCAGGTCCGGGCCTACCGGTACCGGAACCGGCCCGATGACGTTGGCGAGCCCGTCAGCCGGATCGCCCCACGCTCGCTGCTGGTGCCTCCTGGCATCCCGGAGTTCATGACGCGGCGGCGCTTCGTCCCGATGGGCGCCTGCCGCCTGGAGGGCCGGGCCTGGTCGGGTTGGGGACCGATCGTCGGGGTCGAGGTGAGCGACGATGGCGGCCGCACCTGGCTGCCCGCCGAGGTGGACCCGCCGCAGGGCCCGCATGCCTGGCAGCGCTGGTCGGCCGCCTGGGAGCCGACCAGCCCCGGCGACTACGAGCTGTGCTGCCGGGCGACCGACTCCAGCGGCCGCGGGCAGCCGACCAGCCCGCAGTGGAACCTCGGCGGCTACGCCGACAACGACGTGCACCGGGTCGCGGTCACGGTGACTCCGGCGTGCTGAGCGCCTCCGGCCACCGGTCGTGAGTCAGCAGCTGAGGCCGTCTGCCGCGGTCCCGACGATGGGGTTCTCCGGAGGCGTGGCGGAGGTCATGTCCGGAGCCTTGGAGTCGTCGAGCCGGCCGAAGTTCTGGGTCGCCCAGGCGCGCCCACCGGAGCAGATGACCGCGACCCCCACCGAGTCGAAGCCCGGCTGGAGCATGTTGCTGCGGTGGCCGTCCGAGTGCATCCAGCCGGTGTGGACCTGGAGCGCCTCGTTCGGGTAGCCCTCGACCCAGGCGATGTTCTCGCCGAGCGCGGAGAACTTGTCGATGCCGGGCAGGCTGGACGCGGCGCCCAGGTCGCGGTGCTCGAAGTCCCCGGTGCTGGCCATGTGCTGGGACCAGTCGGCCGCCATGTTGGCCAGATCGGCGTCCCACGTGAGGGTGTCCAGGCCCCTGGCCTGCCGCTCGGCGTTGAGGCGGGCGAACAGCTCCTGGGCGATTTTTTCCGCGACGGTGTTGGCCCGGCTGGTCGCCGGCGCTCCGGTCGAGGACGGCGCCGGGGCGCTGGCGCTCGGCCGGCTGGTGGTCGTGGGCGCCTTGGTGGTCGCCGGCGCTCTGGTCGTGGTGGTCGCGGCCGGCTTCCGCTTGGCTCCGGTGGTCGCCGGCCGCGCGGCGCCGGCCCTGCCCCCGGGGATGGTCTGTCCGACCCTGGCGTTGGTCTGGGTGGCGTTGCCGCTCGCCTTGGCGTGGTCGGCGGTCGAGCCGAGGGGGCGGGCGTCGGCCGGCATCAGGAACCACGCGAGCACCAGCGGCAGCACGATCATGACGGCCATGCGCAGATTGGCGAACCAGGGCTGCACGCGCTTGGCGTGCTGCGGGGCGGCCCTGCGGCCGTAGGTTCGCTCGTCTCGCACCGTGCCAGCCTCTCGCTCGAACCGGTCGGTCGACGGCAGCGGGGTGCGGACGCTCGACGGCGGCGCGCGACCCATTGCTCGCTGCTGACCCGAGTTGGGGGGACTCTGGGGGATGGGCCACAGCGGCGTAACCCTGGCAAATCAACCCGATCAATGTCAAACGCAGTGGTCGCGGGGGCGGCTCGCCGGCTAGCCGATCTTGCGGTGGACGATCTCGATGGCCGCGCCGACGACCGCGAGCAGGATGGCGACGCCGATCAGGACGGAGGCGGGGGGCAGCGCCAGCGCGAACTGCTCGCGCAGCCAGGGGATGGTCAGCACGCCCACCAGGGCGCCGACCATGGAGGCCAGGATGGTGACGCGGAGCGCGTTGAGCGGCCGTGACAGCGACCAGAGCACCTCCAGGCCGGCGCCGGTGAGGGTGATGGTCGCGGTGGTCCGCGCCTGGTCCAGCGGCACGCTCGGGCTGCGGTGCGCGAGCCAGTAGGCGATCAGGGTGGCGCCGGCCGCCACCAGGCCCGCCGGCACCGCGAACGCCAGCACCCGGCGGACCAGGTCGGGCCGTGCGCGGCGGAGGTTTGGCTCCAGTGCCAGGAAGAACCCGGGGATGCCGATAGTGAGGCTGCCGACCAGGGTGAGCTGGCGGGGGAGGAACGGGAAGGGCAGCCGGGCGATGCCGACCGCGACCGCCAGCGCCGTGGCGTAGACGGTCTTGGTCACGAACAGCTTGGCGACCCGCTCGATGTTGGCGATCACCCGCCTGCCCTCGGCGACCACGTCGGGCAGGGTGGCGAAGCGGTTCGACAGCAGCACCAGTTGCGCGACCGCGCGCGAGGCGGGGCTGCCGTTGCCCATCGCGATGCCGAGGTCGGCGTCCTTGAGCGCCAGCACGTCGTTGACCCCGTCGCCGGTCATCGCCACCACGTGGCCGCGGGTGTGCAGGGCGGCGACCATGGCCTGCTTCTGGTCGGGCACCACCCGGCCGAACACCGAGCCGCGCTCCAGCAGGTCCGCGAGCGCGGCCGGGTCGGTGGGCAGCGAGCGGGCGTCGATCGGCTCGTCGCTGCCGGGGATGCCGACCTGGCGCGCGACCGTCGCCACCGTCCGCGGGTGGTCGCCGGAGAGCACCTTGGTGCGGACGCCCTGGTCGCGGAAGTAGGCGATGGTCGGGGCCGCGTCGGCGCGGACGCGGTCGCCGAGCACCACGAACGCCGCCGGCTCCAGGCCGCCGGGAAGCTCGCCGTTGGCCACCGGCTCGGGCGCGGCGGCCAGCAGGACCACCCTGCGGCCCTCGACCGCGATCGCCTCGGTGCGGCGCAGCAGCTCCCGGTCGGTCCCGCCGCCGGCGGCCAGCAGCACCTCCGGGGCGCCGAGCACGAAGTGGCCGTGCCCGTCGAAGCTGGCCGCGCTCCATTTCCTCGCCGAGCTGAAGGGCACCACCTTGGTGGCCTCCCAGCCGTCCGGCGCCGGGTAGGTGGCGGCGATCGCGCGCAGGGTCGCGTTGGGGTTCGGGTCGGCCGCCGCGATGGCGCCGAGCGCAACCGCGCCCGCGCCGGCGGGGCGGTCGCCGAGCGGGACGAGGTCCTGGACGGCCAGGTCCCCCGCGGTGATCGTGCCGGTCTTGTCGAAGCAGAGGACGTCCACTCGTGCCAGGGTCTCGACGGCGGCCAGCTCCTGCACCAGCACCTGCCTGCGGCCCAGCCGCACCACGCTGACGGCGAAGGTCACGCTGGTCAGCAGCACCAGCCCCTCGGGGACCATCGCCACCGAGCCCGCCACCGCGCCGCGGAGCCCGCTGCGGAGGTCCTGGTGCTGGGTGATGAGCTGGCTGGCGAACAGCAGCGCCGCCGTGGGGATCAGCACCCAGGTCACCATGGTGATGATCCGGTCGATGCCGGCGCGCAGCTCCGAGCGCGCCAGCGTGAAGCGCCGCGCCCGCTCGGCCAGCCGCGCGGCCTGCGCGTCGCCGCCGACCCTGGTGGCCCGGTAGCTGCCTCCGCCGGCGACCACGAAGCTGCCGGAGAGGATCTCCTCGCCCGGGCTCTTGCCGACCGGCTCGGATTCGCCGGTCAGCATCGACTCGTCGACCTCGAGCCCGGTCGAGTCCAGCACCTTGCCGTCGACCACCACCTGGTCGCCGGGCCCGACCTCCAGCAGGTCGTCGAGCACGACCTCGCCGACCTCGATCTGGCGCTGCTCGTGGTCGCGGAGCACGGTCGCGCGCGGCGCGTTGACCAGCTCCAGCCGCTCCAGCGTCCACTTGGCGCGGACCTCCTGGATGATGCCGAGCAGGGTGTTGGCCACCAGCACGATCCCGAACAGCGCGTCCTGGATCGGCCCGACCGCCAGGATCACCGCCAGCAGCGACCCGAGCAGCAGGTTGAAGCGGGTGACCACGTTGGCGCGGACGATCTGGCCGTAGGTCCGGGTGGGTGCCTCGGGGACGTCGTTGACGAGCCCCCGCGCGACGCGATCGGCGACCTCGGCGGCGCTCAGCCCCGTATGCTCGATCTGGCTCCCCACACGCCCCCCGTTCTCGCCAGTGGCAGCCCCCACCGGAGCCTCGCGGCGGCGGGTTCCCAGCTCGAAGCGGGGCACGGGGTCGCCCGGTCGCAGTGGCGATCGTACCAGCGGAATGGGCGGAATCTGGAGAACCGGCAGGGTCCGGAAGGCAGGCGACCGCATGACGCGTTACGATCACCCAATCTAGGCGAAATCCCCGAAGTGCATTTCTGAACGTGACTCAGGGAGGTGCCTGCATGGAGGACCACTCGCGCGGCAAGGTGACAGCCGCCGGGCTGGGAGGCAGGGGGGTGGTGGAGCAGGCGATGATCGAGGGCGAGCCGGGGACCGCGGACGAGGACGGGGCCCTTCCGACCGGACGCCAGCTCGAGCTGCGCCGTGGCGGCGTCAGCGCGGTGGTCACCGAGGTCGGCGCGACCCTGCGCGCGCTCGAGGTGGGCGGGCTCAGCATCCTGCAGGGCTTTCCCGCCGACGGCATGCCCGAGGCCTCCCGCGGGCAGGTGCTGATCCCCTTCCCCAACCGGGTGGACCGCGGGCGCTACGCCTTCCACGGCCGCAGCCTGGAGCTGCCGCTGGACGAGCCGGACCGGACCAACGCCATGCACGGCCTGGTCCGCTGGCTCAACTGGGCGCCGCTCAGCAGCACGCCGAGCCGCCTGGTCATGGGCCTGGTCCTGCACGCCAGGGACGGGTACCCGTTCGTGCTGTCGCTGCGGGTCGCCTACACGCTGACCCCGTCGGGGCTCCGCGTGCGGCAGAGCGCCCGCAACCTCGGCGCCGTGCCGGCCCCTTACGGCGCCGGCTTCCACCCGTACCTGACCGTCGGCACGCCCAGGATCGACGAATGCCTCCTCAGGCTGCCCGCGCGCACCTCCTTCCTGGTGAACGCGCGCATGATCCCGACCGGCAGGGCGGGTGTGGCGGGCACGCCGCTCGACTTCCGCGAGCCGAGGGCGATCGGCGGCACCGTCATGGACACCGGCTTCACCGACCTGGAGCGCGACGCCGACGGCCTGGCCAGGGTCGAGCTGGCCGCGCCCTCCGGCCGCCCGCGCCTCAGCGTGCTGCTCGACCGCGGCTACCCGTTCCTCCAGGTGTTCACCGGCGACGGCCTGCCTAACGAGGTGCGGCGGCGCGCGATCGCCATCGAGCCGTACACCTGCGCGGCCAACGCTTTCAACAATGGCCTCGGCCTGCGCGTGCTCGCGCCCGGCGAGTGCTTCTCCAGCGTCTGGGAGATCGCCGCGGCGCCGTGAGGCGGACCCGCTACAGTTGAGCAAATGCAGCAGGCCCAGCGGGAAGGGCTCTTCGCGCCGGCGCGGCGTGCTCTGACGGTCGGCCTGGTCCTCACGGTGACCCTGGTCGCCTTCGAGGCCCTGGCCGTCGTGACGATCCTGCCGGTGATCAAGGACGACCTCGGCGGCCTGCGCCTGTACGGCTGGGTCACCAGCGCGTTCTTCCTCGGCACGCTGGTCGGGATCGTGGTCGCGGGCTCCGAGTCGGACCGCCGCGGGCCTGGGGCGCCCTACGTGCTCGGCATCCTGCTGTTCGCCGCCGGGCTGATCATCGGCGGGCTGGCGCCCAGCATGCTGATCCTGGTGCTCGCGCGGGCGCTCCAGGGCATCGGCGCCGGCGCGATCCCAGCCACCGCCTATGCGGCCATCGGCCGCAGCTACCCCGAGGCGCTCCGCCCGCGCGTGTTCGCGGTGCTGTCGACCGCCTGGGTCGTCCCGGGGCTGATCGGGCCGGCCCTGAGCGCGCTGGTGGCTACGCACCTGAGCTGGCGCTACGTGTTCCTCGGCCTGCTGCCGCTGGTGCTGGTCGCCGCCGGTCTCGCGCTGCCTGCTGTGCGGCGGATCGGGCCGCCGCGGCAACCCGATCACCCGGGGAGCTCCCCTGGGGCCCCTCTGGCCGCGCACCGGTCGCGGCTGCTGGAGGCGGTGCGGGTCGCGGCGGGCGCCGGGCTGCTGCTGGCCGGGCTGACCGGCCGCTCCATCCCGCTGGCGGTGGTGCTGGCCGCCGCCGGGCTGCTGGTCGGGGTGCGCCCGCTGCTGCGCCTGCTCCCGGCCGGCACGCTGCGCGCCCGCCAGGGCCTGCCCACGGCCGTGCTCTCCAGAGGGATGCTGACCTTCGCGTTCTTCGGCGCCGACACCTACGTGCCGCTGGCGATCACCGCGGTGCGCGGCCGCACCCCGGCGGTGGCCAGTCTGGCGGTGACCGCCGCCACGCTCTCGTGGACGCTCGGCGCCTGGCTCCAGGAGCGAGGAGCACGGTCGTTGAGCAGCCGCTTCCTGGTGCGTACCGGCCTGCTGGTCGTGGTGGTGGGCATCGCCGTGATGGCGGTGTCGCTGCTGCAGGCCGTCCCGGTGGCGATCAGCGTGGTCGCCTGGGCCATCGGCGGGCTGGGGATCGGCCTCGCCTACGCGCCGATCACCGTCACCGTGCTCGGGCTGGCGCCGGCCGCCGAGCAGGGCACGGCCAGCGCGCAGCTCCAGCTCTCCGACACCCTCGGCACCGCGCTCGGCGCCGGGCTTGGCGGCGTGCTGGTCGCCGCCGGCGCCGCGGCCGGCTGGGAGCAGTCGAGCGCGCTGGCGGGGGTCTTCGGCCTGACCGGCGCGGTCGCGCTGATCGGGGTGGTGCTGACGCGGCGCCTCCCCGACCACCGCGTCGCCGCGGTCACCGAGGAGCCCGGCGCCAGCGCAGCGGGTGCTCGCCGATCCGGTCGAGCTGGCCGCGGCGCTCCAGGAGCACCAGATGGGCCTGGGTCTCGCCGACCGCGGCCCGGCGCATGAAACCGTGGATCTCCTCCCACGGCCGCGACCACGGCAACCGCGTGGCCACCTCCCAGACCGTCTCCGCGCCGGCGGCGACCAGCGCGGCGGTGGCCTCCAGGCGCTCCTCGTGGTGGGCGACGATGCTGTCGATACGCTCGCCGAGCCCCTCGAAGCGCCATTCGTGCGCCGGCAGGACCGGGCTGTCGGCGTACTTCCGCAAGCGCTCCAGCGAGGCGAGGTAGTCGCCGAGCGGGTCGCTGGCCGACTGCGGGTGGAGCGACACGGTGGCGGTGATCCGCGGGAGCACGTGGTCGCCGCTGAGCAGCAGCCCCGTCCGCTCCTCGTAGAAGCAGAGGTGGCCAGGGGTGTGGCCGGGAGTGTGGACCGCCACGAGCTGCCAGCCCGGCACGTCGGGACGGTCGCCGTCGGACAGCAGGACGTCGGGCGGGGTGACCACCACCACGCTGCGCACCGCCATGCTCGCGTCGCGCATGGCGACCAGCTCAGAATCCGGCGCCCCCGCGTCACGCAGCCAGGCAACGATCCGATCGAGCAGGTCGTCGACCTGGTCGTAGCGGTCGTTGACCAGGGCGGCGTCGGCCGGGTGCAGCGCCACCCACGCGCCGGAGACCTCTCTCACCCGCCCGGCCAGTCCGTAGTGGTCGGGGTGCAGGTGGGTGACCAGCACGCCGCGCACCTCGGTCAGGGCGGCGCCCATGGTCGCCAGGCCGGCCTCCAGGGCCGCGAACGACTCGGGCGCGTTCCAGCCGGGGTCGACCACGACCACCCCGCCGGGCACCTCGAACGCGTAGGTGAGCACGTAGCGCAGGGGGCTTCTCGGGATCGGCACCGGCAGGCTCCACAGACCGGGCCGGACCGGCTCGGCCGGTGGCAGGTCCCTGGCTGGGTGGAGGCTGCTGGCCACGGGCTCCTCCTCGGTCGCGGGTTGTCCACAGATTCTGGCCAGCATGCCCGCCAGAGGTCGACCTGTGCCATCCTCTGCGGTCTGACCAGCCAGTAGCGGGAGGGAGCCAGCATGGGAAACGGCAGCGAGTTCGGCATCACCGGCCTGGCTGTGATGGGCCAGAACCTGGCCCGCAACCTGGCCCGGCACGGCATCCCCGTCGCGGTGCACAACCGCACCGCGGCCCGAACGCGGGAGCTGATCGACGGCTTCGGCAACGAGGGGCCCTTCACCCCGACCTACTCGATCGAGGACCTGGTCGGGTCGCTCGAGCGCCCCAGGCGCATCCTGATCATGGTCAAGGCCGGCGCCCCGGTGGACGCCGTGATCGACGAGATCGCCCCCCACCTGGACGCGGGCGACGTGCTGATCGACGGCGGCAACTCGTTCTTCGAGGACACCCGCCGCCGCGAGCGCACCCTGCGCGAAGGTGGCCTCGAGTTCATCGGCACCGGCATCTCCGGCGGCGAGGAAGGCGCCCTGCACGGCCCGAGCATCATGCCCGGCGGCTCCAGAGAGGCCTACGCCGCCGTCGAGCACGTGCTCACCGCGATCGCCGCCAAGGTCGACGGCACGCCCTGTTGCACCTACGTCGGCCCCGACGGCGCCGGCCACTACGTGAAGATGGTCCACAACGGCATCGAGTACGCCGACATGCAGCTGATCGTCGAGGCCTACGACCTGCTGCGCCACGCGCTCGGGCTCGAGGCCCCCGAGCTCGCCGAGATCTTCGGCCGCTGGAACGAGGGCGACCTCGAGTCCTTCCTGATCGAGATCACCGCGCGCGTGCTCGGCCACGTCGACGCGGCCACCGGCCGGCCGCTGGTCGACGTGATCGAGGACGAGGCCGAGCAGAAGGGCACCGGCCGCTGGACCGCCCAGTCCGCGCTCGAGCTGGGCGTTCCCATCACGGCGATCACCGAGGCGGTGTTCGCGCGGATGCTGTCGTCCCGCAAGGGCGAGCGGGTCGCCGCCGCCAAGATCCTGCCGGGGCCGGGTGCCGAGCGGCGCGCGGGCGAGCAGCTCATCGACGACGTCCGCGACGCGCTCTATGCCTCCAAGGTGATCGCCTACGCGCAGGGATTCGACCAGATCGCCACCGCCTCCGAGCAGTACGGCTGGGACGTCGACCTGGGCGCGATGGCCACGATCTGGCGCGGCGGCTGCATCATCCGCGCGCGCTTCCTGGATCGCATCCGCGTCGCCTACGAGCAGGACCCGCGGCTCCGCAACCTGCTGCTGGCCGATTACTTCCGGGACGCCGTCGCCGGCGTGCAGCCGGCCTGGCGCAGGGTGGTCGCCACCGCGGTCGAGATGGGCGTGCCCACCCCGGCGTTCGCCTCGTCGCTCGCCTACTACGACGGCATCCGTCGCGAGCGCGGTCCGGCCAACCTGTTACAAGGTCTGCGCGATTTCTTTGGGGCGCACACATACCACCGGACGGACCGATTCGGTACCTTCCATACACGCTGGGCGCAGGACGGCGAGGAGGTGGAGATCGAATCCTAGAGTCATTGGTGAGAATTGACCGTCCGGCAGGCAGAATTCCGGTAACGGGCACGCGCCGACCAACGATCCAGGCCCGAGTCGTGCATCGGCCGGAAGGTATCGTAGGCTCGACCGGGACGAGGACCAGCATCTCCTCGACCTTGGTCGAGATCCGGCCGGTCATCTCTGGCCGGTCAATTCGGCCCGCAACGTCCAACGAAGGGCGGCCTACGCAACGTGCACGACGCGAAGGCGTCGCAGCAAGCCGCTCTTTGGGGCGGGGTGACCGGCCAGCATGTAGAAGGGGTGGAGTCGCATGGGGCCAGCAAGCCGATCGGGATACATGACCGCCACGGAGGTCGCGGCAATCCTGCACGTCACACCCAAGACCGTGTCCCGCTGGGCAAAAGAGGGGAAGCTGCCGTACATGCGAACGCTCGGCGGCCACCGTCGTTTCCCCGCCGACGCGATCGAGGCGCTCGCCAGGGAGCTACAGATGCCCCCCTCCCAGGGCGCCGCCTCAGAAGACTCGGAGTGACCGCGCCCAGTCGCTGGCGAAAACCGACGCGCCGAACGCGCCGCACCGTAACCCGCCGCCATGGCGAGTACTCCCATGCTTTCGCCCCGCGGTGGTTTCGACGGTGATCGGCCGCCGATATCGTCGCCGTTTTCCCCCCAACGTTCGCCCGCCGCCCACCATCAGCTCCCCGTTGCCAGTGCCGGCTCAGGATTCGAGTCGGTGTCCGCTGGTCGCGACCGTCACCGTCACGCTGTCGCCCTGATGCAGGCTGCCGGATGGGTTGATGGCGATGACCATCCCGGCGTCCGTCAGCGAGGCTCGGCCGGTCACGCTGATGCGCAGCCCGAGCCGGATCATGGCGGCGCGTACGGTGTCGAGCGGCTTGCCGAGGTAGCGCGAGGGATCGAGCACCACGAGGCGAGGGCCGCTGGACACCACCATGGTGACCGGCTTCCCGCGGGCCAGTCGTGTGCCGGCGGCCGGCTCCTGGGAGACCACCAGGCCGGCGCGCACGTTGCGATCGGGTTCTGAGCGCTCCCGGACCTCGAAGCCCGCGCGGGCCAGCGCCTGACCCGCCGCGGTGATCCGCTGGCCATCGACCGACGGCACCACCGCCACCGCGCGCTGCCGCGCCGCCGTGACCCCGCCCGCCACCAGCACCGTCAGCGCCATCACCACCGCGAGCACGAACCTCCGGCGATGCCAATGCCGACCCGCCCCTCGAACGGGCCCCCCCGCGGGCCCGAGAGCCGCCTGCCGAGCCAGGAGCGGCCCGGGTGCCCACTCGCCGGTCGCCTGCCCACCCGCCTGGTCCTCCAATGGCTGGCCGTCCGCCGCCTGGCCGTTCGGCGCTTGGTCGGCGGGCGCTGGTGGCTTGCCGTTCGCGTCTGGCTTGGCGTCGCCGTTGGCGGGGGCCTTCGGGGCGACCGGGGGCGGGCTGTCGCCGCCGGGCTCGCGGCCGCGGCCGAGGGCCGGGTGCCAGCCGCTCATGACCGGGAGCCACCCGCCGGTGGGCGTCTCCGGGTCGTCGGGCCGGGAGCCCTCGGGAAGCCCCGCGCGGGTCACCAGCGCCTGGCGTCCGAGCGCGCCCGCGCTCGGCGGCCGGGCCCTGGGAACCTTCGACATCGTCCAGGCCACCAGCTCCTGCACGGCGTCGGGCACGTCCTCCGGCAACGGCGGCGGGGCGCTGCGCCGGTGGGCGAGCGCGAGCGCGATCGGGTGCTCGCCGGTGAACGGGCGCCGCCCGGCCAGGCACTCGTAGGCCACGACGCCGAGGGCGTAGACGTCGCTCGCCGGCGTCGCCGGGCGGCAGGCGACCTGCTCCGGCGAGAGGTAGGCGGCGGTGCCGACCACCATCCCCGCCTCGGTCCGGGGAGCCTCGTCGGCCGCGTGCGCGATGCCGAAGTCGGTGACCTTGACGACCCCGTCCCTGCGCAGCAGCAGGTTGCTCGGCTTCACGTCACGGTGGACCACGCCGGCCTGGTGGGCGGAGTCGAGCGCCAGCGCCGACTGCGCCAGCACGTCGAGGGTGTGCGCGGCGCTGAGCCGGCCCTCCCGCGCCAGCAGCACCGACAGCGGCTCGCCCTCCACCAGCTCCATGACCAGATAGGCGGTGGTGCCCTCGGCGTCGGGGTCGCCGGTCTCGCCGTAGTCGAAGACGCTGGCGATCCCGGGATGCGAGAGCGCCGCCGTGCGGCGGGCCTCGGCGCGGAAGCGGTCCACGAACTCGGGGTCCTCGGCGTACTCGCTCCGCAGCAGCTTGACCGCGACGGGCCGGCCGAGGATCTCGTCGTTGGCCCGCCAGACCTGGCCCATGCCGCCGCTTGCCAGCCGCCGGACCAGACGGTACCGGCCGGCGAGAACGACCTCTGGGGCGACAGTGGACGACATCGCGCGCGGACTACCCCCCGAGGCGTGGCTCCATCAAGACGGTTGTCGGCTTTCGCGCGGGCCGCCTTGATGGCCAGACCGCGCTTCCAAAGCTGGGTTTACCGGGGCGGCTTTCCAGGAAACGTGGATGCCCCCGGGTTTCGGGCACCGCTACTCTTGAAAGGCGGGCGCGCCGGCGCCGGCCGAGCCAGCGGGAGCGAGTCATGGCACTGCGACCGGGAAGCAAGACCCGCGCCCGTGTGCGGGTGGTGTCGGATGGGCAGGAGCGCCGCCGCGGCGACTACCTGGCGACCGAGGAGCCGCTGGAGATCCGGTTGCTCGCCGGCGGAGCCACTGAGCGCCTGGCCGTGACCATGCGGACCCCCGGCAACGACTTCGAGCTGGCCGCCGGCTTCCTCCACGGCGAGGGCATCCTCACCGACCGCGAGCCGCTCCGCGGGATCAGCTACTGCACCGACCCGGAGCTGGACGCCGCCCAGCAGTACAACGTCGTGAACGTGCGCCTGGACGCCGCGGCAATGCCCGACCTGCGCGGGCTGGAGCGGCACTTCTACACCTCCAGCGCCTGCGGGGTCTGCGGCAAGGCCAGCCTGGACGCGATCGAGCTGCGCGGCTGCGCCCTGCCGTCGCCCGGGCCGCGCGTCGACGCCGAGGTCATCTACGGCCTGCCCGACAAGCTCCGGGAGGCGCAGGGGCTGTTCGAGTCCACCGGTGGCCTGCACGCCGCCGGCCTGTTCACGCCCGAAGGCGAGCTGGAGTGCCTGCGCGAGGACGTGGGGCGGCACAACGCCGTCGACAAGCTGGTCGGTTGGGCCCTGCTCGAGGGCCGGCTCCCGCTCGCCGATCGGATCCTGCTGGTCAGCGGGCGCGCCAGCTTCGAGATCATGCAAAAGGCACTGGCCGCCGGGGTGCCCATGGTGTGCGCGGTCTCCGCGCCGTCGAGCCTGGCCGTCGACGTGGCCGAGCGCTTCGGCATGACCCTGGCGGGCTTCCTTCGCGGCCGCCGCTTCAACCTCTACACCGGCCCCGACCGCGTCCTCCTCCCCACCCCCGCCGAGCACTCCTGAGCATCGCGCAGGGCAGCCCTCCCCGGACCGTCGCCTGCCCCGCCCAGCCCTCGCCCGGAGCTACGAATCTGCTGAGACGGGCGGCTGGCGATTGACAGATCTCCCAAGATCGGGCGCATTTGGGCGTGCGCGACAAATCGGGGGAGGCCTGGCGGCCAACAAGGTCGACGCCAAGTCGCTGAGCTGGGGGACTGTTGGTCTAGGCCAGCTCTTCCAGGAGGGTGCGGAGACCCTCCGGGCCGTCGACGGCGAGGTCGGCCTGGGCGAGCAGGTCGGGTGGGCTCTCGGCCGAGCGGACGGCGACCCGCAGGACCTCCAGGCCGTCGGCTCCAGCGGAGGCGGCGGCGGCGAAGGCCGGCAGGTCGCCCAGGTCGTCGCCGGCGACCAGGAGGGCGGCCGGGCTCGTCTCCGCGAGCACCTTGCGGATCGCGTCGCCCTTGTCGCGGTGCACGGCCGGGCGCAGCTCCCACACCAGGCGCCCGGGCTGCACGTCCAGCCCGCGGCGCTGGGCGATGCGGTTGGCCGTGGCCGCGATCTGGTCCGTCCAGCGCTCCGGCTCGGCCACCCGGCGCAGGTGGATCCCGACGGCGTTGCCCTTGTCCTCGATGTAGGCGCCGGAGTCGCGCACGGCCGGATCCGCCTCGACGTCCGCCAGCGCCGCCCGCACCGCGGGCCGTGCCTGCAGCACCGCCGGGTCCACGACCAGCTCGCCGTCGTGGATCTCCTCCAGCCCGTACAAGCCGTAATAGCGCAGACCGGGAGCGCTGGCGTTGGCGGCCAGGAACTCTGCCGGGCGGCCCGAGACCAGCGCCACCGCGGCGGCGCGCCGCGCGAGCCTGCCGAGCAGCTCGACCATGCCCTCCAGCGGTGCGGCCCTCTCCGGGTCGGGCACGATCGGCGAGACGGTCCCGTCGTAGTCCAGGCAGAGCGCGATCCGCTCCAGCGGGGTCGCGACAGGGGGCTTCACAGCACCGGCTCCAGGTCGATCTCCACGGTGCCGCCGGGCTCGAGGTCGACGACCTTGTCCCGCAGGCCGAGCTTGATCGGCCGGGCGGGCCCCGGCCGGGTGGCGATGCGGAACTGCTCCTGGGTGATGGTCACTTCGACCCGGTGGCCGCGGTAGTGGACGCTGAAGCGGACCTCGGGCAGCTCGGTCGGCAGGGTGGGGTTGAAGCGGAGCACGTCGCCGCGGGCCTCCATGCCGGTGAAGCACCGCTGGACGATGTCGACCGTGCCGGCCATGGCGCCCAGGTGCACCCCTTCCGCGGTGGTCCCGCCCTGGACGTCGGAGACGTCGCTCTCCAGCGCCTGGAGGAGGAACTCCCAGGCGCGCTCGCGGTCGGAGCGGGCCAGCACCCAGGCGTCGACCACCCCGCTGAGCGTCGACCCGTGGGAGGTCCGCGCCAGGTAGTAGCCGATGGTCGCGGGTATGGCATCCGGCGCCAGCTCGTAGCCGAGGCCGTCGAGCAACTCCCGCAGCTCGTCCGCTGACAGCAGGTACAGCAGCATCAGCACGTCGGCCTGCTTGGAGACCTTGTAGCGGTTGGTCGAGTCGCCCTCGGCCTCCAGGATGCGGTCGAGCCGCTGGATGTTGCCGTACCTGACGTGGTAGTCCTCCCAGTCCAGCTCTTGGAGCTGCTCGTAGCCCTCGAACTGGCTGATGACCCCGTCGGCGTGGAAGACCACCCGCATCTTGGCGCTCACGTCCCGCCAGCGCTCCAGCTCGAACTCGGCCAGGCTCAGCTCGTCGACGATCTCCTGGCGGTAGTGCGGCGGCAGCAGCTCCAGTGCCTCCAGCGCCCGCCGCAGCAGCCAGGCGGTCATCACGTTGGTGTAGGCGTTGTTGTCGAGGCCGGGCCGGTCGCTGCCCGGATAGCTGTCGTGATACTCGTCGGGACCCATCACCCCGCGGATCTCGTAGCGGTCCAGCGCCGGGTTGAAGCAGGCCAGGCTCGAGAAGAAGCGGGCGATCTCGATCAGCATCTCCGCCCCCTGGAAGCGCAGGAACTCGATCGAGCCGGTGACCTGGTAGTGCTGCCAGATATTGAAGGCGATGGCGATGTTCACATGGCGCTGGAGGTGGGAGTTGTCGGGCAGCCAGCGCCCCGAGCGAGGGTTCAGGTGGGTCTGCTGGGTCTCTTCGCGCCCGTCGGAGCCGCTCTGCCACGGGTAGGAGGCACCCTCGGCGCCGGCCTCGCGCGCCAGCTCCCTGGCCTCGTCGAGGCGGCGGTAGCGGTAGGCGAGCAGGCTGCGGGTCAGCGTCGGGCTCTCGAAGTTCAGGAACGGGAAGATGAACAGCTCGTCCCAGAAGATGTGCCCGCGATAGGCCTCGCCGTGCAGACCGCGCGCGGGCACGCCGACGTCCAGGTCGATGGTGTTGGGGGAGACCGTCTGCAGCAGGTGGAAGATGTGCAGGTACAGCACCAGCTGGGCGCGGTCGTTGTCCTGGATGGTGATCCGGTAGCGGCTCCAGATCCTGCCCCAGGCGCGCGTGTGCCCGATCAGCAGCTCGTCGAAGCCGCCGGCCCGCTGCACCGCCGTGCGCGCCTGCAGCCGGCACTCGGAGATGGCGCGGTCCCGCGAGGTGTACAGGGCGACGATCTTCTCGACGGTCACCGGCTGATCCTGCTCCAGCTCCAGGGTGAGCTCGTGGCCGATGTAGCCGCCCTCCCGCACGACCCCGCGGTGGATCGGCGCGGGCGCACCGGCGCGGGCCACCCGGGTCCGCGCCGCCTCGGCGATGCGGACGTGCGACTGGTTGGTCTGCACCTCGAGCTCGACCACCTCGTCGCTGGTCGGCTCGGCCCCGAGTGGCTCCAGGTGCTGCCCGTTGAGGCTGCGGTAGCGCTGCACGCCGGAGTTGGTGACGCCCCCGTCCAGGCCGGAGCGGACCCGGAGCGTGCCCGACCAGTTCTCGGCGACGAAGGTGCTGTCCAGTCCCGCCAGGTGCGGCTTGTCCATGTGCACGAAGCGGCGCTGCTCCAGCCGGGTCACCCGGCCGGCCGCGTCGCGCCAGCGCAGCCGCCGGCGCAGCACGCCCTCGCGGAGGTCCAGGTCCAGGTGGTGCTCGATCAGGTCGACGTCGCCAAGGCCGACCCAGCCGCCGTCCTCCACCCGGAAGTCGAGCGGCAGCCAGTTCGGCACGTTGACCAGGTCCTCGTTGTCGACCTGGCGGCCGGCGACCGAGCTGGTCAGCCGGTTGTAGAGGCCGGCGACGTAGGTCCCCGGGTAGTTGACCCCGTCCGCCCGGGACTCCGGGAGCGCGCCGCGCGTCGCGAAGTAGCCGTTGCCGAGCGTGCACAGGGCCTCGCGGAGGCCCTGATGATCCGGGTCGAACCCCTCGTAGGCGAGCGTCCAGGCGGTCACCGCCGTTCGAGCCTCCCTTCGGTCAACGCGTCGATGTCGACCTCGTCAAGGCCGCCGACCACCAGATCGGCGCCGGCCTCCCACAGCACCTCAGCTCCGCCCTGCCTGGCGACGCCGATCGCCGCCATGCCGCCGGCCTTGGCCGCCTGCACACCCGAGAGGGCGTCCTCGATCACCATGCAGCGCTCCGGCGGCAGGCGCAGGTCCTCGGCGGCCGCAAGGAAGATCATCGGATCGGGCTTGCCGCGCGGGAAGTCCCTACCGGTGACGTCGGCGTCGAAGGCGTCCAGCAGGGTGAGGCCCTCGCGGACCTCGGGAAGGCGCAGGCCACGCTCGACGGCGAACTTGTCCAGCCGGATCCGCTCCAGCATCGCGCGCGTGTTCCTCGACGACGACGCGCAGGCGATCCGCAGACCGGCGTGCTTGGCGGCCAGCAGGAAGGCGAGCGCGTCGGGGAAGGCGTGGAATTCGCCGGCGCAGATCAGCTCGACCACGCGCCGCTGCTTTTCGGTCGCGTACTCCCGCGCGCGAGGGCCGGGATGGGGCACGCCAAGCCGCTCCAGCGCGGCCCTCGCGCCCGCCATGCGCGGCTTGCCGGCCATGACCTCCTGGTAGAAGTCGTGGGTGAACACCTCGGGGGTGTAGCGCGTCCGTGGCGCCAGCGCTCGCCAGTCGCCCTCCATGAGCCGGCGCAGCGACTCGCGCCACGCCCGCTCGTGCGGCGAATCCACCAGCACGCCGTCGACGTCGAAAATGGCACCGGCGAAGCCTTCCGTCGGGCTGCTCGGCGGCGTCATCGCGGTCGGTCCTCTCGTGGACGTCATCGGCCTGTCGCGGGTCACGGGTGCCAGCTCTAGGCTACCGGTCGATCCGCCATCTGCCCCATGGCGTCCGGCCTGCGTACCTGGCACCATCCGTGGGATCTTTTCCTGTGGTGCCGTGTGGCATAGCTTGCATCCCAACTCCGACGAGGAACGCCGATGGACAAGGCACGAGCGCAAGAGCTGCTCGCCAACGAACGCGCCCGGCTGGAGCGGCTGCTCAGAGCCGAGATCGCGGCGACAGCCCCGGACACGGGCGATGACGTCGACGACGCCAATTGGCGCATTGCCGAGGAGACCGGACGGGCGGTCAGCCGCTCGCTGCGCGACCGCTGGTCGGCCCTGGAGCGGGCCGAGGAGCGGCTCCAGCGCGGCATCTACGGTCGCTCGATCGCCAGCGGCAGGCCGATCCCCGACGAGCGCTTGGAGGCCGACCCCCTCGCGGAGCTGCTGGTCGAGGAGGCGGCGGTCGAGGCGTTCAGGGCGAGGCGCTCCACCGAGACCGTGAGCGGCCTCACCTCGACCCGCCGCACGCTGGCCGCCCTCGCCGATCGGGAGGAGAACGCCGACGACTCCCGCCGCACGCGCGGGGCCCGCCGGACCGAGGAGGCCGAGGTCACCGAGGACGTCGAGAGCCCTGAGGAAGGCGAGGACCTCGACGTCGAGGCGCTGGATGACGGCGAGCTGATCGACGAGGAGGAGACTCCCGCCGACTTCGAGGGCGAAGCCGACGACGTCGAGGTCGACGAGGAGAGCGAGGGAGCGGGGGAAGCGGGGGAAGCGAAGCAGGCGGAGGAGGAAGCGGAGGAGCGGCCGCCGCAACGACGTCGCAGCGGCCGCGGGTAGCGCTGGCTCCTCCGATGCTGCTGACGCTCAGCGTGTCCCGAACATCTCCGTGCGGGTAGCGACCGCGGTGTCGCTGTCGTCGGTGAACAGGCCGTCGACCCCGAGGCCGAAGAACAGGCGGAACTCGGCCGGGCTGTCGCCCCTGGCGCGCGGGAACTCAGGGCTGGCGGGGTTGCCCTGGCGGAAGTCCTCGGGCAGGAAGGTGTTCTCGTTCCGGAAGGTGAACGGGTGGACCAGCAGGCCCGCATGGTGGGCGTCGCGGATCAGGCTGGTCGGCTGCTCAAGATGGTTCGAGCTGTCACGCGGCATGCGCTGACGCCAGGCTGATCACCCGGCGAACCGATGGGGAGGCGCGCGTCCCGTGGGTGGTGGCGGTGGGGACGGCGCCCCCCGATCCCGTCAGCGACGGCCGAAGACGGCCAGCAGGCGACTCTGCGCGTCGGCGTCGGGCGGCGTCTCGAGCCGGGGGCCGATGGCGCCCGCGTCCCGGTAGGGCTCCTCCATCGGCGCGAACCAGGTCGCGCAGGCCTCGACCAGGTCGCGGTCGATGCGCTCCTCGGCGCCGATCGCCCGCGCCAGGTCCCAGCCGTGGACCACCAGGTCGGAGAAGACCTGCATGGTGTACTCCTGGCCAGGGAAGTCCCCGAAGGACAGGTGCACGGTGCGCTCCATCGCGCCCTCGTCGTTCACCGCGGCGACCGCCTCCGCGGCCGACTCGTCCCAGGCGGCCTTGCCGTCGTCGCCGAGCAGGTCGCCCTCGAAGCGGTCGCCGACCTCCTCGATGGTGACGCCGGCCAGCAGCGGAGGCATCCAGCGGTTCTCGGAGACGAGGTGGTTGACGAGCGTGCGCACGTCCCATTCCTCGCAGGGAGTCCGCGCGTTCCATTGGTCGTCGCGGATGGCATGAACGCGGGCGCCGAACGACTCGATGGCGCGTTGGTGCAGCTTGCGAACGTCGGTTTCCATCACCATTTCCCCCCCGGTAGGCGCGTGGGGCCCTATGGTAGGCCAGCCGTCTCCAGGTCGGTGGCCATGCCGCCGACCTTTGCCCCGGGTGCGGCGAGGCCCTCGACGTGCCGGACGGCCGGCAGCTCCAGCCGTTCGCGCAGCTCGAAGAAGAGGTCGGCGGCGGCACGGCCCTCCCAGCCGGCGGGCAGCAGCTCGGCCGGCAGACCAGGGTCCAGGTAGGGGAACCGCCGCCAGCGGTCCAGCACCGAGGTGTAGTCCACGAAGGCGCGCGCCTCGTCCAGGTCGGGCGAACCCGCCTTCCAGCGCTGGAGCACCGGCTCGAACTCGGAGAGGAACTCGCGGTACATGGCCCGCAGGCCGTCCAGGTCCCAGCAGCGGCGGACCAGCCGCTCAAGCTCCTCGAAGCCACCGTAGGTGCCGTCGAAGACGTGCACGTAGCGCTCGAACTCCAGGCGCCGGACGGTGTCCCGCAGCTCTGGGAGCATACGGCGCGGCGCCATCCAGACCCCGTTGGCCACCATGCCGAAGCCCATCCAGGTCAGCCGCGAGCGCAGCACGTGGCGGCGGTCCCGCTCGTCCTCCGGCACCGAGAACGCCACCACGATCCAGCCGTCCTCCAGCCGCGCCGGCTGGATCGTCGAGAAGATGCGTCGGTCGCCCTCCGTGACCACGCGCAGCGCCTCATTGCTCAGCCGGTAACCACGCACGCCCGCCAGCGTCTCCTGGACCAGCAGGCCCCGGCGGGTCATCCGCGAGACCGCCGACCGCACCGCCTGCTCGTCCACGCCGAGCTGCCCCATCAGCGTGATGAGGTTCGACACCGCCATCCAGCCCCCGAGCCGCCGGATGTAGGCGCCGTACAGGTCGAGGATCAGCGATTTCGGCCGCCCCTTGGAGCCTGGCATCCCTGCCTCCCTCCAGCCGCCAGGACCCCGCTAGTATTGCATAGCCCATCTGAGGGGATTGCTCGATTCGTCTAAGCAACTGCGCCTGCCGTTGCCGCGTACCATGTCGATATGGACACCATGTTCACTGCCAGCGAGGTAGCCACTGCGCTTGGCGTGTCCGTTTCTCGCGTGCATCGCGCGGCTCGCACCGGCGTGGCGGAAGCCAGCGTCGATCCTGCAGGGCGGCTCCGCCTTGATCCCGGCGCGATGGCTGAGTTGCGCCGGCGTTGGGGGGCTGTTCCCAGCGTGCGCGGCCTCTCCCGGGAAGCCGTATTGGCGCTTGCCGCGCTGTCACGCCGGCCGCTTGGACTTTGCTCCGCCCGCGCGGTCGCGCGGGCCGGCGGGATCAGCCCGACCACCGCCGCCCGGGTCCTGCGCGAGTTGGCAGCCAGAGGCTACGTGGAGCAACGCACGGAACGGATCGTGGAAGGGCGCGTTCGGGACGCGCAGATCTGGGCGGTCCGATGGGGATCGCCCGAGTGGCTGGCGGTCGCTGGCGACGTCGGCCGCTGCGTCCTGCCGAGGCCCGAGGGTTCCGCCGCTTCACGCAGGGTCCCCCGGCGCCTTGGTCATCTCTTCTGGAACGTGGACCTGGGAAGGCTGGATGTCGAACGCGATGGCCGTTTCATCGCTGACCGGATCCTGCGCCAGGATGACCCGCAGGCGCTGGCCTGGATGGCGGTCACCCTGCGGACCAAAGACATCGAGGCCGCGACGCATGGTCGTGGCATGAGCCGACGCCGGGCCACCCTTGGTCGCATCCTCGCCGCCGCCGGCGACCATGCTGCCTGACTGGCTCCGGGCTCTTCTCCCGGAGGACACCCAGAACACGTGGGAGGTCATCCGGGGCAGCCTACCCTCCGAGGCATACCTGGTTGGCGGCACGGCCATCGCAGTGCATTTCCAGGAGATTGCCGTGCATCTCGATCGGATGGGCCTCGAACGCTGACCGGTCGGGTCCGAAGCGATCGGCTCAGGGGCTGGCGGCGCCGGGGCCTTCGAGGTAGCGGGGGAGCTCGGTCTCGTACTCGGGGAAGTAGCCCTCCACGACGGAGCAGTCGAAGCGATCCATGATCGAGGTGGGCGGCTCGCGGTCGAGCAGGAAGGCGATGGTCGCGCGGACGATCGCCGCCGGGTCGGCCCCGACGCGCTCGATCAGGTCGTCGGGGACGCTCACGCGGTAGGCGTAGTGCCTGCCGTCGACGGTTACCTCGGCCTCGTAGAGCTGCTTTTCGACCGCCTGGGTCACGATCTCGGCCATGGCCCCTCCTTGCTCTGGCAATCGCCGGGCCTGGTGAGTACCAGCCGGCGCATCCTCCAACCGGCGGGAGCGGATCCCCTCAGAGCGGGCGCATCGCGCCGAGGTCGGCGAGCATCGAGGCGGCCGCCTTGATCCCGCCGATGAACCGCTCGACCTCGAGGTTCTCGTTTGGGCGCGTGGTTGGTCTGGTCGGCATTGGCGAACGGGACCCCGAAGGTCGGGAGGCCCAGGATGTCGGTGAACACGTACGCCGGCAGGCTACCTCCCAGCGGCGGGATCAGCAGCGGCTCCTCGCCGAGGGCGGCGACCATCGCCTGGCGCAGCGGCTCGGTGAAGCGGGAGTCGATTGGCGTCCGCGACGGCTCCATGTTCCCGCCCGCAACCAGCTCGACCCCACCAGGACCGGCAGCGGCGCCCGGAGCACGGCCTCCTCGAAGGTTGCCTCGGTCACGTCGGCGACAGTGGTGTTGGTGATCATCCCGCTGCCTCCTGGGGCTCGTCGCTGCCGGCGGCGAGCTGCGACAGCTCCCCGGCGACGCGATCGCGCAGGTTCTGGAGCTCGAGGATGCGGGAGTCCAGCTCCTCGAGCTTCCGCCGATAGACGTCGATGCCACCGGGGCAGGCCCGCCGCGCCTGGATGCCGGCGTGCAGGCAGTCGATGAACGGTCGGATCTCCTCCAGGTCGAACCCGTTCACCAGCAGCGAGCGGATCTCGCGCACGAGCCGCAGGTCGGCCTCGTCGTAGTCGCGGTAACCGTTGTCCCGCCGCCTGGCCAGCAGCAGGCCCTGCTGCTCGTAGTACCGGATCGAGCGGGCGCTGGCACCAGCACGCCGGGCGAGCTCCCCGATTCGCATCTGTCCTCCTCTCGCCGATCACGGTAGAACCTGACACCAGTGTGAAGGTCAAGGGAGGGGGGCCGTATGCCCAAGCGGAGCGCCGGCATCCTGCTGTACCGGCGCAGTGGGGACGACGTCGAGGTGCTCCTGGTCCACCCGGGTGGCCCGTTCTGGGCCAGGAAGGACCTGGGCGCCTGGTCGATCCCCAAGGGCGAGTACGACCAGGGCGACGACCCGCTGGAGACCGCGCTGCGCGAACTGGAGGAGGAGACCGGCCACCGGCTCCCGGACCAGGACCTGCTGGAGCTGGGCGCGATCCGGCAGCGGAGCGGCAAGGTCCTCTCCGCCTGGGCGGCTCCGGGCGATCTCGATGCCGACGCGATCACCAGCAACACCTTCACCATCGAGTGGCCGCCGCGCTCCGGCAGCCAGCGCGAGTTCCCCGAGGTCGACCGGGCGGAGTGGTTCGACGTGCCGACTGCCCGCGAGAAGGTCCTCGCGGCGCAGGCCGAGCTGATCGAGCGGCTGCTCAACGCGCTGGCCGAGCGCTGAAGCGCTGGCGACGACCCTGGTGGATGGCCAGGCCGGCCAGCAGCCAGGCGACCCCGGCGACCATCCCGGTGCGGCCGCTGGCGACCACCACCTCAGGCGCCCAGCAGCTCCAGCAGCTCCTCCGGCCGGTGGAGCACCAGATCGGCCGGCGAGTCCGGGCCGTAGAGGTGGCCCCAACCGGCGGCGAAGGCGCGCGCGCCGCTGCTGCGGGCGGCCTCCAGGTCGCTGGGGGAGTCGCCGACGTAGGCGGCGCTGGCCGGCGCGACGCCGAGCGACTTGCAGGCCCGCAGGACGCCGTCGGGCGCGGGCTTCTGGTGCTCGACCTCGTCGCCACCGACCACCACGGTGAAATGGCCCGTCAGCCCCGCGGACTCCAGCAGGATCTGGGCGCCGACGTGGTTGGCGCCGGTGAACACGCCCATCTCGACGCGGCCCCGCAGGCCCTCGAGCGTGGCCTCGATGCCAGGGTAGGGCCGCGCAGCCGCCGCCCCGGCGCGCAGGCAGGCGAGGTACTCCTGGACGTCGGCGTTGCTGGCGGCGCGGCCGAGCAGGTGGGCCAGCAAGATCGCCGGAGGCCCCAAGCCGTAGGCGGCGATCACCGCCTCGCGGGTCAGCGTGGGGCCGCCGAGCCGGGTGATCGTCCTGATGTAGGCGTCGGGCACCACCGTCGCGGAGTCGATCAGCGTCCCATCCATGTCCCAGACGATCGCCAGCAGCTCGCCGGCCCCATGCCGTGTCGCTCGATCCATCCCGCCTCCCGTCCGCCGCCGGCAACCACCTCACCAGGTTGCAGGATCACGCGGCGATCGCGCTGGAATCGCGCTCGGGAATTCGGGAGGAAAACACCCCGTCAGGGACCGACGAGCTCGCCGTTGCGTACGCCCGCGACGAAGGCGTCCCATTCGACCGGCGTGAAAACCAGCACCGGTCCCTGCCGGTCCTTGGAGTCGCGGACCGCGACCTGCCCTTCGACGAACGCGACCTCGACGCAGCCATTCGAGGCGCTGTGTCGACTCTTCCGCCAGATGGCGTTCGAGAGGTCCACCATCGCACGTCCCCTTCCTCATGTCCCTGCGGTAGCTGCACGGCCAGCGCGGCAAGGACGAAGACTCCCGAGGGGTCCTTGGGGCGCGGCCGGAAGATACAGCCCTGGGGGCGCAAATTGCGAGGAGACATTGACCGGGGTGCGCCCTCCAGCTGGAGCGTTCGAAATTGCCGGAGCGCTGCCGCGCGGGCCGCCTCCGCTTTCAGGCAGGAGATCGGTATTGCCGGCTCTGGCGGGTTCCAACCTGGAGGGCCAGGTCGCTCAAGAACTCGGACGAGTCTTTGGGCTTCATTGCCGCGGCGCGGAGATGATCGAACAGCAACGTGTAGCGGCGCAGCTCCTCGGCGGTCTCGAGGTAGAGATCGCTGGTGGCGTTCTCCAGGTAGACGACCGCGGGCCCGTCCGGCTCGGAGAACTCGTAGATCGTGAAGGAGCCGTCCATGCCGGCGTGCTCGGCCGCGTCCAGGGGGAGCACCTGCAGCGTCACCGTGGGCCATCTCCCGGCCTCGATCAGGCGCTGGAGCTGCTCGCGCATGACCTCCGGCCCGCCCACCGGGCGCCGCAGCGCCGCCTCGTCGATGATCACCCAGAGCGTTGGCGGATCGGCCTCGGTGAGATCGCGTTGCCGAGCGGTCCGGACCTCCACTCGTCGCTCGATCTCCTCGGGACGCAGGCCCGGGCGCACCGCCCGGATGACCGCATGGGCGTAGTCGACGGTCTGGAGCAGACCCGGAACGACCATCGCCTCGTAGATGTGGACCGACGTGGCCGCCGCCTCGAACCCGATCAGGGTCCTGATGACCTGGTCGTCGAAGGTGTTCCACCAGCCCCGCTGTCGACCCTCCCTGGCGAGCTGCATCAGCTCGTCCCGCTGCTCCCCGTTGACGCCGTACAGCTCCAGCATGTCCCTGACGTCGCGCGGCGTGGCGCCGACCTGGCCGGTCTCGATCCGCGAGATCTTGGAGTCCGAGCACTCCAGGCGCTCGGCGACGCGTTCGAGGGTGTAGTCGGCCTCCTCCCGGAGCCGCCGCAGCTCCATGCCGAGCCGCCGCCGTCGCACCGTGGGGCTCCGTCGCGCGCTCATGTGCCCCACCTCCGCTTCGAGCGCGGACCGCTCCGGTCGCGCTGTGCAGGCTGTGATCAGTGACTCACGATTTGCAACTTGCATCAACGGGCGCGATGGCGCATAGTGCTCGATAGAGAGCAGTATCTCTCGTTTCCCAGGCCAAGGGAAGGGGTGGCGACGATGTCCGACAAGCCACGTGACCGGATCCTGCGCGCCGCCGTCAGGCGCTATTCGGCCGAGGGCATCCAGGCCGTCGGCGTGAACCGCATCCTCGCCGAGGCCGACGTCGCGCCGAACACGCTGTACCGGCAGTTCCACAGCAAGGACGAGCTGGTGGCCGCCGCGCTCGAACGGTGGAGCGGCGACTGGCTGGGCTGGCTGTGCGACCGGATGGACCGCGGCGGCGACGACCTCCACGCGCGGCTGGACGGGCTCTGGAACGCGCTCGCCGACTGGTTCGCGAGCGAGGGCTTCCGCGGGTCCTTCGTGGCCAGCGCCGCGGCCGAGCTGCGCGGCAACCCCGACCACCCGGCGCACGAGGTGATCGCCGAGCACCGGGCGGCGATGCGCCGAACCCTCGAAGGCCTCGTCGAGCTGGGCGCGCGGGACTCTGGCGGCCAGACCGCCGCGCGCGACCCGGGCGCCGTGGCCGGGCAGCTCCTCGTGCTCATCGACGGAGCCATCGCGATCGCCACGCTCGACCGCCGGGCGGAAGCAGCGGCCCGCGCGGGCCGGCTGGCGGCGATGCTGTTCGGGTCCGGCGTCGAAGCGGATGCTGCAACTCCCGCTCCTGGAGCTGCGTTCTGCAGAGGGCGGGCCGCCGGGCCGGCGCGCGCGACCGTTGCCGCCCGGACGGCTGCCTTGACGCCGGCACGCCACCGGCCGTAGGTTCCTCCGGCGGTGCCCGCGGGGGCAGAGGGCTCCCGGAGCACGGGCGCCGCGGCGATGTGAGCCAGGAAGCCGGTGAGAATCCGGCGCGGTCGCGCCACTGTGACCGGGGAGCGAACCTCGCTCGAGCCACTGCCCGTACGGGGTGGGAAGGCCGAGGGGAGCCACGATCCGGGAGCCAGGATACTGGCCGTCGCCGCCGTCCGACCCGGGGCGCAGGACCCCGAGGAGGTTGAGCCTGGTGGCCGCTCTCAGCCCGCCTGTGTCGTCGCCCGTTCCCGTCCGCGTGCCCGTGTGGGGCTGGCTCGCGGTCGGTGCGCTGCTGATGATCGTCTACACGGTCGGCTACGACCAGGGGATGCTGCTCTCCCCGGTGCTCGGCAAGCTGTCGAGCGCCAACAACTACGTGCACGAGTTCTTCCACGACGGCCGCCACCTGCTGGGCTTCCCCTGCCACTGACGATTTCCGGGTAGCGGTTCGGTCCAGCTTCGAAGGGGGTTCCGTCGTGGCGTCGTTCCTGCGTCGCGGCCTGCTTGCCGGCTTGGTCGCCGGCCTGGCGGCGGGCGTCTTCTATCTGATCGTCGGTGAGCCGGTGGTCCAGCAGGCCATCGGCTTCCAGAGCGCGAGGCCCGGCCCGCACGCCGCGGAGGTCTTCTCGCGCGGCACGCAGCGGGTTGGGCTGCTGGCCGGGGTCGGCCTGTACGGCGTGGCCTTGGGCGGCGTGTTCGGCTTCCTGTACGCCGTGCTCGAACCACGCCTGAAGGCGAGCACGGCGTGGCAGCGCTCGCTCGGCCTGGCGGCGGTCGCGTTCGCGTCCGCCTGGCTGGTGCCATTCCTCAAGTACCCGTCCAACCCGCCGGGCGTCGGCGAGGCGTCCACGATCAGCCAGCGGACCCGCCTGTACCTGGCGATGGTGGCCCTGTCGATCGCCACCTCGGTGGGCGCCTGGCTGCTCGCCCGGCACCTGGAGCGCCGCGGGATGCCCACGGCGCCGCGACAGCTCCTGGTCGGCGCGGGCTACCTGACGGTGATCCTCGGCCTCTACGCGCTGCTGCCGCCGTTCACCGACGAGATCGGCATCCCCGCCGGCCTGCTGTGGGACGCGCGCAGGGCATCGGCCGGCGGTCAGGCGCTGCTGTGGCTGGTGCTCGGCGCCAGCTTCGGCTGGCTGTCGGTATGGGCCGAGACCGCGCGGCGTCCGGGCACGCACCGGGCCGATGGTGTGGGGAGCCAGCCGTCGCCGGCCTCCGACGGCGGGCGGCTGTCGGCCGGTGGCTGACCGGCTGCTCCCGGTCCGGGGGTCCGCCGGTGCCGTGGCACTCGGGCTGCTCGTCGGAGCGCTGGCGGACGCGGCGTTCGGTGATCCGCGCCGCGGGCACCCGGTCGCGGGGTTCGGGCGGCTCGCGGCCGCCATGGAGTCGCGGGTCTGGCGGCCGTCGCGGCTGGCGGGCACCGGCTACGCGGTCGTCCTGGTCGGCGCGGTCGGGGCGGGAGCGTTCCTGGCCGACTCCAGGCTGCGGGCGCGGCCGGCGGGGCGGGCGCTGCTGGTGGGGACGGTCACCTGGGCGGCGCTCGGCGGCCGCTCGCTCGCCAGGGCGGCCCTCGACGTGGCCGGCGCCGTCCGGGCCGGCGACCTGGAGGCCGCTCGGCGCCTCCTGCCGGCCCTCGCCGGCCGCGACCCACGCGGCCTGGACGCCTCGGAGCTGTGCCGCGCCGCCGTGGAATCGGTCGCCGAGAACACTGCCGACGCGGTCGTCGGCCCGCTGCTGTGGGGGGCAGTCGCCGGCCCCGCGGGCGTCGCCGCCTATCGTGCCGCCAACACCCTGGACGCCATGGTCGGCCACCGCAGCCACCGCTATCGCCGCTTCGGATGGGCCGCCGCGCGACTCGACGACCTCCTCACCTGGCCCGCCGCCCGGCTCGGCGCCGGCCTGGCCTGCGCGCTGGCCCCCGCCGTCCGCGGCGACCGCCGCCTGGCCTGGTCCACCATGCGGCGCGACGGCGCCGCCCACCCCAGCCCCAACGCCGGCAGGCTGGAGGCGGCCTTCGCCGGCGCCCTGGGCCTGCGGCTCGGCGGCCGCAACCGCTACGGCGATCGGGTCGAGGACCGGCCCGTGCTCGGCGCCGGCCCGCCCGCCGGCCCGGACGACGTGGTCCGCGCCGCGCGCCTCTCCTCCCTGGTCGGCGCCGCCGCGACCGGCCTCGCCGCCGCCGCCGCCCTGGCCCTGCGAGCCGGGGGAGCGCGGGGGCGGCCGGGTGGCTCCGGAGGGGCCCGGGGAACCCCGAGGGGGCGCCGGTGAGCGGCAAGGGGCTGCTGGTGGCGGGAACCGCCTCGGACGCCGGCAAGAGCGTGGTGGTGGCGGGACTGTGCCGCCACCTGGCCCGGCGGGGCGTGAAGGTGGCGCCCTTCAAGGCGCAGAACATGGCGCTGAACTCCGCGGTCACGCCGGACGGCGCGGAGATCGGCCGGGCCCAGGTGGCGCAGGCGGCCGCGGCCGGCGTCACGCCGGAGGCCGCCATGAACCCGGTGCTGCTCAAGCCGACCGGCGAGCGGCGCAGCCAGGTGGTGGTGCTCGGTCACCCGCTCACCGACGTGGACGCCCGCTCCTACCAGCGGCTCAAGGCCGAGCTGCGCGAGGTGGTGCTGGACTCGCTGGCAAGCCTCCGGCGCCGTTTCGACGTGGTGGTCTGCGAGGGTGCCGGCAGCCCCGCCGAGATCAACCTGCGCGCCGGCGACCTGGTCAACATGGGCCTGGCCCGAGCCGCCCGCCTGCCGGTGCTGCTGGTCGGCGACATCGACCGCGGCGGGGTCTTCGCCAGCCTGTTCGGTACGCTGGCCCTGCTCGAGCGGGACGACCAGGCGCTGCTGGCCGGCTTCCTGGTCAACAAATTCCGCGGCGATCCCGCCGTGCTGGCGCCAGGGCTCGACCAGCTCGAGCGGCTCACCGGCAGACCGGTGCTCGGCGTGCTGCCGTGGCTGCGCGGGCTCTGGCTCGACGTCGAGGACTCGCTCGCGCTCGAGGGCCCGCGGGATGGGGCGCTGCCGCCGATCGGGCGCGACCCGCTGGCGGTCGCGGTGGTGCGACTGCGCTGGATCTCCAACTTCACCGACTTCGACGCGCTCGCCGCCGAGCCGGGCGTCGCGGTGCACTTCACCCAGTCGCCAGCCGACGTGCTGGCCGCCGACCTGGCCGTGCTGCCAGGCACCAAGGCGACCGTCGAGGATCTCGCCTGGCTGCGCGGCCGAGGCCTCGACCGGGCCCTGGCCAGGCGGGCGGCCGAGCACCGGCCCACGCTGGGGATCTGCGGCGGCTACCAGATGCTCGGCAAGCGCATCGTCGACGAGGTGGAGAGCGACGCCGGCGAGGTCGAGGCGCTCGACCTGCTGCCGGTCGAGACCGTCTTCCAGGCCGGCAAGGTCCTCGGCAACCCCAGCGGCGACGCCACCGCATTCGGCGGCGTGCCGGTGCGTGGCTACGAGATCCACCACGGTCGCGTGCGCCGCTTCGGCGGCGAGCCGCTGCTCGCGGGCGGCGACGGGGAGGAGGGCTGCCGCCGCGGGACGGTGGCCGGCCTGTCGTGGCACGGGGTGTTCGAGGGCGACGAGTTCCGCCGCGCCTTCCTCGCCTGGGTCGCCACCTGCGGCGGGCTGGACTGGGTGCCGGGCGAGCGCTCGTTCGCCGACGTCCGGCAACAGCGGCTCGACCTGCTCGGCGACCTGATCGCGGAGCACGCCGACACCGCCGCCATCGACCGCCTGATCGAGACCGGCCCGCCGCCCGGCCTGCCCTTCATCCCTCCAGGGGCGCCCGGATGAGCCCGCTCGTCGAGCCGGGGCGCCCGCGGGTGAGCCTGGGCAACCTGCCGGAGGCGCCGCGATGATCCTGTTCCTGACCACCGCGGACACCGAGGTCCTGGCGCTGAGCCGGGCCGTGGCGACGCTGCCGGACGGCTTCCCGAGGGTGCGCGCGGCCAACCCCTCCTCAGGCGACGACCCCGCCGAGTTCGTCGCCAGGTGCCTGGCCGAGGAGCCCCGCGTCGTGCTGGTCCGGCTGCTCGGCGGGCGGCGGGCGTGGCGGGAGGGCTTCGACCGGCTCGCGGCGGGTTGCGCCGCCGCCGGCGTGCCGCTGCTCGCGTTCGGCGGCGAGACCGAGCCGGACGCCGATCTCGTCGCCGCCTCCACCGCGCCCTCCGGCACGGTCGCCGAGGCGTTCGGGTACCTGCGCCATGGCGGCGTCGACAACCTGGCCAACCTGCTGCGGTTCGTCGCGGACACCCTGCTGTCCAGCGCGTTCGGGTTCGAGCCGCCGGTGGAGCTGCCGGCCGTCGGCCTGTATCCCACCGCTACGCGAGACCGGCCGGAGCTGCTCGACGGCCACCTGCCCGATCGGCCGGTCGTCGGAGTGGTCTTCTACCGGGCCCACTGGATGAGCGGCAACACCGCGTTCGTCGACAGCCTGGTCGAGGCCCTCGCCGCGGCCGGCGCCAACCCGCTGCCGGTGTTCTGCTACTCGCTGCGCCCGGAGCCCACGGGGAGGATCCCGGCCTGCGAGCTGCTCGCCGAGCATGGCGTGGACGCGCTGGTGGTGACGGTCCTCGCCGCCGGCGGGTCCACGGCCGGCGACGCGCTCGGCGGCGCCGAGGACTGGCTCGAATGGCGGGTGCCCGCGCTGGAGGCGCTCGACGTCCCGATCGTGCAGGGGATCTGCGTCACCTCGACCCGCAAGGCATGGCTGGCGAGCGACGGCGGCCTCTCGCCGCTCGACGCGGCCATGCAGGTGGCCATTCCCGAGTTCGATGGCCGCATCGTCGGCGTGCCGTTCTCCTTCAAGGAGCCGCTTGAGCCCGACGCGGATCGGGCCGGCGCCGACCAGGTCATGGTCTACCGCGCCGACCCCGAGCGCGCCGCCCGGCTGGCCATGATCGCCACCCGGCTGGCGCGGCTGCGCCGCGTCCCCAACCGGGACAAGCGCGTGGCAATCGTGCTGTCGAACTACCCGACCAAGCACGCCAGGGTCGGCAACGCGGTCGGCCTCGACACCCCCGCCAGCGCCGTCCGCCTCCTCGCCGCCATGCGCCACGCCGGCTACCAGGTCGGCCACCTCCCGGGCCTCGACGAGCCGGCCGAGCCCGGCGCCACGGATCAGCCTGGCGACCGGCTGGTCCACGCGCTGATCGCGGCCGGCGGGCACGACACCGAGTTCCTGACCGAGGGGCAGCTTCGCGACGCGGCCGGGCGGGTGGACGCCGGCGGCTACGCCGCCTGGTTCGCGGAGCTCCCCGCCGGCCTTCGCGAGCAGGTGGTCAGGCACTGGGGCGGGCCCCCCGGCGAGCTGTACGTGGACGGCGACGCCATCGTGCTGGCGGGCCTGCGGGCGGGCAACCTGTTCCTGGCGATCCAGCCGCCGCGCGGCTTCGGCGAGAACCCGATCGCCATCTACCACGACCCTGATCTGCCGCCCTCGCACCACTACCTGGCCGCCTACTGGTGGCTCGACCGCGTCTTCGGCGCCGACGCCGTGGTCCACCTCGGCAAGCACGGCACGCTGGAATGGTTGCCGGGCAAGGGCCTCGCGCTGTCGGCCGGCTGCGCCCCCGACGTCGTGCTCGGCTCCCTGCCGCTGGTCTACCCGTTCATCGTCAACGACCCCGGCGAGGGCACCCAGGCCAAGCGGCGCGCGCACGCGGTCATCGTCGACCACCTGATCCCGCCGATGCAGCGTGCCGAGAGCTACGACGACCTGGCTCGCCTCGAACAGCTGCTCGACGAGCACGCCCAGGTGGCGGCGCTCGACCCCGCCAAGCTGCCACCGCTGCGGGCGCGGATCTGGGAGCTGGTCCGCGCCGCCGAGCTGCACAGGGACCTCGGCGTCGACGCGCTCCCCAGCGACTTCGACGACTTCGTGCTGCACCTGGACGGCTACCTCTGCGAGATCAAGGACGCCCGCATCCGCGACGGGCTGCACGTGCTCGGCGCCGAGCCGCTCGGTGAGCAGCGTCTCGGCCTGCTCGCCGCGATCCTGCGGCTCGGCGCCGGTCAGGCCGTGCCGGGGCTGCGCCGAGCGGTCGGCGCAGCCTTCGGGCTGGACGAGCCGGCGCTGCTGGAGGCTCCCGGCTCCAAGGCCGAGCCGGTTCCGGCCGCCCTGGCCGAGCGGTTCCCCGGCCCGGCAGCCACCGGCTCCGACCTGGTCGACCGCCTGGAGGACGCCGCGCGGGCACTGCTGGAAGCCATGGAGGCCAAGGGTTGGGAGCCCGCCGTGGCCGGTCCGGCCACCATTGCCGTGCTCGGCGTCGAGGACGCCGGCGTGGTCAGCTCGCTGGAATTCGCCGCCCGCGAGGTGGTCCCCAGGCTCGCCAGGACCGGCGACGAGATCACCAGCGTGCTGCGGGCGCTCGACGGGCGCTTCGTGCCGGCCGGCCCCTCCGGCTCGCCCACTCGAGGGCTCGTCAACGTGCTGCCGACCGGCCGCAACTTCTACTCGGTCGATCCCAAGGCGCTGCCCTCCGAGCTGTCGCAGGCCACTGGCGAGCGGCTCGCCGACGATCTGCTGCGCCGCTACCTGGACGAGGAGGGCGCCTACCCCGAGACGGTCGGCATCGTGGTGTGGGGCACCTCGGCCATGCGGACCGGCGGAGACGACATCGGCGAGGTGCTCGCGCTGCTCGGGCTGCGGCCGGTCTGGAGCGCCGAGTCCCGCCGCGTGACCGGGCTCGAAATCGTCCCCGGCGAGCGGCTCGGCCGGCCGCGGATCGACGTGACCGTGCGGATCAGCGGCTTCTTCCGCGACGCCTTCCCGAACCTCATCGCGCTGCTGGACGACGCCATCACCATGGTCGCGGAGCTGGACGAGCCCGACGAGCGCAACTTCGTCGCCAAGCACGCCAGGGCCGAGGGCGCCGCCGGCGAAGGCTGGAGGCGCGCGACGACCCGCATCTTCGGGTCCAAGCCGGGTGCCTACGGCGCCGGCCTGCTGCCGCTCATCGACGCCCGTAACTGGCGCAGCCAGGCCGATCTCGTCGAGGTGTACGAGGTCTGGGGCGGCTACGCCTACGGGCGCGGGCTGGACGGGAAGGCCGCCGGGGAGGCGATGCGGGCCAATCTCTCCAGGGTGCGAGCGGTGGTCAAGAACGTCGACACCTACGAGCACGACCTGCTCGACTCCGACGACTACTTCCAGTACCACGGTGGGATGGTCGCGGCGGTACGCGCCGCCAGCGGCCTGGAGCCGCGCGCCTATCTCGGCGACTCCGCCGACCCCGCGCGCGTGCGGACGCGAGGGCTGGCCGAGGAGGTCCGCCGGGTCGTCCGCGCCAGGGTGGTGAACCCCCGCTGGATCGCGTCGATGGCACGCCACGGCTACAAGGGCGCCTTCGAGCTGTCCGCCACCGTCGACTACCTGTTCGGCTACGACGCCACCACCGGGGTGGTCGAGGACTGGGTCTATCAGGCGGTCGCGGAGCGCTACGTGCTGGACGAGGCCACCGCGGAGTTCATGCGGAAATCCAATCCATGGGCGCTGCGCGCGGTCGCCGAGCGGCTCCTGGAAGCGGTCGACAGGGGGCTGTGGACAACGCCGAGCGAACATTTGTTCGAGCGGCTACGCTCCGTCTACCTCGAGCTGGAAGGCGAGCTCGAAGAACGTCAGGAAGGAAAGGGATGAGCAGAGCACCGTTCCCGTTCTCCGCGCTCGTGGGGCAGGCGGACCTCGCGCTCGCGCTGCTCCTCAACGCGGTGTCCCCGGCGGTCGGTGGCGTCCTGGTCCGGGGAGAGAAGGGCACCGCGAAGTCGACCGCCGTCCGCGGGCTGTCCCGCCTGCTGCCCGAGATCCAGGCGGTCGACGGCTGTCCGTTCAACTGCGATCCCTGGACACCGGATCCCGACTGCCCGGCGGGCCCGCACCCGCCTGGCGCGCCACGACGGCGCCGCCCCGCGCCACTGGTCGAGTTGCCGGTCGGCGCCAGCACGGATCGCGTCGCTGGCTCGCTCGACCTGGAGCGCGCGCTGACCGAGGGGCGGCGCGGCTTCGAGCCCGGCCTGCTGGCCGCCGCCCACCGCGGGGTCCTCTATGTCGACGAGGTCAACCTGCTCGGCGACCACCTCGTCGACCTGCTGCTGGACGCCGCCGCGCTCGGCATCAACTACGTCGAGCGCGAGGGGGTGAGCGTCCGCCATGCCGCCCGATTTCTCCTGGTCGGCACGATGAACCCCGAGGAGGGCGAGCTGCGCCCGCAGCTTCTCGACCGCTTCGGCGTCACCGTCGAGGTCCGCGGCAACCCCGACCCCGCCGAGCGGGTCGAGGTGATCCGTCGGCGCCTGGCCTACGAAGCCGACCCGGACGGCTTCGCGTCCGCCTGGGCAGCGCCGGACGCGGCGCTCACCGAGCGGATCGTGGCGGCCCGCCGGCGGCTGTCGGGCGTCCGGCTCGACGACGAATTGATGCAGCGGATCGCCGCCGTCTGCGCCGGCTTCGCTGTCGACGGTCTGCGCGGCGATATCGTCACCGCCAAGGCCGCCCTGGCGCTCGCCGCCTGGGAGGGCCGCGACGCCGTCACGCTCGCCGACGTCCGGCGAGCCGCCCTGCTCGCCCTGCCGCACCGCCGCCGTCGCGGCCCCATGGACGCCCCCGGCCTGGACCAGGACGAGCTGGACCGCATCCTGTCGAGCGACCCCGAGCCACCCGGGCCAGGCCGGGGCTCCACGCCGCCCGGAGCCACCGACGGCGCCTCCTCGCCCGACGGCGATGGCGACGGCGCCTCGCGAGCGGGTGACGGGACGCTGCGGCCCACCGGCGCCCCCGCCGGCCCCGCCGCCTCCCGGGGTCTCCCAGAGGTGGGCCGTGGGTCGGGTGGGGCGGACGGTCTCGGCGCTCCCCGGTCCGCCGCCGATCGCCCGGACGGCGGCGCTGGGTCATCGACCGGCTCCGACGGCCGTGGTCGCCACGGCGATCGGCGAGGTGCCGGCGGGGCGGGCCCCGGCGCCGGATCGCAGCCAGTGGCCGTTCCGGGCGAGACATTCACCCCGATCTGGCTCGAGCTCGCCGGCACCGGCGCCGGCGCATGGGGCCGCCGCAGCCGCGCCGAAACCATCCACGGCCACCCCGTGACCGACCGCCCCGATCGCCCCGACGCCGCCACCCTCGCCCTCGCCGCCACCCTCCGCTCCGCCGCCATCCCCACTCTGGGCACGGTCCCGGGGCCAGCAGCGGGCGCGCCTTCCACTGTGCGCCTGCGGGTGCGGGCGGGGGACCTCCGCTGGCAGGTGCGGGAAGGGCGCGAGGGCAATCTGGTGCTGTTCCTGGTGGACGCGAGCGGCTCCATGGCGGCACGGCAACGGATGGCGGCGACCAAGGGAGCGGTGCTGTCACTGCTGCTCGACGCCTACCAGCGGCGCGACAAGGTCGGACTGGTGACCTTCCGCGGCTCTGGCGCCGAGGTGCTGCTGCCCCCGACCTCCAGCGTCGAGCTGGCCGCCCGGCGCCTGGCCACCCTGCCAACCGGCGGCCGCACCCCGCTGGACGCCGGCCTGGCTCGCGCGAGGGGGCTGCTCGCCGCCGAAGCCGTCCGCGACCCCCGGCGTCGCCCTCTACTGGTCGTCGTCACCGACGGCCGCGCCAACTCCGTCAGTCAACCGTCCGCGTCCCGCGCTGGCTCCCTGAACCATCCAGTCACGGCAGCGCTCGCCGAGGCGAGCGCGCTCGCCAGCGCGGGAGTCGCCGCGGTCGTCGTCGACACCGAGGCCGCGGTCGTGCGGCTGGGGCTCGCCACTGCTCTGGCGGGCGCCCTCAACGGTCCGTGCATCGCGCTGGAGGCGCTCGCCGCCCAGCCGCTCGCCGGGCTCGTCCGCGCCGTCACCGGCACCACGACCCGCCCGGGCGCCGGTTCGGCAGCGCGCGTTGGCTTCGGGCCTGGCTCGACCGCGGCCAGCCGCCCACGAAGGAGGCGAGTCGCGTGACCGCCGACGCCGAGCAGTCCCCGGCCCAGCGCGAGCGCGTCCGGCACGCCAGGCGGGACCACCCGCTGCTGATCGTCAACACCGGCCAGGGCAAAGGCAAGTCCACCGCCTCCTTCGGCATCATGCTGCGCGCCTGGGCCCGCGGCTACCGGGTCGGCGTCTACCAGTTCGTGAAGTCCGGCAAGTGGCGCATCGGCGAACGGCAGGCGGCCGAGCGGCTGGGCAACATCGCCTGGGAGAGCATGGGCGACGGCTGGACCTGGGTCTCCCGCGACCTCGAGCAATCCGCCGACCTCGCCCGCGAGGGCTGGGCCGAGGTCAAGCGGCGCATCGGCGACGCGTCGTACGACGTGTTGATCCTCGACGAGTTCACCTATCCGATGTCGTTCGGCTGGGTCGATACCGCCGAAGTGGTCGACGTGCTGCGCAACCGTCCCGGCTTCCAGCACGTCGTCATCACCGGTCGCGACGCCCCCGCGGCGCTGATCGAGATCGCCGACCTCGTCACCGAGATGCGCAAGCTCAAGCACCCCTTCGACCAGGGCATCCGCGGCCAGCAGGGAATCGAGTGGTGAGCGCCATGCCGAGGCCGATCCGATGACTGCCAGGGTGGTGGTGGCCGGGACCCACTCCGGGGTGGGCAAGACCACCGTGGCCACTGGCCTGATGGCGGCCTTCACGGAGCGCGGGCGTGGGGTCGCCGGCTTCAAGGTCGGTCCGGACTTCATCGACCCGTCCTACCACGCTGTTGCCACCGGGAGGCCTGGCCGCAACCTGGATGCGTTCCTGTCGGGACCGGGCATGATCGCGCCGCTGTTCGCCCACGGCGCCGCCGGCGCGGACCTGGCGATCGTCGAGGGCGTCATGGGCATGTTCGACGGCGCCGCCGACGCGGGCGAGCTGGCCTCGACCGCTCAGGTGGCCAAGCTGCTGCGGGCACCCGTGCTGCTGGTCGTGGACTGCTCCGCGATGGCCCGGTCGGTCGCGGCGGTCGTGCACGGCTTCGCCAGCTTCGACTCGGAGGTCGGCGTGGCGGGGCTGATCCTCAACCGGGTCGCCTCGGACCGGCACGAGGAGCTGCTCCGCCAGGCCCTCGATCCGCTCGGCGTGCCCGTGCTCGGCGTCCTGCGCCGCCAGCAGGCCCTTGCCACGCCCGAGCGGCACCTCGGCCTCGTCCCCGCCGCCGAGCGGGAGACGGCCGCCCGTCATGCCGTCAAAGCGCTGGCGACCGCCATCACCGCGGCCTGCGACCTACCAGCCGTGGCGGCGATCGCCACCGCCGCCCCACCCCTCCCCGCCACCTCGTGGAACCCCGCCACCGCCCCACCCCTCCCCGCCACCCCGTGGAACCCCGCCGCCGCCCACGCCCCGAGCGGTCCGGCCACCCCTGGCGGTCGGGCCACCGGCGGCCGCGCCCCTGGTCCCGCCGCAGTGGGCGGCCCACGGATCGGGGTTGCCTCCGGGCCGGCGTTCACCTTCCTGTACCAGGAGAACCTGGAGCTGCTGGAGGCCAGCGGGGCGGAGCTGGTGCCGGTCGACCCGATCGCCGACGAGTCCCTGCCGGAGCGGATCGCCGCCCTCTACCTCGGCGGCGGGTTCCCCGAGACGCACGCCGAAGCGCTGGCCGCCAACCAGCCCCTGCGAGCGGCGGTGCGGCGCTTCGCCGCGGGCGGCGGACCGGTGGTGGCCGAATGCGGGGGCCTGCTCTACCTGGCGCGCACCCTCGACGGCCATCCCATGTGCGGGGTGCTCCGAGCGGACGCCCACATGACCAGCCGGCTCAGCCTCGGATACCGGCGCGCCGAAGCGACGGTGTGCTCGCCGCTGGCCGGGCCCGGCGTCACGGTCCGTGGCCACGAGTTCCACTATTCGCGGATCGAGCCGGCCGCGGGCCCCGACCCCGCCTGGTTGCTCGACGGCGGCCGGCGGGAGGGCTTCGTCGCAGGCCGGGTCCATGCCAGCTACCTGCACACCCACTGGGCCGCATTCCCGGAGATACCCGCCCGGCTGGTGGCGGCCGCCCGCGGGGAGGCGTTCGCGTGAGCGGTCGGCTGATCGGCGTCGGCGTCGGTCCTGGCGATCCGGAGCTGCTGACGGTGAAAGGGATCAAGGCGCTCCGGCGAGCGGACACCGTGTTCGTGCCGGTGGGCGACACCGGTGAGACCGGGCGGGCGGAGGCGGTCGTGCTCGCCTACGCCGAACCCGCTCGGGTCCGTCGGCTGGCATTCGCGCTGGCTGGCGACACGTCCGAGCGGGAAGCGAGCTGGGACCGCGCGGGAGCGGCGGTCGCCGAGGTGATCGCCGCGGGGAACGTGGCCGCCTTCGCCACGATCGGAGACCCGAGCGTCTACTCGACCTTCGCGTACCTGGTCGCCACCGTTCGCGAGCTGCTCGGGGAGCTGCCGGTCGAGGTGGTGCCGGGCGTGACTGCCATGCAGGACCTGGCGGCTCGGAGCGGAACCGTGCTGGTCGAGGGCAACGAGCGTCTGGCGCTGCTGCCGCTGGCCGCGGGGACGGCGCCGCTCGCGGATGCGCTGGCCAGTTTCGACACCGTGGTCTGCTACAAGGGCGGCCGCCATTTGGCGGAGATCGTTGACGTGCTGGACTCCAGCGGCCGGCTGGGAAACGCGCTCTACGGTGCGCGGCTGGGCCTGGCAGGGGAGACGATCCAGCCCGCCGCCGAGCTTCGGGACCGCCCGGGTCCATACCTGTCGACCGTGATTGCGCTGCCCGAGCGCCCTGGCAGGGGGTCCAAGCCATGAGCCCGCCGGTCGCCACCCCTTCCGACGGCCGAGCGGGGTGGCCGGCGACTGGCGTGGGGGCCGAGCGGCCGAAGGTCTGGTTCGTCGGCGCCGGGCCGGGCGCCGCCGACCTGCTCACCTTCAGAGGCGCCGCGGCGATCGCCGCGGCCGACGTGGTGGTCTGGGCCGCGAGCCTGGTCAGCCCGGAGGTGCTCGCGTACGCCTCGCCGCGGGCCGAGCTGCTCGACTCCTCGGCGCTCACGCTGGAGCGCGTCACCGAGGTGTACGACCGCGCGCTGGCGGAGGGGCTGGTGGTGGCGCGCGTCCACTCCGGCGACCCAACGCTCTACGGCGCCATCCAGGAGCAGATCGCGGAATGCGACCAGCGCCACCTCCCGTGGGAGATCGTCCCGGGTGTCTCCTCGCTCGGAGCGGCCGCGGCCGCGGTCGGCCGCGAGCTGACCGTCCCAGGCGTCGCCCAGTCGGTCGTGCTCACCCGACTGGCGACCCGCACCTCGAACTCGATGCCGGCGGGCGAGCGGGTCCGCGAGCTGGCTCGCTCGCAGACCACCATGGCGCTGTTCCTCTCCTGCTCGCGCCCGCGTGCGCTCCAGGCCGAGCTGGAGGCCGGCGGTTACCCGCCGGAGACGCCCTGCGCCGTGGTGTACCGCGCGAGCTGGCCGGACGAGGTCGTGATCCGTTGCGCGCTCGGGAGCCTGGCCGAGCGGCTCCGGGCCGTCCACATCCACAAGCAGGCGCTGGTCCTGGTCGGGCCCGCCCTGGCAGGCGCCGGCGGCGATACCCGCCGATCGAACCTGTACCACCCGGCGTTCAGCCACGAGTTCCGCCGCGCCGAGGCGACCTCGGAGGTACCCGATGCCCAGGCGTGACGACACTCCACACCTCCGAGGACCGGACCCCCAAGCTCCCGACCTCCCTGTCGGTGGGCCGGACCTGCTCGTGGGCGGGACCGACACCCGCCTCGGTGGGCCGGAGCTTCGCGAGCCGGAGCTGCCGCGGACCGCCAAGGTGGCGGCGCGGACCTTGCGGACCGGCTGGACCACGGGGACCTGTGCCGCCGCGGCCGCCAAGGCGGCGGCGACCGCGCTGCTGAGCGGCCTCCCGGTGGTGCGGGTCGCGATCGGCCTGCCCCGCTCGGCCCGACGGGTCTCCTTTCCAGTGGCCAGGTGCGAGCTCGGCGATGGCTGGGCGGAGGCGGTCGTGGTCAAGGACGCCGGCGACGACCCCGATGTGACCAACGGCGCGCACCTGACCGCCCGCCTCAGTCTCCGCGCCGAGCCGGGGGTGCGGCTGGAGGGCGGCGAGGGCGTGGGCACCGTGACCCGGCCGGGCCTGGGTCTGGCGGTGGGCGGTCCAGCGATCAATCCCGTGCCGCGTCGCCAGATCACTGCCGCTGTCGGTGAGGTGCTCGATCTCGACGACGGCGGGGCGCTGGTGGTGATCAGCGTCCCCGATGGTGAGTGGATGGCCCGCAAGACGACCAACCCGAGGCTCGGGATCGTGGGGGGCATCTCGATCCTCGGCACCACCGGGATCGTGCGGCCGTTCTCGACGGCGGCCTGGCGCGCCAGCGTCGAGCAGGCGATCGACGTGATCGCGGCCGAGGGCCTCGACACGGTGGTGCTGTCGACCGGAGGCCGTACCGAGCGTGCGGCCATGCGCCTACTTCCCGACCTCGACGAGGTCTGCTTCGTCGAGGTCGGCGACTTCACCGGCCATGCGCTCCGGCGTGCGGCCGCCCGCGGACTCGGCGGATGCGTCTTCGTTGGCATGGCCGGCAAGCTCGCCAAGCTCGGCGCCGGTGTGCTGATGACCCACTGGACCCGCTCGCGGGTCGACCCGGATCTGCTCGCCTGCCTGACCGCGGACGCCGGCGGTGACCCGGACCTGGTCGCCGCGGTCGGCCAGGCCAACACCGCGCGGCACGCCTACGAGCTGTGGGCGGCCGCCGGACTGACGGCGCCGTGCGCCCTGCTCTGCGACCAGGTGGCGGCCAACCTCTCGCGATTCTGCGAGGGCCGGCTCGACGTCGAGGTGATCATGGTCGACTTCGAATCCCTCGAACCCGTTGGCCGATCACGATCCCCGCGACGCCGCACCGGAGCGACTGATCGCCCGGAGGCTCGCCAATGACGGTCTCCAGCGGACAGCCCCGCATCACGGTCATCGGCATCGGCCCGTCTCCACTCGGCAACCGAGCCGAAGCCCGCCTTGCCGCCGCCACCCTGGTGGTGGGCGCACGCCGCCACCTGACCGCCGCCGGCCTCCCACCCCCCACCCCCGCGGCTCCCGGGCCCGTCAGCGTCGGTCCCATGGCGCCCGGCCAGGGTGCACCCAGGCCCGCAAGGCCCGGGGTCGCGGCGCCGAGCCTTCCCTCGCCTGCCGGCACGACATCGCGCCGCCGGATCGTGGAGCTGGCCGGCGACCTCGAACCGGCGCTGGCGGCGCTTGACGCCGCCGGTGGGCCGAGCGTCGTGCTGGCGTCGGGCGACCCCGGGTTCTTCGGCGTGGTCCGCGTGCTCGCGGAGCGGTTCGGGCGGCACCGCCTCGAAGTGCTCCCCTCGGTGTCGTCGGTGGCCGCGGCGTTCGCGGCGGCCGGACTGCCCTGGGACGACGCGCTGGTGGTGACCGCCCACGGCCGCGACCCGAACCCGGTGGTGCACGCGTGCCTCGCGCACCCGAAGGTGGCGGTGCTCACCCAGCCCGGCTTCGGCCCCGCGGAGCTGGCCGCGCGGCTCGCCGGCAGCGGCCGGCGCCTACTGGTGGCCGAGCGGCTGGGCGAGCCGGACCAGCGAGTGGTCGAGGGCGAGCCCGCGACCATCGAGGCGGGCCGCTGGGCCGATCCCAATGTCGTGCTCGTGCTCGACGAGGGCCGGGCCGTGCCCGCGGGCAAGGGCGGCGCCTGGCCCGCGCGCCGCGGCCCGGCTCGATGGGCGCTGCCAGAAACGGCCTTCGAGCATCGCGACGGGATGATCACCAAGGCGGAGGTGCGCGCGCTGGCGCTGGCCAGGCTCGGCCCAGGTGTCGGAGATCTGGTGTGGGACGTCGGGGCCGGCAGCGGCTCGGTCGGGGTCGAATGCGCGCGGCTCGGCGCCGCCGTGATCGCGGTCGACCGCGACCCGCTCGCCTGCAAGCTGGTGGCCGCCAACGCCGAGCGCCACGGCGTGGCCGTGCAAGTCGTCGGCGGCACGGCTCCGGAGGCGCTGGTCGCCCTCCCATATCCAGACGCGGTCTTCGTCGGCGGCGGCGGCGACGCGCTGGAGGCCGTGCTCAGGCTGGTCGCCGCCAGGACCCGCCGCGTGGTGGTGGTCGCGCTCACCGGCGCCGATGGCCACGCCCGACCCGGGCGGGTCCTGCTCGCCGCCCGGACGCTGGCCGCGGCGGGCATGGACGTGGGGACCGTCCGCCTCCATGCCTCCCGGTTCCAGACCACCACCGAGCTCCGTGAGTCGCTGGCCACCAACCCCGTCTACCTCGTCAGCGGGACACGGCCGTGATCGGGCTGGTGTGGGCGACCGGAAGCGGCGCGGCGCTGGCCGCCCACCTGGAGCGCGCGTGGCCGGATGCTCGCGCCTATCCGGGCCCGCCCGGGCCGGCCCTGCGCGCGGCGTGGGCGGCGTGCGACGGCGTGGTCGCCTGCATGGCGACCGGCATCACGGTCCGGCTCGTGGCGCCGCTGCTCGACGGCAAGGACCGCGACCCTGGGCTGGTCTGCGTGGACGATGCCGGTCGCTTCGCGGTGGTGCTCGCCGGCGGTCACGAGGGCGGGGGGAACCGGCTGGCCGCGCGCGTCGCCGACGCGCTCGGTGCCACTCCGGTGGTCACCACCGCGAGCGAGGCGCTCGGGCTGCCCGCCCTCGGCGATCTCGGTGCGGACCTGGGCTTCGCCGTCGAGCCCGGCTCTGACCTGGCGGCCGTCGCCGGTGCCATGATCGGCGGCGACGAGATCGCGCTGGTGAGCGATCAGCGCTGGCCGCTCCCGCCGCTCCCCGATGCCGTCGTGCGGGCTCGCCATCCCCGGCCGCCCTGCCTGCTGATCACCGACCGGCTGCTGGACCCGCCGCGCCCGGCGGTGGTGTACCGGCCACCGTCGCTGGTCGTCGGGGTCGGCTGCAGCCGCGGCGCGCCCGCCGCCGAGATCGGCGAGCTGATCGACCGCACCCTGGCGGAGGCGGGCCTGGCCGCCGCTTCGGTCACCGCCGTGGCCAGCGTCGACGTCAAGCGGGACGAGCCCGGGTTGCGGCAGGCGGCGGACGAACGCGGCTGGCGTCTGCGCTTCCACCCGAGCCAGACCCTTGCGCGCGTCGCCGTGCCCAACCCGTCGGCCGTGGTAGCAGGGGCGGTCGGGACACCCAGCGTGGCCGAGGCCGCCGCGCTCGCCGGCGCCGCCGCCTCGCTGGTCGTTCCCAAGCGCAAGAGCGAGCGCGTGACCGTCGCGGTGGCGCGCCTGCGCCCGCGCGGGCGCCTGTACGTGGTCGGGACCGGGCCGGGCGACCCCGATCTGCTCACAGCGCTGGCACGGCAGGCGCTGGCCCGGTGCGATCTGGTGGTCGGACTGGATCGCTACGTCGACCGCATCCGCGGCCTGTTGCGGCCCGGTACGCGTCTGGCCACCTCCAGAATCGGCGACGAGCTGGAGCGAGGCCGCCTGGCGGTCGCGGAGGCCGCCGCCGGCGCTGCGGTCGCCCTCGTCAGCGGTGGCGACGCCGGCGTGTACGGCATGGCCTCGCCGGCGCTCGCCGCCGCGCCAGCCGAGGTGGACGTGATCGGGGTTCCCGGCGTCACCGCCGCCCTGGCCGCGGCCGCCCTGCTCGGCGCGCCACTCGGCCATGACCACTGCGCCATCTCCCTCTCGGACCTGCTCACACCCTGGCCGGAGATCCAGCGCAGGCTGGAGGCCGCGGCTGCCGGTGATTTCGTCATCTCGCTGTACAACCCCCGAAGCGCCGGTCGCGGCTGGCAGCTCGAAGCCGCCCGGCGCCTGCTGCTGGAGCACCGCAAGCGCGGCACACCCGTCGGCCTGGTCACCGACGCCTACCGGCCTGGCCAGCGGACTGACCTGACCACGCTGGGCGACCTCGACCCGGCTCGCGTCGGGATGACCACGACCGTCGTGATCGGCTCCAGTCACACCCGGATGATCGCCGGCCGCATGGTCACCCCTCGCGGCTACCGCGTGGACGATCGGGCCACCGACCCGGAAGCTCTCTCCGGCTCAGATCAAGTGGAGGAGGGCGCGGGCGGGTCGGAACTTCGCTCCGGCCCCGATCCACCAGTTAGGCTTTCTGACCAGTCCGAACGGCCTCTCCTGGAGGCGGAATCCTCCTCCGGCTCCGATGCGCCGGAGGCCTCCGCCAAGGATCCGGAATCTCTTTCCGGCCCGGGCCGACCGAAGGACGGGTCGGGCGCGCTGGGGGAACGCCGGACCGATCTGACGGCCGCTCCGGCTCCGGCCTTGCGTCACCGGCGGGTCGTGCACCCAATCGAATCCGAGAGCTATCGGATCGTCCGGTCGCTGGTCGACCTGAGCGGCCTCGGTCCGCTGTCGCGCGCCGTGGCCGAGCGGGTCGTGCACGCCTCTGGCGATCGCGACTATGCCAATGACCTCGTGCTCGACGAGGCCGCGCTGGAAGCGGGGCAGGCCGCCCTGCGCGCCGGCGCGCCCACCGTCGTCGACGCCCGCATGGTCGCCGCCGCCATCACCACCCGCCCCACCGTCTGTGCACTCGACCTCGCGCGCGCGGTCACCGGCCCAGCGCGCTCCGCTGCCGAGGTCCCGGTGGCCGAGGGAACGCCGGCGGTCGAGGGGACGCGCGCCGCGGCCGGGGTGCGGATGGCTGCGCGGGAGGTTGGGGGCGGGGCGGTGTGGGTGGTCGGGTGCGCGCCCACGGCGCTGGAGGCGCTGCTCGCCGTGGAGGCCCGGCCGGCGCTGGTGATCGGGTTGCCGGTCGGGTTCGTGGGAGCGGTCGAGGCCAAACGGGCGCTGGCCCGCAGCGGCCTGCCCGCGGTGACCAACCGCAGCGTCAAGGGCGGCTCGGCGGTGGCGGCCGCCGCGCTCAACGCCCTTCTCTACTGGGAGGACCCACCGTGAACGCCGGCCAGCCGGCGCTGCTGATCGCCGGCCACGGCACCAGGGACGAGGCCGGAGCGCGGGAGCTGCTCATCCTCGTCGAGCGGGTGCGGGCGCTCGCTCCCGGCCTGCCGGCGGCCGCTGGCTTCATCGAGCTATCGATGCCACCAGTCGCCTTCGCGGCCGCCGACCTGGTTGCCGGCGGCATCGACGACATCGTGGTCGTGCCGCTGATGCTGCTTGCGGCCGGGCACGCCAAGAACGACATCCCCGCCCTGATCGCCCGCCTGCGGATCGAGCATCCCGGCGTGCGCTTCCGCTACGGTCGCGACCTCGGCCTGCACCCGACCCTGCTGTCGCTGATCGATGAGCGCCTGGCGACAGCCGTGCCGGCCCCAGCGCGCCGCGACACCGCCGTGCTGCTGGTGGGCAGGGGCGCATCCGACCCTGACGCCAACGCCGACACCGCCAAGCTCGGACGGCTCCTCTGGGAGGGCCGCCCGTGGTCCCTGGTCGAGGTCTGCTACGCGGGCATCACGGATCCGCGCGTGCCCGAGGGTCTGGAGCGGTGCCGGCGGCTGGGCGCACGGCGGATCGTGGCCATGCCCTACCTGCTGTTCGGCGGCCGGCTGGAGGACCGGGTGCATGCCCAGTGCGCCGAGTTCACCGCGGCGCACCCGGAAATCGACGTGCGCGTCGCCGGCCATCTCGGCCCCTGCGACGCCATCGCCAAGCTCGTCCTGGAGCGCTACCACGAGGCGATCGACGGCGACCCGCGCATGAACTGCGACCTGTGCGTGCACCGCGTCGCCCTGCCGGGCTTCGAGCACAAGGTGGCGGCGGTCGCGGTGCCGCACTTCCATCCCCACGATGGGCACCCAGGCTGATGCCCCTCGTGCTGGTGCTCGGTGGCGTCCGCAGCGGCAAGAGCGAGGTGGCCGAGCGGATCGCCGCGGCGGCGGGCGAGCCCGTGTGCTACCTGGCCACCGGCGCCGGGTCCGATCCCGAAATGGCCGAGCGGATCGAGCGCCACGGTGCGCGCCGCCCCGCCGGCTGGCGCACGGTCGAAAGCGACCACCCGGGGCGTGCCCGCGTAGCCCCGCACGAGACGTTGCTGGTCGACGGGATCGCACCCTGGCTGGCACGGCGGATGGACGAGGAGGGCCTGTGGACCGAGGAGGCCGTCGCCCCGCTCGGCCGTGAGGGGCGAGCTGCCTACCAGCGTGCGCTCGAGAGCGTGGCGGCGTTCGCGCGCGAGGCGGCCGAGCGGCCCGGTCTGACCGTGGTGGTGGCGGAGGAGAGCGGGCTGGGTCTGGTGCCGACCGGAGCCGGCTTGCGCCGCTACCTCGACCTCGCCGGCGAGGCGACCCAGGCGCTGGCCAGCCACGCTCAGCAGGCCGTGCTCGTCGTCGCCGGCCAGCCCGTCGACCTCTTCCGCGGCCCCGACCCCGACCCTCCCGCCCCGCTCGACCGGGTGGCCGGCCTCGGCCATGCCGACCCTGGCCAGCCCGACCTTGGCCCGCCGGTTCCGCCATGGCCAGACCCTCCGGAGGCGGGGTTCCGCCAGGGGCGGACCGCACGCCCGCCCTTGCTTCCCGATCTTGGGGAGCTGCGGGTCCACGGGGACGGCATGGTCGGGCCTGGGCAGCTCGACTTCGCGGTCAACGTGGTGGCTGGGGGACCGCCCGAGTGGTTGCGCGAGGCGATGGTGGGGGCGCTCGACAGGGTTGGGTGCTATCCGGACGAGCGGGCGGCGGTGGCCGCGCTCGCCGCTCGCCACGGGCGGCGACCGGACGAGTTGATGGCGACCAACGGGAGCGCCGAGGCCTTCTGGCTGTTGGCGAGCGTGCTGCGGCCGCGCAGGGCGGTGGTCGTGCATCCGTCCTTCACCGAACCGGAGGTCGCGCTACGAGCAGCGGGGCACCCGATCGAGCGCGTGTTCCGCGATGCGGCCGACTTCACACTGGATCCCTCGGTCGTGCCGGAGGAGGCGGACCTGGTGGTGGTCGGGAACCCCAACAACCCGACCGGCACGCTCGACCCCGCCGCTGTGGTCACCCGGCTGGCCCGCCCCGGCCGCGTGCTCGTGGTCGACGAGGCATTCATGGAGCTGGTGCCCGGCGAAGCCGAGGCCCTCGCCGGGCGGCCCAAGCCCGGCCACCCGCCCGGCGGGGCCGACGGGCCGGTGGCGCGTGAGGTCCCTGGGTTGGTCGTGGTTCGCAGCTTGACGAAGCTCTGGTCGCTGGCCGGGGTCCGGGCGGGGTACCTGCTGGCGCCGCCGGGCATCATCGCGGCCGCTCGGTCGATCCGCCAGCCGTGGAGTGTGAACGGGCTGGCCTGCGCGGCACTGACCGCCTGGGCGCACCGGACGGCGGCTGGCGCCGCGGAGGCGGCGGCGATCGGCGCTCGGGTCGCGGCGGCGCGCGCCGAGCTCGCGGCGTCGCTCGCGGCCATTCCTGGCGTGCGGGTGTGGCCGTCGGCGGCGAATTTCCTGCTGTTGCGGGTGGCCGATGGGGAGGCGGCTCGTGCCGGCCTTGCCGAACGGGGGATCGCGGTGCGGCGCGCGGACACCTTCCCTGGACTCACCGGCGAGTACCTGCGCGTCGCGGTGCGGTGCCCCGACGACAATCGCAGGCTGGTCGAGGCGGTGCGCGGGGTGCTGGAGCGTCTGGCCCCGGTGGGCGGTCGGTGACGGGGCCGCCGGTGCCGGCCCTGCGGCCGGCGCTCTCGGGATCCGGCGAGCGGTTGGTGGTCGACCTGGGGTCGCCGTACCGGTGCGTGTCCTCGGCGGTGCTCGGCGGAGGATTCGGCTGGGTGCGTACCTGGCTCGACCTTCAGGTCGAGCGCCCGTACACGCGCACCGACCCTGGCGTCCACCTGCTGGAGGAATCCGCGGACCTTCCTCGGCCGGTGGTGGGCATGCTGACCGCCGCACGGGTGACGAGGTTCCAGCGAGCCGCGGTGGGCGGTGCCCTGTCGGTGGCGACCGTCGGCGTCGGCCACGCCCTTGCGGCCGCCGGCACCCGACCACGCGCGGTACCGGCTGCGTCCACCCTCGATGGGCCGCGCGCGATGCCCGCCGCCGGCACGATCAATCTTCTCGTGGTGGTCGACGAGCCGCTCACGGATGCGGGGTTGGTGAACGCGCTCCAGACAGCCGTGGAGGCCAAGGCGCAGGCGCTGGCGGCGGCGGGCGTGCGGGCGGCGAACGCCGACGGCCACGCCACCGGCACCGCCACCGATTCGATCTGCGTGGCCTGCCCGCCGGGAGCGCTGCTGCCGTTCGCCGGGCCGGTCACGCGAGTGGGCGCCGAGCTGGCCCTGGCGGTCCTGGAGGCCGTCCACTCCGGCGCGGTGTCGGGCCGCACAGCCACGGCCCTGCCCAGCCGCCCTCGCAGCACCGGATAACTACCGGGTGTCCAGGAAGGCGATGACGGCCAGGACCCGGCGGTGGTCGTCGTCGGTCTCTGGCAGCTCGAGCTTGGCCATGATGCTGCGGACGTGCTTCTCGACGGTGCCCTCGGTGACCCACAGCCTGCGGGCGATGCCGGCATTGGAGCGACCCTCGGCCATCTGCGCCAGCACCTCGCGCTCGCGGGCGGTCAGCACGGCCAGTGGGTCGTCGCGGCGACGCGCTGTGACCAGCTCCTGCACCAGGGCGGGGTCGACGACCGAGCCGCCGCGGCTGATCCGCTCGACGGTCTCGATGAACTCGTCGACGTCGGTGACGCGGCGCTTCAGGAGGTAGCCGACTCCGTGCCCGCTGGCCAGCAGCTCCATCGCGTGCTCGACGACGACGTGTGCGGACAGCACCAGGATCCCGGTCTCGGGCAGCTCCTCGCGGATCACGCGGGCGGCCTCCAGGCCCTCGGTCGACCAGGTCGGCGGCATGCGGATATCGACCACCACCAGCTCCGGGGCGCGCTCGCGAGCCAGCGTGAGCAGCTCCGAGGCGTCGCCGGCCTGCCCGACGACCTCGAAGCCGGAACGCGCGAGCAGGCTGGCGAGTCCCTCGCGGAGCAGGACATCGTCGTCGGCTAGGCTAGGACCACCTGCGTCTCCGTCACGACTGCACCTCACCCCGAGCCCTGGTCGCCGCCATCGCCACGCCCCCAGATTATGGGCTAGCCTGCCTCGGGTGAGCGCGCGAACGGGATGTGAGGAGGGCGGCTCACTGCTGGGGATGCTGTGCCGCCTGCTGGCGGGCGCCGGGTCAATGGCGGTGGCCGCCGGGGTGGCCGTGGCCGCCAGCAGGCGGCACGCCACCAGCGTCACGGCGGAGCGGGCGCTCGGCCGGCTCGCCGACTAGCAGACGGCCTTGCGGCGGGTGGCGACGCTGGTGGCCCGTGGCGTCCCGGCGGGCGAGGTGTTCGCGGCCGTGGCCGAGGAGGCTGGCCGCCTGCTGGATGCCGGGGTCGCGAATATCGCCCGCTATGAGCGGGACGGCACGGTGACGGTGATGGCGGGCTGGAGCGAGCGCGGCGGTCACATGCCGGTGGGCGGGCAGTTCTCGCTCGAAGGGCGCAACCTGGCGACGCTGGTGTCGCGGACGGGGCGGCCGGCGCGGATCGAGAGCTATCGGGACGCCGAGGGCCCGATCGCGGCCTTCCTCGACGAGCGTGGCATCGGGGCGGGCGTTGGCAGTCCGATCGTGGTCGACGGGAGCCTGTGGGGGCTGGTCGCCGTGCTGTCGACCGGGCCGGAGTCGCTGCCTCCGGACACCGAGCCGCGCCTTGCCGAGTTCACCGAGCTGGTCGCCACCGCCATCTCCAACGCGCAGGCGCGAGCCGAGCTGGACGCTTCCCGTCGGCGCATCGTGGCCGCCGCCGACAAGGCCAGGCGGCGGATCGAGCGCGACCTCCACGATGGGATCCAGCAGCGCCTGGTCTCGCTGGCGCTGGAGCTGCGCGCGGCCGAGAGCGCCGTGCCCGCCGGTCAGGAGGAGCTGCGGGAGCAGCTTGGCTGGATCCGCGAGGGGCTCGGCAGCGCGCTGGACGAGTTGCGGGAGGTGTCGCACGGCATCCACCCGGCGATCCTGTCGCAGGGTGGCTTCGGTTCCGCGTTGCGGGCACTCGCCAGGCGCTCCGCCGTCCCGGTGGAGCTCGAGCTGCGCCTGGGGGCCGCGCTGCCGGAGCCGGTGGAGGTGGCGGCCTATTACGTGGTCGCGGAGGCGCTGTCCAACGCGGCCAAGCACGCTCGCGCCTCGGTGGCGCGGCTGGACGTGGAGTCCTCGGACGGCGCCATCCGCCTGGAGATCAGCGACGACGGCGTGGGCGGCGCCGATCTGTCCAACGGCACCGGGCTCCTCGGGCTCCGGGACCGCGTGGAGGCCCTGGGCGGCAGCCTCGTCATGGAGAGCCCGGCCGGGGGAGGCACCTCGGTGCTCGTCCGGCTCCCCCTGGACCCCGCCTGAGCAGCTACACCCCGACCCCAGGGCCGGCCCCGACCCCGACCCCAGCTCCAGTTGGAGGCTCAACCTCAAGTGGAGGGTCAGTCGCGGTCGCGCGGCGCCAGCGGCGGCGGAGGACGAGCAGACCGATCAGGGCGTCGACGAACAGGAGCGTCCAGTTCAGCGCGGTGTACAGGTGGACCTGCGCCTGCGTCGGGACGGGGATCCGGCCGAGCTGGATCATCAGCCACTGCACCTGGGTGCCGGTCAGCAGCAGGGTGAGCCACACCGCGATTGCCTGCGAGGAGTCCCAGAGCGTGTGCAGGGCGGCGACCAGCAGGTACCAGCCGACGACGCCGCCGGTCAGCCGTGGCCGGCCGTGCCGTGCCGCGGTGGCGAACACCGCTCCGCCGAGGATGGCGGTCCACAGCCCGTGCCCGACCGGCGCGAGGATGCCGCGCAGCACCTCGGTCTCGACCAGGCTGGTGAGCGAGAGCCCGTTGAGCGTGAACAGCGCGTTGAAGGCGTAGCCCGCGCTCTCCAGCGCCGCGAAGCCGAAGCCGACGGCGGCGCCCAGCACGATCCCGTCGCGCATCGTGTAGCGGGGCAGGCGCCGGGCGATCAGCCACAGCGCCCCCAGCTTGACCGCCTCCTCGATCAGCCCGACGTAGACGTAGGTGCCGGCGGTCGGCTGCTTCAGGAATTCCGCTTCCAGCAGCGAGGCGCCGAGCACTCCGAGCGTGCCGCCGTAGATGAACGCGGTGAAGGTGATACGGAGGGTCTCCACCCGCCCGTAGCGACCGAGCGCGGCGATCTGGTCGACATCGTAGTTGGACACGCCGGCGTGGCGGATCTTGCCCTCGCGCACCAGCTCGCCGAGCGCCTCGGCGGTCTCCTCGGGCGGAGTGTGAAGGTCGGGCCAGTGGACCTGGTAGATGTCGATGTAGTCGGTTCCCAGACTGCGAAGGCTGGCCTCGACCCCCGCGCGCAGCCAGCGCCCGCTCGCGTCGCGGACCAGGTGGTCACCCTCCATGCGCAGCCCGCCCCTGGTGGCGATGACCACGTCCTCGCGGCGCGTCCGCTCCCGCACCGCCTCGCCGAGGACCTGCTCGGCGACGCCGAAGCCGTAGCCCTTGCGCCGTGTCGAACAGGTTGATGCCGAGCTCCAGGGCGCGATGGATCGAGTCCTTGCGGTCCTGGAGGTCGGAGGCGCCCCAGTCCCCTCCGAACGCCCAGGTGCCGAAGGCGATCCGCGAGACCTCGAGATCGGTCTGTCCCAGTCGGACCTGTCGCATACTTCGTCCCTCCTTATGCAGCGATCTATGCGGCTCGGCGAACCGGCTCCTCAGGGCAGCACTCCGGCTCCGGCTGGCGGCGCCGGCGCCGGGTCCGCTCCCCGGGGCCGATGACGAACAGCGCGACCGCCGCGCCCAGCAGGGCGATGGCGGCCTGCGCCGCGAAGGTCACGTGCAGCGCCCCGGTCAGGATGGCCGGGGGCTGGGCGGTGGGACCGCCCGGGCTGCCGCCGAGCGCCACGGCGCGCGCGCTGAGCAGCGCCACCAGCACGGCCAGGCCGACCGATCCCCCGATCTGCTGGGCGGTGGAGGCCATCGCCGAGGCGACGCCCTGCTCACCGCGGGCGACGCCCGTGCCGGCGGCGACGTACATGGTGGTGAAGGCCACGCCCTGCCTGAGCCCGGCCACGATCATCCCCGGCAACAGGATGGCCAGCGACGGGGTCGCGGGCAGCCGCAGGTACAGGGCCAGCCCCACCGCGCCGAAGGTCATGCCGGCCGCCAGCGTCCTGGAGATCCCCACGCGGCCGACCAGCCTCCCGCCCACCTGCGTGCCCGCCACCACCGACAGCACCAGCGGCAGGAAGCCCAGCCCCGCCTTCAGCGGCGCCTGGCCCAGCACCTGCTGGAGGTACAGGGTCAGGAAGAAGAGCTGCAACCCGAACGAGGACATGAACGCGGCGGTGACCAGCACCCCGCCCCGGACCGTCCGGATCCGCAGCAGCCGCAGCGGCATCAGCGGCGATCGCGAGCGCAGCTCGACCACCACGAACGCCGCCAGCAGGACCAGGCCGACGGCGCCCCCGACCAGCGTGCGGACCGACGTCCACCCCTGCGTGGGCGCCGAGACCAGGCTGTCCACGATCGCCATCGCGCCCAGCGTGACCAGCAACGCTCCGGGCAGGTCGAAGCGCCGGGCCGAGGTCGCCGGCTCGCGCTCCGGCAGCACCAGCGGGGCCAGCAGCAGCAGCGCCGCCGTCACGGGCACGTTCACGAAGAACACCGCCGGCCAGCCGAACAGCCCGGTCAACACGCCGCCGGCCAGCACGCCGAGCGACAGCCCGCCGGCGCCCGCGGACCCCCACACCGCGATCGCGCGGTTGCGCTCGCGGCCTTCCTCGAAGGTCGTGTTCAGCAGGGAGAGGGTCGCCGGGAACAGCACCGCCCCGCCGATGCCCTGCGCGGCGCGGGCGGCGATCAGCAGGCCGGCGTGCTGGGCGAGACCGCCCGCCAGCGAGGCCAAGCCGAACAGGGAGAGCGCCGCCATGAACACGCGGCGCCGGCCGAGCAGGTCAGCGGCTCGGCCGCCGAGCAGCAGGAACCCGCCGAAGGTCAGGGTGTAGGCGCTGATGACCCACTGGACCGTCCCGCCGGTGAAGCCGAGGGACCGGCCGATGTCGGGCAGCGCGACGTTGACGATGGAGTAGTCGAGTCCGATGACGAGCTGGGCGGTCGCCAGGACCGCGAGGGCGGCTGCCTTGGAGCTGGCACGGCCGCTGCGGCTGGGCTGGAGAGGGAGGCGAATGTCCACGGATACCGGCTAGCCGGTAGACGGAGATGGGCGCTGGCCACGACGACAGATGGCGAGCCGGCGGCCAAGCTGGATGCCATGATCAGTCGCTGCCTCATCGTCGACGACAGCAGCGCTTCCTCCAGGTCGCGCGGCGCGTGCTGGAAGCGACGACGTCACCGTGGTCGGGGTCGCCACCAGCATCGCCGAGGCGCTCGATCTGGCTGGTCGGCTCCAGCCCGACGTGGTGCTGGTGGACATCGACCTCGCCGGCGAGAGCGGCTTCGAGCTGGCCCGCCGCCTGCACGAGCAGCCGGGCGCCACGGACCCGCAGGTGATCATGATCTCGACGCACGACCCCGAGGACTTCGCGGAGCTGATCGCCGCCAGCCCGGTCGTGGGGTTCGTCGCCAAGGCCGAGCTGTCCGGCCGCGCGATCCGGGACCTTCTCTAGGCCACCTGGTCAACCCCGGCGTAGAGCCTCGGGTCGAGCAGGCACAGGTCCGCGCGGCCGGCCGCCAGGATGGTGCTGACGTCGTCGGCGGTGGTGAGGTTCCCGCCGGCGATGGTGGCCACGCCGGCCTCGTTGCGGACCCGGTCGCTGGCGGGCACCAGGTAGAAGCGGCGGTAGTCGGGCCGGTCGGCCGGGATCGTCCAGCCGGAGGCCACCTCCACCAGGTCGCAACCGTGCGCGCGGAGGGCGGTGGCGATCGTCACGGCGTGGTCGAGCCCGAGACCCCCGGGGGCACAGTCGTCGGCCTGGAGGGTGACCGCCAGCGGCCGCTCCGCCGGCCAGGCAGAGCGGACCGCGTCGACGACCTCCAATGGGAAGCGCACCCGCCGGTCGGGCGAGCCGCCGTAGCCGTCCTCGCGCCGGTTGGTGAGCGGCGACAGGAAGCTGCCGAGCAGGTAGCCGTGCGCGAGGTCGAGGGCTAGCAGGTCGAAGCCCGCCGCGGCCGCACGCCCGGCGGCCGCCGCGAACGCCTCGCGCAGCTCGCGCATTTCGCGCTCGGTCAGCTCGCGGGGCACCGGGCCGCCAGGCAGGTAGGGCAGGGCAGAGGGCGCCAGCAGGGGCCAGCCACCCTCGCGGAGCGGGCGGTCCACGCCGTGGCGCCGCGGGCGGGTGGCGCCACGGCGGCCGGCGTGGGTGAGGCGGACGCCGAGCCGGGCGGCGCCCACCGCCCGCGCCCCCTCGACGAGCTGCCGCCAGGCTGTCGCCTGGTCGTCGCGGTACAGGCCGGGCGTGCCCGGCGTGATGCGTCCATCCCGCGAGACCGCCACCGGCTCGGTCAGCACCAGCCCGCCGCCGGCCGTGACCGCCCCAGCCAGCTCGGCCTCGTGCCGCTCGCCAACCAGCCCGTCGACCGCGTCGTCCTCTGACGGCGGCGACAGCACCACCCGGTTCGGCAGCTCCAGCCCCCGCAACCTGAACGGCGCGAACAGCGGCGGGGGCGCCAGCAGCGGCGCGGCCGTGGCGCCCGCGGCCGTGCCGCCTGCGGCTCTGGCGCTCGGCGCCGTGCTCCCGGCGGCGCTCGGCGCGCCCGCGGCCGTGCCGCCGGGGGTGGCCCCGGCGGCTGTGGCGCCCGGGGCCGTGCCGCCCGGCCCACCCGCGGCGGTGCGGGCGAACCGGCGGTCGACGGCGGCGACGAAGCGGGGGTCGCGCTTCTCCAGCTCCAGGCGGCTGATCCGCCCGCTGCGGGTGAGCAAGTTGAAGGCGAACTGGATGGGCTCGAAGCCGCGGTAGCGCGACACGCTCTCGAAGTACGTGGCGCTCTCGCGCGCCGCCTCCTGGAAGCGCTCGACGACCGGCTGGCGGTCCAGCTCGTACCAGGTGAGGGCAGCCTCCAGGCCAGCGGGATGGCGCAGGAACGCGGTGGCCAGCGAGATCGCGTCCTCCATGGCCAGCTTGGTCCCCGAGCCGATGGTGAAGTGGGCGGTGTGCGCCGCGTCGCCGAGCAGCACGATCTTGCCGTGGTGCCAGTTGCGGTTGCGCAGCGTCACGAAGGTGAACCAGATCGAGCGGTTGGAGAGCAGCTTGTGGTCGCCCAGCTCCGGCCGGAACAGGTCCTCGCAGAAGCGCAGGCTCTCCTCCTCCGGCATCTGGTCCAGCCCGGCTCGCCGCCAGGTCGACTCGTGCGCCTCGACGATGAAGGTGCTGGTGTGCGCGTCGAAGGGATAGGCGTGGACCTGGAACAGCCCGTGCCCGGTGTCACGGAAGATGAACGTGAAGGCGTCGACCGCCAGGTCCGCGCCGAACCACGCGTACTTGGTGGTGTGCAGGTCCAGGCTCGGCTCGAAGCGCGGCTCGTGCAGCCTGCGGGCCAGCGAGTTGACGCCGTCGGCCGCGACCACCAGGTCGTCGTCGCGGAAGGGCTCCAGGTCGGCGACCTCGCGCTCGAACTCGAGCCGCACGCCGAGCTGGCGGCAGCGTTGCTGCAGGATGCGCAGCAGCTCCTTGCGGGCGATGCCGGAAAACGCGTGGCCGCGCGAGCGGATCGTCTGGTCCCGGTAGCGCACGTCGATCGCGTTCCACTTGGCGAAGGTGTCGGTGATCTCGATGTAGGTTTCGTAATCGGCGTCCCGCAGCGCGCCCAGGGTCTCCTCCGAGAACACCACGCCCCAGCCGAAGGTGGCGTCGGGCGGGTTGCGCTCGATCACGCGGACCTGGTGGCCGGGGTCCGCCTTCTTCATGAGCAGCGCGAAGTACAGCCCCGCCGGGCCGCCTCCGAGGATGCCGATCTTCATGGCCACCGCGGGCTCCTCACTTGAGCACGTCGGCCAGGCGCTCGAGCTGCGCCATGTCGGCGACGGTGGGCAGCAGCACCAGGTGGTCGCACCCGGCCTCCTCGTACCCGCGCACCAGGTCCTTGACCATCTGCGGAGAGGTAAGGTTGCCCGCGGCGATGCGCTCGGCGAAGGGTCCGGTGAAGGCGTAGTAGTCGCGCAGGTAGGCGGCGCCGCGCTCCGCGTCCGCCTCGCCGCCGAGCGCGTAGTAGGCCTGCCCCCACAGCCTCGGGCGGCCCGGGCGGCCGGCTTCGGTCCACGCCGCCCAGGCTCTGGAGGCCGCGCCCGCGAAGGCGCGCGGCGGGCCGCCGCCGTGGACGTAGCCGTCGCCGTACCTGGCCATCCGCGCGAAGGCTCGGCCGGTGGCGCCGCCGACCAGCAGGTCGGGGCCGTTGGGCTGCGCCGGCCGGGGCCCGACCCGGCCGCCGTCCTGGAACGCCTCGCGCAGGTAGGCGAGCTGGGCGTCGAAGCGCTGGCCGCGGTCGCGGTGGTCGATGCCCATCACGTCGTAGTCCTCGTGCCTGGCGCCGATGGCCATGCCGAGGGTCAGCCTGCCGCCCGACAGCGCGTCCAGCGAGGCGGCCTCCTTGGCCAGCATCGCCTGGTTGCGGAGCGGGCCGATCACCACCATGGTGACCAGCCACAGCCTGCTGGTCACGGCGGCGGCCGCCGCCAGCGACAGGAACGGGTCGTAGTTGTCGTAGGCGACGCGGTCGATCACCCCGAGGCTGGAGAACGGGCCGCTGTCAGCCCGCCGCGCCCAATCCAGCACGAGGTCACCGGGCGCGCCAGGCACCCCAGCCGGCAGCCCGACCCCGACCTCCATCGCGCCCTCCCCATCGGTGACGACCGTCAGCACATCGTGCCATCCGCCGCCGCGCGGTGGAAGTTCCCCCGGGGAGGGGAGAGTTCAGCTGGCCGCCTGGACGGTGGGGTGGCGCGCCTGGGTGCGGCGGGCGGTGGGGACGGCCCACAGGCCATAGAGGAGGCCGGCCACCACGAACGCGACCAGCAGCCCCAGGCTCGATCCCGCGAAGGCGCCCTTGGCCCACCAGCCGAGCCAGGTGAAGCCCTTGGTCGTCGAGGTGATCAGCCCGAGGCCGGCGACCACGCCGACCAGCCACGCCACCACCCCCGCCGGGTTGACCGCCCGCGCCCTTCCCTCGCCCCCGGCGTACAAGGCGCGGACGTCGTAGCCGTCGCGGCGCAGGGTGGCCAGGTCGACCAGGAAGACGGCCGCCCACGCGGCCAGCGGTACCCCGAGCACCAGCAGGAAGCCCTGGAACGTGCCGAGGAAGTCCTTGGCGATGAACAGCATGTAGATGTTGCCGAGGATCATGATCACGCCGTCGATCGCCACCGACTGGTAGCGCGGCAGCCGAACCCCCAGGGTGAGCAGGTTCAGCCCCGACGAGTAGATGTCCAGCAGCGCCCCCGCCACCAGCCCGCCGGCCGCCACCAGCAGGTAGGGCACCAGGAACCAGGTCGGCAGCGGCTCGGCGAGGTCGCCGAGCGGGTTGGTCGAGGTCGACAGCCCGGTCCCCTTGCTCGCCAGCAGCACCCCGAAGGTGATCAGCACCACCGGGCCGATGCTGGAGCCGAGCACCGTCCAGCCGACCACCCCGCGCGAGCTGGACGCTCTTGGCAGGTAGCGGGTGTAGTCGGCGCCCACGTTGGCCCAACTGATGCCGAGCCCGGCCATCACGATCGAGGTGGCCGGCAGGAATCCGGTGAGCCAGCTCCCGCTCGGCAGGTCGGCGAGCTTGCCCCACTCGACCTGGGGCAGCTCCAGCGCGATGAACACCACCGTCAGCACCGCGAACGCCCAGGTGAACCAGGTCTGGATCTTGACGATGGTGGCGTGCCCGAGCAGCCCCACCAGGATCGTCACCCCCGCGATGACCAGGAAGGCGATCACGGTGGTGTGCGTCCCGGTCGACACCCCGAGCCGGTCGAGCAGGCTGTCGACCGCCAGAGTGGCGAGCGCGACCAGCACCGTCTCCCAGCCCACCAGCGACAGGTAGCTGGTGATCGTCGGCAGGACGTTGCCGAGCAGGCCGAACGGTGAGCGCGACAGCGCGAAGGTGGGCGCTCCGCTGCGCTTGCCCGCCACGCCCACGAAGCCCACCAGCAGGAACGACAGCAGCGTGCCGACCACGCCCGACAGGATCGACTGCCACAGGTTGAGGCCGAAGGACACGATGATGACGCCGTAGACCACCGCCAGGATGCTGATGTTGGCGGCGCACCACACCCAGAACAGCTCCGAGGGCCTGCCGTGCTGCTCGGCATCCGGCACCACGTTGATCCCGTTGGTCTCGATGTTCCAGGTCCGGTCGCTCGCCGGCTGCTCCCGCGTGCCGGCCGCGTCGAGGGTCATCGGCGCCGCCCTTCCTCGATCGCAGGTAACGCCAACCACAATGCACCCCGCGGGCAACAGGGCCAATACCTGACGGCTCGGCACGTTTCTGCCGCCATGCGAATGTCAGATGTTGTCGGGGCCGAGTACGCATCAAGTTGGTAGTTGACGGCGGTCGCGCGATATGCGACCGTCGAGTTGCCCGCAATGCCCGTTGGGAGGGAAACCGCCGACGAGGCGTCCAGTGGGAGGTGCATCGGATGGACGAATGCAACTGGACGAGTTGTGGAGCGCTGGCAAGGCTCGACCTGATCGCCGGCACGGGCCTGTCCGCGGCCCGGGTCGTCGGCTCCTTCTGCGTGCCGCACGCGAGCATGGCCAGCCTCGACGTCCAAGCTGAGGCGGGCGAGCCAACCTGGTACGACTGGCATCGGGAGCGCATGCCGGCCCAGCCCACCGCCATGCAGGCCCTTCAGCGGACCGCACCCGTCATCCCGCTGTTCCAGCAGCGGAGCGCCGCCGCTGAGGCCTCCCGACCCACACAGAGCGTGGGCCGAGCCCGGTCTCGCTGATCCCTGCGGGGTGGACCGGGCCCGGCCCACCGGTCCGGCGTGCAGCGGCGCCCTCGGTCATCCGGTCGGGCGCCGCCCGCCGGCGCTCACCGGTCGACGCGCCGCCGCTCGACCGAGGTGGTGATCTCGGCCAGGAACTCCTCGTCCACGGTCACGCCGAGGCCGGGGCCCGACGGAACGCGCACGACGCCCGGTGGCTCCAGCACGAACGGCTCGGTGATCAGCTCCCGCCGCCAGTACCGGTCCGACGCCGAGGTGTCGCCCGGCAGGGTGAAGTTCGGCAGGCCCGCCAGCGCCAGGTTGGCCGCGCGGCCCAGCCCGGTCTCCAGCATCCCGCCGCACCACACCGGCACGCCGTGGGCCGCGCAGACGTCGTGCACCCGCCGCGCCTCCAGGAAGCCGCCGACCCGGCCGGCCTTGATGTTGACGATCGAGCAGGCGCCGATGGCGATCGCGTCCGCGGCGGCGCGGGCTGAGGTGATCGACTCGTCGAGGCAGATCGGCGTGCGCACCCGCCTCGCCAGCTCGGCGTGCCCGCGCACGTCGTCCTCGGCGAGCGGCTGCTCGATCAGCAGCAGGTCGAACGGGTCGAGGCGGGCGAGCCGCGGCGCGTCGGCGAGCGTGTAGGCGGCGTTGGCGTCGACCTGGAGCAGGACGTCGCCGAAGCGCTCCCTGACGGCCCTGACCGGCTCGACGTCCCGGCCCGGCTCGATCTTGAGCTTGATGCGCGCGTAACCGTCGGCGAGGTAGCCGTCCACGACGTCCAGCAGCTCCGGGATGGAGTTGGCGATCCCCACCGAGACGCCCGCCGGCACCCGGTCGCGGACCGCGCCGAGGTAGCCGGCCAGCGGCATGCCGTGCGCCCGCAGCTCGGCGTCCAGGACCGCCAGCTCCACGGAGGCCTTCGCCATGGGGTGGCCCTTGACCGGGGCCAGCGCCGGCGCGACAGCCGCGGCCGTCAGGTCGGGCACGGCGGCCAGGCGGGGCAGCAGGTGGTCCCGGATGACCTGGTGCGCGCCGTCGGCGTACTCCGAGGAGTACAGCGGCTCGGCGCCGGCCACGCATTCGCCCCAGCCCTCCGCGACGTCGGTGGTCACCCTGACGAGCAGGATGTCCCGCTCGTGCTCGACCCCGAAGGAGGTCCGGAAGGGCGCGACCAGCGGCAGCCGGATGCGCCGGAGCTCGATCTCCTGCAGTTTCATCGGCGCTCCCCTGTGCCGTGGGCGGGGTGCTCCAGCACGTACCAGCCGGACCGGGTAATGCCGGTGGCCGCCATGCCGCGGCCGAGCGCCTCGCCCATGGTGGCGCGCAGCGCCCGCCGCCACCGCGAGGCCAGGTCCGGGTCGGCCGCGCGCACCGCCACGATGTCGCCCGGCACCTTGACGAGCAGCGCCACGGCGCCAGCGTCCGGCGTGCCGAAGTCCCTGGTCGCTGGCTCGCCGGACGCGTCCTCCTCGACGAGCACGCGCGCGCCGGCCTCGCGCAGGGCGTCCAGGTCCGGCTCGGGCGCGTGGCCGTGGCTGGCCTCGACCGCGCGCTCGCGCGCCAGCGGCCACGAGACCAGGCAGCGGTCGGTCTCGTCGCCGGCGTTGATGCCGTCCCCCATGGGCCCGTAGAAGTCCGGCAGGTACTCGACGATCTCCGCCCCCAGCTTGACCAGGTTGAGGAACGCGTTGCGCCGCACCAGCGGGTCGAAGGTCCAGGTGACCAGGGGCAGGTCGCGCGCCAGCGCCCATGCCCGCTGGTGCTGCTTGAGCGCGAAGCCCGCGCCCCGTCCCTGCGCCGCGGCGCGCACGCCGGTGATGTGCGAGTGCAGCCCGAAGACGTCCCTGGCCGCGCCGGCTCCGGGAACCTCGAGCGGGTAGCCCGGCGGATCGGGCTGGAGGAAGCCGACCGAGGCGCCAACCATGCGGCCATCGCGCCTCGCTCCGGCGACGTAGTTGCCGCTGTGCGCCAGCGCGCGCAGCAGGGAGGGCGTGCACGGCGCCTCGGCCCTGGACGTCCGCCACACCTCGATGAACAGCTCGGCCGCCTCGGTCAGCTCGCCGATCCCGTGGAGCAGGGCGACCTCGACACCCGCCTGGCGCGCCGCCGACTCCGCGGCCCGGCGCGCCTCGACGGCCAGCGGCCGTGCCACCGTCGCCCTCACGCCGTGGTCCGGTCCAACCCGTCCCACAGCAGCGTGCTCAGGTGGTCCACCAGGGTCGTTCGCGGCACCTGCGGGCTCACCAGCCACCAGGTGCTGGCCGCCTGGACCATCCCGGCGATCGCGTGTCCCCACGGGCCGGCCGGAGCGGTGTCGCGGGCCGCCGCCTCGAGCCGCTGGCGCAGCACGTCGGCGAGCACCTCGCCCACGTGGTAGCCGAAGGTCACCGCCGGGCGGCTGGCGTGCTGCGGGTGCAGCAGGAACTGGTGGACCTGCGGATCGTCCTGCACGAACGCGAGGTAGGCGTCGATCGCCCCGACCACGTTGGCGTGCAGGTCCCGGCTGGTCGCCACGGCGCTCTGGAAGCGGCTGGTGAGGTCGGCGCAGTACTGCTCGGCGACCGCCTGGTAGACCCCGGCGCGGTCGCCGAAGTAGCGGTAGACGATCGGCTTGGTGATCCCCGCCTGGGCGGCGATCTCGTCCATGGATGCGGTCGGGCCCTCGCGACGGATCACTTCGATAGCCGCCTCGAGCAACTCCAGGCGACGCGCCATGCGGCCGTACAGCATCGACGGAGCAGCGTTGCCGCCACTCTCCCGATCGATGCCCCCCTTACTCACCATCCTGTAAGGATTCTACGGCAGTGGGTCGCGCCCCTGGCCATGCTGTTTCCATGAAGGCATGCCGGCGTAGGCTGCGGCCATCCCGATCGTGCCCGTCAACGCCCCTGTCGAGCCGTCCCAACGAGGAGCGCAATGGCTGAGACCTCCCAATCCACCAGCCCGTCCAAGAGCCTTCGCGACGTCGGCGCCCTGATCACCGGCGGCGCCTCCGGGCTCGGCGAGGCCACCGCCCGCGCCCTGCTCGAACGAGGCGCCCGCGTGGCGATCGTCGACCGCGACGGCGAGCGCGCCAGGGCGGTGGCCGAGGCGCTCGGCGACCGGGCCAGGGCCTACGTCGCCGACGTCACCGACGACGGCGAGGTCCGCCGGGCGGTGGAAGGCGCCAGGAACGACCTCGGCGACCTGCGGGTCGCGGTGCTGTGCGCGGGCATCGGCTGGGCGCAGCGCACGGTGGGCCGCGAGGGGCCGGCCGACCTGTCGGCGTTCGAGACGGTCGTGCGGGTCAACTTGATCGGCACCTACAACGCGCTGCGGCTGGTCGCGGCGTCCATGGTCGGCAACGAGCCCGATCCCGGCGGCCAGCGCGGCGTCGTGCTGATGACCGCTTCGGTGGCGGCCTTCGACGGGCAGATCGGGCAGACCGCCTATTCGGCGTCGAAGGGCGGCGTCGCCGCCATGACCCTGCCGGCCGCCCGCGACCTGGCCTCGATGGGGGTGCGCGTCTGCACGATCGCGCCGGGGGTGTTCCGCACCCCGATGCTCGCCGCGCTGCCAGAGTCCGCCCAGCGCAGCCTGGAGGCGGTCGTCCCGTTCCCGCCACGGCTCGGGGAGCCCTCGGAGTACGCCCTGCTCGCCTGCCAGATCGCCGAGCACCCCTACCTCAACGGCGAGGTCATCCGGCTCGACGCTGCACTGCGGATGGGACCGAAGTAGACGAGGATGGTCACCGGAGCACACCCGTGCCCGGCGGAGCACGGGTGCGGCGGCGAGGGGTCAACGCACCTGGGGCAAATGCCACATCAGGCGCGGACCGCGAGCCCTCCGGCGCTCCCCCAAACGCCGGGCGAGCGGCTCTCCTCGCCGCCGCGAGGCCGGCGCCTCCCCCACAAGGCACCGGCTCTCGGTAGCCTCATGTCAAAGGTCGCGCACCACGCCCGCCGGATCAAGCGGTAAACGCCCACTGACTGCCTGACCCGGGAACAGAGCAACGAATCACGGGATTCCGCCGCTGCTGCGCCGCGGCTGGACGCCCGGTCACCTGACGCTCCCGCCCATGCCCGCCGGTCCCGCCCCCGGGCGAGGGAGCGTGTGGCACGTATTTTCCAGCTGTCCGGTTCTTGCCAAGTCATTGGCTGCTCCGTAGCGTCTCCGGCGTCCCAGGAGTCCCCAGCTCTTCTCCAGCGAGGCCCGTGTCGGGAAGGAACGCCGATGCGCTACGCCCGCCTGCTCGCCAGCCTCCTGCTGATCTTCATCCTCTTGGCGGTCGGCTCGCAGCTTCTGCGCCACGTGCTCCCGACCAGCGAGTCCAGGAAGGAGACCAGGTCGGAGCCGGCCGGCGTCGGGGCAGGGACGGGCGGGGTCGGGGCCCGCGGGGCGGTGCTGATCGCCGTCACCGTGCGCGACGGCTCGTCGATGGGCGCTTAGAATCATTCCGGCCGATCTCGCGGGTCCTTTAGGACAACTCGGTTTGAATAACCGCAATTGGGAGAGCCCTGGAGGAGACGTGCGCTCAACGCCATCGCGATCACGGCGTCGCTGGGAGCTGATGGCCGTCGTGCGGGTCGACATGCCGTCCCGAGGGTCGGCGTAAGGGCAGGACGGCGTCCCATGGCGGATCGAGCGGACACGACGCCCTGGTGCCCCCGCTGCATGCGGCCCACCGGCGAGTCCGCCCGCTGTCCATCGTGCGGGCTGGCGCAGCTCGGCCCGGACGCGGACCGGCTGCGCGTGGTGGTCTGGCGGCTCCACGAGATCGGTGAGCGGCAGCGGGCGCTGGAAGAGGAGGCGGCCCCGCTGAGGCTGGAGCAGGTCCGGCTCCTCCAGGTGCTGGGCCGGGACAGCGCGCGCCGCCCCCGCGGCGCTCGGGTCCAGTGGCGCCCGGAGGTCGTGCGCGACGTGCTGCTCTGGCTGGGGTCGATCCTGCTGGCGCTGGCCGCGGTCAGCTTCGCCGTGGTGGCGTTCCTCAACCTCGGCGACGCCGGCCGCGCCGGGCTGCTCGCCGGCACGACCCTGGTGGTCGCGGCCTGCGCGGCCGCGGCCCGCCGGCCGCTTCCCGCCACCGGCGAGGCGCTCGGCGGGCTCGCCATGGCGCTCGTGCTGGTCGACTGGTACGCGCTCCGCCGCGCCGGTGTGGCGGCGGGCTGGTCGCCGGCGGCGTGGTGGGCGCTCGGCAGCGCGGTCGCCGCGGCCATCGCGGCAGTGGCCGCGCGCTGGCTCCGGGTCCAGCGCCTCTCGGCGGCAGTGCTCGTGCAGGCGTCAGCGGTGCTGGTCGTCACGACCGTCGCCGAGGCCTCCTGGACGATCGGCCTCGGGCTGGCGCTGGTCGCCGCCGCCTCCGTCCTCGCGGGCGCCATGCTGGCCCGGAAGCCTGCGGAGCGGCCCGTGGCGATCGTCTTCGGCGTCGGTTCCGGCCTGCTCGAGGTGGCCGCACTGGGGCTCGTGTTCGCATCCCCGCCCATCCAGGACGCGGCCAGCGCCGCCGGTCCGGCGGCGGTGCTCGCCGCCATGGCGCTGGCGCCCGCGCTGGCTCGGGTCTGGCGCAACCTGCCGGGCCGCGGGGTCGCGCTGGATGGGCTGGTGGTGATCGCGGCCGGAACGCTGCTCGCCAGTGGCGGCACGCTGCTCGCCGCGGAATGGAGATCGTGGGCACTCCTGGCGGCGGTGGCCGTGCTCGGTGCGCTGGCCGTCGGCCTCTGCCGTGTTCTGCCCGCTGAGCTGGCGCGGGGGACGACGCTGGCGGCCGTCGCCACCCTCGGTGTCGGCGTGGCGGGCCTGCTGGGACCGCTGCTGCGGGCGCTGGCCGCCCCGCTGGAGTGGGCCGGCGACCCATGGACGGGGCGGGCGGCCTCCGGCGCTGCCGACGCGGTCACACGGCTGTCGCCGGCCGAGGGCGGCCTCGAAGCGCTCTGGCCGGTGGTCGTGATGCTGCTTGCCTGCGCCGCCGCGGCGGGCCTTGCGGCCGCGCGGCCGCGCGGATCGCGGGCGATCGAGCCCGCGCTGGCCGGCGCCGTGGCCTCGGGTGCCGCGGTCGGCATCGTGGCCGTGTTGCCGATGGCGGTTGGCTGGCCGCTGTGGGCGGCGTTGCTCTGCACGGCAGCCGGCGCGCTGGGGTGCGGCGCCGGAGCGGTGCTCGCCGACCGAGACGGGCGGAGCCTGGCGGCCAGCGTACTGGCGGCATGCACCGCCGTCCTGACGGTCGTGGCGCTCGCGTGGGCGCTGGCCACCGAGGCCGGCACGCTCGCGGTGGTCGGCCTGCTGGCCATCGCGGCCGCGGCCGCCGCCGGCGCGTCGCGGACCTCATGGCTGCGTCGGAGCTTCGCCGCCGTGGCCAGCGCCGCCGTGCTCGGCGAGAGCGCTGCCGCGGTCGTGAGCGCCGGCGGGGGAGCGGCCCAGGCCGGCCTGACGGTCGCCGTCGCGGCCGGCATCGTGCTGGTGGCCGGAGCGCACTGGCGGCAGCGCACGGCGGAGGGTCCGGTCATGGAAACGCTCGGCCTGGCGGGACTGGTCGCCGGCATCCTGCTCGCCGCGCGGGAGGAGCGTTGGCTGGCGGCTGCGCTGACGGCGGCTGTCCCGATGCTGGCCGTCGCCGCGGTGCGGCCCGCCCGCCGTGGCTACGCCTGGTGTGGCGCGGCGGCGGCGGTGGCCGCCACCTGGGCATGGCTGGCCGGGGCCAACGTCGCCCTCCTGGAGGCGTACACCCTGCCGGCGGCGGCCGCGGCACTCATCGCCGGCGCGGTCATGTGGCGCGGGCACCCGCGTGGCGGTTCGTGGCTGGCGTTCGGGCCGGGGATCGCGGTTGCGCTGCTGCCCAGCCTGGTCGTCACCATCGACCGGGGCGGTGTCGCCCGGCCCCTGCTGCTCACCGGCGGCGCGCTGCTGGTCGTGCTTGCGGGCGCCCGCGCCAGGCTCCAGGCGCCGCTTATCCTCGGCGCCCTCACGCTCCTGGCGCTCGGCGTGGAGGTCCTGCTCCCCGTCGCGGCCCGACTCCCACGCTGGGTCACCATCGGAGCCGCCGGTCTGGTGCTGCTCTGGCTCGGCGCCACCACCGACCGCCGGCTCACGCAACTGCGCGGACTCCGCCAGCGCCTCCAGAACCTGGAGCGGGACGGCACCCCCGACACCCCTCGCTAGGCCCGGCGAGGGTGATGATCTCGGGGCTGGCGGGGCCGAGGCGAGACCTCAGGTCGGGCGGGGCGGGCCGGCCTGGAGGCGTTCGCGGACCTGGCGCATGCGCTCGGGCGACTCGTGGGGCATCTCCCAGCGGGCGTCGAGCCACCAGGTGCAGCCGGCCTCCTCCCAGGGGGCGACGACGGCGCGCGCCGCCCCGGGGTCGTCGGCGGGGGTCGCGCCCTCCATGACGACGTCGAACCCGGGTCGCACGCCGTTGTCCTGGAGCCAGCGGAGCATCGCGCGGATGTCGTCGGGGGCGATGCCGCGATGCTCGCCGCCGTCCATCAGCACCGGCAGCAGCCCGTCGCAGCGCAGGGCGCGGCGCATCGACTTCGGTCGTGGCCAGGCGGCGACCACCCACACCGGGATCCGCGGCCGCTGCACCGGTGCGACCACCTTGGCCAGATCGCCGCGCTCCTCGAGATCGACGTCGTAGCGCCGGCCGGCGAAGCGCATGCGGCCGTCCCAGAGGCCGGTGATGACCTCCAGGCCCTCGTCGAGCATGTCCGCCCGGGTCCGCCGGTCGGTCGCCTCACCGGTGCGCTCCAGGCCGGTGCCGATCGCTCCCAGGCCGACCGACAGGATCGCCCGCCCCCCTGAGAGCTGGTCGAGCGTGGCGGCCTGGCTGGCGACCTTCCACGGCCGCCGCCAGGGCAGGGGCGTCAACATCGTCCCCAGGCGCAGGTGACTGGTCCGCTGCGCCATCGCCGACAGCAGCGTCCAGGCGTCGACCCCGTAGGCCGCCTCCCACACGAACACGCCGTCCCAGCCGGCCCGCTCGGCCAGCACCGCCTGCTCGAGCTGCTCGGTCGCGGTCCCACCCGGTAGCACGAACCCGTATCGCATGGCCCTGTTCTACCGCAGGCCCGCGACAGGCCGTGCGATTGACCGTGGGGGGGCGCGGTTACGTTGGCGGGACAGTCGTTTGCGGGACCTCGTTCCACGAAGGCTTGATCGGCCGCCTGGCCGGTGGTTGGGTTCGACCATGTGGGGCACGGATTCGCCGAGGGTCCTGGAGCGGGTGGAGGGTCGGCTGGGGGAGTTGGTCCTCCGCGCCGACGGCACGGACTTCGAGGTCATCAGCAACGGCGTGTTCCTGATGGACACGCGCAACGGCGCCTCCGAGCGCCTGCTCGTGCGGGTCGCGCTCGCCGGCGTGCGCGCGCCCGCGCGGCTGCTGCTCGGCGGGCTCGGCGTGGGGTTCTCGCTGGCCGAGGCGCTGGCCTGCGACCTGGTCGAGCGGGTCACCGTGGTCGAGATCGAGGCGGCGGTCATCCGGTGGAACCGAACCTACCTGGCGGCCCATGCCGGCCGCGCGCTCCAGGACCCGAGGGTCGAGGTGGTCTGCGCGGACCTGCGGGACTGGCTGGGCTCTGCCGGGCAACGGTTCGAGGCGATCTGCCTGGACGTCGACAACGGGCCCGGCTGGACGGTCGCCGAGGCCAACGGCGCGCTCTACTCCGAAGCGAGCCTGGCGCTGCTGCGCGAGCGCCTGGCGCCGGGCGGGGCCCTCACCATCTGGAGCGCGAACTCGCTCGACGGCTTCACCGCAAGGCTCCGCGGCGCCTTCGGCCGGGTCGAGCGGTTCGCCGTCGAAGTGCCGCGAGGCGAGCCCGACCTGGTCTACGCCGCGTGGCGGGACTGATCCCGCTAGCGCACCGCCGAGTACACCGCCGCGGCCAGCCCGATCGCCACCACCGCCCAGCGCAGCGCCCGGTCGGACAGTCGGCGGGCGACCACCGCGCCGAGCATGCCGCCGACCATGGTGGTTCCCGCCAGCACCAGGGCCGCGCTCCAGACCACCGGGCCGAGGAACGCGAACGCCACCGCCGCCACCCCGTTGACCACCGCGGTGAGCGAGGTCTTGAGGGCGTTGACCCGCTGGAGCGTCTCGTGGAGGAACAGCCCGAGCACGGCGATGAACAGCACCCCCATGGCCGCGCCGAAGTACCCGCCGTACACGCTGATCAGCAGGACGATCAGCAGGAGGCCCCAGCGCCTGTTGAGCGGGACCGGCTCCAGCGGCGGCTCCGAGACCGCCGGCGTCCCCGCGGCGGGCCCGCCGGCTCCGACCGCCACGGGGCGGTTGCGGTTCGGGCCGGGCATGCGCCTGGCGAGCCACGGTTGCACCAGGGTGAGCACGGCGGCGGTGGCGATCAGCACCGGCACGGCCGCCTCGAAGCTGGAGGCCGGCAGGACCAGCAGCAGCCAGGCGCCGATCAGGCTGCCGACGGTGCAGATCGCGGCCAGCAGCACCCAGCTGCGCGCCTGCCCGACGAGCTCGCGCCGGTAGCCGACCGAGCCGCCGGCCGAGCTCGGGAACACGCCGATGGTGTTGGTGACGTTGGCGACCAGGGGCGAGTAGCCGAGCGCCAGCAGCGCGGGGAACGACAGCAGCGACCCGCCTCCGGCGACGGTGTTGATCACTCCCGTCACCAGCCCCACGCCGCCGAGCAGCAGCAGGCGGAGAGGGCTCATGCGGGCATCGCCAGCGCCCCGCCGGATCGCGGAGGGCGAACAGCCTGCGCCGTACGAGCGCTCGACAGGGAGGCAGCCATCACCGGCCAGGGTAACAGCCGCCCTCCAGCGCCTTCCGAGGACCCGCCCGGCAGGCCCGGCGGGAGCCGGTACCATGCCGGCAGCTACGGCCGGCGAGGTGATGGCGTGCAAGATGCCGAGCTCCTGCTACTGGTCCTGATGGTGGCAGTGGGGGCACTGAGCATCCTGGCCGGCATGGTCGGGGTGCCGTACCCGATCCTGCTCGTCCTCGGTGGACTCCTGCTCGGGTTCGTGCCAGGGATCCCGACCGTGGAGCTGCCACCCGACCTGGTGCTGGTGCTGTTCCTGCCGCCGCTGCTGTACTGGTCGTCCTTCTTCTCGCCAGCGCGTGACCTGCGCAGCGACGCGCGGGCGATCTCGCTGGCGGCGGTGCTGCTGGTCCTGGTGACCATGATCGCCGTCGCGGCGATCGCGCACGCGCTGGTCCCCGGGCTGCCCTGGGCCGCCGCATTCACGCTGGGGGCGATCGTCTCGCCGACCGACCCGCTGGCCGCGACCGAGATCGCCCGCCGGCTCGGCGTGCCCCGGCGGCTGGTCGCGCTGGTCGAGGGCGAGAGCCTCGTCAACGACGCGACCGCGCTGGTCGCCTACCGCCTGGCCCTGGCCGCGGTGGTCACGGGCAGTTTCACGCTGTGGCAGGCCGGCGTGCGGTTCGTGGTCGGCGCGATCGGCGGCGTGGCCATCGGGCTCGCGGTCGGGTGGCTGATCACCGAGACCCGCCGCCGGCTCGACGACCCCGTGACCGAGATCATCCTGTCGGTGGTGACCGGCTACGCCGCCTACCTGCCCGCCGAGCGGCTGGGCGTCTCGGGGGTCCTGGCCGCCGTGACCGCCGGCCTCTACGTGGGCTGGTACGCCCCCACGATCGCCTCGCCGGCCACCCGGCTGCTCGGGTTCTCCTTCTGGGAGGTGCTGGTCTACCTGCTCAACGCGGTCCTGTTCTTGCTGGTCGGCCTGCAGCTCCACCCGATCCTGACCAGCGTCGGCGGGCGCTCGGTGGCGGTCCTGCTCGGCCAGGCGGCGCTGGTCAGCGCCGTGGTGATCGGCGCGCGACTCGCGTTCGGGTTCACCGTCCCGTACGTGATCAGGCTGATCGACCGGCGGCCCGCGCAGCGCGCCAGGCGGGTTGGCGCCAGGCAGCGGCTGGTGGTCGGCTGGAGCGGGATGCGCGGCGCCGTCTCGCTGGCGGCCGCTCTGGCCCTGCCGCTGGAGACCAGAGCCGGCCAGGCGTTTCCCGGGCGCAGCCTGATCGTCTTCATGACCTTCGCCGTCATCCTGGCCACCCTGGTCCTCCAGGGGCTGACCCTGCCCACGCTGATCCGCCGCCTCGGCGTCACCGACGACGGCACCGAGGAGCAGGAGGAGCTGCGCGGCCGTCTGGGCGCGACCGACGCCGCGCTGGCGCGGCTGGAGGAGCTGGCGGCCGAGCAGTGGACCCGCGACGACACGGTCGAGCGCATGCGCGGCCTGTACCAGTTCCGCCGCCGGCGGCTGAAGGCACGCGCCGGCTACGTCCAGGACGACGGCTACCAGGATCGCTCGCTGGCCTACCAGCGGCTGGTCCGCGAGCTGCTGGAGGCGCAGCGGCAGGCGATCCTCCGGCTCCGTAACCAGGGCGCGATCAGCAACGACGTGATGCACCGCATCGAGCGCGACCTCGACCTGGAGGACTCCCGGCTCGAGATCTGATTGGGTCGGGTGCTTGCGGCTTGGCCCGCACGCGAGGATCCTGCCTGGAGTGCGTGGAAGGGGGAGCCATGGGGATCGTGTCACGCGGGTTCAGAGGCAGGAGGGGGCGTCCGGGCGGGCCGGAGCTGCCTCCGGGGCAGTACCTGGTCGAGGACTTTCCGGTGCTGTCGGCCGGGCCCACGCCGCGTATCGACCTCGACAAGTGGGAGTTCGTTATCACCAATGAGACCGGTGAGCGGCGGAGCTGGGACTGGGACGCCTTCCGTGCCCTGCCCAGCGAGACCCCCACGGTCGACATCCATTGCGTGACCAAATGGTCCAAGCTCGGCACGGGCTGGGAGGGCGTGTCGCTGGACACATTGATGGCCGACGTCGAGACCAGCGCCAGCTTCGCGCTGGCGGAGTCCTACGGCGGCTACACCACCAACCTTCCGCTCGAGGACCTGCTCGACGGCAAGGCCTGGATCGCCTTCCGCTTCGGTGGCGAGGACCTCGAGCCGGAGCACGGCGGGCCGGCGCGGCTGCTGGTGCCGCACCTGTACTTCTGGAAGAGCGCCAAGTGGGTCCGCGGGATCCGGCTGCTGGACAGCGACGAGCCGGGCTTCTGGGAGAGCCTCGGCTACCACAACTACGGTGACCCATGGCGCGAACAACGGTACTGGGGCGACTGATCTGGCGGGCTGCCCAGGTCCGCGAGATCCGCCACGAATCGGCGACCGCGCGGACCATGGCCCTGGACGTGCCGAGCTGGCCCGGCCATCTGCCCGGCCAGCACGTCGACGTGCGCCTGACCGCCGACGACGGCTACTCCACGCAGCGCAGCTACTCGATCGCCTCGGCTCTCGACGGCACGCGGGTCGAGCTGACCGTCGAGCGGCTGGAGAACGGCGAGGTCTCCCCGTACCTGACCGACGTGCTGCAACCAGGTGATCCGCTGGAGCTGCGGGGCCCGATCGGCGGATGGTTCGTCTGGCGTCCGGAGGAGCAGGCCCCGACCCTGCTCACCGGCGGCGGGAGCGGCGTCGTGCCGCTGATGGCCATGATCCGCACGCGCATCGCCCACGGCAGCACCACGCCGATGCGGCTGATCTACTCGACCCGAAGCCCAGACACGCTGCTGTACCGCGACGAGCTGCGCCGGCTGAGCGGCCAGGACCCGGCGCTGCGCGTGGACCTCGTCTACACCCGCAGCGCTCCCGAGGGATGGGGCGGCCCCGTCGGGCGGCTGGACGCCAGCAAGCTCGCCACCCTGGGCTGGCCGCCCGCCGACCGGCCGGCCTGCTTCGTGTGCGGCCCGACGGGCTTCGTCGAGGCCGTCGCCGACCTGCTCGTCGACCAGGGCCATGATCCGCAGCGGATCAAGACCGAACGGTTCGGACCAACCGGCACCTGACGGAGGCACGCCATGACCCAGTCCAACCTGTGGACCGACGGCAACGCGCTCGCCGGCCCTCTCCAGGATGTCTTCAGCGTCGACGTCACCGCCGCCACCGGCCGCTGCGCCAACTGCGGGCGCGTTGGGACAATCGCCGAGACACGGCTGTTCGACCACGCCCCCGGGCTGGTCGCCCGCTGCCCAAGCTGCGGCCAGGTCATCCTGCGCATGGTCCGCGGCCCCGGCCGCGCCTGGCTGGACCTGCGCGGCCTCACCTACCTCCAGGTCGCCGTCCCCGACGACGCCTGAGCTACTGCCGCGCATCCCGGCCTCCTCGCGCCGCTGCCCATCCGGCCAGTTCGTAGCCGGGCGGGACCGCGCATCACCTTGACCTGGTGAGGGCCGGCGTCACGGTCCGTCGCCAGGGGTGATCAGGCCGCTCTCGTAGGCGGTCACGACCACCTGGGCGCGGTCGCGGAGGTTGAGCTTGCTGAGGATCCGGCCGACGTGGGTCTTGACGGCCCAAGGGCTACTACGACCACGGACGCGACCACCTGCGCCAGGGGGAAATCCGGCTGGGTGCCGTGGGCGACCTGGTCACGGTGCCCCACACGCACGCGGCGGCCGCCTGACGCGGGCCACCGCGAGATTGGAGGAACCATGAGGTCACGGAACCTGGGAAGCGCCCGGCTCGAGGTCTCGGAGATCGGCCTGGGCTGCATGGGCATGTCGGAGTTCTACGGCCGCAGCGACGAGGGCGAGGCGATCGCGACCATCCACCGGGCGCTCGACCTGGGTGTGACCTTCCTGGACACCGCCGACGCGTACGGGCCATTCACCAACGAGCGGCTGGTCGGCCGCGCCATCGCCGGACGCCGGGACCAGGTCGTGCTGGCCACGAAGTTCGGCAACGTCCGCAACGAGCAGGGGGAGCGCCTCGGCATCCGCGGCGACGCCGAGTACGTGCGGCAAGCCTGCGACGCCTCGCTGCAGCGTCTCGGCGTCGACCACATCGACCTCTATTACCAGCACCGGGTCGATCCGAAAACGCCCATCGAGGAGACGGTCGGCGCGATGGCGGAGCTGGTCGAGGCCGGAAAGATCCGCTACCTGGGGCTCTCCGAGGCGGCGCCGGCGACGATCCGCCGGGCCAACGCCGTGCACCCGATCACCGCCCTTCAGACCGAGTACTCGCTGTGGAGTCGCGATCCCGAGGACGAGATCCTTCCCACTGTGCGCGAGCTCGGCATCGGGTTCGTCGCCTACAGCCCGCTGGGTCGAGGCTTCCTGTCGGGGCGGGTGCGCTCGATCGACGACCTCGATCCCGACGACTTCCGGCGCCACAACCCGCGCTTCCAGGGCGAGAACTTCCGCCGCAACCTCGAGCTCGTCCAGCGGGTCCATGAGATTGCCGCCGAGAAGAGCGTCACCCCCGCCCAGCTCGCGCTCGCCTGGGTGCTCACACGCGGCGACGACATCGTGCCCATCCCCGGCACCAAGCGGGTGCGCTACCTCGAGGAGAACCTCAGCGCCGTCGACGTCAAGCTCGGCCCCGACGATCTCGCCCGGATCGAGCAGGCGTTCCCCAAGGGCGCCACCGTCGGCGACCGCTACCCCGACATGTCGCCCATCAACGGCTGAGCCTGCAACGGTCCGCGGTCACCGCCGCCCGTCTAACCTAAAGAAGTTCGCCAATTCCAGTGACCGCCATACTGCCAGGACAACCTCTGGGTTTAGATTTGGTGGAACCTCCGGGCGCTGTGCGGCGAGATAGTGGTGTGCCGCCGAAACGAGGAGCCAGCCGGTGGGCCAGCACAGCGACCCGAGCTTCGAGGAGTTCTTCGCGGCCACCTACGGCCGGCTGGTCGGGTTGCTGTTCGCCTTCGTGCACGACCAGGCGCAGGCCGAGGACGCCGTCCAGGACGCCTTTGCCAGCGCGCTGCTGCGGTGGCGGAGCCTACGCGGCTACCACGACCCCGAGGCCTGGGTACGCAAGGTCGCCTTCCGCCGGGCGATCGATCACCACCGCCGCAACGCGCGGCGGCTGCGGGCCCTTCTGCGGCTGGGCCCGCCGCCGTCCCTGCCGCCGGTCGGCGCTGACCACGTCGACCTGGTGCGTGCCCTGCGCAAGCTTCCCGTGGCGCAGCGGGAGGTGCTGGTCCTGCACTACGTTGCCGAGCTGGCGGTGGAGCAGGTCGCCGTCGAGCTGGGTCTGCCCGTTGGCACCGTGAAGAGCCGGCTCGTGCGTGGCCGTGCGGCGCTCGCACGCCACCTGGGCGTCGGCGTTGGAACGCAAGACGAGGAGAGCACCAATGCGTGACGAGGAGCTGCGCTTGCGCCTGCAGGCCCTCGCCGTGGCCGGTCAGGTAGCCCCCAATCCGGCGGCCGTCGCGGCGGTCCGCCGCCGGCTCCGCCGCAAGGTCCAGGGCGGGGTGGTGGTGGTCCTGGTAGGTCTGCTGCTGGCGGGCGTTGGGGTGCGGCTGGGCTCCGAGGCGGCCCACCGGCGCAGCGTCGGCCCAGCTCCTGTGATCGCGCCGCCCGCCGGCCCGCCGGCCGCCGTCGCGCCGAAGACCTTCGTCGGCCAGATCGGCAACGGCAGCGCAAGGCAGACCGTGATCATCGACGCGAGAACCGGCCGGATCGTTCGCCAGGTGCCCGGCTCAAAGCGCCAGACGGCCATGGCGGTGGACGCGGTGCTCAGCCCCGACCTGCGGACCATGTACCTCCCAGACACCGGCTCCAGCCCGACCGCCGCGTGCGGCTCGCGGTGGACCCAGGTCGACCTGGCCACCGGGGCGAGGCGTCCCGCCTTCGGCGGCCTGACCGGCCTCGGGCAGTTCAGCCTCAGCGCCGACGGCAGCTCGGTGGCGTTTGCCCACATGACACCGGCCAGGACCGGCGCCATAGTCGGGCCAAGCTGCCATGCGGAAACCCTGGTCGTGCGTGCGCTGGCAAGCGGGAACCAGCGGGTGTGGACGATCCCGCCTGGGGTGTCCCTCGACGGGTTGCAGCTGAGCCCGGACGCGACACAGCTCGCCTACCTCTTGCGGCGAGACTCCGCGGGGCTACAGCCATCGCTGCACTTGCTCCCGCTCACCGGCACCACCTCGGTCACGCAGGGCCGCGACCTGCCGACCGCCGGCGACTGCCCCATGTCAGACCCGCGGTTTCTGGGTGCCAGCGGCCGGCTGTTGGCCCTTGGAGGGCGCGGCTGCGCGACCGGACCCCTTGAGTACCTCCTGGTCGACTACGACCTGCGGACTGGCCGGCTGGCGTCCAGCATGCCGCTCGGCCTGCCGGGCGAGATCTTCAGCATCGACGTGGACCGGTCGGGGCGGCACGTCATCATCGCTGGCGCCGGCAAGCCCAACGATCAGCTGCCGGCGACCGTCTGGGTGCTGCGCAACGGCCATCCGCAGCGCGTGCCGTTCGCAGGCGACTGCTGGCAGGCCGACTGGTAGCCGCTCGGCCCGCCTCCGCAGCGATTGCGGCCGTATTTGTTCCCGCCACGTGCTGGCCTGTCGGTGACATGGCCGCGCCGAAGGTCGTGGAAGCGGAGCGCATCCAGCTCGGCCGCCTGAACCGCCTTGAGCCAGACCGCGCCGGTCGGGGATGGTCCCGCGCAGGTGAGGAATTTCAAGCGACAACGTTCCTCATCCGGCACATAGTGAGTCACGTACCGGCCGAAGATCGATCAGCGGTGGCCCATCGCGACGCCGGACGGTTCTCAACAGCACACGAGCATCTCAGGCGGGCTCTCATGTGGACAGACTCTGTCTCGACTGGTCAACTCCTCGAGGTTGCCTGCGACGAGTCCGGTTACGAGGGCGAGAATCACATCGGCGCAAGCACCGACGTGTTCGCTCATGCCAGCGTGCGGTTGAACGCCGAGTCGGCGACGAATTGCGTCCAGGAAATACGAAGGAGGATACGTTCTCCGGCGTTGGAATATAAATCGAATCACCTGCTCCGCGAGAAGCATCGATCGGTCCTCAAGTGGCTGATTGGGCCGTCGGGGCCGATCCACGGGGTCGCTCACGTGCATCTGACCGACAAGACATTCTTTGTCGTGGGCAAGGTCATCGATCTGCTCCTTGGAGAGGTCATTTACGAGGCAGGCAGAGGTCTCTATCAGGACCAACAAGCCAAGGCCATGGCTGTCACCTTGTACCGCGAGGGTCAACGCACGTTCGGGCGCAAGCCGTGGGAGGCCTTTCTCGAGTCGTTCAATGACTTGATGCGTGCCAGCAACCGTCGGGGCATGAGGACGTCTGTCGACTCGTTCTTTCGCATGGTCGACGTCCTGCGCCGCGCGGGCGCACGGAGCCGGGTTGACGAAATCATGGAGCAGCTCTGGCAGTCCAGGCCCCACGCGGATTCGTTTCAGGCGCGGCTGCTCGACAACCCGAAGATGATTCCGCCGCTCGACCCCCTGGTCCCGGCCATTCTTCGGGCCGTCGTCTACTGGGGTGAAGGCAAAAGGCCCGTCGGAATCATCCATGATGAGCACACAGCGTTGACACAAGAGCGTATTGCGCAGCTCAAGGAGATACTCAACAAGCCGCGTCCGACGCTTCTCCGCGAGTCGCCAAGTGGTCGATTGACCAGCGTGAGGCTCGTCGACTCACGATCAGATTCACGGGTGCAGGTTGCCGATTTCCTTGCCGGAGTAGCGCGAAAGATCGCATCGGACCAGCTTAACGGTCGCGGCGACGCAGAGCTCACCGGGTTACTCCGGCCATACGTGGATTCGTTCTCGATCTGGGGGGACGACCGAAGCTGGTCCCTGCTGGCGCCGACGTCGAACGCCCAGTCGTGAGCTTCCCGAGGCGTGCGCGCTGGCCAACGCTGTCCGACTCGGTCAGGATCGCGCTGTGAACCGACCCTTGTTCGCCCGCATCCAGGCGCGCGCCAGCGCCACCGAAGAACGCAGGGGTGGCGCGGAACACCGGCGCCGCCTGCTCGCCGGTCTCACGGATCGTGGCCGGCCTGCTGTGCAGCCTGCCCGAGCCGGCCTTGCGTGGCGTCGTGGCTGTCGGATCCGGCCCAGCGCCGTCGGAGCCACGGCGCGTGAGGGGACAGTGGACGCCGGCACTGGCAGCCCACCGAGGCGGAGATGCATGTGGAGCACGCGATCGAGGAGGTGGAGCCCTTGGCCGCTGTTGCCGCGGCCACGGGGATCGAGGCGAGGCCGAGCACGGAGGCCGGCACATGAGCCGCGTCCCGAGCCGGGGTACGAGTCTGGAGACGGTCCTCGATGGGTACCAGCCCGTGTCGGATGTGGAGGCGCAGGACGTCGGGCGGATCCGCGAGCTGGCCGCTGTCGGCGACCCGTGGGCCCGATCCTCGCCCCTGCACGTCACCGGCTCTGCCGTCGTCGTGCACCCGCCCACCCGGCGCGTTCTCCTGCGCTGGCATGACCGGATGCAGCGCTGGCTGCACGTCGGCGGCCACGCCGGGACAGGTGAGACGAGTGCATTCGACGTCGCGCTCCGAGAGGGCTGGGAGGAGACGAGCCTTCCCGATCTGTCGCCTTGGCCAGATGGCGCACGACCGCGCCTGGTTCACGTCGTGGTCGTCCCGGTACCCGCTGGGCACGGCGAGCCCGAGCACGAGCACGCCGATCTCCGGTACCTGCTCGCCACGGGCCGGCCGGAAGACGCCATTGCGGAGACCGCCGCCGCGCGGCTTCGCTGGTTGTCGATCGCGGATGCGATGGCAGCGGTCGCGGAGGACAATTTGCGGGTGACCCTCGAGCGAGTCGCCAAGATCGTTGCCGAGCACACCAACTGAGGACGCACAGGTAGCACGGCCGTCCTTACGCCTCGGCTACGTGGGTGCCGACGACCGGTCGGATGGCTGGGTCGCGGGCTCGGCGGCCAGGTCTCGTCGTCGATGAAGATCATGTTGTCACCCTCGCCCCACCAGCTGCCTTGGCGGTGGAAACCGACAGGTTGCAAGGTGCTCAAGCGGGAGGTGCGCGAGCGATATTGGGTGGACCACGCGGTGTCGGCGGTGCTCGATGACCCGCCAGAGATCGTGGTGGTGCGGGGTGAGGGTCGGGCGTTCTGTCGCGGCGATGTTCCAGCCGGCGCGGCGGTGGGTGCAGGACGTGGTCGACCGGCGGTTCAACCGGTGCCGCTACAACGCCCAGCGCACGGTGGAGGCATTCGCGGCGCAGCTCCGGCAGCAGACCGACCTGGACGCGCTCGTCAGCGAGCTGATCGCCGTGGTCGACCGGACCGTGGAGCCGACCCAGGTGTCGCTATGGCTGCGGTCCGCGGGCGGCCGCAGCAGGGCTGCCCTGCTTCTTGGAGGTGGGCAATGAGCATCCGAGGCCGCACGGTCGTGGTTGCTGGTGGCGGGATCGCCGGCATGGCAGCCGCGCTGCTGCTGGCCAAGACGGGGGCGTTGGTCACCGTGGTCGAGCGGGTCGCCGCACCCGAGGCGGTCGGGGCTGGCTTGGTGCTCCAGCCCAACGGCCTGGCAGTGCTGCGCGCGTTGGGCCTTGGCGGGGAGCTTGAGCGCGGGGACACCGGCTTGTCGATGGGATTGCCTTGCGGGACGCCCACGGGGCGGTGCTGCTTTACCCGACGGTGCCGGATTTCGGGTTCGGACTCGACCACGTCCTCGCGGTGCGGCGGAGCCGCCTGTACGGCGTGCTGCTCGCGGCGGTCCAGGCATGCCCGACCGTCAGCGCGCGCCTGGGTATGGAAGTGATCAGGGCGCATCCCGACGGCCGCGTCGAGATTTCCGGCCGGAGCGGCACGCGGGTGGTCACCGGCGAGGTGGTCGTCGGCGCCGACGGGGTCGGCTCGACGGTCCGTGACCACGGCGGCTTCGGTGCCAGCGTGGACCCAAACGGTGCACGCTATGTGCTGGGGCTGGTGCCGGGCGTCGATCTCGGCCTCGACGGTGAGCATTGGACCCGGCTGGGCCTGTTCGGGGGGATCTCCGTCGACCGCGCCAGCACCTACCTGTTCGCCGCGGCCGACGCTCCAGCCGTGGCGGGTGCGGTCGCCCGGCGTGACCTGTCCGCCTTCCGCGCGTTGTGGATCCGAGCGCTCCCGCGCGCTGGCCCGGCGCTGGATCGGGTGGCGTCCTGGGAGGAGTTGCTGGTGATCGAGGTCCGCCGTGTCGATTGCAAGCGCTGGGTGGATGGGCGGCTGGTCCTGGTCGGGGACGCCGCGCACGCCATGGCGCCCAACCTCAACCAGGGCCCAGAACGGCGGCCGCTGCCGGCAGCACGCGCTCCTGACGTTCCCACGAGCTCCCGTGAGCGGGTAGCCGTGGACGAGCACGACCGGCCGGCCGCCGCCGTGGTCCTCGTGGTGGAGCTCGATCGCGGCATCGTTCTCGGTCCCTACCGGGATACGCGGCACGACAGCTCCTGTTCTGGTATGCGCCTGGTCAACGGGACAAGGCGGCGAGGTACGGTGTCGCGAACTGCCCGCCCCAGACACGCAGCGATCGCAAGATCGGCACGAGCGCGGTGCCGGCCTCGGTCAGAACGTACTCGTCGCGGGGCGGATGCTCGGAATAGCGGCGGCGCGCAACCACGCCGTGCACAGGGTGGAGTCAACGGACCACTCCCAGCCAGGCGTGACATGTGACTGACACGTCAATATTGACACGTCAATCATCTGCCATTATGATTGACGTGTCAATGAGATGGGGGTGTGGACCGTGAGCGATGGCGACCGAGCTACCGGTGCGGTAGCGCGGCGGCGGCTGGCGGCGCGGGAGCTGGCGATCTGGCGAGCGCTGGTCGACACGACGGCCGAGCTTCGGAGGATCCTGGGGGCGCAGTTGCTGCAGGAGTCGAGCCTCTCACCAGCCGACTATCAGGTGCTGCTGGCGTTGAGTGAGGCAGACGGCAGGCGGCTGCGATCATCGGAGCTGGCGGCGACCATCGATTGGGAGCGAAGCCGGCTGTCGCATCACCTGGGACGGATGGAGCGGCGCGGTCTGATCCGTCGCGACGACTGCACCACCGACAGCCGCGGTGCTGAGGTCTCGCTCACCGACGACGGAGCGAGGATGTTCCGGGGTGCGACCGCACCCCACATGAGGGCCATCAAGGAGCACTTCGCTGACGCCTTGACGCCCGAGCAGTTCGAGGCGCTCGCCGACGTCCTGCAGGCGTTGCAGAACCATCTCCACCCAGAACTGACTGTTGCTCGTGCCGGGGATGGATGTTCATGACCGGCGGAGCGTTGTCGTCACTGGAGTTGCCGCGGATCGCCGTGCTCGGTGCGGGGCACGTCGGCCCGGTGATCGCGAGGGTCGCGATCGCTGCTGGCTACCACGTGACCATCGCGGCTTCTGGTGACCCCGAGAGGATCGCACTCATTACCCAGGTGCTGGTACCGGGAGCCGAGCCACGATGGGCAGCCGATGCCGCCAGGGACGCCGACATCGTGGTGTTGGCGATCCCGCTCCACAAGTTCGCGGCCTTCGACGCTGCCCCGGTGGCCGACAAGCTCGTCGTTGACACGATGAACTACTGGCCGCCCGTCGACGGCGTTCAGGAGATGTTCGAAGATCGCCGCTACGGCAGCAGCGAGATCGTTCAGCGTCGGCTTGCCCGGTCGACGATCGTCAAGACGCTCAACCACATCGGCTACCACGAACTTGAAGACGAACGCCGACCGGTGGGCTCGCCGGAACGCCGCGCGCTCGGCGTCGCTGGCGACGACCCAGGCGCGGTGGACGTCGTGGCGAGAGTCATCGACCGCATCGGCTACGACACCGTCCGACTGGACGGTCTGCGCGCCGGCCGCCTCCTCGAACCCGGCGGCCCTGTCTTCGGTGCATCGATTCGCCGAACCGAGTTCGAGCTAGCCGTGCGCGCCGAAGCCGCATAGAGCAGCCCTTCGCTCGCCCAAACTCACACCAGAGAGAAAGACTCGACATGACTACAGCACCTTCAGATGCCGTCGGAGCCTCCGCGGGCGAACCTGGGAAGTTCCCACTTGTCCTCGGCCTTGACACCTTCGGTGATGTCACCCACGAGGAGGACGACCGTCCGCTGTCACATGCCCAAACGATTCGGAATGTCGTCGAACAGGGGGTCCTTGCCGACCAGATCGGCGTGGACTTCTTCGGGATCGGTGAACACCACACCGATGACTTCCCGCTGTCGGCCGCCGACGTGGTACTCGGCGCGGTCGCCGCGCGCACGACCCGCATCCACCTCGGGTCGGCGGTCACGGTATTGAGCTCGGACGATCCCGTCCGGGTGTTTCAGCGCTACTCCACACTCAACGCCATCTCCGGCGGTCGGGCAGAAGTCATCCTCGGACGAGGTTCCAGTATCGACTCGTTCCCGCTCTTCGGTTACGACCTTGCCGACTACGAGGACCTCTTCGAAGAGAAAACCAACCTCTTCGCCGAGCTGCTCAAGGGCGGACCGGTCACCTGGCAAGGCAAGACCCGCGCATCGCTGCGCAACCAAGATGTCGTGCCGCATACCGAATCCGGACCGTTCCCGGCATGGATCGGCGTCGGCGGCAGCCCCCAATCGGTCATCCGCGCCGCCTACTATGGATTCTCGCTGATGCTCGCGATCATCGGCGGGTCCCCGGCGCGTTTCGCACCCTTCTCCCAGCTCTTCCAGCAGGCCCTGGAGCGCTTCGGACGGGCCCCCCTACCGGTCGGCGTGCACTCGCCGGGTCATGTCGCCGTCACTGATGAGAAGGCCCGCGAAGAGTTCTGGCCACGCTACCTGGAGGTCATCCGCAGCGTCAGCAAGACCCGCGGATTCGCTGTCCCGACCAAGGAGTCCTTCCTCTATGAGGTCGGGCCACAGGGAGCGCTCTACATCGGGTCGCCAGAAACCGTCGCGCAGAAGATCGCGGCAAATCTCACCGCTCTTGGCGCGACCCGCTTCGACTTGAAATACGGCATGGGAGGCCTCGCGCATCAAGCCCTCATGGCCAATATCGAGCTCTACGGGACGCAAGTCATCCCGCGCGTCCGCGAACTCCTGACGTGAGCGCAAGCGGAGGACATCGTGAGGGTGCGCAAAGCCGATGCTCATGACAGGAAGCTGAAGTCCTCGTAGTGGATCCGAGTAGTGGATCCGAGCCCGAGGAACGCCGCGGGCCAGAAGCTGTCTGGTGAGGTTGCGGATCATAACGGGCGGACCACAGATGAGGATGTCCTTCTCGGAGAGATCCCGGCTCGCTGCCTCGATGTCGTCGGCGCTCAGGCGGCCTAGATGGACCTTCCTGATGGGAACGACCCGGACTCGGGGGTTCCGGTCGGCCACCTGGAACAGTTCCTTCAGGAAGTAGGCCTGATCGGATGCCTCCGTGCAGTAGTACAGGTCGATCTCCTGGCCTGTACCGTCGAGGCTTCTGGCCATGCTGAGGAATGGCGTGATGCCGATGCCGCCGGCGATCCACACCTGCCGCGAGTTGGCGAGGGCGAGATGGGAGAAGGTTCCGTACGGCCCCTCCAGCTCGGCCGACCCTCCCGGCGGGAGGTCCATCAGCACCCTGGTATGGTCCCCGAGGGCCTTCACCACGAGCCGCAACGCCGCCTCGTCCGGCGCCGAGGTGATCGAGAACGAGTGGGCCTCGCCTCCGAGCTCCGCAAACCGCACGAACACGAACTGACCCGGCTGGAAACGGAGTCTGTCGCCTTCCCAGGCCAAGACAATCTCGACCGCGTCCTGCGCCAGTCGGTTCACACCCTCAACGCGGTACCGGTGCCGGCGGATCAGAAGCCTCCCGAACAGCGAGCGGCGAGCGAAGGCCACGAGGGCCAGGACGGTGAGCAGGGCGAGGTAGATGGTAAGGGGCCGAGAACTCGCCTTGGTGCCACAAACAGCCGCTCGACCACGCGGAGACGACTCCCGAGCACGAGCGCCACGGCAAACGCCGCTGTCCCCACCAGAGCGGCGATGTTCGCCAGACTCTTCAGCGCGCTGGCAGGAGTGGCGAACCTCTCTGCCAGCGGATGAGCCAGCGCCCAGAACAGGACAGGAGCAAGGCAGAGGACGGCGAGAGTCATCCAGCCCCGAGACCGCGTGAGAATCCTTCTCCGGTGGATCCTCATGAGGTTCCCCTCAACCACGGTACGCGTGCCCAGACTGCATGCTGTCTTCCACCACACCGCCCAGCTCGGCCCTTCCGAGCGTCAAATCCACCTCGCCGCGGGGCCGAGTAGGAAATGCTCCAGCGTCCTGGCCGCGTCGTACTTCCTACCATAGAAGCGGCGCTCTCAACGAGGTCCCTTGCCCCGCTTGCGGGCGAGGCGGTGGACCGGCAGAGACCCATCAGGGCCTGTGCAAAGCTTGCTTCGACGCTCGCGCGGGTCTCTTGGCTGATAGGGGGCGAGCGGATCAGGCCGCCGCGTGACCGTTCACGACGGCGCAGAGGAAGTAGAAGTGCAGGTCGATCTCGACGGCGAGACCCGAGTCCACCAGCGCATCGACGTCGGCTTCTGACCGGAGTGGAAGGTGCGCCGCATACGCCGTCTGGGTCACCGGATCGAAGCTCGACGGGACGATCAGGAAGACGTGCCAGAGTGGGTTGTACTCACCACCGGTCGTCCCCGGCAGGGAATCGAGCACGTGGTCGTGGAAGTCGGTGAAGTCGATCCCGTTCCCCTGGTGGTCGCAGGGATTGCACTGCGGGGCTGCGGGCCAAAGCGAACGATCGGTCGGATACACGACCTGGTAGAAGTCGGCCGCCGCATGGGTGAGGGCTCCCTCACTCTGATGCAGCTCGATTGCATTGATCGTGACGGTCGTGCCGTTCACGTAGGCTTGTTCGTATTCGGGACCAGCCCAGGCGGTCGTTGGAAGCGCAAGCGCCAGACCCAAGCCGATCGCCACCAGTACTGCCAGTCGTCGCACGGTGCCTCCCCCTCGTCTGCTCCCCGATGTCGCACGTCGAGCCGGAAGCCAAGCAAATCGACTCCTACCGAGCGGGTCAATACGGAGTTCTGTGGCGCTCCTTTTTGACTCGTGGCGACGATATGGCGAATCAATGGTGTGCCAGTCGTTGCGGCGGCAGAGCCTCGACTGCTGCCTGGTGCTGCCGGCCGAGGACGGCCGTAGTGCGCGAGGTCCCTCCCAGGGGCTCTTCCGCCTCTCTCCCTCCGCGTCCGCCGTTGACTACCGAAGGGGCGGCCCGTAGCGTGCGCCGAAACGTCCGACCGAGGGAGGCTCGCAATGAAGTTCGTGCAGACGATCGCCTGGAACACCAGCCGTGAGGGCGAGATGCGAGCGGTGGCCGACCGCTTCCGGGCCGAGAACCCCGATCCCGGGCCGGGGTTCCTCGGGCTGAAGTTGCTGAAGGACCGCGACCAGGAGAATAGCTACCTCGTCGTGGCCGAGTTCGAGAGCTACGACCTCGCCATGCGGAACTCGGCGCGGCCGGAGGTCGATGCGTTCAACAAGGAGATGATGGCGCTCGCCGACGGGCCGCCGACCTTCGGTAACTACGACGTGGTCGACGAGAACATGGCCTAGCTGGTGCTGCGTTCCTCAAGCTCGTCGTCGCGCCGGTGCGCCGTCCCCGGTCCAGGCTGCGTTGGGAGATCCGTGCGGTGGCGATCGCCGCAGCCACAGGGACACCTGAGTCGGCTGCATGGTCTGGTCGACGACGGCCAGAAGCTCGGCGGTCAGGGCGTCCAGGTCGATCGCCTGGCGTAGCCGGGCGCTGAACCGCGCGATCGTCTGGGCGGCGTCGTAGCGATGGCGGTTGAAGCGCCGATCGACCAGCTGCTGGATGCGGCGGCGGGCGGGCTGGAACACCCCCGCCACCGCCAGGGTCGCTCCCGCGACCGCCAGACTCGACGCCCGCCCCAACAGGTCGCCAAGCCCAAGGACTACCCCCGCGTAGGCACCACCCAGCAGCACGGTCAGCAGCCCGTAGCTCAGCGTGCGGCTGATGATGCGGTCCAGGTCATACAGCCGGTAACGCAGGATCGCCGCGCCGATCGCCAGCGGCAGCACCGCCACGCAGAGACTCCCCGCCAATGCGGCCAGGGCAAAGCTCCCCAGCGCCAAGCCGGCAAGGACCACCAGGAACAGCAGCGACACCACGACCGTGGCCAACGCCACCCAGCGCAACTGCTGACGTTCGGTGCCGCGGGCGCGGCGGAAGCGCAGCACCAGCGAGGCGGCGGCGGCCACGAAGGCGACGATGGTGACGGCGAAAGCTGCCTGGTTGGCGATCAGCAGCACCCCGCTGAGCGCATGGAGGTCGAGCGGGTTGTCGACCGTCTGGGAGGAATGGTCGCTGGGTTTGGGCGCGAGCGTCACCACCAGCAGCAGGGCGACCGGTGTGGCCGCCGTGACCCTGGCCCACCAGCGCCAGCGGGGCGAGGGCAGCGCCCCGGTGGGCGTGAGCAGCAGGACAAACCCGACGCAGGCGAACGCCGCGACGACGGTGGCGGGCATGTACAGGGCCACCAGGCTGGCGGCTGGCGGTGCGCCGGGACTGGCCACCGCATAGTTCGTATACGCCTCGGCCGGCCCGCTTGCGCTCAGGGACAGGCCAAGCGCCAGCAGCAGCCAGCCCACCGGATGGCGGGGCCGGCGGGTGGCCAGCACCGCACCGACCGTGGCGGCGCTCACCGCCCCGAGCACGGGAGGGATCGCGGTAGGGGTGAGCTCGAGGAGGTCGGCCCGGCCGGCCTCGCGCAGCAGGTGATCCAGCCAGGCAGCCACGGGGACGCTCAGCATGGCCAGCGCCCACAGCGCCCACGCCAACCCGGCCGGTCGCCAGCGCCGCCACGCGGGTCGGGCCGGTCGGGCGCCGGGGGTCACCGTCCTGGGCGCCCGCGGTGTCTGCATGCAGCACCTCCACCCTGCCACCGTCACAGGCCACGACGGCCGTGTATGGGTGGCAGTGTCGCCGACCTGCGTGACGGGAGCGTTACGGCGCCGGCATGGCAACCATGACCTGCCGCCAGCCACGCGGTGACGCCGTCGGGAACGGCAGTCAGTGGAGGGCGAGCGTTTCCTGGAAGCTCCCCGCAACCGGCGATACCGTCACTCTCGAGCCCGGATCACCGTGCCCGCAGTATGCGAGGATCGGGTAGCGACCAAGTGTGAGCCGCAAGGGCCGAGGGTCGCCAGGGGGGGCGAGGCTGACGACGCTGGCCAGGTCCATGTCGGCTCCATCGCACCGATACTTGTTGATCGCCACGTAGGCGGTTGCGCCAGGCGCAAGGTTGACCTGGGTCGGAGGCTGCGCGGTCACGACCTGGTCTCCGGCGTGGGTGTAGGCGAAGGGGAGCGCGCTGCCGTTGCGGTCGTAGAACGCGATGCTGGGGTACCCGCGGAGGAAGCAGCGCGACCCGGAGGTGCTGGTGAGCTTGAGCAGCAGGCTGTGTTGCCCGGTAGGCTCTGACAGGGGCTCGCCCAGGGCAAGGTCGAGCTGCGACGACTGGCAAGGCCTGTCAGGTTGCGATGGGCGAACGCCGCTGGATCGTGCACTCCCGCCGCTGCTGGATCGCGCCGTCGCGCCACAGCCGGCAAGGGTGAGGGCGATGACCAAGCCACAGTAGGCAGGGACCCATCTCGATCGTCCCAGGGGCGCGATGGGCGACCCCAGCCGCCCTGTGGTCTCCTCCGGTGCATCGTTGCGGCAACCCGGTGATCGAGCCGTACGCATGGTGCGCCTCCGGCGGGTGCGGCCGGGTCTGTCGGGTGGCCGCATGGGCATGGAGCGCCGGCCGACCCGCTTACGCAGAGTGACACGCCGCGCGGCCACACAGGGGATCGGCCGGCGCCAACCCGTTATCAAATCGATCTTGGTGGGGCGATGCGGCGGCGGGCATCACGGTTGCCGGCGGGTCGGCCGTGGCGCGCAGGCGGTAGGGTGATCGTTGATGGAGATTCGCTTGCTTGGGCCCCTCGAGGTTCACAGCCGGGGCCGTCCTGTCGAGGTGGCCGGGCGGCGGCTGCGCTTGCTGCTCGCCGTGCTCGCTCTGCGGCCGGGGCAGGTCGTCGCGGCTGAGCGGCTGATCGACCTGCTGTGGGAGGAGGCCAGCCCGCCGGCCGACCCGGCCAACGCCCTGCAGGCGCTGGTGTCCCGGTTGCGGCGGGCGCTGGAGGCGGCCTCCAGCGGCGAGCGGCTCGCCTCCAGGCCATCCGGCTATCTACTGGCGGTGGAGCCCGACCAGGTGGACGCGCTCCGCTTCGAGCGCCTCCGCCGTGATGGTCACGAGGCGCTCGCCGCCGGCCGACACGTCCAGGCCGCCGCGACGCTGCGCGAGGCCCTGGAGCTCTGGCGCGGCCAGGCGCTGGCTGAGTTCGCCACAGAGCCGTTCGCTGCCGCCAACGCCACCCGCCTGGAGGAGTTGCGCCTCGGTGCGCTGGAAGACCGCATCGAAGCGGAGTTGGCGCTTGGCGAGCATGCCCGGCTGGTCGGGGAGCTGGAGGCGTTGGCCGCGGAGCATCCGCTGCGGGAGCGGCTGCACGCCCTGCTCATGCGGGCGCTGTATGCGACCGGCCGACAGGCCGATGCGCTGGCCGCCTACCAGCGGGTCCGCCGCGGGCTCGCCGAGCGAGCCGGCCTGGACCCCGGCGTGGAGCTACGGCGGGTCGAGGAGGCGATCCTCGCCCAGGATCCCTCCCTCAGCGCGGCGCCGGTGGCGGCCGAGCCGGCGGCGCCCGAGCCTACGCCTGCGGCCCGGTGGGGCCGGGGCAACCTGCGTGGGCCGCTCACCAGCTTCGTTGGGCGGGAGGAGGAGCTCGCGCGGATCCTGGAGCTGCTCGGCCGGCATCGGCTGGTCACCCTCACTGGGCCCGGCGGGGTGGGCAAGACCCGGCTCGCTGCGGAGGCCGCCCGCCACCTCGGCGGTCAGGCCGATGGCGACGGCGACGCGCCCGACGCGGTCTGGCTGGTTGAGCTGGCCGGGCTGGCGGACGGGCGCCTGGTCGCGCTGGCGGTGCTCGGCACTCTTGGCCTGGCCGAGCGGCCTCGGCTGGACGCTGACGGACCCCACCTGGCGCTCGGCGCCGCCGACGCCGCCGACCGCCTGGTCGCTGCGCTGGAGCGGCACAGGACGCTGCTGGTCGTCGACAACTGCGAGCATCTCGCGGAGCAGGTGGCGGCGCTCACCGAGCGGTTGCTGGCGGTGTGTCCCGGGGTGCGCGTGCTGGCGACCAGCCGCGAGCCGCTGCGGGTGCCCGGGGAGGTGCGCTGGCCAGTGCCAGCGCTGCCGGTCCCGCCGCCCGGCCCGGTGCGCCCCGAGGAGCTCGCCCACTTCGCCGCCACCAGGCTGTTCCTGGACCGCGCCGGCGCGGCCGTCCCCGGGTTCGCGGTCGGTGACCAGGCCGACGCCGCCGCGGTGGGGGAGGTGTGCCGCCGGCTCGACGGGCTGCCGCTGGCGATCGAGCTGGCCGCCGCGCGGGTCGGTGCGCTGCCGCCGCGCGAGCTGGCCGCGCGGCTGGACGACCGCTTCCGGCTGCTCACCGCGGGAGCGCGCACCGCGCTGCCGCGCCAGCAGACCCTGCGGGCGGTGGTGGACTGGAGCTGGGAGCTGCTCGACCGTTCCGAGCGGGCCGCCCTGCGGCGCCTTTCGGTGTTCGTGGGTGGCTGCACCCTTGACGCCGCCGAGACGGTCTGCGCCGGGCCTGACCTGCCCGCCGCGGCGGTCCCGGAGGCGATCGCCAGGCTGGTCGACAAGTCCCTGGTCACCGTGGGGCCTACCCAGGCGCCGCCGGCGCCGTGGTGGCCGGGGATCGAGGCGCTCGGGCTGCCAGCGCCGCTCGAGCCCGAGCCCGCCGGTGGTACGGTCCGCTACGGCCTGCTGGAGACGGTGCGTGCCTATGCCACCGAGCGGCTCGCCGAGGCGGGTGAGGCCGATCGGGTAGCAAGGGCTCATGCCGAGTGGTTCGTGGGGCTGGCGGAGACGGCCGAGCCGCGGCTCAACGGGAGTGAGCAGCTCGCCTGGTTCGCCCGCCTCAGCGCGGAGCTGGACAACCTGCGCGCTGCGTGGCACTGGCTGCTGGACCGCGGCGAGGCCGCGCTCTCCCTGCGGCTCCTGGGGTCGCTGGGCTTCTGGCTGCTCATGACCGGTGACCGCGACGAGGTCGTCGGCGCGCTCAGGCGCGCGCTCGCCCTGCCGGGACCGGTGCCGGACCGGGCGCGCGGCCTAGCCCTCTACGTCCTCTGCCTCGCGGACGTGGACAGGGCAACCGACCACGACGCCTTGCTTGGCATGGCCAAGGAGGCACAAGCCACCATGGAGCGCGCGGCGCGAACCCCTGCCGAGGCCGCGTTCGCGCGCACGGCGGCGGCGACGCTCGGCTTCTTCTCCGTCGGCGGTGCCGGCGAGGCCGAGCAGGCCCTTGACGAGGCCCTCGAGGAGGTAGAGCGGGCTGGGGGCTGGGCCGCCGCGCTCATCCGGCAGCTGCGGGGGTTCGCGCGGGCCATGCGCGGGAACCTGGCGGGTGCCGCCGAGGACGGCGAGGTGTGCCTGGCGCGCTTCCGCGAGCTCGGCGACCGCTGGGGGATGGTGCAGGCGCTGGAGTTGCTCGGCACAGTCGATATCGTGCATGGCCGCTACGAGCGGGCTGAGGCGAGACTCCGGGAGGCGCTGCGCTGCGCCTGGGAGCTGCGCGTGCCCGTGGAGCTGGTGGTGCAGCTGTGCCGGCTGGCCTACCTGGCGGTGGCGCAGGATGACCTGGACCGCGCCGAGGCGCGGCTTGAGCAGGCCCTCGCCGCCGCCCAGGAGTTTGGGATGGGGAGCGCGACCGCCTTCGCGCATGCTGGGCTCGCGCTGCTGGCGCAGCGCCGCGGCGACGCAGAGCGCGCCAGGCGGGAACTCCAGCAGGCGCTGGTGCTGCGCCAACGCCATGGCACCCGCAGCCCGGTCGGGCCGCTGCTGCTGGGTTGGCTGGGGACCGTGGCCATCCAGCAGGGCGACCTGGTGCACGCCGCCGGCAGCTATGCCGAGATGCTGGAGTGGACCCGCCGGCACGGCGGCAGCCCGTCGGCCGCCGCTGGGGTTCTGGAGGGGCTCGCCGGGCTGGCTGGTGCCAAGGGCGACCCGGAGCGGGCCGCGTTGCTGCTGGGCGCGGCCGCGGCGGGGCGCCGTTCGGCGGGGGTGCCGCTGTCGCCTGGCGAGCGCGTGGACGTCGACCGCACCGCCGCCACCGCTCGCGAGGCGCTGGGGGAGGAGGGCTTCGCCTGGGCGCTGGCCCGCGGGGAGGCGCTGCCGCTTCGGGAGGCCATCGCGCTCGCCGAGCAGACGCTCGCCGAGCAAACCTGAACGCCCGGTCCCAGGGACGGGCGGGTCGACCTTCACGAACGCGGTGAGGACCCCGGCGCGCCTCGCCGGCCACGGTCAGTCCGCGATGCGCAGGGCGACCGCCGGCCGGATCTTCGCCGCCTGGCGTGCCGGCCAGGCGGTGGCCAGCACCGAGGCGACGGCTGCGGCGAGCACAAGCACCGCGATGTTCGCCCACGGGATCGGGAAGCCGATGCCGGCGCTCTTCATGTCCTTGTCGTTGCTGAACAGCAGGTAACTGGTGACGATCGACAGGACGGTCCCGAGCACGATCCCCTCGAGGGCGATGAACGAGCTCTCGGTGAGGAACGAACGCTGCACGGTGTGCGCCTGGAAGCCGAGGGCGCGCAGCACCCCGATGGTGCGGCGGCGCTCCCGCACGGCGCGGACCATGACGACGCCGAGCCCGGCGATGCCGACGAGCAGGCCGAGCGCGAGGAAGCCCTGCATGAGCTGGAAGAAGCCGCGGTTGGCCGCGAACTGCAGCTCGACCTCATGGCGGATGCGCGTGGCGACCAGGCTCTCGGGCAGGTACTGGCCCTGCATCTCGGCCGCGAGCACCTCGTCGGAGACCCCGGCGGCCGGCTTCACGAAGGCGGCCGCCAGCTTGGCGGCCGACCCGAACTGGGCGCGGGCCGCGGTCTGGCTCATGATCATCGGGCTCGCGAACGCCTGGCCGCCGATGCCCTGGAAGCCCAGGCCCGACTTGAGGATGCCGGCGATCGTCTTCCGCTCGGCCGTGCCGGTGCGCGGGTCGGTCAGGGTGAAGGTGTCGCCCGGCTTGTAGGCGACCGACCCGGGGCCGCCGCCGTTCTGCCCGAGGAACTGGTCGAGAATGACATAGCCGGGGTTGGACTGGACCGCCCGCCAGACCGCGCGGTCGTCGCCGAGCCGGTCGAGCCGCTTGGTCAGCGGGAACAGGCCGTTCTCGGAGAGGTCGGGGCCCGCGCCGACCACCGCGACGTCGAGCGGGTCGGTGAACTTCGGGTTGAGGTTCGTCACCTTGCCGTCGGTCACGGTGAGCGGCGCGACCGCGGCGACCTGGCCGGCGAAGCGCCCACTCGTCAAGGTCCGGGCCGGGTCCGCGACCGGCGCCGACGGGTTGAAGTCGGCCCGGATCGCGTAGCCGCCCGAGGCGTTGGCGACCTCGCTGTCGGTGGTCGCGCCGATGAGGTTGCCGAGCACGGTGATGAGCACGAGCGTGAACACGACCAGCCCGTACATGATGAGGATGGCTCCGGTGCGGAAGCGGCGGGCGATCGGGTAGGCGACCGCCAGCCGGGTGGCCAGCCCCGACAGCGTCGGGCGGGCGATCAGCGGCCGCAGCGGCCGGGTCAGGAGTTCCTGGTTCTGGCTCACCAGGAACACCGCCGAGAAGGTCAGCAGGCTCCCGAGCACGATGAACGTCGCGGTCGAGCCGTCGTCGAAGACCTTCGGCCGCAGGGTGTTGGCCGACAGCCCCCAGGCGAGCACGGCCAGCGACGCGCCCGTGTACGCCCAGCGCTTGGGCACGAGGCGGACGAGCAGCGGGCACAGCGCGAGCACGGCGAGCGCCGGGTACAGGTAGACGCCGACCCCCTTGCTGCCCGCGATCGCGACCGCCGACAGGGCGCCGAACAGTGCCGCCGCCACGGTCGACAGCGCCACCCAGCGCCGCTTGAGCCGGCGGCCGCCCTCGTTGGGCAGGTCCCGGATGGCCGCGATAATGTTGACCCGGCTGATGCGCATGCTGGTCAGCGTCACCGTCACAAAGGCGATCAGGAAGCCCATCGCGAAGCCGTTGACGATGCTGACCGAGGTGAACTTGAACGCGAGGTTGAAACCGCCGTTGTCGTCCGAGAAGCCGTTGAAGATCCGCGCCGCGACGACCACGACCGCGCGCCCGACGCCGAGGCCGATGAGGATGCCGAGCAGCGAGGCGACGAGCGCGTAGACGGTGCCCTCGATGATGAAGCTGCGGACCAGCCGCCCGCGCTTCATGCCGACCGCCCGCAGCATGCCGAGCTCCGGCTTCCGCTCCTCGGCGAGCATCACGAAGATGTTCACCAGCAGTAGCACCCCGGCGATGATCGAGAAGCTGCCGATGAACAGGAACAGCGAGCCGAGGCCGTTGCCCGCCTGCACGGCGGCCTTGAGCACGCCCTGCTTGGGCTTCTCGACCGACGTGCCCTGGCTGGCCAGCGGACCAAGCGCGGTCTTCAGCTTGGCCGCGACCGCGTCGCTTCGCTTGTCGCCGGACTCGACCCCGCCGGTGTTGGACACGAACGAGAACGTGTGCGGCTCGGCCGCCGCCGCGACGGGCCCGGCGCCAGCGCCGCCGCCTGCCGGCGTCCCGGCGCCCTTCGGCACGGCGGCGGGCGCCGCGGCACGGGCGGCCTCGGCGGCCCGCACGAGCGTCCCGGTCGTGAAGAAGGCGTCGCGGGAGACCGAGCCGTTGCCGGCCCCGGCCACGCCCTTGGTCGCCACGACCCGGGCCACCCGGACCGCGGTCGGCCGGCCGTACAGGTAGAAGGTGAGCACGTCCCCCTCCCGTGCCCCCACCGCCTTGGCCAGGTCGGCGTTGATGACCGCCTCGCCGGCGCCCGGCGCGGGGCCGGAGAGGCCCGACCCGCCGTCGGCGGCGCCGCCGAAGGCGGCCGCCTGCGCGAAGTCGACCTCCCAGACGCTCGCGCGCGGCTCGGCCGTGCGCCCGCTGCCGCTGCCGCGGGTGACGGCGGCCTGGTCGCCGCGCAGCGTCAGGATCCCGTCGACGTCCGGGTCGCCCCTGAGGCGCTCGACCCGGCGGGCGGCCTCGTCACCCTTGGCGATCGAGGCCGAGCTGACGATCTCGTCGATCGGCCCGAGGTTCTTGTAGGCAACCTGCTTGACGGAGAAGTTGAGGGTGTCGCCGACGATGAGGCTGCCGATGATGATCGCGGTGCCGAGCACCGACCCCATGATCACCAGGGCCGCCTCGCCGCGGCGCCGGGCGATCTGCCGCAGCGCGAGCTTGCGCAGGAACGGCCGGCGCACCGCGATGAACGCCGCGACGGCGAGCGCCGCCCCGAGCAGGGCGACGAGGGGGGGCGTGAGGTTCGGGTACAACGCTCAGCCCTCCACCTGCATCGTGGCGTCGCGGCCGCCCGCCCACGGCTCCCCGGCCGGCGGGAGCTGCTCGTCGTCGACCAGGCGGCCGTCCCGCATGCGGATCAGCCGGCTGGCCGACCGGCCGATCGTCGCGTCGTGGGTGACGAGCACGATCGTCTGCCCATCGACCTTGTTCAGCTCGTGGAGCAGGTCGACCACCTGGGAGGCCATCTGCGTGTCGAGGTTGCCGGTCGGCTCGTCGGCCCAGACGATCGCGGGCCGGGATGCGAGCGCCCTGGCGACCGTGACCCGCTGCTGCTCGCCGCCGGACAGCTCGTTCGGGCGGTGCCCGGTGCGGTCGCCGAGGCCGACCCGCTCGAGCATCTCCACCGCGCGGCGACGCGCCTCCTTGGCCCCCACGCCGCCGAGCAGCAGGGGCAGCTCGACGTTCTCGGCCGCGGTGAACACCGGGATCAGGTTGAACGCCTGGAAGACGAACCCCATCGAGGTCGCCCGGTGGGTCGTGCGGTCGGCGTCGGACATCGCGAACAGGTCCTGCCCGGCCAGGAGGACCCGGCCAGCGTCGATGTCGTCCAGGCCGGACAGACAGTTGAGCAAGGTCGTCTTCCCCGACCCGGACGGGCCCATCACCGCCACCATCTCGCCCTGCTGCACCGTGAGGTCGAGGTCGACCAGGGCGGCCACCTCGATCTCCCCGGTGCGGTAGACCTTGCGGACGTGCTCGGCGACGAGCAGCGCGGGGCGACTGTCGCCCACGCTCGGCGCCAGCGCGGTCACCGGTGCGCGGGACCGCTTCCGCTTCAACAACATCGAGCTTCGTCCTTCCCATGCTTGGCGAACCCTTGAGCCTCGATCGCAAGGGTCACGATTCGAATGCCTCCCTGCCGGGTCGACCGTGGGGCCCGCCGCCCGGCCGTCGATAGCGATTCTGTTCGGGTGGGAGGATGCGCTGCAAGGCTGCCACGGCCCTGCCGGCGCGCTGACACGGCGCTGACAAGCGGGCACCGCCCGAGACAGGGCCCAGGATCGTGACCGGTCTCAGCTGATGGTAGGAAGTCCACCGCGCGCGACGCCCGGGCACCCGCCACGCGTCCGCCCTCAGAGCCGCCAGACGACCGGCAGCTCGGCGTCGACCTCGCCGGAGTAGTCATGGACCACCTCGAGCAGTTCGGCCATGCGGGCCTGCCAGGCCAGGTTGACGGGGAGACGCTCGAGCTCGGCGAGCATGCCCCGGTAATCGTCGCACTCGATGACGTGGAACAGGTCGGAGCCACTGCGCCAGATCGTCCACGAGTGCACCGCCGCTGCCCGGATGGCGTCAGTCAGCGCCTCGGGGACGCTACGATGCGCCTCCTCGTAGGCGGCTTCCGCGCCCGGCTTCAACCGGGTGTGCAGGGCAACTCGCATCATGGGCGATATCGGTTGTCTCTCATGAGGTGCGTGAGCATCCTACGCCGGCACCGCCCGGCCTGGACGCCGGCGACCGCTGCCGGCACGGGCTGTCGAGCCTTGGGACCCGTTTCCCTTGGGCCGCCTGATGGCCAAAGAGCATCTTCTGCCGCCCGGGGGAGGATGACGTGGCTGCCTCAGATGCCGGTGACTCCGTCGGCCCTCTCCCGGAGGATGTGGATGTGGCCGTTGTACGGGCCGGTCTCCTCAATCAGGTGGAGCAGGATCCAATCCGGAGCGGTCGCCGTCGCGGCGGACCACGGCCCGCGCACGCTGTCGGGGTCGTCGTGCAGGTGGCCGAGCGTCGTTCCCTTGGGGCAGACGAACCCGCGGCTGAAGACGTCGTCCTTGTCGCCGCGGATCCCTGTCACCGCGTCCTGGCTGATCGTGAGTTCCAGGCCGCGCGTCGCCTCGCAGGGCGGACAGGTTCTGAAGACGGTCGTCTCAGCGGATGAGGACACGCGCCAACTCCTCACGGGCGCCTTGCGTTGCCCTGGATTGCAGGACCTCAGGCGTACCACATGCCGCCGCTCGCCGCCCGCCGGTATCCGAGTGCCCGGTAGACGGCGTCGACGAGCGCCTGGCCTCGCTTCTCGAGGCCGACGCCGCCGCCGAGGCGGTTCATGACGTACCCGAACGACAGGCGGGCCTGCGGGTCCGCGAAGCCGAGCGAGCCACCGTTGCCGAGGTGACCGAACGCCTCCTCGGACATGATCACGCTGTCGTTCTGGCCTGGCGCCAGGTGGTGGTTGTCCGAGCCCTTCAAGAACCCCGTCGCCCATCGTGTGGGAACCAGCATCACTGCGTCCTTGGCGACCGCGGCGCTGACCGCCCCCATCGCGGGGATTGCGTCTTCGGGCACGAGCCGGACGCCGTTGAATTCCCCTCCGAGCGCGAGCGGACGATACATGCCCGCCAGCCCGCGTGCGTTGGCGATCCCGTTCGCGGAGGGGATCTCGGCGGCGTGGACCTGGCGGGTGTTGACCGCGCCGGGCAGGAGGATGCCGCCGGAGTTCCACACGACCATCCCGGGGATCGACGTCGGGTCGGTCATCGCCGCCGTGTAGAACTCAGGCAGCGGCTGGCCCGGCGCTGGCGGGTCCGGGGATATGTTGAGCGCGACCCGCGTCTCATGCTCCTCGGGCAGGCCGATCCAGAAGTCGAGTCCGAGGGGCTCCGCGACCTGCGTGCGGAAGAATGTGCCGAGTGAATGGCCCGTCACACGCCGCACGACCTCGCCGACGAGGTGGCCGAAGACCAGCGCGTGGTAGCCGTTGCGGGTACCCGGCTCCCACAGCGGCTCCATCGCGGCCAGGGCCTCGACGACCGCATCCCGGTCACACAGGCCGTTCTCGGGGATCGGCTCGCGCAGTGCCGCCAGGCCGGCTTGGTGGTTGAGCAGCATGCGGACGGTCACCCTGTCCTTGCCGCCCTTTGCGAACTCGGGCCAGTACCGCGCGACCGGCGCGTCCAGGTCGATGACGCCTCGGGCGGCGAGCATGTGTGCGCACAGCGCAGTGGCACCCTTGGTGCAGGACCAGACCACGGCGACCGTGTCCTCGTTCCACGGTGCTTTCGTCCCGGGATTGGCGATGCCGCCCCACAGATCGACGACCGTCTTGCCGTCGACGGTCACACAGACCGAGGCGCCCACCTCGTCGCGCTCGGCGAAGTTGCGGTCGAACTCCTCCCGCACCGCCGCGAACCGCGGATCAGCCGTCCCCTGGACCGTCATGTCGAACTCCCTTGCAGGCAGGGCGAGACATCTTATAGATTCGTCTCAGACTGAGACGTTATTGCGGTATGTCTCACGAGTCAAGGGCGACCGCGCTGTGATACGACCGAGGATCGTCGAGCGGCAGTTGGCCGCGCGGAACGAGCGGCACCCTGTCACGCGCGCGGATGTGCTGCATGCGGCACGGCGCCGCTTCCTGCGCAGTGAGCGGGTCGACATGAATGAGCTCGCGCGGGAAGTCGGCATCGGCCGGGCCACGCTGTATCGCTGGGTGGGCAGCCGCGACCGGCTCCTTGGCGAGGTGCTCTGGTCGCTGGCGGAGCTGGGGCTGGCGCAGGCCCGGATCGAAGCCGAGGGACGCGGTGCAGCGTGGGTGCTCGCCGTCTACGGCGGGTTCGGCGACCTGATCATCGAGCTCGAGCCGCTGCGCCATTTCGTCAAGTCGGAGCCGGAGTGCGCGCTGCGGGTGATCACTTCCAAGGCAAGTCCACTGCAGCGCAGGGTCGTCGACACGTTCTGCGACGTCCTCGTCGAAGCACGGGAACGCAGAGGGCTGCGGCTCCGACTCGACCCGGAGACACTCGCGTTCGCGATGGTCCGCATCGCTGAGTCGTTCCTCTGGACCGATCTCATCACCGGTGGGGCACCCGACTTGACCAAGGCCCGTGAGGTGGCCAAGGTGCTGCTGACATGACGGCGAACTTTGACCTGGCCCAGACCGATCGGCTCCTCACCACCACGAGGGCTGTGCGCAAGCGCCTCGACCTGACACGTCCGGTGGAGCGGGACGTCGTGATCGAATGCCTGCGCATCGCGGTGCAGGCCCCGAGCGGCGGCAACAGTCAGCCCTGGCGTTGGCTCATCGTCGACGATCCGTACGTTCGCGGGCGGCTCGCCGAACTGTACCGCCGCAGCCACGATCCGTATCTGGCGGCGAACCGGGCGGCGGCACAGCAGGCGGGCCGCACCGACATGGATAAGATCCTCGACTCCTCGCAATACCTTTCCGACCACCTGCACGAGGTGCCGGTCCTGGTGATTCCCTGTCTGCTTCAGCGCCTGCCCGAAACTGCGTCGGTCCTCGACACCGCAGGGTTCTACGGGTCGATCCTCCCGGCGGTCTGGAGCTTCATGCTCGCGCTGCGCAGCCGGGGTCTTGGGTCGGCGTTCACGACCCTGCACCTGGCCAACGAGCGGGAGGCCGCTGAGGTCCTCGGTATTCCCGAGACGGTCACCCAGGTTGCCATGATTCCCGTCGCTTGGTACACGGGCGACGATTTCAAGCCCGCGGTGCGCCGTCCGGTCGAACAGGTCGTGTACGTGAACGCATGGCGACGGAAGCTGGGTGCATGAGGTTCCTGGGTGGCAGCGTCCCCGCAGCACCTGGCCCCATTCGTTCCAAGCTTGCGCGCCGCCCACCCTCAGGCGACCAGCAGCCACGGTGAGCACGGCGAGCCGCCTGCACTGGGCCGATTCCGCAGGCAGATGGCCTGCTCGGGTCGGTGCCACCAGCCGCCAGGTGGCTCAAGGCTAGGTGGTGAGTTCCGCGCCGGCCCGACACTCGGCGAGTACGCGGCATCTAAGGGATAATGCCCAGCTTGACGTGTGTGCTCCGGTCCATGTCCACCCACGAACCGGCCGAGGCAAGCCAGAGGCAAGCCAGGCGACCGCCCGCGCGCTCTAGGCGCTGCGCGGCGCAGTGGCCGCCGTCGACGCGATCGGCGACCAGCAGGCACTCGAGCGCGCGGCGACCCCCGGCCCGAGAGGAGTAGGCGCCGCCGCTCCAGAATCGCGACCGCACAGGTGGACGTTTCCTGTTCCCATCCCAGTGAGGGACGCAGTGTCCGTGATGCTTGGTGCGTCCGGACGTTGACGGGGGCCAGACAATAGGCGGTCACCCCGCCCGCCTGGCCGGGGCGGCACCTGCCGCTTTCGTTGGAGGTCGCCTGGACGCGGTGGCCGGGTGCTGCTTGACGGCCGTCGTACCGACGTGCCGGCCGCATGGTCGGAATCTCCAAGACCGAGGTCGGCGGCAGTGTGGTCGGCGGACTCGCCAATTGAGTGGTTCGGCGCGGGTCGGGCGGGGCACCGGACGGCACCGCTCGACGCCGGCTGCGGCGCGGCCGCCTACAGGATGACCTGCCCCACCTCGAGGCGGGCGAGCGCGTTGCGGCACGCCGCCGCGAAGTCCCAGAACACTTCAGTGGTCGTGTCCTTGCGCTGGGGACGGGAGTTGACGCCGAACATCGCCGACCGCAGCGGGCCGGTCAGCTCCAGGTGACCCCCCATCCCCAGCAGGGTGCGGTTGGCGATGTTGTCGGGATCGCTGCCGTCGAGATTGGGATGGCCGGCGGCGTCGATCGCGTGCAGTTTCACCACCGCGAACTCGTCCAACAGGTACTGCTTGAGGGTGGCGTTGCGGCCCCCGACGAGCACGGCCTCGGCATCATCGGGCAGCCCCGCCTGCGCGGTGCTGCAGCCGTGCAGGGCCAGCGTGTTCAGCGCCCCCGCGCACAGCGACAGGGCGACGCCGTCGTCGCAGTGGGTCGAGGTGACGTGCAGGGCGCTGTTGTCGGCTGTCCGGAGCCCTTCGAACATCCAGTAGTCGTGGGTGATGCCAGTTCCCGGGGTCACGGCCAGGGTCGCCGGGTGGTAGCCGGCGATCGCCAGGCACAGCTCGGAGGTGCCGAACTCGATCCCGCCCCCGTGCGGGGCGATGATCGTGGTCTTTGCGACGGCGCAATGGTGGGGGAGACCGTCGTCGAACAGCTCGTGCCGCCGGTGGCGGCGCGCGTAGTCCACCGTCTCCACCAGGTTGGGATCCTGGTAGAGCGCCGTGTTCGACGGGTAGGTGTCCGCTGTGGTGGTGCTTGCCAGCGCCGCCATCGTTCTCATCCCTCTCCCGGTGCCAGGTCCTCCGGAGCTACTGGCGGGTGGTGTCGGATCTCACTGTTTGCTGTCTGGTTGGTCGTCAGGGGCCGAGCGGGTGATGTGGAGGATCCCGACCCGCACGGTCACGGCGCCGGCTCCGGTCGAGGGACGGTCACCCAGACGGTGCGCGCGACCGCCAGCACCCTGCCGTGGACGTCCAGCAGCGCCGAGGAGGCCGGCTGCTTGCGGCCGTCCGCCGGTCCCTCGTGCCAGGCGACCAGGCAGTACGCCGTGCCGGCGCGAGGGCGCGCCAGCACTCGGGCGGCCATGCGACCCAGCACCATCACGATGTCGCCGACGCCGGCCGCGAACCCGCTCGGGCAGTCCAGCGCCGCCCACACCACCTCCGGCACGACCAGCCCGTCCTGGTCGGCGACCGAGGGGTCGGGCGTCCACGGCGCCGCCCACAGGTCGCCGCCGGGCAGCGGCCCGGGGAAGATCCGCAGCCCGTCGCCGGCGGCGCGGTCGGGCCCGCAGGTGAAGCAGGTCGGGAAGGGATGACCCTGGAACAGCGGGTAGCGTCCGGCCGCCGCCCGCGCCTGGGCCGGCGAGGCCGTCCCGGGCACGGCGAGCGTGACCGTGGCCGGGCGGGCCTCGGCGACGAGCTCGTCGCCGTCGTGGACCACGGCGGTCCCGTCGCGGTCATCGACCCGCAGCCGCAGCGGCCGGCCGAGCGGCGGCGGGCGGCGCAGGGTCACCTCCACGCCGCCGCTGAGCAGCTCGGCGATGGCGCCGCAGGCATAGCCGCCGTTGGCGGAGGCGGGTGGCCCGCAGAACCGCTCCCCCAGCCGCAGCTCGGCCACCTGCGCGGCGACCACCGCTACCGCCTGCCGTCATGCGGACCCCGCTCGGGCCCGCGCACGCGCCTGGTCAGCCGGGCACGCGCGGCCGCCAGCCGGGCGCGGCCGATTGCCACCACCACCGAGAGGCTGCCGCCGCCGAGCAGCAGCAGGTTGACCAGCGAGTCCTCGCCCGCATGATGAGCTAAGGGTCGCATGGTCGATCAGCTCGTGTAGCAGTAGGAGTCGCTGGAGGCGTCGCCGGCCTGCAGGCGGGTCTGGTGTACCCGCAGGCCGCGGAAGTCGTCGCCGTTGGGGAAGAAGCGCGGGTCGGGGGCGATGCCGCCGCCGTCGAGGTTGGCGTCCAGCTTGGCCATCCAGGCGCCGACGCCGTCGGGGTAGAAGATGTCGTCCCACGACCCGTACAGCGAGTTGGTGACGTAGACGCGGCGGCCGTCGCGGCTGACCTCGACCATCTGCGGGCCGCCACCCAGCCGCTGCTGGGGCGCTGCGGGGTGGGGCTGGCGGCCGACGATGCCGCCCAGCCGCACCGAGCCGGTCTCGCGGGGGTGGAACGGGTCGGCCACGTCGTACTGCTTGAGCTCGCCGGTGCCCCAGCAGGCCACGTACAGCCAGCGGTCGTCCACCGACAGGTCGATGTCGGAGATCAGCGGCGGCACCGCCCCAAACGGCTTGAGCGCCGGTGGCAGCAGGTCGGGGTCGGCCGGCTCGGCGGGGATGGTGACCACCTTGCGCGCGGCCCAGCGGTCGCCATCGCGGTGCCACAGCCAGATCGACCCGGACAGGTCCTCGACGCTGATCACCACCCCCACAAACCCCCAGGTCTTGGACGGGTCGTGGGAGGGCCGCACCTCCAGCACCATCTGGTGCTGGTCGCCCAGGTCGACCCGCTGGGTGAGGGTGCGCTGCGACATCGACCAGAAGTTGAGGTGGTGGCCGAAGCGGCGGCCCAGCAGGTCCTCAGGGTCCAGGCCGCCCTCGACCATCGACGGGGTCCCCCATTCGGAGGTGATCACGGTGTCGTGGTCCAGGTGCCACCAGCCGTCGTAGCCGAACCACTGGTCCCCACGGTCGCGCTCCCACGCGCCGATGACGTCGAAGCTGTCGTGGTCCAGCAGCGCCACCCCGCCGGGGCCGTCGTTGCCGTTGGCGCCACCCAGCGAGAACAAAAAGATCCCACCGGGTCCGCAGTGCACCGTGTGCGGTCGGGAGTAGCCGGCCTTGCTGGCCAGCTCCTCAGCCTCGATGGTGCGGACCACCTTGGGGTTGCGCGGGTCGGGCTTGGTGTCCAGCACGTAGGTCCGCGAGGAGCGCAACCCGGGGACGATCAGGTAGCGCCGCTCCAGGGGGGCGCCGTGGTCGCCGTGGCCCTGGTGGCACAGCGCGCTGGAGCAGGCGTTCCAGCCGAAGTGGTGCAGCTCGTTGCCGGCGGTGGGCAGCTC
>WNGG01000254.1_pt2 | contig 104373 bp, 90 predicted proteins | sample 5400661 | NCBI WGS metagenome assembly WNGG01 (sample SAMN13153372, study PRJNA577476) | soil metagenome | isolation source: 100 cm soil or saprolite under Garry oak tree replicate 1 | place: USA:California | collected 2016-06-15
GAAGAAGGACCTCGGGGGCCGGGTGGACCGCCACGAGCACATCGGCAAGGGGTTCCTCGGCCTCGCGGCCTTCCGCCTCCTGATGAACGATCCCCGCTTCGCCGCCGTGCCGCTCCTCCTGGAGACGCCGAAGGACGACGACTGCCGCGAGGACGTGGAGAACCTGACCACCCTGATGGGCCTGGTGGGAGGGGGAGGGGAGCGGGCATGAGCGGCGCGGCCGTGGCGATCCGGGATCGAACCACCACGATCCTCAGGGTCAACGAGATCTTCCACAGCATCCAGGGAGAGTCGCGTCACGCCGGGCGTCCCTGCGTCTTCGTCCGTCTGACCTGGTGCAATCTTCGCTGCGCCTGGTGTGACACCCCCTACGCTTTCGAGGCAGGGGAGGACAGGAGCATCGCGGAGATCCTCGAGGCGGTGGCGGGGTACGGCACGCGCTACGCCCTCGTCACCGGCGGGGAGCCGCTGGTGCAGGAGGGGGCGCGGGATCTCGTGGCGGAGCTTCTCGATCGGGGGTACGAGGTCGCCGTCGAGACCGGCGGGAGCCTGGACATCGGCGCCCTCGATCGCCGCGCCATGGTGGTGATGGATCTGAAATGCCCCGCGAGCGGCATGGACGGGAAGAACCGCTGGGAGAACCTTCCCCTTCTGAAGCCGGGCGACGAGGTGAAGTTCGTGGTCGCCGGCCGCGCCGACTACGACTGGGCGCGGGACGCGATCGCCCGGCACGGCCTCGCCGAGCGCTGCGGTCTGCTGGTGTCGCCGGTGCACGGCGTCCTCGATCCTCGGCGGCTGGCCGAATGGATCCTCGAGGATCGGCTACCGGCGCGGCTGCAGCTGCAGATCCACAAGTACATCTGGCCGCCCGACATGCGCGGGGTCTGAGGGGACGGTGGCGACTCCCGCCTCCGCCCGGCCGCTGGCCGTCGTCCTCCTGAGCGGCGGCATGGATTCCTGCGTGACGGCGGCGATCGCCCGTCAGACGCACGATCTTGCTCTCCTGCACCTGTGCTACGGCCAGAGGACCGAGGCCCGCGAGCTCCGGGCGTTCCGCGACATCGGGCGCCACTTCGCCGTGGAGCGCACCCTGGTGGCGCGCCTCGACCACTTGAAGGGCATCGGCGGATCGGCCCTGACCGATCCCTCGCGCGACGCGATCGACGCGCGCCGGCCCGGGTCGTCGATCCCGGACACCTACGTGCCGTTCCGCAACACCCACCTCCTGTCGGCGGCGGTCTCCTGGGGCGAGGTCATGGGCGCGCGGCGTGTGTACATCGGCGCGGTGGAGGAGGATAGCAGCGGCTACCCCGACTGCCGCCGGGAGTACTACGAGGCGTTCAACCGGCTGGTCCGGGCCGGCACGCGCCCGGAGACGCGGATCGAAGTGGTCACTCCGCTCATCCGGATGAGCAAGGCGGAGATCGTGAGGGAGGGGGCGCGGCTCGAGGCACCGTTCCACCTGACCTGGTCCTGCTACACCGAGAGCGACACCGCGTGCGCGCGCTGCGAGTCCTGCCTCCTCCGCCTGAAGGGCTTCCGTGAGGCGGGCGCGGCGGACCCTCTGCCGTACCGGGCCTGAGACCGGCATGAGGACCGACGCGTTCGAATACGACCTGCCGCCCGAGCTCGTCGCGCAGGAACCGGCGCCGCGCCGCGACGCGGCCCGGCTGATGGTGCTCGATCGCGCGAGGGACGGGGTGGCCGAGACCTCCTTCGCGGCGATCGGAGACTCCCTGAGGGCCGGTGACCTCCTCGTCCTGAACGACACGCGCGTCGTGCCGGCGCGCCTCTTGGCCCGCAAGCCGGGCGGCGGACGCGTCGATCTCCTCCTCGTGACGCGGGAGGAGGCGGATTCCGGAGGGGAGGTGTGGCGCTGCATGGCCTCGAACGGCAAGGGGCTCCGGCCCGGAGCGAGACTGTCGATCGCCCCCGGGTTCGACGCGGACATCCTGGACGAAGTGGACGGCGGGCGGATCCGCGTGCGGCTCCTGGCCGAAGACCTCCGGGTCGGCGCCGCCCTGGAGCGGCACGGCCTCATGCCGCTGCCGCCTTACATCCGCCGCGAGCCGGAGGATCCGCGGCGGGTCCTCGACCACGAGCGCTACCAGACGGTCTACGCGCGGTGCCCCGGCGCGATCGCGGCGCCGACGGCCGGTCTCCACTTCACCGAGGCCCTGATGCGCTCCCTCGAGGCGCTCGGGGTCGGCTTCGCCCGGCTGACGCTCCACGTCGGTCCCGGGACGTTCCGGCCGGTACGTGGTGAGAGGATCGATCAGCACCGTCTGGAGCCGGAGTCCTTCCACCTGCCGGAGGCGACGGCCGCCGCGATCGAGGCCTGCAAGGCCCGCGGGGGGCGCGTGGTCGCGGTCGGCACGACGGTGACCCGGGTCCTCGAGGGACGCGCGCGCGACCAGGGCGGAGTGACCCCTGGAGAGGGGTGGTGCGGCCTGTACATCACTCCGGGTCATCGCTTCCGCGTCGTCGACGCGCTCGTGACCAACCTCCACCTGCCGCGCTCTACCCTCCTCGTGCTGGTTGCCGCCTTCGCCGGGAGGGAGAGCATCCTGGCGGCCTACCGCGAGGCGGTGGCGCGCCGCTTCCGATTCTACTCGTATGGCGACGCGATGCTGATCCTGTGACCACGGACCCCTCGCCCCCGAGCGGCCCCTTCGCCTTCGAGATCCTGGCGCGCGACCCGGACACGGCCGCACGGCGCGGCCGGATCCGGACGCCACACGGCACGATCGAGACGCCCGCCTTCATGCCGGTCGGCACCGCCGCCTCCGTGAAGGGGATGACGCCCGAGGAGATCGCCGGCTCGGGGTTCGAGGTCCTGCTGGGCAACGCCTACCACCTCGCTCTGCGCCCGGGGGAGGAGACGATTCGCGCCCTGGGCGGCCTGCACCGCTTCATGCACTGGGAGGGCTCGATCCTGACCGACAGCGGCGGCTTCCAGATCCTGAGCCTCGCGGACCGGAGGACGATCTCGGACGACGGGGTCGTCTTCCGGTCGCATCTGGACGGGTCGCTCTTGAGGATGACGCCCGAGCGCAGCATGGGGATCCAGGCGGCGCTCGGGAGCGACATCGCCGTGGCCTTCGACGACTGCCCGCCCCTCCCCTCGGACCGCGATCGTCTCGAGGCGGCCGTCGGCCGGACCGGCCGCTGGGCCCGCCGCTGCCGTGAGGCGTTCCCCGCCGATGGGCGGGCGCTGTTCGGCATCGTTCAGGGAGGCGGGGAGCGCGATCTCAGGGAACGGAGCGCCGCGGGGATGGTGTCCCTGGGCTTCGATGGCTACGCCATCGGGGGGGTCTCGGTCGGGGAGTCGGTCGCCGACAGCCGGGCCACGGTGGCCATGACGGCGCCGCTCCTGCCCGAGGACCGGCCGCGCTACGTCATGGGGATGGGGACGCCGGCGGATCTGGCCGAGATGATGGCGGTAGGCGTCGATCTGTTCGACTGCGTCCTGCCGACGCGCAACGCCCGCAACGGATCGCTCTTCACCGCCTCGGGACGGATCCAGATCAAGCGGCGCGAGTATCGCGATGACCCGGGGCCGGTGGACGCCTCCTGCGGATGCCCCGTGTGCCGCCACTACTCGCGGGCGTACCTCCGCCACCTCTATCTGGCGGGGGAGATCCTGTCGATGCGTCTCAACACCCTGCACAATCTCCACCAGTACGGCGTCCTGATGCGCGCGGCGCGCGCGGCGATCGCGGCGGGCGCCTACGCAGGGTTCCTCGCGGAGTTCCGCCGCCGGGCCGCCGAGGGGCGCGCGTCCGGGGAGCCGGAAGCCGTGACAAGTCCGGAGGTTGCGGGGCGATCGATCGAGTGATATCATCACCCGCCATGCCGTCGGGGCCGCGTCATCGAGAACAGGCTCGCCCGTGGGTCCTCGCCGTCTCCGTCGCCGCATGGACGCTCTCCGGCTGCCAGGGAAAGGGCGCCGCGCCGCGCCCTCTCACGCCCGGGAGCGCGCTCTACGACCAGGGGAAGTACGCCGAGGCGCTACCGCTCCTCGCGAAGGCCATCGCGAGCGGCGTGCGCGACGGGACCGTCCTCTACCAGCTCGGCTACTGCCGGCATGTGGTCGACGGGAAGCCCGAGGCGCGCAAGTCGGCCTGGAAGGAGGCGGAGCCGCTCCTCGAGACGGAGGTCGCCGCTCCGGGCGGCGCCACTCTCGAGAGGCTCTATTACCTGACCGTGATCACTTCCGACGAGGGGCGGTTCGACAGGATGACGCAGCACGCGCGGCAGGCGGTCGAGCAGTTCGAGAAGGGGCCCGATCCGAACGCCCTGACGGGCGACGACTGGTTCCGGCTGGGGCGCCTGCATGACTTCCTGAACGAGCCATCGGAAGCCGAAGCGGCCTATCGTCGGTCCGTCTCCGCCTACTCGAAGAAGCCGGCCGCCAACGCGGCGTACCACGCGCTGGCGCTGGCGCGTGTCGGCGACCTCGACTACCAGCAGGCGCGCTATGACACCGCCGCCGGCTTCTACGAGGAGGCGCTGAAGATCCTGCCCGGCACGGACCAGATCCAGCCGTTCCGGCATGCCGTCGCGCTCCTGGACTCCGGAAAGTTCGACGAGGCGATCGCCCGTTTCGGAGCCGACCGGGACGAGACGACGATCGACGAGTCGCAGTATGGCGCCGACCTCGCCCGCAAGGCCAAGGAGGTCGCGCCCCTCGCCGACAAGGACCGCGACGGAACAAAGATCGCCGCCCTTCCGGCGGAGCTCCTTCCGGAGCGGGTCAAGGACGCCGCGAAGGATCTGCGCGCGGTGCGGGAGAAGAACTCCGTGAAGCCGGGCGACCCGCTGCCGGCCGAGGTCGCCGACGCGCAGAGGCGCTTCGTCACCCTGCTGCGGGAGCTGCTGGTGCGCGACAAGCGGATCCAGGAGTTCTGCCTGAAGGAGAGGATCGCCGATCTGGTGCGGCGCTGAGCCTGTGAGGACGAGATGACGATCGGGAGGACGCGGGGCGGGGGAGGCGGGGCGGCGGGCGTGTTGGTTTGCCTCGCGGCGTTGCTCGTGGCCTCGGCCTGCGCCGGGCGTGGCCGGGACGCGGAGCGCACCGTTCGCGCGAAGGAGGCGGCCACTGGCCTCCTGCGCGGCGCCGACGAGGTGCGGCGCGCCTTCGAGGCGAGTGCCGCCGGCGCGCGCAACGATCTCGAATCGGCGCGCGCGGCGGCCGAGGCGATCCTGCGCGACCGCGCCGCGCGCTCGGAGGATGCGGCCCGGCAGGCCCGGGCGCGGGCGGAGCGCGCCCTCCTGCGCGGCTCGGAGGTCCTGCGCGAAGCGGCACGGGACGGCGGCCAGGCGGCCGAAGGATGGGCCCGCCTGATCCAGGACCGGATGATGCGGCTGGAGGAGTCTCTCGACGCGCTGGCGGGCGCCGGCCGGGAGCATGCCGAATCCTGACGGGCCGGTCGCCCTGCTGGGCGACGCCCATCTGCGCGAGGGTGATCCGGAGGTGAAGGCCTTCGTCGCCTTCCTCGACGCGCTCCCCTCGGAGATCACGACGCTCGCGATCCTGGGCGACCTGTTCGCGGCCTGGATCGGCCGGGCCGATCTGCTGCGACCCCACCACGCGGCGGTGGTCAAGGCCCTGTGGCGGCTCCGGGCCCGCGGCTGCCGCCTTCTCTACGTCGAGGGGAACCACGATTTCTTCCTCGCCCCCCTCTACGCCGGCGATCCGTTCGACGCGGTGGCGACCGCCACGCTCGATCTGCGCCTGGCGGGCCGGCGGGTGCACCTCGCGCACGGCGATCTGGTCAACCGCCGCGACCGGCAATACCGCGCCTGGCGCGCCCTCTCGAAGAACCGACTCTTCTTCCGGATCTTCAACCTGCTGCCGTCCGGCGCCCGCCACGGTCTCGTCGGCTCGCTGGAACGATCTCTCGCCCGCACGAACATGACCCATCGACGCGGGTTCCCGATCGACGAATGCGAGGCGTACGCCCGCCCGCGCATCCGCGCCGGCGCCGCCGTGCTGGTCTTCGGCCACTTCCACGAGGAGCGGCGGATCGACTACCGGGAGGAGGAGCGGAGCGGGTCGGTTTTCGTCCTGCCCGCCTGGCGCGCCGGCCACCGCTACCTCAGGATCGACCCGTGGGCGGAGCCGGCCTTCGTCTCGCCCTAGGATCCCTCCCGAGAGCCGGGCGGTCTGCTAGCCCGCCGGCGACTCGCGGATCGCCGCCGCGAAGAGATCGAGGAGACGGAGGGTCAGAGGTCCGGGCCGCCCGACGCCGATCGGCCAGCCGTCGCAGCGGCGCACCGGCAGGATCCCCTTCAGGCTGCTGGTGATGAACGCCTCGTCGGCCCCCTTCAGCTCCTCCGGACCGAGCGGCTCCTCGACCGCCGGCGGGCCGGCGCTCCGGGCCAGCGCGAGGACGAAGCCGCGCGTGATCCCCTGCAGGATGCCGGCCGCGAGGGGCGGCGTCCTCAGGCGGCCCTCCCGCGCCAGGAAGATGTTGCTGGTCGCGCCCTCGGCCAGCCGCCCCTCGACGTTGAGCAGGATCGGCTCGTAGGCACCGAGCCGGCGCGCCTCCTGAAAGGCGAGGAGGTTGTTGAGGAGGTTGCTCGACTTGATCGCCGGGTCGAGCGCGCTGACGGGGTTGCGGGTCACAGGGACGATCGCCACGTCGATCCCCTCGCGCAGGAAGGAGACCGGAATCTGCGGACAGGGGCGAACGTAGATGACCACGGTCGGCGGGCCGAGCGGCGCGGCATCGTAGCCGATCGGCCCCGTCCCCCGCGACAGCACGATCCTGATCGCCGACTCCTCGTTGCCGGCCTGCGCCAGGGTCCTCTCGATCTCGGGCTCGATGTCGACCGGCGCCGCGTCATGGGGGATGTCGAGGCGCTCCGCGGAGCGCCGCAAGCGATCGAGGTGCTCCCTCAGCAGGAACGGCCGGCCTCCGTACGTCCGGATCGTCTCGTAGACGCTGTCTCCGTAGAGAAAGCCGCGATCGAGCGGCGACACGGCCGCCTCCTGCGGGGCGGTCACGCGGCCGTTGACGTTGATCCGCTCGGACACGATGCTATGATACGCCGTGCACAGGATCCTGGGAGTCGGGCTCGATCTCTGCGATGCCCGGCGTCTGAGGCGCGCCGTGGCGCGCGCCGGGTTCGTGCGCCGCGTCTTCGACGAGACCGAGTCCCGCGACTGCGAGCGCCGCGCCCGAAGCCACCTCCACTACGCCGCCCGCTTCGCCGCCAAAGAAGCCTACTTCAAGGCGATCGGCACCGGCTGGGCCCGCGGCGTCGGGTGGAAGGACGTGGCGGTCCGGAGCGCCGGCGAGGGGCCCCCGACGCTGCGCATCCGCGGGGGCGCGGCGCGCCGCGCCCGCCTCCTCGGGGTCACCCGTTCCCACCTGTCGTTGAGCCACAGCGGCGAGTACGCCGTCGCGGTCGTCGTCCTCGAGGGCTCGCCTCCGCGCAGGCCCCGGAGTCGGCGGGGGGCGGCGCGCGGCGGGGCTCGATGAGCGGCGAGCAGGGGGCGCGCGAGGCGAGGGCGGTGCAGGGGCGCCAGCTCACGATCGTCATCGCCCTCTCCGGCATCATCCTGCTGGTCGAGGCGATCGGGGGTGTCCTGTCGGGAAGCCTGGCGCTGGTGTCCGACGCCGGCCACATGCTGACCGACGTCCTGGCGCTGGTCCTGAGCCTGATGGCGGTGCGCTTCGCCTCGCTGCCGGCGACTCGCGAGAAGACCTACGGCTATCACCGCCTCGAGATCCTGACCGCCCTGGTGAACGGAACCCTCCTGATCCTGATCTCCGCCGGACTCCTCTTCAAGGCGGCGCACCGCTTCCTCGCGCCCGTCCCGATCGAGAGTCGCCTGATGACGGGAATCGCGCTCATCGGCCTGCTGGCGAATCTGGCGGCCCTGCGCATCCTCTCCCCTGAGCACAGGAGCCTGAACATCAAGGGGGCCCGCATGCACGTCGTCGGCGACGCCCTCTCCTCCGTCGGCGTGCTCCTCGCCGGCATCCTGATCACGGCGACCGGCTGGACCCGGATCGATCCGATCGTCGGAGGGCTCATCGCCGTCGTCATCGTGGCCGGCGCGCTGCGCCTCGTGCGGGAGGCGGTCGACGTCCTCCTCGAGGCGACCCCGGCCGAGATCGGCTGCGACGAGGTCAGCGCCGCCATCGGCACCGTGCCCGGAGTGATCGAGGTCCACGACCTGCATATCTGGAGCATCACCACCGGCCTCCTCGCCCTCTCGGGCCACGTGCGCGTCGACGAGGGCCGCCATGCACAGGCCGACGAGATGCTCAACCGCATCAAGCAGACGGTGCGCGATCGCTTCGGCATCGTCCACACCACCCTGCAGATCGAATCCCGCACCTACCAGGAGCTGGGGGACGTGCACTGAAACGGCGGAGGCGCCCCTTCTTTCGGGGTGGCCGTCTCAGGGGGCGAACAGGCAGTCGTAACCCTGGCCGCAGGACCGCCCGGTCTTCAGTCCGAAGCGGTTCCCCGCGTTGAGGCCGAGTCCGCTGAAGAGCGAAGGCGAGGAGACGCCCGGGCCGTAGCCGAGGAAATATTGGTGGTCCGGGTAGCGGAAGGGCCCGGCCAGCCCGCCGCCGGCGAAGACGGGGTAAAGCACCTGCGGTTCGGGGGCCGGAGCGGGCGGAGGGGGAGGCAGATTGTTGATGTTGATGACGACCGTCGTCTCTCCGCGGCCGTCCCCCTTGATCTCCACGCTACCGGCGCCATCGGGAGCCTCCGTGCCTTCGGGACCGTGGACACTGGCGCGCAGCCCTGGATGGACGTCGGGGGCGTCGCCGGTGGTCACAGGACGCGAGGCCTCGCGAGGCACACTGGCGGCGCACGGCACTCCTTGCGGCTCGCCACCCAGCCGGTTCCCTTCTTCGTCCAGGTTCGTGAGGACCACCGTCGGGGCCCCGTACCGGTCGACGGTGCGGTAGATCCGGAGGTCGAGTGACTGATAGATCGTTCCTTCTCCCTGGGTCTCCGCCCGAAGCGGACCGGCCGGCCCGCCCCAGAACAGTATCAGACCGGAAAGCACGATCCGTCGCAGGATGTCCGGTGGGGCCAACCCTCTTTCTTCCATAGAACGATTGTAGCACCGCGGAGCGCAAAGTCCACGTGTGCTATCCTTCGCATCGACCGCGTCCGTACTGTCGTCGTCGTGAGACCGCCCTCCCCTCCGGAGGGCCGGGGAGGCGCCCGGGCAGGGGATGAGTCGGGACAGGGGAAGAGCGGGGAAGCGTCGTCCGACGCCGGGCCGCCTGGTCCTGGAGGACGGCGCGGTCTTTCCCGGGATCTCCTTCGGGGCCGCCGTCCCCGCCGCGGGCGAGGTCGTGTTCACTACGGGGATGGTCGGTTACCCCGAGGCGCTGACCGATCCTTCCTACCGCGGCCAGATCCTGGCCTTCACGTACCCGTCGATCGGCAACTACGGGATCCCCACGCTCAACGCAGGAACGTCGAGTGATCTCACCGAGCGCCCGCTGGAGTCGTGGCGGATCCACCCGGCCGGCCTCGTCTGCGCCTCCTACTCCGAGGAGTTCTCGCACCACACCGCCGGAGCCAGCCTGGGCGACTGGCTGGCCGCGCAAGGGGTTCCGGCGCTGACCGGCGTCGACACGCGGGCACTCACGAAGAGGATCCGGGTCGCGGGGGCGCTCCTGGGACGGATCGAGATCGACGGCCGGGCCGTGCCCGCCTTCGGCGATCCGAACGTCCGGAACCTGGTCGGCGAGGTCTCGGCGAAGGAGGTCTGCCGGTTCGGGAAGGGCGGCGTGCCGGTGATCCTGATCGACTGCGGGCGGAAGAACAACCAGATCCGGCTTGTCCTGAGCATGGGTGCCGAGGTCCGGGTGGTGCCGTGGGACCACGACCTCGGGGACCGCGGCAGGGACTACGCCGGTGTCGTGATCAGCAATGGGCCGGGCGATCCGCGCCTAGCCACCCGGACGATCGAGACGGCCCGGACGCTGATGCGGCGGAGGGTGCCGATCCTCGGCGTCTGCCTCGGCCACCAGATTCTGGCGCTGGCGGCGGGGGCCTCGACCTACAAGATGAAGTTCGGCCACCGCGCTCACAACCAGCCGTGCGTCGACAGCCGCGACGGCCGCTGCTTCCAGACCAGCCAGAACCACGGCTACGGCGTCGATGGCCGGACCCTTCCCTCCGGCTGGCGCGAGTGGTTCGTCAACGCCAACGACGGGACGAACGAGGGGATCCGCCACGAGCGCAGCCCGTGGCGGTCGGTGCAGTTCCACCCCGAGGCGGCCCCCGGTCCGACCGGGACCGAATGGATCCTGCAGGAGTTCCTGGTGGAGATCTGCTGACGCGCGTGCTCGTGCTCGGCTCGGGCGCCCTCAAGATCGGTGAAGCGGGGGAGTTCGACTACTCCGGGTCGCAGGCGATCAAGGCCCTCAAGGAGGAAGGGATCGAGGTCTGGCTGGTCAACCCGAACATCGCGACGATCCAGACCTTGCCCGGTCTCGCCGACCGCGTCTTCCTCCTTCCCGTCGATCCTTCTCGAGACGGTGCGCCGCATCCGGGCGATCGCGGCGCGGCTGGCGCGCGCGCTCCGCATCACCGGCCCGTTCAACGTGCAGTTCCTGGCGGTCGACAACGAGGTGATGGTGATCGAGTGCAACCTGCGCGCCTCGCGCTCGTTCCCGTTCATCTCCGAGGTGAGCGGGGTCGACTTCGTCGACCTCGCCACCCGCGCCATGATGGGGGCGGAGCCCGGGCCGATCCCGGCGTCGCTGCTCGACCTCGACTACGTGGGGGTCAAGGCGCCGCAGTTCTCCTTCTCGCGCATCAAGGGGGCCGACCCGGCGCTGCGGGTCGAGATGGCCTCGACCGGCGAGGTCGCCTGCCTCGGCCAGGACGTGCCGGAGGCCTTCCTGAAGGCCGCCCTGGCGACCGGGTTCAGGCTGCCCGAGAGAAAGCGCGGGCTCCTCTCGATCGGGACACTTCGGGACAAGACGCGCTTCCTGCCGTCGGCACGTCTGCTCTCCACCCTCGGCTTCACCCTGTACGCCACCCGGAACACTTCGCGCTTCCTGGAGGACAACGGCCTTCCCAACGTGCGGCTCTACAAGATCCACCAGCGTCGCCGGCCGACGCTTCTCGAATACATCTCGCCCGAACGGCTCGACCTGATCATCAATATTCCGGCCGGGTACGATCGTCAGGAGCTCACCGACGGCTACATCATCCGCCGCCGCGCGCAGGGGAAGGCGGCCCCGATCTCACCGAGCCCGCTGTGACGACGCCGGAGGGAAGCGGAGCGGGAGCGAGGTCAGGCGATCTTGGCGTGCCCCTCGACCAGATCGATGATGCCCCGCTCGCGGAGTTTCTTGAGCGCGCGCAGGGCATCCACTTCGCGCAGGGGGCTGATGCTGATGATCGACTTCAGGTCCCAGGAGCCGTTGACGCGGCTGACGAGAAAGACCTCTTCGGGGCTCAGATCCTGGTTCACGAGCGACTCCAGCGGCTGCTTCAGCACCGGGATCTTCTTCGGCGGGAGGTAGTGGCGATAGGCCCTCTCGATGAAGTGCTCCTCGGCGACCTGGATGAGAGCGTTGATCTCCGGAGTCTTGCCGGCGCTCGCGCGCGCCTTCTCCAGGACGAGCAGCGCTCCCTCCGCGTCGCCACTCTTGATCAAGTCCTTGGCCGCGGCCATCAGCGCCTGGGGGCTATCGGGCGCCGGCGCGCGGCTCGGCCGGGGCGCCTCTCCCTTCACGACTTCCAGGTACCCCTTCTGGGCCATCACGTAGAGCACCTGGCAGACGTTGAACTCGGAGGCGTGGGCCTCGAGGATGACGTCCGCCAGGACACGGTGGCCATCGATCAGGTCGTAGATCCTCTTGGGGAAGGCCTTGGTGGCGATCTCGGGCGGTAGCGGCTTGGTGGAGCGCCGCAGGACGACACGATTGTGCGGCAGGACCTGGCGGATCTTCTTGGAGGTGTCGTAACGCCGCAGCCCCTCCATGAGCACGTCCTCGACCTTGATCGAGATCGCCACCTGATCGCCCGGCGGAAGCTCGTCCTCCAGGAATCTGAACTCGGCCTCCGTCCAGAGGAAGAGCGAGTAGATGGTCTCCTCCGCCTTGAGGCGGAGGACGTCGACGACCTTGCCTTCCGAGAGAAGGCCCTTCTTGACCAGGATCTTCCCCAGCATCACCTTCGTCCTGGCCTGGAGGTCGAACGCGTCCTTGAGCTGCTCCTCGGTGATGATCCCCTCGCTGAGCATGAACTGCCCGAGGTACTCACGCGGGTCGTTGCTGGACGAGCCGACGATCGCACCGTTCTTGAAGCAGATCCGCTTCTCGAGACGGTCGCCGCGGAGACAGAGCGTGCCGATCTTGCGTCCACCCGCGGCCCACTGGAGCAGGTCGGCGAGAGCCATCGTTCTCAGATTCCCGGTCAGGCCGGTCTTCGACATCGATCCTCCGGTGAGCCGGGGTCAGCATGGATAAGGTAGGTCTGGATGATGAACAGAGGCTCCCTCGCGGTCCGTCAGCTCTTTGACGTCGCGCCGACCAGGGTCGTCACACGGCCGTTTCAATATAGGGAGCGCCGGCGAACGGCGCAACCGCGGCTCGGAGGAGGGCACGTGCCTCGCACCGCGGGCGCGCCGCCGGCGGGACAGGGCGGGAGCCACCGGTGAGCCACGCGGAACAGCGCGAAACGGACCGGAGGAGGTGGCTTCCGGCGACGATCTTCGCCATGGCCCTCTGCGCCCGGCTGGCTTTCCAGGCTCAGTTCGTGGGAATGCGGACCCCGCCCCAGGACGACGCCTCCCAGTACGACTGGATCGCCTGGAGCCTCGCGTCCGGCGGACCTTATATGGCCGCCGACGGTCTGCGGTCCCATCGCGCACCCGGGTACACGTTCCTCCTGGCTGCTGTCTACGCGATGTTCGGGCATTCCTGGGCGGCCGCGCGCGTGGCGCAGGCGCTCCTCGGCGCCGCGACGTGCCTGGTCATCGGCCGCCTGGGGTCGCGTCTCTTCCCCGGGTCGATCGGATGGGCGGCTGCTCTGGTGTACGCCGTCGACCCCTACGCTATCTACTTTTGCGGCTATCTCCTGAGCGAGCCGCTGTGCGTGCTCCTGACCACCGCCTCGCTGCTGGCGCTGGTCCGGGCCGGGAGCCAGCGAGGGTGGGAGGCGGCGTGGTCGTGTCTGTGCGCTCTGGCCACCCTGACGAGACCCAACATGGGTCTCATGCTCCCTCTGGGTCTCCTCTGGCTGTTGCGGCGTCCTGGAAGCGGCTTCCGGCGTTGCGGCCTGGCGCTCGCGGTCTTCTGCCTCACTCTGCTCCCCTGGACGGTGAGAAATTACTCCGTCTATGGTCGCTTCGTGCCGGTCACGACCAGGGGAGGCTACAATCTCTGGCTATGGAACAATACGGAGCTCTATGCCGATCCCTGGTTTCGGCATCATACCGTTTTTTCGATCGATCCCCTCGAGCATGAGCGAGGACATGGTTCGTCGGAGGTCGAGGTCGACGCTGCGTACACCCGAATGGCGTTCACCTCCATCCGGCAGCACTGGGATGACATGCCGCGCCTGATGCTGAGCAAGTTCCTGGCGCTCTGGAAGGTCTTCCCGGATCTCGACTCGCGCCTGCATCGCCTGGTCGCCTCCGCGAGGATGATCGCCGTGATCGTGCTGTTCGTCGCCGGAGTCTGGATCTGTTGGAAAGCAGGTGACCGGGGGAGGCTCATCCTGCTCATCCCGGTCCTCGCCGTCATCTGGACCGCCCTGCTCTTCTGGGGAGATGGACGCGTGCGGGCGCCGGCCGAGCCGGCGATCCTCCTGGTGGCGGTGTATGCGGGGTCGGAGCTCGTCAACCGTGCGAGAGGCCTCCCGGCCGCGTGATCAGCCGCGGGGGCGGTGGACCCCGCTCCTGCCAGCCCTGTCCACCATCTCGGAGTGGCGCCGGGGGAGTTCCTACCGTACACTTTGCGGGATGGCTCGGCGGCCGGCTCGCGTCGGGCCCGTGACGGCGGCCGCGGGCGGGCCCGCAACGCCTGCCTGACGGCCACTTGCAGCCGGCCGCGGCATCGACGAAGGTGACCGTATGTGTGGAATCGCCGGTATCCTGGGGACCCCGGATCGCGACGCGGTGGAGCGAATGACCGCGGCGATGGACTCCAGGGGTCCGGATGACGTCGGCTCTTATGCCGACCGGTGGATCGCGCTCGGCCACAGGCGCCTGAGCATCCTCGACCTATCGTCCGCCGGGCACCAACCGATGTCCCTCGCCGATGGCAAGCTGTGGATCGTCTACAACGGGGAGATCTACAACTTCGTGGAGCTCCGCCGGCGGCTCGAGGCTCGGGGTCGCGTGTTTCGATCCCGCAGCGACACGGAGGTGATCCTGGCTCTGTACGAGGACATGGGCACGGAGTGCGTGACGCTGCTGCGCGGCATGTTCGCGTTCGCCATCTGGGACCGGCGCACGGAGACGCCCGTCCTCTTCATGGCGCGGGATCACTTTGGCATCAAGCCCCTCCTGTACGCCGAGGCCCGTGACGGCTTCGTCTTCGCCTCCGACCTTCCTGGGCTCAGCAGCAGCGGACGGATTCCGGACGCCATCGATCGCGTGGCTCTCCTGCAGTTCCTCACCCACGGCCACGTCGTTCAGCCGCGCACGATCCTTCAGGGCGTGCGGATGCTGCCGCCCGCGCACGCGCTGACGGTCCGCCCCGGCGCCGCGCCGCGCCTCTGGAGGTACTGGGATCTGGACCACGAGAGGTCTCGCGCGCAAAGCGCCGGTCTGAGCCTCGAGGAGCGGGTCGATCGCGTACGAGCGCTGCTGGAGAACGCGACCCGCTCGCAGATGGTCAGCGACGTGCCCCTGGGGGCGTTCCTGAGCGGGGGCATCGACTCATGTGCGCTCGTGGCTCTCATGACGCGCGCCGCAGGGCGGCCGATGCACACCTACTCCGTCGGCTTCGCCGGCGCCGGCGCCGCGATCGACGAGACGAGGGACGCCGAGAGATCCGCCGCGGCCCTGAAGACGGTGCATCTCAACGTCCCGGTCACGGGCCGGGAGGTCGCCATGGAATTGCCGGAGATCGCCCGACGTCTGGGCCAGCCGACGGTCGACGGCGTCAACATGTACTTCGTCTCCAAGGCGGCCCGCCGGGGCGTCACGGTGGCCCTCTCCGGGCTGGGGGGCGACGAGATCTTCGCCGGATACTCGACGTTCGCCGATCTGCAGCGCGCCTGGGGACCCGGGGCGGGGCGGTGGTCCAGGCTCGGTGCGGTCCTCGGCCGGAGCGGGTTCTGGAGGATGATGCCCCGCACGGAGGCGCGCAGGGCCTGGGAGATGAGATCCCTGCGCCGCGACCTGGCCTCCGACTACATGATTCGGCGGATGATTCGACCACCCTCGGTCGCGCTCGAGCTGGCGGGGGGAGAAGAGCCGGATCGCGAGGATCTGTTCGCCTACCTCGCGGAGGATGACGCGCGCGTCACGGAGATCCTGAGTCGCGTGAGCCGTCTGGAGATGAGTCTGTACATGGGTTCGCAGCTCCTGCGCGACGCGGACGCCGCCAGCATGGCCCACTCCCTGGAGGTGCGCGTTCCCTTCCTCGACCTGGACCTCGTGGAGTTCGCTTACGGGCTGCCGGGAGAGGCCCAGCGGGGCCCCGTGGAGTCCGGCGGTCCGTCGATCGGCAAGAGGGCCCTCGTCCTGGCTCTCCAGGACCTGCTCCCTGCGTGGACCTATCGCACGCCGAAGAGGGGCTTCAGGATGCCGTTCGCGGAGTGGCTGAGAGGCCCCCTGAGACCCCTGGCGGAGGAGACGCTACGCGATGCGCAGTTCCGGTCGTCCGGGCTCCTGGTCGACCGTGAGATCGACCGGCTGTGGGCCGGGTTCCTGCAAGGGGACTCCGTCCCCTGGACCTGGGTCTGGACGGCGCTGATGCTCGCGCTCTGGTGGCAGGGATCGCGGCGGGCGGCCACGCCGTCCGTGGTCGGCCGCGCGGCCGTCGACGCGCACCCGTCGACGAGGAGAGAGGCTCTCTGATGCGCGCTCTGGTGACGGGAGGGACGGGCACGATCGGCCACGAGCTGGTCGAGGAGCTGCGGCGCCGAGGGCACGCGGTGGTGGCGGTCGACATCGCGCACGGCACGGAGGAGATCGGCTTCTCGCTGCGCACGGATGTCCGCGATCCCGGCTACGCTCGCTGCGACGTCGCGGAGTACCGGCAGCTCGAGCGGATCATCGAGACGATGGGTCCCTTCGAGTACGTCTACCACACCGCCGCGGAGTTCGGGCGCTGGAACGGCGAGGACTTCTACGAGCAGCTCTGGAGGACGAACGTCATCGGCACGAAGAACGTCATCCGCCTGCAGGAGAGGCACCGGTTCCGCCTCGTTCATTTCTCCTCCTCCGAGGTCTACGGCGACTGGCCCGACCTCATGGTCGAGTCGGTCATGGACCAGTACGAGATCAAGCAGATGAACGACTACGCCATGACCAAGTGGGTGAACGAGATGCAGGTGCGCAACTCGGCCGCGCGCTTCGGCACCGAGTCGGTGGTCATCCGCATCTTCAACACCTACGGCCCCGGCGAGTACTACAGCCCCTATCGATCGGTCAATTGCCGGTTCATGTACTGCGCGCTGCGGGGCCTCCCCTGGGTGGTCTTCCGTGGATACGGCCGGACCTCGACCTATCTCGCGGATTCGGTGCGCACGATCGCCAACATCCAGGACAACTTCAAGCCCGGCGAGGTGTACAACGTGGGCGGCGACCTCTATCACACCATCGAAGAGCTCTCCGACCTCACGCTCAAGGTCACCGGTGCGGACCCGAGCCTCGTGGAGTACCGGGACGCGGAGCCGCTCACGACCCGGCACAAGCACGTCGACATCTCCAGGGCGGTCCGCGACCTCGGCCACAAGACGACCGTGTCCCTGGAGGAAGGGATGCGCCGCACGGTGGCCTGGATGCGGGAGGTCTACCACCTCTAGGCCGCTCACTTCCGGCCGACCCGCAACGGGGATCAGCATGCGGCGAATCCTCTTCGTGCATCACTGCGCCGACCTCGGAGGCGCGTCGCTCAGCATGCTGGGCCTGATCGAACACCTCGATCCACGCCGATACGAGCCGCACGTCCTGTTCAATTGCGCGCCGGGCCAGGTCGTCGAGCCATTCGAGGAGCGCGGTGTCAGGATCCTCCAGGACCCGTCCCTGTCGACCTACCCCCATGCGCAGGGAGCCTGGCTGCCTCTCCGCAGTCTCCGGCCGTGGGAGGGCCTCACCCGCGCCCTTCGGATCGCTCCGTCCGCCCGGCGCTTCGAGCGGTTCCTGGAGACGAACCGCTACGACCTGGTGCACCTGAACTCACTGGTGCAGGTTCCGGCGGCCCTCGGGGCCCGCAGAGCCGGCGTCCCGGTGATCTGGCACATCCGCGAGGAGCTGCATCCGGGATACCTTGGCATCCGGCGAGCCCTCATCCGCCGATGCGTCGAACGCTGTGCGAGCGCCGTCGTGGCCATCTCGGAGCGCAACCGCGCGCAGCTGATCCGGAGCGACAAGGCCACCGTGGTCTACAACCCCGTCGACTTCGCGCGCTTCGACCGGCGGCTCACCGGAGCGGCCTTCCGCCACGAGCTCGGGATCCCCGACGGACGTCCGATCGTGGGGATGCTGGGCGGGGTGGTGGCGCACAAGGGTGCGGACGTCTTCGTCGAGGCGGCCGCCCTCGTGCGCGCAAGGCGGCCGGAGGCGCTCTTCGTCGTCGCCGGGATGCCGCCCGTTGGAGCGGAGTCCTCCTCCTCCCTGAGGAGAGTCGTTCGTCGCGCCCTGGAAGAGTGCGGCATCCTGAAAAACGTGGAGCGTCGCGTCCACCGGTCCATGGGTCGTCATGACTTGGAGAGCACGGTCAAGTTCGTCGGGATGCGCAGAGACGTTCCCGAGATGCTCGCCGCCTGCACGTTGCTCGTCTGGCCCGCCGCCGTCTCGCACGCCTCTCGTCCGGTCATTGAGGCCGGCGCGATGGCCCGTCCCGTCGTAGCGTCGGACTTTCCCAGCTCGCGGGAGGAGGTGATCCCCGAACGGACCGGCCTGCTCGTGCGTCCCGGGCGAGCGAGCGACCTCGCGGACGCCATCGTGCGTCTCCTCGAGCATCCGGACGAGGCGCGGCGCATGGGTGAGCAGGGATATCAGCATGTTCGTGAGCGCTACGACGCGGTCAGGAGCGCAGGTATGATCGCCTCCATCTACGACGGTATCCTGTCGGGGGTACGCATGGGGTCGGGTGGGCCGTGAGCGAAATGAGGGGACCCGGACGGAGGTTTCTCGTTGTCGCCGCGTCCATCCCTCTGCAGTCCTCGGGCACGAGCGTCGTCATCCGTCGCCTTCTCGAGAACTTCGCCGCGGAGGAGGTCGTCCTCATCGGCGGGACCCCGAACCGGGACATGCAGCTTCCGTCCCGTCCCTTCCAGTATCCGGTCATCCGGATCCCGTCGCTTCCGGGGGGGATCAAAGGTGAGCGCTACTGGCGCCTGGTCGCGGCGATCCCAGGCGTCCTGACGGGATTGCGAGCCGTGCGGCGCTACCGGCCCGAGGCCCTCCTGGTCGTCTTTCCGGACGAGAGCTCCCTGCTCACAGGATACTGGCTGCACCGGCTGACGCGACTGCCGCTGCTCGCCTACTTCTCGGATCTTTACCTGGAAGACCGGAGGGAGGGCTGGCAGGGCGTCCTGGCGCGCTGGCTCCAGCCGCGCGTCTTCGCCGCCGCGTCACGCATCATCGCGGGCAACGAGGGCATGGAGTCGTTTTACAGGAGCCGGTACGACTTCGAGCCGGTGCGTCTGCCCACCTGCGTCAACGTGCCGATCCCGACCTTCTCTCCTCCGCCCCCGCCCCGGAGACCCCTGGTCGTCGGTTACAGCGGCAACATCAACGCCACCCGTCTGAGCTCCATGCGGGCTCTGGTTCGCGCGATCGGCTCGGACCCATCGTACGAAGTGCGCTATTTCACGCCGCAGAGCAGACCCTTTCTGGAGGAACAGGGCCTCTGGACCGGCAACGCGCGCGCCTCCTTCGTCCCCGACGAGGCGCAGCTGGTCGTCGAGCTGGCGGCCTGCGACGTTCTCTTCCTGCCTCTGACCTTCGACGTCGACGAAGCGTCGTTCGATCAGCTCTCGACCTGCTTCGGAACGAAGTCCTACGAATACTTCCTGAGCCAGCGCCCCGTGCTCCTGCATTGCCCCGGTGATTTCTTCATGGCCCGATTCTTCCGTCAATGGGAGTGTGGCCTCGTGGTGGAGGATCCCTCTCCGAAGGCGCTGCTCGCGGCGCTACGCCGCCTCCAGGGGGACACGGCGCTCCGGGAGCGGCTCGTGCAAAACGCCCTCCGGGCGGCGGCGCACTTCGATGGTCGACGCATCGCCGCGACGCTCCGGGCGACGCTGGAGGAAGTCACTCGCAACCCTGGAGAACGCGGACCGCGGACCCTCCTTGGGCGTGCGGCGAGATGACCGGGGTCGGCTTGTCGAACGCGCCATCGGCATCAACCGCTTGGTCGAGCCGTCCCAGAGAAGTACGAGGTCGTAGGATTCGAGATCGACGTCGGAAACATTTCCAACAACGAACTGGTCCAGGCGAACATCCTGATGGGGCCGAAACCACTGCATCGCAAACGTGCCGTATCCTGGCAGGACCAACTGGTCATCGGGCATCGCGAAGACCGAATAGCCCCTTCTGCCTTCGACCTCCTTCTGCAGGAATACGATGGCCGCTCTCCGCGCGGCCCCATCGTCCGGGAGGTGGCTGAGGAGCTGCTGGATCATCGCGTCGGCCCGGTCCCCGGCGTCGTTGATTCCTGCAACCTTCCCCTGGATCGCGTTCGCGGCCAGAAGGACCTGGGTGCCGGCGAACAACAGGACCACGCGCCGTAGCGGGCGAGACGCGGTCTTCCATCCGTCGGCCGAACCACCCGCCAGCAGAGCCAGCCCGAGGGTCACGGTGGTGAGGTAGATCTCCGAAATGTGCGTCATCAGCAACATCGGGAAGAATGTCGCCCCAAACGCCGCGCCCAGAAACCCCAACGGCAGGCGCGGGAGCCTCACGGCCTGGGAGATCGCATGCGGGTCGGCCCATGCGGGCAAAAGGGAACGACGCTGGTCGGCCCAGAGCCCATATCCGAGGGTGAGCCCCACGAGTGTCACATTCGATCCCAGCCAGGCAAGATTCGGCAGTGACTCCTGGAGCATGATAGGAACGGTGTTGCCGAAGAACAGGACCGAGACAAGAATCATGACACCGTTCCTGGCCCAGACCAGCGGATTGAGGGACAGATAGCCCGTGCCTGACGTCGTCGCGACCATTCCGGAGACACGTATCATGAAGTACGCGATGCAGATCCCCACGAGCGAAACGAACATGACACCCGCATCGTGCGGGCGTCTCAGGCCAACTCGCCACGCAGTTCCCAGGACGGCCAGTGGAATCAGAGCGATCGCATACTCCATGTAGCCAAGACCGATGGCGAAGCAAAGCGAAACAAGAGGCACCGCGAGCAGCGGTCGGCTGCCGTGGTAGTGAGCGACCCACGCGCCCAGCCAGACCCAGGCACTGACGATGAGTCTGGAGTAATTATCGAACCCTGCGAGAGCGCCGGCGAGCGTCGGGTGAAAGAACACCACGCACATGGCCACGAGAGCGCTCCGACGGCTGAACCTCAAAGCGCGTACCCACAGGAGGGCCACCACGGCGTAAAAGGCGAAACTCGCAAAGTGGAGGACTCGCAGCGAGAGCAGCGTGTGTGGCCTGGACCACCGACCGAAAAGCCAGAAGGTCGCGTTTTGGAGTGGGCGATAATCGCCGACGTCGCTCCTCATGAAAAAGGATCCGACTCCCTCCTTCTCCCCGCGATCGACCTGATGCAGCGCGATGAAATCGTCGTTCGAGGGCTTCGCGGCGAAAGAGTCCCGATAGACAAGCAACTGGAGGCTCGCCAACAGCACGAATAGCATGCCGAGAAAAGAAGGCGTCGCGCGGGTCGATTCGGGCGCGGTGAGGCCCGTCACTCCCGCCACCCGACCACATAGTACTGACCGCCCAGAGGGAGCCAATCCATGTACGCTTCAAGAGGCCTCATGCGTCGGAGGGCGTGCGGGAAGAAAAAGTAATAGCGCGGGCGGTCCACACGGAAGCCCGCGGATCGGATGATCTGTCTTGCGTAGGCCGGCCGGAGGAGCTGGACTCCGGCGTCGAAGGGGCACGTCCTGACCACCCGAAGAGTCAATGGATTGTACGGATTGTGCTCGAAGACGAAGAGGGGCGCCCTGACCCTGAGCACGCGGCGCAATTCACAAAGCCATGGGGCCTGGCCGGGGGGATCGATGTGGTGAAAGACGCAGCTGGCAAAGGCGACATCGACACTCGAATCCTCCAAAGGCAACCCGTGCCCATCGTGGACGATGAAATCCAATCGGCCGGAACCCGATTCGGCCGCCTGCCGCGCTGCCTTGACGCTGTCGCGGGAATCATCGCACCCGATCACCCGTGCCGATGGGAAAGCTTCCACCAGTGCGCGGGTCGCGTTGCCAACGCCGCAACCAAAGTCCAGGATCGTGCCGGGCGACGAGGTCCCGAGGGCCCGACGAACCAGGTGGGCCTTCAATCGGGCGAAGAAGTCAGCGGCTTCACCGGAAGCTCTGATCGCGGCATTGACCGTGTCGGTGAAAGTGGAGGCATAGCGGTCAAAGACATTCGGATCAGACATCCTGAGCCCCGTCTTCCCCGACGACCTCGCTGACGATCGCGATCGGTCTCGCCTTCACCTCGTCGAAGATGCGTCCAACGTACTCGCCGAGGATTCCGAGGGTCAAGAGTTGAACCCCCCCGATGAAGAGCACCGAGAGCGCGATCGTCGCCACGCCGGCGCCTCTCGGGAGCAATCCCATGAACCACCAGACCAGAACGATGACAATCCCGACCAGCGCCATGCCGGAGATGGCGAAACCGAGCATTGAGGCGACGCGCAGCGGAACATAGGAGAACGATATCAGACCGTCGATCGCCAGGCGGCACAGCTTGGAAAACGTGTATTGCGTCTTCCCTGTCCTCCGGACGTCGCGATCGACCGCATGGCTCACTTGGCGTCCGCCAATCCAGGCACGCAGTCCGCGGACATAGCGCAGCCTCTCAGGGAGTTGATTCAGTCGGGCCACGAACTCGGCGCTCATGACGCAGAAGTCGCCGGAGTCGACCGGTATCGGAACGCTCGCCAATCGAGTCAGGAGTCGATAGAAGACCGTATAGGCGGCACGCTTGAGGAAATTCTCCCGTCGTGAACGCCGCACGGCATAGACGACGTCGGCCCCTTCAAGGTAGCGACGATAGAGCTGCAGGAGATCTGCCGGCCGGTCTTGGAGATCCGCGTCCATGACCGCGATCGCGCGTGCGCGCGCGTACCGGAGGCCGAGGGAGACCGCGGCCTGATGACCGAAGTTTCGACTGAGGATGATCGCTCGGACGTTCTTGTGAGTGGCAGCCAGCTGACGAGCGACTTCGGCGGTGCGGTCCTGGCTGCCATCGTCGACGACGAGCACCTGAAAGACGATGCCAGCCGGGCCCAGCGATGCCTTGAGCTCGTCCAGAAGGATAGGGAGGTTCCTTTCCTCGTTGTGCGCGGGTACGACGATGCACAGATCTGGCATCAGCGTCTGCACCGGGTCGGTCCAGTCTCTCCATGAAGCCTCGCGCAATTCTGGCCGGAGCGCGGCGAAGCGCAGGATGAACATGCGAATGGGATATCGGACCCTCCGGTAGAACATGTGGCACGCCGCATGTCCGAACCTCGGCAGGGAGGGGTCATAACCTCGGGCACGAGAATGGGTCCAACGGAGCCTGACTTGCCACGTCGGGGACTCGTGTGATCAAGATCCGGAAACCCCGGGTCGTGTTGGGCCCGGCATCAGGCGTGCATGATAATTCTGTCGACCCGGCGAAGCAACGGCAATCAGGGGCGCGATCCCGCATCTCACGGTCGCGCCAGCGGGCGGGCCGCGGCGAGAAACCGCCTCAGGATGCTGCGTGCCTCCTCGATCCGCAGGGCGTGGAGGAGACCGACGTACGTCGCCGCGCCGAGGGCGAGCCCCGAGAGCACCTCGATGAGCCTGGGGATCTCCCGACTGGTGTCCAGCGCGTGCTCGAACGCCGACGCCCAGCCGAGGACAAGCGCGCCCATGATCGACGCGCTGCCGACGACCTTCGCGAGAAAGTCCGAGGGGAGGGTCGTCCGGAGCGTCACGGCGTCCCTCCGCAGGAGCATCGAGAGCGCCACACACTGCAGGCCGCTCACGAGCGTGGTCGCCAGGGCAATCCCGTTCACTCCGAGAAGCCTCATCAAGACGTAGTCCAGCAGGGCGTTCGTCAGGATGGCCCCGAGAGAGAGCCAGGCGAGGGGCGCGAACCTCTTCCGAGCGATAAGGACTCGCGAGAGCGCCAGGACGTGTCCCATGAAGAGAATCTCCAGGCTATAGCAGGCGAGCAGGCGTGCGACTCCGTGCGTGGATGAAGCCTGGAACTCGCCGCGCTCGAAGAGAAGGCGGGCTAGGGGCGCGCCGAAGACGACGCATCCCACGCTGATGGGCGTCGTCACAAGGTACATGTAGCGCAGCGTTGACTGTAGCTGTTGTGATAGATCCTTCGCGGTGCGGAGGCCCGCCGCGACCAGCCGGGGGAAGGCCACCTCGACGAGCGAGTGAATCGTAAGTTGTTCCGCGTTCAGGACGATGACGAACGCGAACCCGAGCATGGTGATGCTGCCCGTCGGAAGGTAGGACGCGAACGCATTGTCGATGAGGAGGTTGATCTGCCCGCAGTTCGCCCCGATGCTCATGGGGATGAAGGCGGCCCAGAAGTGCCTGTGCCGCTCCTTGTGAAGCAGCGGCGCCCGGGGCCGTGGGATGAACCCTTCCGGATCCCGTAACGTCATCAGGGCGATGCTCCCGAGCAGCGGAACGGCAAGGCCCATCCCCAAGAGTGGCCCCGCGGCCAACGAGAGGACCCCGATACGATCGACGAGCGAGACCAGGGCCACGAGAGAGGCGATGGGGACCAGGAGGTTGACCGAGATCGGCACGATGAAGTTGGAGCGCGTCTCGAACAGGCATCGGATCACGGTGAAGAAGACCGTCCCGAGCGTCGTGAAGATCGTGAATCTCAAGAGCCGGCCGGCGAGCTCGACCCGGGTGGGTCCGAAGCCCGGCGCGATCAGGCCGATGACCCTCTCCGGGAAGGCGAGGGCAAGCAGAAGTACGGGTGCGAGCAGGAAGGAGACCTGCCGCAGGGTCCTTCGGACAAACGCCCGCTGGCCGGCGATTCCCTCATGCTGGCCGATCTCGGCCAGCATCACCAGCAGGGTGCTCCAGACTCCCCCGACCAGGATCATCGTGGCGAGGTTGGGGACCGCCTGGGCGATGACGTAGCAATCCTTGGCAACGCTCGTCCCGAAGTAACGGGCCGAGAGGACCCCGATGAGGAGAGCCAGGATGGCGTTCGCCACCCGCGCGACGCTGACCACGAGTGTAGAGCGAAGGGCGCTGGGGGCCTGCTTCACGGTGCCGGGATCCTCGGACCTCGGGTGTCCCGCTCAGGAGAAGGCGGAGTGTCCGGTGAGCGCCTCGCCCAGGACGAGGGTGTGGATGTCGTGCGTCCCCTCGTACGTGTAGACCGCCTCGATGTTGCACATGTGGCGACCCGCCTGGTACTCGTCCGTGATGCCGTTGGCGCCGAGGATCTCGCGCGCCAGGCGGGCGCACTCGCGGGCCACCCAGATATTGTTCCTCTTGCCCATCGAGATCTGCGCCGGCGTCGCCCGCCCCTCGTCCTTGAGGCGCCCCAGCCGGAGCGCCAGGAGCTGCGCCTTGGTGATTTCGCTGGCCATCCAGACCAGCTTCTCCTGCTGGATCTGGAAGGCGGCGATCGGCTTCCCGAAGACCACCCGCTCCTTCGCGTACGAAAGGGCCTCGTCGAACACGGCGAGCGCCGAGCCGATCCCCCCCCAGGCGATGCCGTAGCGCGCCTGGTTGAGGCACATGAGGGCCGACTTGAGCCCCGTCGTTCCCGGCAGCAGGCTCGACTCCGGGACCGCGCAGTCCTGAAGGACGAGCTCGGAGGTCACCGAGGCGCGGAGCGAGAACTTGCCCGCATGATCGCGGCTCGAGAAGCCTTCGGTGCCGCGCTCGACCAGGAAGCCACGGATGCGGCCGTCCTCGCAGCGGGCCCAAACCACGGCCACGTCGGCGATCGATCCGTTCGTGATCCAGGCCTTGGCGCCGTCGAGAACGTATCGATCGCGCCGCTTCACGGCGCGCGTGCGCAACGCCGCCGGATCGCTCCCGGCATCCGGCTCCGTCAGCCCGAAGCAGCCGATCGCCTGACCACGGGCCATGGGAGGGAGCCAGCGCTTCTTTTGATCCTCCGAACCGAAGGCGTGGATGGGATACATGCACAAGGCCCCCTGGACCGAGGCGAACGATCGTAGGCCGCTGTCCCCCCGCTCCAGCTCCTGCATGATGAGGCCGTAGGCGACGCTGTTCAGTCCGGCGCAGCCATGTCCTTCCAGGTTCGATCCGAGCAGCCCGATGCGCGCCATCTCCGGGACGAGCGGGGTGGGGAAGGTCCCCTCGCGGAAGTGGGTCTCGATGATCGGCAGGACCTTCTCGGTCACGAAGGAGCGCACCGTGTCCCGCACGAGGCGCTCCTCCTCCGAGAGCAGGTCCTCGACCGCCAGGAAGTCGAGCGACTGGAAGGGTCGGCTCATGGAAAGGCTACGCCCCCGCGCTCTCGAGCAGGAGCGCGATTCCGAGCCCGCCGCTGATGCACAGGGTGGCCAGGCCGCGGCGCGCCCGCCGGCGTCGCATCTCGTGGAGGAGCGTGGTCGTGATCCTGGCCCCCGTCGCGCCGATCGGGTGGCCGAGCGCGATGGCGCCGCCGTTCACGTTCGTGCGCGCGAGGTCGAAGCCGAGATCGCGCTGGCAGGCCAGGACCTGGGACGCGAACGCCTCGTTGATCTCGATGAGGTCGATGTCGCCCATGGCAAGCCGGGTCTTCTCCAGCAGCTCGCGCACGGCCGGAACCGGCCCGATCCCCATCACGGCCGGATCGACGCCGGCGGTGGTATAGGCCGCCACGCGCGCAAGAGGCGTCACGTGGAGCCGGCGCAGGGCGGTCTCCGACAGGAGCATCATCGCCGAGGCGCCGTCCACCAGCCCGGAGGAGGATCCGGCGTGCACCGTCCCGCCCTCCTTGAAGACGGGCGGCAGCCTGGCCAGGGACTCCGCCGTCACTCCGTCCCGCGGATGCTCGTCCTGAGACACGACCGTCTCGCCCTTGCTCCCGTGCACGCTCACGGGAACGATCTCGTCCGCGAACCGGCCGGCCTTCCGCGCCCGTTCGCACCGCTGCTGGGACTCGGCCGAATAGGCGTCCTGCTCGGCCCGGGAGATGTGGTAGCGCTCCGCGAGCGTCTCGGCCGTCTCGCCCATCACCTGCTCACAGAGGGGGCAGAGGAAGCCGTCCCGGTACATCGCGTCGGTCAGCCGCTGGTGTCCCATCTTGTAGCCGAAGCGTGCCCCTTCGAGCAGGTACGGGACGCGGCTCATCGACTCGGCTCCACCGGCCAGGACGACGTCGCGGTCGCCGGCGGCGATGCTCTGGCAGGCGTTCAGGATGGCGCGCAGGCCCGATCCGCAGGCCATGTTCACGGTATAGGCCGGGGAGGTCTCGGGGAGGCCGGCGCGGTGGGCGATCTGGCGCGCAGGGTTCGGCCCGACACCGGCCGGACGCGCGTTCCCCATGATCGTTTCCTGGATGTCGGCCGGCCGGAGCCCGGCGCGCTCGATCGCGGCCCGGGCCGCAATGGCGCCCAGCTCGGGAGCGGTGAGCGCGGCGAGCGCTCCACCGAACTTGCCGAGCGGTGTGCGCACGGCGCCCGCGATGAACACCTCGTTTCGGAGCGTCACGCGCCGCAATCCCTTGCGCCATGCGTCATGCGCGGAACTTATACCACAGCCATGGGGATGGCTCAACCTGGTTTGACGGACGCGCGGCGACTCTGCTAACGTCCGCCGCCGATGCTCGCGCGCGACCGCCGCCGTTCGATCGTGGCCCTGGTTCTCCTCGGTGCCGTTGGGGCGGGCGCTCGCGCCCGGGCGGCGCCGGGCGAGAAGCCCCCGTCCCTGGGCCTCGGCTACGAGTACGACCTGAGCGGAGCGCGCGAGGAGTTCCTTCTGCCGGACCCGATCGTCGATCCCTCGATCGCCGCCGACCACCCGCTCTACGTTCGGATCCGCGCGCCATGGTCGCTCCTGGAGCGCGAGGCCGGTGTCTACGACTGGAGCGAGGTCGATCGGATCGTCGACCCGTACCGCGCCGCAAACTTCGTCGTCGACCTCTGTCTCTACGGCCCGAACCCGGCGATCGACGCGGCGGGAAGGCTGCCGTCCTCGGCGAACCCCGACGTCCTCAAACGGTGGCTCGGATTCGCCCGCGCCGCGGCGACCCACTTCAAGGGACGCGTCCGGTACTACGAGATCTGGCAGGATCCGAACCGCGAGGCACAGTGGCCGCTCGAGAAGGTGGCCGACTACGCCTACCTCCTCAAGAACACCTCGGTGACGATCCGCTCGGTCGACCCGGCGGGCCTGATCGTGCAGGGAGGGCTCGCTCTCGGCGCTACGAGCGTGGGCGCCGATCTCGCCTGGCAGGAGGCGCTCTACCGGCAGGAGATCGCCACGTACGTCGATGTCCTGCCGGTTCATCCGGACGCCGGGATCCCCCTCGACGCCGCGCTGGCGAGGGCCTACGACCTGCTCCTGGCGAACGATCCCTCGGCCCGGCTCTGGGCAAGCGACGTGCCGATCGGCGGCGAGAGCGACCGGGAGCGCGCCGCCGATCTGCTCGCGAAGTTCATCGTGGGCCAGGGGGAGGGAGCGGAGGTCGTCACCTTCGACCTGGAGGCCGACGTGGAGGGGCACCCGGAGTTCCCCGGCGTCCTGCTCGACATCCACAAGCTGTTCCTCCCCACCTACAGCCGCGTCTCGGGGAGGCGGATCGTCTTCGAGCCGTTCGAGGAGGGCGCGCCCGGCAGGCTCGAGGGGATCACTTCCTACCGGTTCTTCGATGCCGACGCGTTCCAGGGGCTCGTCGGCTTCTACGCCACGACACCGCCGCCGGACGGCAAGGCGCGCATGCTCCTCGACACGGCGGCAGTTCGGGGCCTGGCGGTCTACGACATCGTCGGAGGCGCCGCCGGCTCCATCCGCAACGTCAAGCCGGACTTCAAGACCAACACCACGACCGTCCCGATCTTCGTCTATGCACGCCCCCAGGTGCTGCAGTACGCCCGGGTGCCGATCAAGGGGTTCGAGGCGGAGAAGGAGCAGGTGGAGATCAAGGGGACCGGCCTGATCACGGCCGAGGAGGTGATCGCCGGGCACCAGAGCTTCATGGCCGACCAGAACTTCCGCTTGAAGCACTACCAGTCGGAGGCGCTCCTGACCTACCACGGCAAGCTGGGCGGCAGCGACACGCTCGACGTCTCGTTCGAGAACACGTTCTACATGGACAAGGCCACCGGTGCGGAGTGGGAGCAGAAGGCCCTCTACTACAACGGCGTCCGCTGGAAGGGGAAGGAGCTGCCGGAGCTGCCGATCCCGCAGCCGGAGAAGGTCTTCACCCTCCCACTCGACATCAACCTCAACAAGGACTACACCTACGAGTACGTCGGCCGCGAAAAGGTGGGGGAGTACGACTGCCACGTCGTCTCCTTCAAGCCGATCGATCCCTCGCGGAGCCTGTACGAGGGGCGCGCGTGGATCGAGGCCCGGACCTTCGCGCCGGTGAAGATGGCCACGGTGCAGACCCGCCTCCAGCCTCCCCTGATCTCCAACGACGAGAAGGACTTCTTCGGTCCGGTCGCCGGGCCCGACGGCACCACCTACTGGCTGCTGACGCGGGTCGAAGGGCAGCAGATCCTCACGGTCGCCGGCCGGAACGTCGTGCTGCTTCGCGAGATCGACTTCAAGGAATTCCGGATCAACGACCCCGGGTTCGAGGACGCGCGACGGCAAGCCTACGCCTCGGCGCACACGATGCTCCGCGACACCGACAAGGGGCTCAAGTATCTGAAGCGGACCGAGTCGGGAGAGCGCGTGGTCAAGAACGAGGCGGCGCGCTCGGCGCTTCTCGGGTTCGCCGGCCTCTACCACCAGCAGGGTCTCGACTACCCGGTGCTGCCTCTGGCCGGCCTGGAGTACTTCAACTACAAGTTCCGCGGGCGCGACGCTCAGGTGAACGCCCTCGTGGGGGCGCTCATCAACGTCTTCACGCTAACCGATCCCAGCGTGGGCGGGAAGCGGCTGGACGCGACGGTGGAGGCGCTGACCTTCCTCCCGAGCGTCACCGACAGGCTCTATGTGCGGGGAGAGGAGCGCGAGGCCAGCCGGGTGCGATCGCGGACCCAGAGGGTCTCCGGCAGCCTCGGACTGCCGCTGGGGAATTTCGTGCGCGTCAAGGGGACGTACGACCTCGAGTACGTCGACTTCAGCCGCTTCGAGCATTCTGCGACGTTCGTCGTCCCGTCCGATACCCTCGTACAGGCGGCCGGAATCGAATGGGAATTCAACCGGGCGGCCTGGACGGTGTCGGCCGCGGGGCGGAGAAGCTACCGGCATCAGTGGGCCCCGTGGGGCGATAACACGCCACCCACCTCCGACACGTTGAGGTTCTTCCCATCGAGCCCGTGCGACGCTCCGGGCTCCTGCTACACGGAGTTCGAGCCGGACCAGAAGACCTACGACACCTTCGAGTTCAACGTGGCGAAGCAGTACTTCCTGCCGCTCTTCCAGAAAATCCGCTTCGAGGGGGAGTGGTTCACGGGATCGCGCCTCGACCGTTTCAGCGAGAGCCAGTTCTCCTTCTTCGGCACGCGGGTCCACGGACTGTCGGGGTCGGGTGTCCGTTTCGACCGTGGGGGGGTCGCCCGGGTCCAGTACTCGTTCAACGTAGCCGACGTGATCCGTTTCGACGCCGCGCTGGACCATGCCTACGTCCGCGACAGCCTGACGTCCGACAGGTTCGACCGCTTCACCGGGTTCGGCGTCTCGGGCAACCTCATGGGGCCCTGGCAGACGATCCTGCAATTCGACGTCGGCGTCGCCGTCCAGTCCGACGTCCCGGACCTGCGGGGGGACACGGAGTTCCTCTTGGGTCTGCTGAAATACTTCTGAAACACCCGACCGGGCCGCCCCCGCCCGCCATGTACAATACGACCCAATGTGCGGCATCGCCGGAATCTATCGCAGGGGCGATCGTCCCATCGAAGAGCCCCGCCTGGTGGCCATGCGGGACGATCAGACACACCGCGGCCCCGACGCCGTCGGACTCCACGTCGGGCCGCACATCGGGCTCGCCTCCAATCGCCTGGCGATCATCGATCCGTCCCCCGCCGCGAACCAGCCGATGTCGACGGAGGACGGGGAGGTCTGGGTCGTCTTCAACGGCGAGGTGTACAATTTCCAGGATCTGCGCAAGGACCTGGAGGCCAAGGGGAGACGCTTCCAGACACGCAGCGACACGGAGGTGATCCTCCAGGGATATCAGCAGTGGGGGCTGGACGTCATCCCCCGTCTGAACGGGATGTTCGCGCTGGCCTTGTGGGACGCACCCCGTCAGGTCCTGCACCTGGCCCGAGATCGGGTGGGCAAGAAACCGCTCGTCTTTTGCGAGACGGACGGCGAGGTGGTCTTTGCCTCGGAGATCAGGGCGTTGCTCCGGGGGCTGGAGCGGAGACCCTCCGTGGACCCTCAGGCCCTCGACGCCTATCTGGCCTACTTGGTCGTGCCAGGCGACCGCTGCATCTTCGCCGGCGTCCACAAGGTCCCTCCGGCGAGCACCGTGACCTGCAGCAAGACCGGCGTCAGCACCAGTCGCTACTGGCGGTTGTCTCGAGTCCCCCGGCGGCGTTGCAGCGAACCTGAGGCCCTGGAGCGTCTCGGGGACCTGCTCACGGACGCCACGCGGATCCGCATGATCAGCGACGTGCCGATCGGCGCATTCCTGAGCGGCGGCGTCGACTCGAGCACGGTCGTGGCCCTGATGAGCCGCATCTCCGCGCCGGTGCGCACGTTCTCGGTTGGGTTCAGGCAGAACGCCTTCAACGAGCTCCCGTACGCGCGCGCGGCCGCCGCCGCCTGCGGAGCGCAGCACCTCGAGCTGTTGGTGGAGCCGGATGCCGCCTCCGTCTTGCCGCGGTTGATCTGGCACCACGGTGAGCCGTTCGCCGATCCCTCCGCCATCCCCACCTATCATCTCGCCGCCGCGGCACGCCGGGAGGTCACCGTGGTCCTGAACGGCGACGGAGGGGATGAGAACTTCGCCGGGTATCCCTGGTACCGGAGCCTGAGAGCCGCCGAGCTCTACTGCGAGATGATCCCGGGGGTGCTGAGACGGCGCGTCCTGGCTCCCCTGGGGCGCACGCTCGGAAAACTTCCCCTGGCCCCCACCCCGATCAGGCTCCTCTCCCGGCTCATGAGGAGGTACGGTGGGTCAAACACGAGAGACGACTTCTGGATCTGGTCCGGCTACCGGCGGGCCGATCGAGATCGGTTGTACACGCCCCGGTTCCGCGCGGACCTTGGAGCCTCCGATCCCGCCGACTACTGTCGCGAAGTCTACCGGCGCGGGAATGGGCTGGGCGACGTCGAGCGCGCCCTGGACGTGGGGATCGAGATCTACCTCCCCGACGATCTCCTGGTGAAAATGGACATCGCCACGATGGCCAACTCGCTCGAGGCCCGCTCGCCGCTCCTCGATCATCGCGTGATCGAGTTCGCGGCGGCTCTGCCGGTCTCCCTGCACCTCAAGAGACTCGAGACCAAGCATCTCCTGAAGACCTACGCCCGGGATCTGGTGCCGCGCTCCAGCATTCACCGTCCGAAACAGGGCTTCGAGGTCCCCCTGACCAGCTGGCTCCGAGGTCCTCTGCGCAGGCCGCTCGATGTCCTGCTCAGCCACCCCCGGTGCGCGGCGCGCGGATACCTGGACCCGGCGTACGTCCGGAGGTCGATCGATCGCCACCTGGCGGGGGCGAACGAAGGCCCTCGCCTCTGGGCCCTGCTCTGTCTCGAGCTCTGGTTCCGCATGTTCATCGACGGCGACCTCCATCGCGACGACTCTTTGTGGGACCTCGTGTGAGAGGGACACGCCCGTGAAGAAGCACTGGCCGCTCTTCGTCGCGGTCAGACGCGCTGCATCCTCGATCCGTCATCGACCTTCTCGACGATCGCGTCGCGGTAGACGGCGGTCAAAGAGCGGGGCGGCAGGGCCGGAGCCGGGGAACACTTCGGCCGCCTTGACCCATCTACAGGCATCTTTCGTCTTGACCGGCTTCCACCGATCGAGCCGTGACCCGCGACTCGGCAGCCGCACGGAGACCCAGGCAGGCAAGCACCCCAAAGCACACGATCCGGACCGCAATACTTACGACCCACACATCCACCAAGAACCATCCTCCCACCGGTCGCATCTTCATTGCATCGGCCATCACGCTCGGCATTCGCAGCGCTGTCCACATCGCATCCCCAGAGATACACAACGCAGAAACCACCAATAGAGCCCACACCCCCCGTCGAGGTGACAGTCTCGGACATGTCACGACCAGACTTGCCGGGAGCATCAGCATTGGAGAGTAGTAATCTCCTGTATAGAGGCTAAACAGAAAGAACAGCGATATTGCACACGTGGTGACACCCATAGCCGCCTGAAACGAGAAACACACTTTCCCTGCGCGGACACTCTTCGATAAGTACACAACGCCGACAAGGAACAGCGTGGCGACGAGCACGAGCGGCGCCAGTCGCCCTATCAGGCCCTCGTACAGGCTTCGTGAACCTAAGACCAGTCTTGCGAAATACCACACGTTACCCTCCGACACATAACCAAGATGATAACGAATTGGGAACATGATGTCCCCCGTAACCATTTGAAAGATGACGTAGGTCAGCACCAGTGGTGCGGCTCCCCAGAGAATGTGTGCTATCCGAGGACGTCGCACGAGCACAAGGGCCGGCCAGTCGAGCACGGCCAGAGCCTTCGATCCAGCGAGCGAATACAGACCCACGGCGTAGCCATAGACACCGCGCCCTCGAAGCAGAAGATAAAGGGCACCCATCGAGTAGGCTGTTTGCGCAATGCTGTGATAGCCCTGGAACACTGTCCAATAAAGTGTGCTTGGGTTCAGCAAGTATACGGCCAGCGCCTCCCTTATCCACGTAGGTCCAGTCTCACCGGCGTCTGTCAACACCGATGAACATTTCAAAAGAAAGGCTAGGGCGATCGCCTCAGCCACAATTGCGAAGAGTGAAATGCCCGCGAGATCGCGCCCGAGCAGCAAATAGAATGGCAGCATGGCTGGAATCAACAATGGACCGTAAGGATAGAAGAAATCACGTATGGGCGTGTCACCTGCCAAAAAGTGCTCAAGCATAGGCCTGTAGAACAAACGCGGGTCGGAGCCCGTTACGTGGTGCTGGGCATAAAGCGCGAAAATGAGCCACAGTCCAAGGCGGCTTACAATATAAACGAGGATCAACGTCCTGTCTGCCAGGCTGCCGCGACCATTCCGATGTCTCACGAAGCGCCATAGGCCGTACGCCAATAGAGTCAGCGCCAATGGGCCAGCGACGCGAACAAATAGGTTCAGCTTACTGGATAGCGACGGATCGAGTGGATTCATCATGGGGCTCTCTTGTCGCGGAGCAGCCGGTGAATCTATTCCGAGAGCGACGACGAATGGATCCGGAAGTAAGGATGCCCTCGAGGCGGTAAATCGCTCGAGTGACCCGTGGATACAAGGAACCCTCGTCCCTCACAACGGCGCCTCGTACCGCATGTGTGTGAGAGAATCGTCCCGCTTGAGATCCCCGTCCGCGAACATCCAGAACCAAAGGTCGAGTCACAGGGCGCTCCAGAGACAGGAACCCTCATCGCTGCTCCCGAGGTGCCGACTGGAACCGTAAGGAGGCTGTAGGAAATTCTAACATCACTCCCCAGTCACCGGAGCGGTACGCAGGGGGGGCCGCCGAGTCGCTGATCGTCGCGCCCAAAACCGGCAGGTCCCCCGGCGGGCACGCTCCGCCGGCGGCGCGCCCCGCCGTGGGCCTCGAGATGGCAAGGTGTGACCGACGCGCTATTGGCGGACGTGGCGCGGCTGTCGCGGATGCTGTCGTAGAAAGAGACCGCGGGGCGCTTCCGGTGCGCAGCTTCTTCGACTGGTTGGGGCCGCGCCGGAACCGGTCGGTCCTGATCGTCTGCGGCGACATGTGGGCCGTGTACGTCGGTGCGATGCGCGAGAAGGTGCCCCGGACCTTCCAGGTCTTCGATCGCTTCCACGTGGTGTAGTATCTGAACGAGGCGGTCGAGGAGGTGCGCCGGCAGTACTGGAGGCGCCTGACCGGCGAGGCGAAGGGAGCCTCCAAGGCGAGGCGGTGTCTGTGGCTGAAGCACCCCTGGAACCTCAAGGACGAGGAGAAACGGCGGTTGTCGCCACTCTGCCGGACCAACCGGCCGATCGTCCGGGCCTACGACCTGAAGCATGCCTTCCAGCGGTTCTGGGACTACGAGAGTTCCGGTTGGGGGGCTCCCTACCTGAAGCAATGGTTGTGGTGGGCCAGCCCAGCCGGCTCGAGCCGTTCCGCCGCCTCGCGCGCCTCATCCCCGAACATCTCGATGGGATCCGCCGCTGGACCGAGTTGCGCGTCGCCAACAACGCCCTCGAGGGCATGAGCAGCAAGATCCAAATCGTCAGGCGTCGTGCCTACGGCTTCCGCGAAGTCGACGCCTGCGTCACCGCCGTCTGGGACGGCTGCGGAGACCTCCCTCCGCCTTGATCACTTCTGGGAGACGAGCCAATTTTTCCGTCAGCCGATCCACGAAAGGACGTTCTCCGAACGGTGAGTGCGTGACGTTTCCGTTCCTACATACGGGGCGTGGCGCAGGATCACGCTGCGCCAAGAAAGGAGCTCTTGAACGGCCGGAACGGGAGCGGCACTCGGAACCGACGCGCGGCCTGGGCGAACGCGTGCATGGCCCTGGCAGAAGCACGCTTCCGAACATGCGTCGGCATCACGCTGATGCTGGGCATCGTCCTGCGCTTGTTGTTGATCGAGGTCACGACGTCACCCTCCGACCCTCTGAACCGGCTGTACCCGGGATTCACTGACGGCACGGTCTACTTCAACATCGCCCGTAGCCTGGTCGAGCAAGGCGTGTACGGCTATGGAGGACGCGTGTCGGCCTTCCGTCCGCCCGCCTATCCCTTCCTGATCGCGCTTTTCTTGAAGATCTTCGGCGATTCGCTCACCCCTGTCAGGGTGGCGCAGGTCGTCCTCTTCGTGATCATGGCGCTCGGCTATGTGCACGTGGCCGCCAGGTCCTTCGGCAAACCGGCCGCGGTCGTGGTCGCCCTGCTCACCTCCGTCTATCCCCTCTTCGTGTTCATCACGACCGAGATCGCCACGGAGAGTCTTTACATGGCCCTGGAGGCCCTCATCTTCGCCCTCGTCCTGCACCTGCTTCGACGAAGAGAGCCCCGCGCCGACGGGCCCACGGCGCTCGCCTTGGGCCTATGCTGCGGCGCCGGCATCCTGACACGTCCGAATATGCTTCTCGTCGGCGTTGTGGCGCTCGCGGCCATGGCATGGCAGAGAGCGCGACGTGGGGAGCGTCCGCGGGTGTGGATGGTCGTGCCCCTGGCTACCCTCGCAGGGACCCTCACCATGCTGTCTCCATGGCTGATGCGAAACTGGAGCCAGCTCGGGGCTCCCGTCATCACGACCAATCTCGAATACAACCTGTTCCGTGGGACCTTCGACCTGATCGATGGGATTCCGAACAACCAGAACATCGCGGTCGTGTTCCGTGACAACGATGTCCTGTACGAGAAGGACATCGAGGACCCCGCTCGGGGTCGCCTGCCGATCTCCGAGATCGAGAACGAGAGAAATGCGCACGCCGCTGCGCTGAGGATGATCCGGACCAGCCCGGCGGGGTGGCTCAAGGAACGAATGCGCAACGCGCTCTACCTGTGGCTGAATCTCGAGTGGGAGCCGCAACTGACTCACGGCCGTCCGATCATCGTCGCCGCGGCGGTCGCCGTGAGCGTCATCTATTATTTGGTGCTGGTGGGCGCTTTGGCCGGCGGAGCACTCGCGTGGAGGACGTTCCCGCATGAGGATGGACGCATATGTCTGAGGCTCGCCTGGCTCTTCATCCTTGCGGCCTTGCCCGTTGCCGTCACGTTCGTGGGCAAGCGATACCGCGTGGCGATGATCGATCCGTATCTCATCCTTGTAGCGTCGGCCGGTTTCGTCGCCTGGCTGAAGGGCGGAAGGTGGTCCGGAGCCAGCGACGGACCACGCATTCCTGGAGTCGCGGAACGGACACCTGCGAAGCCGGGACTGAACGAGCTGACCTCCGCGCCCCGTCCACCTCGGCGCCCTCTCCTCGGACGGTCAGGGAATCGGTGCTGCTTCGAGGCCCGCGGCGATCGTCCGGCGCACTCTTTCGATCAGCTCGTCCTTCGTGGGGCCCGAATAGGCGGTCGTGTCGATCGGCGCGTCCATGGTCACGTGGATCGTCCCCGGCCTGATCCTGAGGCTCCCCTTCGGCAGGACGCCCGCCCCTCCCTGGATCGACACGGGGACGATTGCGACGCCGGCCTCGAGGGCCAGGACGAAGCCGCCCTTCTTGAAGGGCAGGAGCCGTCCGTCGGGGCTCCGCGTTCCCTCGGCGAAGACGACGATCGAGGTGCCGCGCCGGACTTTCCGGGCCGCCCGGCGCAGGCTGCGGATGGCGCGCTCGCGATCGGAGCGATCGACGAAGATGAACCCCGCAAGCCAGAGCGCCCACCCGAAGATCGGGATGAAGAGCAACTCGCGCTTGGTCACCACCCTGAAACTGGTCGGCATCGCCAAAGTCAGCGCCGGGATGTCGAACAGGCTCTGATGATTCGCTACGTACACGCGGGGGCGTGAGGGGACGAGCGCCGGATCGCGGGCGACGGTGAGCCGGACCCGGCAGGTTTTGAGGATGACCCACGCCCAGACGCGTGCCAGGGGGATGAAGAGCGTACCGCCCGGGACCAGGAGGCAGGCCACGATGGCAGCGCTCCCCAACACGGCGGTGTAGAGGACGACCAGGGCCAGCTTCAGGATGACCAGGGTGCCCTCGGCATTGGCCAGCGGCAGCGCGCGAGGAAAGGAAGTATACCGTTGGGCTTTGCTTGACTGTCAAGGGGCCATTCGCTAGACTTGCCGCGATTTAGCGCATTCCCGCGGTCTCGCGCACGTTCCCTGGAGATCAAGGGCGCCGACGGATGAGCGGAGTCGTAGGCCTTGCCCTGAGCCATGTCGGCGCCCTCTCCCTCCTGTTCGGCCAGACCGTGAGGGAGGCGGCGCGCCGCAGGCCCGAGTGGCCGGTCCTGATCGACCAGCTGCATCACCTGGGGGTGCGCTCCCTTGCAATCGGCACCGTGACCGCGCTGTTCACGGGGATGGTGCTGGCGCTGCAGACCTCCTACTCGCTGGCGGCCTACGGGGCGAAGCTGTTCGTGGGGAACGTGGTGGCGCTGTCTCTGGTACGCGAGCTAGGGCCGGTCCTGACGGCGCTGATGGTGGGGGGGAGGGTCGGCGCCGGAATCACCGCCGAGATCGGCACCATGAAGGTCACGGAGCAGATCGACGCGATCCGGGCGATGGCGGCGAGCCCGGTGCGGAAGCTGGTCGTCCCCAAGGTGCTGGCGATCGTGATCACGCTGCCGATCCTGGTCATCCTGGCCGACTTCGTGGGGATCATGGGGGGGCTGGTCATGGCGGTCACGGCCTTGAGCCAGCCGGCCGCCTTCTACATCCAGCACGTCACCGGCGCGCTCGTGCTGCACGACGTCATGAGCGGCCTCGGCAAGACGGTCTTCTTCGCCCTGTTCATCGGCCTCGTCGCCTGCCACAACGGCCTGAACGCCACCGGCGGGGCCGACGGGGTGGGGCGCGCCACCACCCAGACGGTCGTGGCCGCCTCCCTGTGCGTCCTGATCTCCGACTTCTTCCTGACGAAGTTCTTTCTCGCCTTCTGAACGCGTGACGATGGACGAGGCGTTCGTCAGGTTCGAGGACGTGCACAAGGCGTTCGGCGCCAAGAAGGTCCTGGAAGGGATCACCTTCGACATCCGCCGCGGCGAGACGATGGTGGTCCTGGGGGGGAGCGGCAGCGGGAAGTCGGTCCTGATCCGGCACATCATCGGCCTGCACCGCCCGGATCGGGGGCGCGTCATCGTGGACGGGGAGGACATCGGGTCGTACGACGAGGAGGAGCTGATCCCGGTGCGCAAGAAGGTGGCGATGCTGTTCCAGGGCGGGGCCCTGTTCGACTCGATGAACGTCCTCGAGAACATCGCCTACGGCCTGCGCGAGCACACGGACCTCCCGGACGAGCGGATCCGCGACATCGTCCGGGCCAAGCTGGCCCTCGTCGAGCTCGAGGGGGTGGAGGATCTGATGCCCTCGGAGCTCTCGGGAGGGATGAAGAAGAGGGTGGCCCTGGCCCGCTCGATCTCCATGGACCCGCGCTGCATCCTGTACGACGAGCCGACCACCGGCCTCGATCCGGTCACGGCGCAGACGATCAACGCCCTCATCCGCAACCTGCAGGCGCGGCTCGAGGTCACGTCGGTCGTCGTGACGCACGACATCGCCAGCGCCTTCCTGGTCGGCGACCGCATCGGATACCTGTTTGAGGGGAGGATGGATTCCGTCGGGACCGTGGAGGAGGCGCGCGCCAGCCGGGAGCCCCGCCTGCGCCACTTCCTGACCGGCGGGAGGGAGGGGTCCGATGCGGCTGTCTAGGGCCACCCGCGAGGTCAGCGTCGGTGCATTCGTGTCGCTGGGCCTCATCCTCTTCGCCGTCGGTGTGATGGCGATCAGCAAGGAGCGGCGGCTCTTCGCCCGCAAGGTTCGCTACTGGACGCGCTTCGAGAACACCGGGGGGCTGGCCCAGGGGTCCCCGGTGCGCCTGGTCGGCGTGCAGATCGGGTCGGTCGGCGAGATCGACTTCCCCGAGGACCCGAGGGAGACCAAGATCAAGGTCACCTTCGACGTCGATCAGAAGTACGAGCCGCGCATCCGGGCCGGATCGCAGGCGTTCCTCAAGTCGCTGACCTACCTCTCGCAGGACAAGTACATCGAGCTGACCCCGGGCGACCCGGACAAGCCGGAGCTGCCCGCGAACGGCTTCGTCGAGCCGGGGATCTCGATGTGGGAGGAGACGATCCAGCAGAGCCAGAGCATCGCCGACGACGTGAAGGAGATCACGGCGTCGCTCCGGGACCTCCTGGTGGCGATCAACCGCGGCGGCGGGATCGTCCAGGAGATGATCCACAACCCGGAGTTCGGCCGCCAGGGGGTGGCCAACCTCGAGGGGAGCCTCGCGTCGCTGAGGCGCACGCTCGAGGGGGTGGAGAAGGGGAAGGGACTGGCGGGGGCGGCCCTGACCGACGAGGCGTTCGCGAACAAGCAGAAGGCGAACATCGATGGAGCCTTGGGCCACCTGCGCTCGCTCATGGAGAAGGCCGACAGCGACGAGGGGATGATCGGCGCGATGACGGCGCCGGGAGGGAAGGGGGCGCAGGCGGTCGAGGACCTCCGGGTGATGGCCGCCTCGCTGCGCCGGACCTCCGAGAGCCTGGATAAGGGGAAGGGGCTGATCGGACGCCTCATGAGCGACGACGTGTACGCCGACGCGCTCCTGAAGAAGATCGACCGGGTGGCCGGGCACGCCGAGTCGATCCTGCGCAAGGTCGACACCGGCAAGGGGAGCCTGGGCGGGATCGTGAACGACCCCGCCGTGTACGAGGGGCTCAAGGACGTGGTGAGCGGCATCCAGAAGAGCCGGGTGGGCAAAGGGATCATCCGCCATTACGGGAAGAAGGGCGCCAAGGAGCGCGGCGGCGAGGAGGAGGACCAGGGTGGCGAGAAGGAAGGTGGCGAGGCATCCCCTTCGCCGAGCCCGAGCCCCACGAGCGACCACTGAGGTCGACGGCCCGGCGACGGTCGCGGAGGTCGCCACGATCCGGACGGAGCGGGAGGCGGCCGACCGGCTGGTCGAGGCGTTCCGGAGCCGAACCGCGATGGTCGCGGTGATCGGCCTCGGATACGTCGGCCTGCCGCTCGCCTGCGAGTTTGCGCGGAGCGGCTTCCCGGTGCAGGGCATCGATACCGACCCCGCCAAGATCTCCGGGGTCGGGGGAGGGCGGTCGCACGTCCAGGACGTGGCGGACGCCGATCTCCGTCCGTTGATCGAGCGCCGGCGCCTCGTGGCCACGGGCGACTTCTCCGTCCTGTCCCGCGCCGAGGCCGTCGTGATCTGCGTGCCGACGCCGCTCCGCAAGACGCGTGATCCGGACATCTCCTACATCGTGGCGGCGGTCGACGAGATCGCCCGGTACCTGCATCCTGGCCTGCTGGTCGTCCTCGAGAGCACCACCTATCCCGGAACCACGGAGGAGGTGATCCAGCCGAAGCTCGAGGCCACCGGGCTCAGGGTAGGGCGGGATTTCTTCCTGGCCTTCTCCCCGGAGAGGGTCGATCCCGGGAACCCCAGGTACCACACCCGCAACACGCCGAAGATCGTCGGGGGCGTGACCGCCGACTGCGGGCTCGTGGCGCGGGCGCTCTACGAGCAGGCGATCGACCGCGTCATCGCGGTGTCGAGCACGCGGGCGGCCGAAATGGTGAAGCTCCTGGAGAACACCTTCCGGAGCGTCAACATCGGGCTGGTCAACGAGGTCGCCCTGATGTGCGACCGGCTGGGGCTCGACGTGTGGGAAGTGATCGACGCCGCGGGGACGAAACCCTTCGGATTCATGCCGTTCTACCCCGGACCTGGGCTCGGCGGTCACTGCATCCCGATCGACCCGCACTACCTTTCGTGGAAGCTCAAGACGCTCAACTACTACGCCAAGTTCATCGAGCTCGCGTCGGAGATCAACGGCAACATGCCGCACTACGTGGTCACCAAGGCGGTCGACGCCCTGAACGAACAGCGGAAGAGCGCGCGCGGGGCCCGGGTGCTGGTGCTCGGGGTGGCCTACAAGAGGGACGTCGGGGATGTGCGCGAGTCGCCGGCGCTGGACGTGATCAAGCTCCTGGCCGATCGAGGCGCCGACATCCGCTACAACGACCCACACGTCACGGAGGTCTCGATCGACGGCGGCCCGAGATTCCGCTCGGTGCCGCTGGACCGGGAGGCGCTCGAGGAGGCCGATCTGGTCGTGATCATCACCAACCACTCCTCCTACGACTACGACTTCATCGTGAGGCACGCGCGCTCCGTCCTCGATACGCGCAACGCGACCCGCGACGTGCGCGCCGCGCGCGAGAAGATCAGGAGACTCTAGACGTCGATGACGAGCGTTCTGGTCACAGGCGGCGCGGGGTTCATCGGGTCGCATGTCGTCGAGGCCCTCCTGGCGGAGGGGCGTGAGGTGGTGGTCCTCGACAGCTTCGACGATTTCTATCTCCCCGCGGTGAAGCGGAACAACCTCGCGCCCCTGGCGGATCGGCAGGGATTCACCGTGGTCGAGGGGGACATCCGCGACGAGGCGACGGTCGAGAGCCTCTTTGCGTCGCACAGGATCGGCGTGGTGGTGCACCTGGCGGCGCGCGCCGGGGTCCGGCCGTCGATCCAGCAGCCGGTGCTCTACTGCGACGTGAACGTCACCGGAACCGCGATGTTGCTCGAGGCCTGCCGCCGGCACGGCATCGGCAAGTTCATCTTCGGGTCGTCCTCCTCCGTGTACGGGAACAGCGCCAAGGCTCCCTTCTCGGAGAAGGACGACGTCGAGATGCCGATCTCCCCGTATGCGGCGACCAAGCGCGCCGGGGAGCTTCTGTGCGCGACCTATCACGCGCTCTACCGGCTCAACGTCTTCTGCCTGCGTTTCTTCACCGTGTACGGGCCGCGCCAGCGGCCGGAGATGGCGATCCACAGGTTCACGCGGCTCATCGACCGGGGCCTGCCGGTCCCCCGGTTCGGCGACGGCTCGAGCCAGAGGGACTACACGTACATCACCGACATCGTGACCGGTGTGCTGCACGCCATCGAGCGGGTCCAGGGATACGAGGTGATCAATCTGGGAGGATCCAGGACCACACGCCTCGGCGACCTTATCGCCGTTCTGGAGAAGCGCCTCGGCAAGACGGCCACGGTCGAAGCGGAGCCGGACCAGCCGGGCGATGTCCAGGCCACCTGGGCGGACGTCGGCAAGGCGCAGCGCCTCCTCGGGTATGATCCCCAGGTGACGGTGGAGGTGGGGGTGGCCAAGTTCATCGAGTGGTACCGCCGGCCGGAGACCGACCCGAGGGCGCGCCGATGAACATCGGCGTGGTCGGGACCGGGTACGTGGGGCTCGTGACGGGTGCCTGCTTCGCCGAGTTCGGCGTGAACGTCACCGCGGTGGACAAGGACGAGGTAAAGATCGGCGCGCTCCAGAAGGGGAAGGTCCCCTTCTACGAGCCCGGGCTCGAGGAGATGGTGGGGCGCAACATGAAGGAGGGGCGGCTGACGTTCACGGCCGACATGAAGACCGCGGTCGAGAACTCGCTGGTCCTGCTCATCGCCGTCGGCACGCCGTCCGGCGATGGGGGGGCCGCCGATCTCAGCTACGTGCGCGAGGTGGCGCTGGGCGTCGCCCGCCACATGAACGGCTACAAGGTGGTGGTCACGAAGAGCACGGTGCCGATGGGGACCGGCGCGATGATCCGACGGTTGATCGAGGAGAGACAGGCCCGGCCGATCCCGTTCAGCGTCGTCAGCAACCCGGAGTTCCTGCGCGAAGGGTCGGCGATCGAGGACTTCATGCGCCCCAACCGCATCGTCATCGGCGCCGAGGATCCGCAGGCGGTCGCTATCGTGCGGGACCTCTACAATCCGCTCTACCTGATCGAGACGCCCATCGTGGTGACCAACGTCGTGAGCGCGGAGATGATCAAGTACGCCAGCAACGCGTTCCTTGCGACCAAGGTCTCCTTCATCAACGAAATCGCCAACCTGTGCGAGGCGGTTGGCGCCGACGTGCACGAGGTGGCGCGTGGCATGGGGCTGGACAACCGGATCGGCCGGAAGTTTCTGCACCCGGGGCCGGGCTTCGGCGGCTCATGCTTCCCGAAGGACACGCGGGCCATCCTGAACATGGCGAAGGAGGCGGGCGTGCCGGCGCGGGTGATCGAGGCGGTCGTGGAGGCGAACGACCGTCAGGCCGGGCGGATGGTCGAGAAGATCGCCCGGGCCGTGGGTGGATTGAAGGGTCGTAAGCTCGGCGTCCTCGGCATCGCCTTCAAGCCGAACACCAGCGACGTCCGCGAGTCGCCGGCGGTGCGCGTCATCCAGGAGGTGGTCCGGGCCGGGGGGCGCGTCCGGGCCTACGACCCCGCGGCGATGGACGAGGCGCGGCGCGCGCTTCCCGGCGTCGAGTTCGCCGACGACGCCTACGACGCCGCCGCCGGATGCGATGCCCTGGTCATCGCCACGGAGTGGAACCAGTTCCGCAACCTCGACTGGGAGCGGATGAAGGCGGTCCTCAGGGCCCCCGTCGTGGTCGATCTCCGGAATGTCTACGAGCCCGCGCCCATGAAGGCGCTCGGGATCGCGTATGTCGGCGTGGGCCGCTAGTGCCGCGGGATCGGCGCTATCTCGTCACCGGCGGCGCCGGCTTCATCGGCTCGAACCTCGTCGAGGCGCTGCTCGTCCGCGGAGACCGCGTCGTCGTCCTCGACGACTTCTCGACCGGGCGCCGGGAGAACCTCGAGAAGGCCCTCGGGGCGCGCACCGCCGGGACGCCGGACCCGCTGATCGTCCAGGGGGATCTCCGGGAGGCCGCCACGGTGCGCCGGGCCATGCGGGGCGTCACGCACGTCCTGCACCAGGCGGCCCTGCCGTCGGTCCTGCGCTCGATCGAGGATCCGGTCTCGAGCCACGAGGTGAACGCCGGCGGCACGCTGAACCTCCTCGTGGCGGCGCGCGACGCCGGAGTCGTCCGCTTCGTCTATGCGTCGTCCTCGTCCGTCTACGGCGACAGCGAGGAGCTGCCGAAGATCGAGACGATGGCGCCCGCGCCGCTCTCTCCCTACGCCGTCAGCAAGCTCGCCGGCGAGCACTATGGCCGGATCTTTCACGGGCTGTACGGTCTCGAGACGATCGCCCTCAGGTACTTCAACATCTTCGGCCCTCGTCAGGATCCGACGTCCCAGTACGCCGCGGTGATCCCGAATTTCATCAAGGCGGCGACCTCCGGGGCGTCCCCCACGGTCTTCGGCGACGGGCTGCAGTCGCGCGACTTCACCTACATCGACAACGCCGTCGAGGCCAACCTTAAGGCCTGCGAAGCGCCCGCGGCCGCCGCGGGGCGCGCCTACAACGTCGCCTGCGGCGAGCGTACGTCCCTGCTCGACCTGCTGCGCGCCCTCGAGCGCGTCCTGGGTCGTCCGATCCGCCCGGTGCACGGGCCGCCGCGGCCGGGCGACGTCCGGCACTCCATGGCGTCGATCGACGAGGCGCGGAGGTCGCTGGGCTACGCGCCGCGGATCGGCCTCGAGGAGGGGCTGCGCCGGACCGTCGCCTGGTTCACGGCATGAAGCTGTCGGTCGTGATTCCGGTCTACAACGAGACGACGACGATCCGGGAGGTCCTGGAGCGGGTCCGGGCGACGCCCTTCGAGAAGGAGATCATCGTCATCGACGACGGGTCGAGCGACGGAACGCGCGACATCCTGCGCGCGTTGCGCCTTCCGGAGATCGTCGTCATCCTGCACGAGCGTAACCGCGGGAAGGGGGCGGCGCTCCGGTCCGGATTCGATCGGGCCACCGGAGACGTCGTCCTGGTGCAGGACGCCGACCTCGAATACGACCCGGCGGACTACACGAAGCTCCTCAAGCCGATCGAGGAGGACAACGCGGACGTCGTCTATGGCTCCCGGTTCGGCGGAGAAGCCCATCGTGTCCTCTTCTTCTGGCATTACGTCGGCAACCGGTTCCTGACGATGCTCTCGAACATGTTCACCAACCTGAACCTGTCGGACATGGAGACCTGCTACAAGGTCTTCCGCGCGCCTCTCCTGAAGCGGCTTCGGCTCCGCTCCAACCGGTTCGGGTTCGAGCCCGAGTTCACGGCGAAGGTCGCGCGCCTCCGCTGCCGGATCTACGAAGTCTCGATCTCGTACCACGGGCGAGGATACGATGCGGGGAAGAAGATCACCTGGAAGGACGGCATCGCGGCGATCGGCTGCATCGTCTGGTACCGCTTCTTCGACTGAGGACGGTCGGCTGCCGGTCGTTGCCGTCATCCTGGCGGGTGGGTCGGGGACCCGCCTCTGGCCGCTGGCGCGCGCCAGGCGCCCGAAGCAGTTCCTCCCGCTGTTCGGGGAAACGAGCCTTTTCCGGCGCACCTATGAGAGGATCGCGCCGCTCGTCCCGCCGGAACGGGTCGTGGTCGTCGCCGGTGCCGCCCACGTCGGGTGGGTGCGCCGCCAGACGCCGGAGATTCCACGGGACAACGTCATTCTGGAGGGAATCGGGCGGAATACCGCCGCCTCGGTCGCCCTCGCGGCCCGATGGGCCCGGGCCCGATATGGCGATGCCGTCATGGTCGTCCTCCCGGCCGACCACTGGATCGCTCCCGGCGCGGCATTCCGGTCCACCTTGAGACGGGGGATTGGAGCGGTGCAGCGCCTCGGGGGCCTGCTCACCATCGGCGTCCCCGCCCTGGCCGCCGACTCCGGGTTCGGTTATGTCCGGCCCGGCGGACGGGAGCTGCTTCCCGGCGTGCGGGCGTCGCGGGAGTTCGTCGAGAAGCCGCCGCCTGCCAGGGCGCGGCGGATGGTGGCGTCGGGACGCTTCCTCTGGAACAGCGGCGTCTTCGTCTGGCGTGCCACGACGATCCTGAAGGAGCTCCGGCGTCACCGGCCCGATCTGGCCCGACCGATCGAGGCGTGGGCACGGCGGCGCCGTGGAACCTGGAGGGTCCCGGCAGCCGCGCTCCGGAAGGTGCCCGCAGTCCCGATCGACCGGGCGGTGCTCGAGCGTTCCCGTGACGTTCTGCTCCTCAGGGGGCGGTTCCGCTGGACCGACCTCGGGACCTGGGCCGCCTTCCGCGATCTCCTCCGGAAAGATCGCCGGGGCAACGCCGGCCTCGGAGGCCTGATGGCGATCGGCTCGTCCGGTTGTCTCGGTGTGAACCAGGACGGCCTCAGCGTCTTCGTCGGCCTCGACGACGTCGTGGCGGTCCGCTCAGGGGAGGTCGTTCTGGTCTGCCGCCGCGGCGCGGCGCAGCGCCTGAGGGATGTCGTGGCGCGTCTCCGGGGTCGCTACAGGGATCTGCGGTGAGCCTCGCTTGAGTCCACCCGAGGTGAGCGGGATGCGGGCCGTCTGCGATCGAACCATTCGCTGGGGCCTGGTGGTGCTCATGGTCTTCACGCCACTCGCGTTCGGCACCGTCGAGCCGTGGGCGATCACGATCATGGAGTGGGGCATCGTCACGCTGATCCTCGTCTTCGGGCTCAGCCGTGCCTGGCCCGACGGAGGCGTCCGTCCGCCCCGGATCAGGCCGACGGGGATGGAAATCCCGATCGGTCTCTTCGTTCTCCTGTGTGCCTCGCAGACCGTGCCGCTGCCGCGCTCCTGGCTCAAGGTGATCGCTCCCGGGTCGGCCCGGCTGTATCAGGACGTCGATTTTCGGAAGGTGGTGGAGGCTCAACGGCCCACGGCGGCACCGGAGACCGTCCACGATCCTCTCCTGGATCTCGAGGCTCAGGCCCGCAGGCCGGTCAGCGCCGATCCGTTGGAGACATGGTCACGGATCCGTCTCCTGTCGATTCTCGCCGGGCTCTTCCTTCTGGCCGCCTGGTGGGCGGAGGGGCCTGAAAGGATCCTCTTCCTGCTGAAGGCGACGACGGTCGTCGGCTTCCTGGTTGCCTTGGAGGGTCTCGTCCAGTACCTGACCTGGAACGGCAAGATCTTCTGGTTCCGGAGGGTTCCCCCCGCCGGCGCGTTCGGGCCGTTCGTGAACCACAACCACTTCGCCGGATACGTGGAGATGGTGATCCCCGTGGCCATCAGCCTGACCTTCTACCTGGTCGAGGAGCGACGACGGCCGGCGTTCCTCGATGAGCCGGGACGTTGGGCAAAGGTCGGGCTCGCCCTGTTCGCCTCCGTCCTCCTGCTCGTGTCGCTGTTCTTCTCGATCTCCCGGGGAGGGATCCTGTCGGCCCTGGCCAGCGGCCTGATCCTCTTCGGGGTGCTCTGGAGGCGGATCCGGTCACGGGCATTGAAGTGGTCGGTCGCCGCGGCCCTGCCCGCCGCGGTTCTGTTCCTTGTCTTCTGGATAGGCGGAGAGACGGTCCAGCACAACCTCAAGAGCTTCCAGACGCTCCACGGAGAGGCCTCGTTCCGCCTTCGGGTCCTGGTGTGGAAGCGCGTCCTGGACGACCTGCCGGACTACCTCTGGGTCGGCGCGGGCCTCGGTGCCTTCGAAGAGAGCTTTGCCCCGCTGACGCCTCCGGGCTCGCCGGCGCGATGGGACAGGGCCCACAACGATTACCTGCAGCTCCTGTGGGAGACGGGGGCGGTGGGGACCCTCATCTTCCTGGCCGGGAGCTTCGTCTTCGTGCGACGCTATTGGGCTCCGGCGATCTCCCGCCGCTCGCATGCGCTCGATCTGTTCCGTGTGGCGATCGCCGTCTCGCTCCTGAGCATCGCCCTCCACTCCCTCGTCGATTTCAATCTTCAGATCGGCTCGAACGGCTTCCTCTTCGCCCTCCTGGCCGGTCTCCTCGTCGCCCTGGGCAGGATGCCGGGCGGTGAGCCGGCGGTCAGCCCGATGCTCGTCCAGGGGGGAGGCGATTCAGGTGATTGACGATTGCGGCCGTCCCTCCCAAGTCGTATATTCATGACTCTTCTCGACACGACGGCGCGGTGATGCCTTGGCCAGGAAAGCCCTGATTCTCGCCACCTTCCTGCTGGTCCTGGCGGCGGAAACGACCTGCTTCGGTCGGCAGCTCGTCGCCGGGGCATTTCGCCTGCACGGGTTCCACGCGTTCTTAAGGAACGACCTCCAGGGCTCGTGGCGTGCCTACGAGCGGGCCCTCGCCTGGGGGGGCGATCGCCAGCGCCTGGAGGTGGACGAGATCGAGCTTCTGCTCTTCGGTCTGGATCAGCTGGAGGCGGGCGTGAAGACGCCGCCGCCGCTGACCCCGCCTGCCTCCACGGCGCGTGCGTTCGAGCTGCTGCATCGTCGCCTGCGCGCGTCGCCGTTCAAGGCCTACTACTGGTCTCTCGCGGCCGACGTCTATCTCGCGGAGGCTCGAAGGCTCCGGCGCGCGACGCCGATCGATCTGGCGACGCTGTCGGAGGACCCTCTGGAGAACCTGACGTCCGACGAGTGGCGCGGGATCGCCGCCCTCGATCTCGCCGGCCGCCTGGAGCCGAACAATTACCTCTATCAGGATCTCCTGGTGGAGCTCTTTCTCGGGATCGGCAGCACCTCGAGAGCCGCGACGCACTGCCGGCGGGCCGTGGCGGCGTTCTCGATCTTCGGGGAGCACAAGTACCTCGCCCGGCCCGACCTCGACCCGGCGCTCCTGGAGGCTGCGGTCGAGGGGTTCGAGGATGCATCCCGCCGGGAATCGATGGTCGCGCCGGCCGTCGTGTGGAGCGATGCCGGTTACCTGCTGGCCTTCCATGGTCGCCCGGAGCGCGCCATCCCCTATCTCGAGCGCGCGGTCCGGATCGCCCCCGACCTCTACGAGGCGCAAACGGAGCTGGGCCTGATTCTCCTCGGCATGGGGCGCTATCAGGAAGCCATAGGACGGATGCGCGAGGCAGGCCGGTTCCATCCCGAGGCCCCGGATCCGGACTATCAGATCGGCCGGGCCTACCTCGCGCTCGGGGACCCGAAGTCCGCGGTCGACGCGTTCAGGACGTGCAGGGTGAAGGACCCGCGCGATCCCAAGTACCTCTACTCGCTCGGGGAGGCGCTCGAGAAAGCGGGTCAGGCCCCCGAGGCGGAGCGGGAGTTCGTGGCTGCGGCGAACCTCGATCCCGACCACGTCTATGGCCGGACCATGCTGCTCGGGTTCTACCAGCGACGCCGCGACGCGAAGGGAATCGTTCGCACCTGTGCCGAGCTCCTGGCGCTCAAGGATCACCTGGAGGTCTACAGAGAGCGCTGCGCTTCGGCGGGTTTGGAGACCCGGTGATGCCTGCGATGGCGAGAAGCGGTCGCGCCCTCGGCGTCCTGCTCGGCGCGGGGCTCCTGGCGCTCATGGCCGTCCCGCTGGTCGTCTGGCAGGTCTCCCCATTGACACTCCTGGGGATGGTGATCGGAGCCGCATCCCTCGTGGCGATCGCCCTGAATCCCTACGTCGGGGTGCACGCCTTCATCCTGCTGCTGTACCTGGAGTACGCGTTGACAGTCGGAGGCACGATGACGCTCATGAAGCTGCTCGGAGTCGTCATCATCGGAAGCTGGCTGCTGAGCATGGCGGTGCGGCGACGGTTTGACGTGCGCTTCGACGGCTTCACGCTTGCCCTCGCTCTCTTCCTCGCCTGGACCGCGGCAAGCCTGCTGTACGCGTATGACAGCGAAGCTGCGGAACGGAGTCTCTTCGCGTTCTCGCAGTTGGGGCTTCTGGCGCTGATGTTCAGCTCAGTGGTCGACGATGTCGAGAAGGTGCGCGGCGTCTGCTGGGCCATCGTCGTCTGGACGCTGCTCTCGACCATCATCGCCATCGGCATGTACTACGTTGGCGCGACGCGGTATGCCGTGGGCCTTCTGGGGAACAAGAACCTGCTCGCGGACTACATCAACGTGGCGATCGTTTGTGCGCACCTCCTGCTGCTGTCGACCGCACATCGCCCCGCAAGGCTGTTCCTCGCGTCGACCCTGCCGCCTCTCTATCTCGGTCTCGCCCTGACCCTCTCGAGGACCGGCCTCATCAGCCTCGGCGCCCTGCTGCTGGTGGTGTGGTACCGGGTCGCCCGGCAGAGAGGCTTCCTCATCCTCGTCAGTTCGGTGATCGCTCTCGTGCTGATCACCTTCGTTCTTCCGTCGACCTTCTTCAAGCGGGCGAGCACGATCCTTCCCGCCATTCAGAGGCAGCAGGATACCTTCGGCACCCGCGTCCGGCTGTGGAAGATCGCGGGGCGCATGATCGCGGACCATCCCCTCACGGGGGTCGGGAGCGGCAACTTCGTCGCGGCGTACCCGAGGTACGCGCACGGGGAGATGGAGACGCGTATGTACGTCACTCATAGCGCCTACGTGGGGATGGCGGCGGAGACGGGTCTCGTGGGGCTGACGCTCTTCCTCGTTCTGATCGGGCTGGCGCTCCGGGAGGCCGATCGGGCGATTCAGATCGCGAAGAGGATGAAGCTGCCGGACCTGGAATACTTCGCCGTCGCCGCCGAGGTGAGCCTCCTGTCGATGGCCCTCTCCGGGCTGGCGGGGAATGTCGAGGGGTCCAAGATGCTCTGGATGTTCTTCGGATTCGCCGTCGGCCTTGGTCGCGTCGCCCGGGGGCTCGTTCCCACGGAGGGGAGATCCGTCGTTCCCCCCCCGACCGGTGTGGGGACGCCGGCAGGGGCGCCCGTCTGGACGCAAGCGCGCATACGGCCGTGAGCGTGGCGCCCTCTCCCGAACTTTTTCGTCTCTGCCTTGTGGTGGGCCAGTTGCGCGTCGGGGGCCTCGAGCGCCAGGTCTATCTTCTCGCCTCCGCGCTCGACCGGAGACGCTTCGACGTCACCGTCGTCTCGCTCGGGGGCGAGGGAAGCTGGTCAGAGGGCCTCAGCAAGGCGGGAGTCCGTGTGCGGCACCTGCGCCGCCGTGGGCACTGGGACTGGCGGCGACTGCTCGGGTTGGCGCGGATGCTCAGGAGCGAGCACCCCCACCTCGCCTACTCGTTCAACTACGAGACGAATGCATATACTCGCCTCGCCGGGCTGTTGTCCTCCGTCCCGATCCTGGTCACCGGCGAGCGAGGGGTCTACATGACTCGCTGGCAGGGCTTTCTCGAGCGGCTCCTGATCAGGGTGACGGAGTGCGTCATTTGCAATGCCGAGGCGATCCGGCAGGATCTGATCGGGCGCGTGAGGCTTCCGCCGCACAAGCTGGTGACGATCCCCAACGCCGTCGAGATGCCGCCCCCTGCCTCCCCCGAGGAGAGAGACACGATCCGGCGTGCCCTGCGGGCCGGCGAAGACGACTGCGTCGTGGGGACGATCGCGCGGCTCGACCCGATCAAGAATCTGCCGATGATGATCGAGGCCGCGGCCGTCTGCACGCGGACGACGCCTCGGCTCCGGTTCTGCGTGGTGGGATCGGGTCCGGAGGAGACCGGGCTCCGGGCATTGATCCGGGAGCGGGGGCTCGCCGACTCGTTCTTTCTGCTGGGAGAGCGGGTCCCCGCGGCACGGTTTCTGAGCGGCTTCGACGTCTTCGTCCTCACGTCGTGGACCGAAGGGCTGCCCAACGGCGTCATGGAGGCGATGGCCGCGAGCCTTCCTTGCGTCTGCACCGACGTGGGTGGGTGCCGCGAGCTGGTCGATCCGGGCAGGACCGGATATTTGATTCCATCGGGGGGAGTCCAGGCGCTGGCGGATCGCATCCTGGACCTGGCCGGAGACCCGGAGCGTCGCAGATCGATGGGCCAGGCGGGGCGGAGGAGGATCGAGGGAGGCTTCTCGGTCCGGGATCTCACGTCGCGCACGGAGCGGATCCTCATGGAGCTCATCGCGGCCAAGGACTCCTCCCCGCGCGGGCACCGGATGGCGGCGCGCTGCGCCGAGGGAGGGCTCTAGAACCATGCAAAAGACGATCTACAGGCGCGACGGGGCCCGAGAGGGACCCGCGTGCCGTCTCGTCGCGGTCGGGGATATCATGCTCTCGGGGGAGGTGGCGCGGCGGTACCCGGCGGGCGCGGGGGCGGATCGGATCTTCCGCGACGTGGCCGGGGGCTTCGGATCGGCCGACATCGTCTTCGGCAACCTGGAGACGCCCCTGTGCGACCCGCCCGAGCCCGGCCTGTTCCGTGGCGACCCCGCGCTGGCGCCGCTCCTGGCCGGCGCTGGGTTCACCATCCTCTCCCTGGCGAACAATCACGTCCTGGAGTATGGGCCGGAGGGGCTTCGCCAGTGCGCGGACCTGATCGAGGCCTGCGGGATCCGGGTCCTGGGCGCCGGGCCCGACCAGGAGGCGGCGCGGCGGCCGGTGATCCTCGAGACACGCGGCCTGCGTGTCGGGTTCCTGGGATTCGGCAGGACGCTGCAGGACCAGAAGGACCCGCGGGTCCCCGGGTTCGCGGAGTGGGACGAGGAGCTGGCGCTTCGGTCCATCGCGGCGCTCAGGAGCAGGGTGGACTGCGTCGTGGTCTCGGTCCACATCGGGTTCATGTGGATCGATTATCCCAGCCCCGTGTTCAAGACGGCCGCGGATCGCCTGCTGGAGGCGGGCGCCCACGTCGTCCTGATGCATCATGCCCACGTGCTTCAGGGCTACCTGGCGGAGGACGGGCGCCTGGCGGTCTACAACCTCGGGAATTTCATCGCGGACATCCGGGAGGGGGAGACCGGAGTCGTCCCCGTTCCCGATCGCCAGCGCGAATCGGCGATCTTCCTCATCGATTTGGACCGGCGCGGCGTCGCCGAGGTGGCGATCGTCCCGATCGTCATGACGGACGACTTGCGGGTCACGTTTGCGGACGAAGATCGGGCCCGACGGATCGCGTCCCGCGTCGAGCGGATCGCCGCCGAGGTCCGGTCGGGGACCTATCTGAACGCCTTCGCCCGGCAGCGCGCCGAGCTCAACACGGAGAACACCCTCGTCTGCCTCCTGCTCCACGTCAAGAAGGGAAACTGGCGCGAGCTGATGAAGAACCTTCTCAAGATCCGGCTGGAGCACGTGGCGATGTTGGGGCGCTTCGCCTGGAGCAGAATGAGCGCCTGGAAGAAGCGAGGCGGAGAGCCCGGGGCGGATCTCCGGCCCTCGGGGTGACGGATCGGAGGTCCGGACACGAACGGCGCGACCACGACGCGGCCGTCCCGGGCGCTTCGAGTCCGTTCCGGGACGTCCCCTTCGTGACGGTCATCATGCCGATCCGGAACGAGGGGTCCTTCCTCGAGGCGAGCCTGGGATCGGTCCTTCAGCAGGACTATTCCGAGAACGCCATGGAGGTGATCGTCGCCGATGGCCTGTCGACCGACGGCACGCGCGCGATCGTGCGGCGTCTGGCGTCGCGAGACCGCCGCCTGAAGATGATCGACAACCCGGAGCGCATCGTGCCGACGGGGCTGAACCGCGCCCTGCGGGTGGCGCGGGGCGAGGTCATCGTCCGCGTCGACGGCCACACGGTGGTCGAGCGTGACTACGTGTCCCAGTGCGTCGCCGCGCTGCGACGCACGGAGGCCGACAACGTCGGAGGGCCGATGCGAGCGGAGGGACACGGACGGTTCGGCGCAGCCGTGGCCGCGGCCACCGGCTCGCCGTTCGGGGTCGGGAGCGCTCGCTTCCATTATTCCGACCGCGAGGAGTGGGTGGACACCGTCTATATGGGAGCCTGGGCCCGCAGTATCTTCGAGCGGATCGGTGTTTTCGACGAGACCATGATCCGCGACCAGGACGATGAGTTCAACTACCGGCTCCTCGATCGCGGCGGCCGGATCCTGCTGAGCCCGCGGATCCGATCGCGCTACGTGGTGCGCAGCACTCCGGCGTCGCTCTGGCGGCAGTACTTCCAATACGGGTACTGGAAGGTCCGCGTCATGCTCAAGCACCCGCGTCAGGCCAGGCCCCGACAGCTCGCCCCGCCGGTCTTCGTGCTGGCGCTGCTGCTTTCGGTGGTGGTGCTGGCCGCCGGCGAGGGCCAACGCCGGCTCGGGCTGATCGTGCCGTTGGCGTATGTCGCCACGAACGCCGCGGCCTCGGTGGCGGTGGCGCGTCGCGTCGGATGGAAGCAGCTCGCCTGGACGGCGCTGGCGTACGCCATTCTGCACCTGAGCTACGGGCTCGGCTTCCTGGCCGGCATGGTGCCTGGAGCCGCGGCGTGGATCCGAGGACGGGGGCGGGCCGGACAGGACACGCGGACGTGATCGCGCCCGGAGGCCGCTCCCGTTGAACGCGCTGCTGGAGAGCCTCTACACCGCGAGCCCCATCGCCCTTCAGGACCTCTACGTCTCGCTGTACGGCCTTCGCACGCGGCGCGCGCGGTTCAATGAAGAGTACGACCGTTGGATGGAGCTGTTCGAACGATCACAGTGGTGGAGCCGGCCGGACCTGGAGGCTTACCAGGACGAGCGGCTCAGGGAGATCGTCGCGCATTGCTACCGGTCGGTGCCGTACTACCGGCGTGCCATGGACGAGCGTCGACTCGGGCCCGCGGACATCGCCACGCGCGCCGACCTCCCGAAGCTGCCGATCGTCACCAGGGAGGTGATCCGGCAGGACCCGGCCGCGTTCCTCGCGGCGGGGGCGAGGGCCGCCTCGCTGAAGCCTTCGCCGACGTCGGGGACGACGGGGGCGTCCTTCACGGTGCTGTGGGACGAGGCGACCGACGTCCTCTGGAACGCGGTGCTCTGGCGGCACCGCTCCTGGGCGGGGTTCCGTTTCGGGGCGCGCTACGCCACCCTCCTCGGCCGCGTGATCGTCCCGCTGGGTCAGGCGGGGCCGCCGTTCTGGAGGCGGAACCGGCCATGGAATCAGGTTCTGTTCTCCTCGTTCCACCTGCGTGCCGACCACATCGCCGACTACCTCGAGGCGTTCCGCCGCTTCGATCTCCAGTCCCTCGAGTGCTACCCCTCGACCGGCTACATCCTGGCGCGCTTCCTCGAGGACCGTGGGGAGAGCCTGCCATTGCGCCACGTCGTCAGCTCGTCCGAGACGCTCCTGCCGATCCAGCGGGAGGTGATGGAACGCGCCTTCCAGACCAGGGTCCTCGATTACTACGGGATGTCCGAGGCCGTTCTCTTCGCGGGCGAGTGCGGCAGCGGCATGGGCTACCATCTCTTCGACGAGATGGGGATCGCGGAGATCGTGGACGAGGAGGGAACGCCGCTGCCGCCCGGACGGCACGGCCGGCTGCTCGGGACGGGGCTCGTGAATCGGGCGATGCCTCTCCTGCGCTACGAGATCGGCGACGTCTCGGCCCTCCGGGAGGAGCCCTGCTCCTGCGGCCGGGGCCTGCCGCTGCTGCACCCTGTCACGACCAAGGCGGAGGACATCGCGTATCGTGCCTCGACCAGGCTACGGAAGCGCCGACACCGAGCATCTCGTCCGCGAGATGAAGCTCCGGGTGGGGGAGGCGATGAGGATCGAGGTGGAGCTCGTCCAGGAGATCCCGGTCGGAGCGTCCGGGAAGTACCGCTGGGTGATCTCGAGACTCCCTCTCGAGTTCAAGAGGGGGAAGGTCGCCAATCTCTTCGGGGAGGAGGCGGCGAGCGGCGCTCGAAGAGGAGGGGTCCGATGAGCCGCCGCCTGAGGCCGCCCGTTCGCGCCGGGGCGGTCCCCGTCCCCTTCTACGTGCCGTGGACGGATCGGCGCGAGATCCGCCAGGTGACCCGGGCGATTCGCTCCGGATGGCTGACCACGGGACCGAACGTGCTGAGGCTCGAGGAGGAGATCGCCCGTCTCGTCGGGGCCTCCCACGCGGTGGCGCTGAACTCCTGCACGGCGGCGCTCCACCTGGCGCTGGCCGTGGCGGGCGTGAAGCCCGGCGACGAGGTCGTCACGAGCCCGTACACGTTCGCGGCCACCGGGGAGGCCATCCTGTACCTCGGCGCGCGCCCGGTCTTCGCGGACATCGTGCCCGAAACCCTCAACATCGATCCCAAGGAGGTGGCGCGGGCCGTGACGCGCAGGACCCGCGCCATCGTGCCGGTCCACATCGCGGGGCTCCCGTGCGAGATGAAGCCGATCCTCGACCTCGCCCGGCGCCGTCGGATCGCCGTGATCGACGATGCGGCCCACGCTCTGGGCGCCGCGATCGGCGGGCGACCGATCGGCTCGCTCTCTCCGCTGACGTGCTTCAGCTTCTACGCAACGAAGAATCTCACCACCGGCGAGGGAGGGATGATCACCACGGGCGACGCGCGGCTGGCGGCGCGCATCAGGCGCCTCAGTCTGCACGGGTTGACGAAGAATGCCTGGAGAAGATACAGCCGCGACGGGTCGTGGCGGTACGACGTCGTGGAGATGGGCTACAAGTACAACATGACCGATCTCGCGGCGGGGATGGGGCTAGCCCAGCTGGCGAAGTTCCGTGCGATGCAGGCCCGGCGCCGGGCGATCGCGCGCCGTTACGGACGTCACCTGGCCGTGTGCGAGGCCTTCGATCTGCCGGCCGAGCCGGCCGGATTCCGTCATGCCTGGCACCTATACGTCCTGCGGCTGCGCCCGGGCCTCCTCCGTCTGACGCGGGACCAGGTCATCGGGCGCCTGCGCGATCGGGGGATCGGCACGAGCGTCCACTTCCTGCCTCTGCACCTCCATTCCTTCTACCGCAGGACCTTCGGCCACCGTCCGGGCGACTTCCCGCGCACGGAGCAGGAATCGGCGCGCTCCATCTCGCTGCCTCTCTATCCCGGCCTCTCGCGGGCGGCCCAGGATCGGGTGATCGACGCGCTTCTCGATCTGGCCGAGAGCGGCAGGAGATGACCGGCCCGGGAGAGGCTTACTGTCTCGGCGCGGTGAAGCGTGGCTTCGACCTCGGGGTCGCCCTCCTGGGCCTGGCGCTTCTCGGCCCGGTCCTGATCGGGGTCGGCCTCGTCGTCCTCGTGGCCACCGGCCCACCGATCCTCTTCCGCCAGGAAAGGGTGGGGAGGGACGGGCGTCTCTTCCGCCTCGTCAAGTTCCGCACGATGCGAACGGACGGCCCCGCCGGGCTGGCGATCACCGGATCGAGCGATCCGCGGATCACCCCGGTCGGGCGCCTGCTGCGCGCCGCCAAGCTCGACGAGCTGCCGCAGTTGATCAACGTGCTACGGGGGGAGATGTCGCTGGTCGGGCCCCGGCCGGAGGTCGCCCGCTATGCGGCACGGTACGACGTGCGCCAGAGAGGCGTCCTCAGGGTTCGGCCCGGATTGACCGATCCGGCGACGGTGGCGTTCAGGAACGAGGAATCGCTCCTGGGGGCCGTCGAAGCCCGGGAGCGCGAGGCGCATTACCTTAATGAGATCCTTCCGAAGAAACTGGAGCTCAACCTGGGGTACATCGCGCGCGCCGGCTTCTGGTACGACCTGGGGCTCATCCTCAAGACGCTCAAGGTGATGGTTCTCCCGGAGCGCCCCTGACCCGCCGGGGAGAAACGTCCTGCCGGTGCGGGTTTTCCTTGACAAGTCGTTGATGCGACGGTATATGAAGGTCCTCCAGCCAAGTATCCGAGCCCGCCGGAGCCGCGCCCGCCGGGCTGCCACGCGAGGTCACGGCCCAGAGATGGTCGAGCTCATCAAAAACCCCCGCCGCCTCCTCCTCCTGATCGGGGACCTCCTGGCCGTCACCCTCGCGAATCTCCTGGCGCTCGCCCTCCGTTTCGACTTCGACTGGCGGGCCATCGCGAGCGGGAAGCTCGGTACGTTCGAGCTCCTCACGCTCGACCTGATCGTCACGCCCGTGATCTTCTACGCGACGGGTCTCTATCAGGGGTACTGGAAGTACACGGGGCTGGACGATCTGCTGCGTATCGCGCGGGCGGTCGGGTATAGGACGGTCGGGCTGATCGTCCTGTTCTACGCCCTCGGTTTCATCGGCCTGTCGCGCGCCGTCGTGATCATCAATACCGTCCTGCTCATGATGATGGTGGGGCTGCTACGGCTTGCCCCCCGGTTCCATTTCGAGATGCGCTCCTCGCGGCGGAAGAGCGCCGGCCCGCGGGCCCTCATCATCGGGGCCGGTGACACGGGCGAATCCCTGCTGAGGGAGCTGAGGAAGAGCCCCCGCCCCGACTACAACCCCGTCGGCTTCATCGACAACGATCGGGAAAAGGCCGGCCTCAAGATCCACGGGGTGCCCGTTCTGGGAACGGTGGAGGGTCTCGAGGGGCTCATCGCCGAGTACGGGATTCGCGAGGTGATCGTCGCGGTCCCGAGCGCCTCGGGTCAAGAGATGAGAGAATTGTTCGAGGTCTGCCGCCGGTCGGGCGCCCACTTCAAGACCGTGCCGACGCGAGGCGAGCTCGAGCGCGGGGCCGCCCGCATCAGCCAGATCCGGCTGGTCGAGCTGGAGGATCTCCTGGGCCGGGAGGTCGTGAACCTCGACCAGGAGGTCCTTCGCCGGAGCCTGAGAGGGCGGCGCGTCCTGGTGACCGGGGCGGCCGGATCGATCGGCCGGGAGATGGCGCGTCAGATCGCCGCCTACGATCCGGACGAGCTGATCCTCCTCGACCGGAACGAAAACAACATGTTCTATCTCGAGGCCGATCTCCAGGACGCCCATCCGCTCCTCCGCATCCGCGGCATCGTCGGTGACGCCCTGGATCGCCAGAGGATCGCCGATCTCTTCCGGGACGCGCGCCCGGAGATCATCTTCCACGCGGCCGCCTACAAGCACGTCCCGTTGATGGAGCAGAACCCGATGGAGGCGATCAAGAACAACGTCCTCGCGACCCGCCGCCTGGCGGAGCTCGCCCTCTCCAGCGGAGCGCAGCGCTTCATCTACATTTCCACCGACAAGGCCGTGCGTCCCACGAGCGTCATGGGAGCCACCAAGCGCCTGGGGGAGCGCCTCGTGAAGAGCGTCGAGAGCGGCCCGACCCGTTTCATGGCGGTGCGCTTCGGCAACGTCCTGGGAAGCGACGGGTCGGTCATCCCGACCTTCCGGAGGCAAATCGCGGCCGGAGGCCCGGTGACGGTCACCCATCCCGAGGCATCGCGCTATTTCATGACGATCCCGGAGGCGGTGCAGCTCGTGCTGATCGCCGGGGCGATGGGCGAGGGAGGCGAGACCTTCCTCCTCCAGATGGGACAGCCGGTACGGGTTCTCGACCTGGCCCGCAACCTGATCGAGCTCTCCGGGCTGAAGCCAGACCAGGACATCAAGATCGTCTTCACCGGCCTGCGCCCGGGAGAGAAGCTGCACGAGGAGCTCAAGAGCGACAGCGAAGAGAGCCTCCCGACCTCCAACGACAAGATCATGGTCCTGACCGGCGTTGAGCCGCTGCGCGAGGAGGAGTGGCGTCAGGTGGCGACCCTCGAGGCGGCGGCGCTCGACGGACAGCCCGACGGGGCGCTCGCGACGCTCCGGCTGCTGGTCCCGGACTACCGCCCATTCACGGCATCGGCTCCGGTCACGATGCCGCCCGCTCAGAAGGTCGTCGGCTTCGGATCGAAGCGGCGCCTGGATGCTCCGATCTGAGGTCTCCTGCCCTGAGTAGCGAGCGCAGCGACACGTTGTCCTTCGGGGTGTCTCGAGCCCGACGGGGGCGCACGATGCGGCGTGCGGTCGCCTCGGCGATGCTCCTGGGCGCCCTCGAGGCGTCATCTCTGAGCGCCCAGACGTTCGACGCCCAGACCGAGGGGCTGCCTGTCGGGCGCTTCCTGGTCCACCCCTCGCTGACCTTCGAGTACACGCACGACTCCAACGCGCTCTACGTCAGCTCCGAGCTGCAGAGCGCGCTGGAGGCCTCGTCCGGCATCTTCGTCGTCAAGCCGCGCGTCCTGGTGGACCTGCCCCTGGGACAAAACCGGATCCGATGGACCTACTCTCCGATGTATCGCCGCTACACGAACGACGCAGTGGCCAAGAACGTCCCGCTCAGCCATAATTTCGATCTGGAGTCCACCTTCGTGCTCGGCCCCTCCCTCCATCTCACTCTGCGGGACCATTTCTTTCGCGGGACGATTGAGCTCCGCGAGGTCGATCCGGGCGGCGAGCTCACGTTCGGCCTGGTGCCTTTCTCGGTCCACGAGCCGGAGTTCGACATCACGGCGGACCTCGGCGCCCGGCACGGCGTCTCGCTGATTCCGCGCTATTCCTCGACGGACTTCGCGAATCCGGAGAGCGCGTCCTTCTTCAACTACACGCGGCGCGAGATCGAGGGGCGCTACAACTACAGGCTGAGCGAGCCGTCGACGATGTATGCCTTCTACGCGCTGAGCGACACGATCCAGGACCGCCAGGTCGCGTTTTTCGGCGACATCTCGCTCTCCACGCGGCGTACCGGGTTGGGCCTTCGGCGCACGGTGAACCAGGCCGTCGTGACGGAGATGTCGGCCGGATACGAAACGATCCGGTTCCGGGGTGGCCTGGGCCGGGACTTCAGCGGGCCGGTGGTCCGTGTCGATGCGACCTGGCAGCCGAGTGACGCGAGCAGGCTCGATCTGTCTCTCCTGCGGCAGCCTTACCAGTCCTTCTACGCCAACAACAACTACTTCCTCGACGAGCGCGTCGGCCTGCGCCTCCTCCGTCAGGTGGGTCCGAGAGCCTATCTCCAGATCGGGGGCGGAGTACGTTGGAACAACTACGCCGATCCGCTCGACATCTCCGTCGGCCCGAAGACGCCGCCCGGAAACGACGTCGATGGGAACGGACAGATCGACGCGTTCGAGTCGCTGGCCGCTTCGATCGGCACGCGCCGCAAAGACAGGGTGAGGGAGCTCGAACTCGGCATCGGCTACCGGTTCCTGCCGACGCTCCGTGGATACATCGGCTATAATTTCGAGCGCCGGTCCTCGAACATCGAGCAGTTGATCTCGGGGGAGCTCGTCGACCCGTTCCATTACGAGGTCAACCGGCTGGTCTTCCGGATCGAAGCGGGGTGGCTATGAGATCCAGGGTCCTGGCGGCGATCGCGCTGACGGCCGTAGGCGGCGCGTCAGGCGGAAGCGCCGTCCTCGCGAGCCGCGAGACGCCGGCCTCAGCCGCTGTGGTCGAGAGCGTCACCTTCAAGGCCGAAGGAGATGGGCTCTCGGTCTACCTCAAGACCTCGATTCCCGTCCCGCGGTTCCAGTGCGCGTTTCCTTCGGGATCGGCCCGGGAGGTCGTGGTCGTCGTCCCGGGAGCGGTCAGCCGCCTCGAGAGCGCCTACGACCCGGGAGGCTCCCTGGTCAAGGCGGCGCGCGTCGAGGCGGAGCCCGACGGCGCGCCCGGGGTCCGAGTACGGTTCGTCCTGGGAGAAGGGACGTTGAGCGCGGTCGAGCAGACGGACCAGGGGGTCATCCTCCGCTTCCAGCGGGTCGTCCCCCCCATCCTGGTCCCCGATCCCTCCCGGGCGCCGGAGTACAAGGTCGGAGTCGGCGACAAGCTCGAGATCATGGTCTTCGGTCACGACGACCTCACCAAAATCGTGGAGGTCCGCGGCGACGGATCGATCAACTATCCCCTGATCGGGACCCTGACCGTATCCGGCAAGTCGGTGGCCCAGATCGACGACGAGATCACGACGGTCCTCGCCAAGGACTACCTGGTCGACCCCCAGGTGAGCGTCGACGTTCGCGAGTACCAGAGCCAGTGGGTCACGATCATCGGCGAGGTGCGGACTCCCGGCCGCTACGTCCTCAAGCGCAACATGCGTCTCATCGACCTCCTCGCGGAGGCCGGGGGTGCCACGAAAGACGCGGGGGCGGACATCCTGATCACCCGGCGCGCGGAGGGAGACGGGGCCGCGCAGCAGATGGTCGTGGATCTCGGACGCCTGCTGAGTCGCGACAACCAGGAGGCCAACATCCCGCTTTCGCACGGGGACATCGTCACTCTCGGGACGAAGCAGGTCTTCTACATCCGCGGCGAGGTGGCGCACCCGGCGTCGTATTTCCTGGAGAGTGGCATGACGGTCCTGAAGGCGATCAGCGTGGCGGGAGGCTTCGGCCAGTTCGCCAACCGCAAGGAGGTCGAGCTCCTCAGGACGGGCGCGAACGGGATCCAGGAGAAGATGGTCATCAACATCAGGGCGATCGAGAACGGCAAGAAGGAGGACGTTCCGATTCTTGCGAACGATACCATTATCGTACCGCGGCGCATCTTCTAGGCCCGCGGTCCCACAAACCGCTTGCAAACCGCGGGCTTGGTGGTAGGATCAGACGATCATGGACAATCCGGGGCTGCAGGACGAGAAGCGCGACGTCCACCTGCTCGACTACTGGCGCACGATCTGGCGGGGGCGCTGGACGGTCCTCAGTATCTTCGTGGTGGTGGTCACGCTGGTCGCCGTGGGGACCTTCACACAGAAGCCGGTCTACCGCGGCATCGCGACGGTGGAGATCAACCCGCAGTCCAGGAAGGTCTCGCCTGTCGCCGACGTGGCCGAGATGGGCACCGGCAGCTACGGGTGGCTGGGCGAGGAGCGGTACTTCAACACGCAGTATGAGATCATCAAGAGCCGCGACGTCGCCCGGCGCGTCTTCGACCGCCTCGACCTCTACAACCACCCCCTCTTCAAGGGCGAGAGCGACCCGGTCGATTCGTTCGCGCACATGATCCAGGTCGACCCGGTCAAGGACACCGGCATCGTGGAGATCGGCATCGAGGGCGGCGACCCGACGGAGGTGCAGACCTGGGTGAACACCGTCGCCGAGGCCTACGTCGAGCGCAATCTGGCGCTGTCCGTGGAGGCGACGAGCAGGGCCGTCAAGGCGCTCCTGAGCGAGATCGCCCCCCTTCGGGAGAAGCTCGAGGACACGCAGCGCGACAGCTTCGAGTTCGCCCAGAAGGCCAACCTCTTCGTTCCCGAGAACCAGCAGAAGATCACGAACGACCGGCTGTCGACCCTGCAGGGGGACCTCACCGAGACGCAGGTGAAGCGGGCGGAGGCGGAGAGTCTCCTGAAGCGGATCGAGTCGATGCAGCAGGGCGGCGGCTCCTACGAGAGCATCCCGCAGATCAGCAACGACAAGGTGGTCCAGGAGCTGTACGCGGAGAAGGTCGGCCTGGAGAGGGAGTATGAGAGGCTCCTGCTGACGTACAAGGAGAAGCACATCCGGGTGCAGGAGAAGCAGAGCGAGATCGCCAAGATCGACCAGAAGATCGCCGCCGAGGCGGACCGCATCATCAGCAACATCCGGACGCAGTACGCGCTGCTGAAGGATCGCGAGGACAAGCTGGTACGGTCCATTGAAGAGACCCGAACCGATTCTCTCCGCCTCAACCAGAAGGCGTCGAGCTACGACCTGGTGCGGGGCGAGGCCACCGAGACGAAGCGGATCTACGACCTGATCAGCGCGCGGGTCAAGGAGATCGACCTGAGCGCGAGCCTGTTGAGCAATAACCTCAGGGTCCTCGACAAGGCATCCCTGCCCCGGTCGCCCGTGAGACCGCGGACGGCCCTCAATCTCTCGGTCGGCCTCCTGCTCGGGCTCCTCCTCGGGGTCGGCACCGTCTTCTTCCTCGACTACCTGGACAACACGGTCAGGACGTCGGAGGACATCGAGCAGTATCTCAAGCTGAACCTGCTTGCGATCGTCCCGAAGCAGACCGAGGAGACGGGGACGGCCGTGAAGGAGGCGTACCAGACTCTCCGCACCAGCCTGCTCTTCTCGAGGAAGAGCCGCGCCGCCAACGCCGTGCTGATCACGAGCGCCGGGCCCCAGGAGGGGAAGTCCTGCACGGCGGTCAACGTGGCACGCACCCTGGCGACCGGGGGCGAGAAGGTGATCGTCCTCGATTGCGATCTACGCCGACCGGCGATCCACCAGCGGCTCGACATCGGCCGGGACATGGGGATCACGAACTACATCCTCTCGTCGAACGGAGACGACTGGAGGAGCTACATCAAGCCGACGGACCAGCCGAACCTCTACGCCATGACCTGCGGCCCGATCCCTCCGAACCCTGCGGACGTCTTCGGCCACGAGCGCTTCCTGGCGCTCCTGAAGGAAGTGCGGACGCAGTTCGACTGGGTGTTCATCGACTCGGCACCCGTCGTCTCGCTGGCCGACTCGATGATCCTGGCGTCCCTCGCCGACATGGTGGCGTTCGTCGTCCGGCACAACGAGAACGATAAGGACCTGATCCGGCGCTGCGTCATGAACGTCCGCAAGATCAACCCGAACGTCATCGGGGCGATTCTGAACAACGTGGATCTGGATCGCTCGCACTACAAGGACTATTACTACGTCGGCTACTACTACTACGGTGAGTCCTCGTCGAAGAAGACCCGCAGGTCACGCGGCACCTCGCGCGGGTCGATGGCCCTGCTCGATCCGGACGACGCCCAGGACAAGGCCAAGAGGTCCGTGGGCTAGCCCGCCGGCACACCCCCGATGACCTGCGCAACGCCCCGGCCCGGGTCTCGCGATCCAGGCGCCCGATCGGAACGGGAGAGGATCGAGCGAGTCTACCGGCGTTACGCCTCCGATCCCTATTTTCGGAAGATCTGGTTCGAAAGCGCCGCCTCCCGCCTCATCCTCGAGCGCAAGTGGGGGCTCATCCGGCAGATCCTGTCGGGGTCCGGGATCGACCTGAATGCCGCGCGTGTGCTCGACGTCGGGGCGGGAGACGGTCGCGATTGCGCCCGCTGGCGGGACCTGGGGGCCCGGGCCGATCGTATCGTCGCCTTCGACCTCCTGAGGGACGCGGTGCTCCAGGCGCGCCTGGACCATCCCTGGATGGCAGCGGTCACCGGGGATGCGGCGAGCCTTCCCTTCCGGGACGACGCGTTCGACCTCGTCTACCAATCCACGATGGTCTCCTCGGTCCTGGCGCCCGCCAGGCGCGAGAGACTCCTCGGAGAGGTCCGGAGGGTCCTGGCACCCGGCGGACTCTTCGTGTCGTACGACACGCGCTATCCCAACCCGATGAACCGGAACACGCGGCCGCTCCGAGAAGGCGAGCTGGCGAGGGCCTTCGACGGATGGTCTCTCGAGGCCTGGAGCCTGACCGCCGTGCCACCGCTGCAGAGGGTGATCGCGCCCCTCGCCCCATCCGTCTGCCGGGCGCTCGAGCGGGTTCCGCCGCTGCGGACCCACCTGCTGGCGCTGATCCGAAGACCTTGCTAGCCCCGGGCCGTTCGCAGCCGATCACGGAAGAACGCCGTCGTCTTCCTCAGCCCGGAGTGGAGGCTCACCTTCGGGCTCCAGCCGAGGATCCTGCGGGCCAGGGAGATGTCGGGCTGGCGGACCTTCGGATCATCGGTGGGGAGCGGCCGGTGGACGATGCGGCTGCGCGAGCCGGTGAGCGAGACGATCGCCCGGGCCATCTCGATCAGGGTCATCTCGTCCGGGTTGCCGAGGTTCATGGGGCCGGGGTGCGCGGACATCAGGAGCCGGTCGATCCCCTGGACCATGTCGTCGATGTAACAGAACGACCGCGTCTGGGATCCGTCCCCGAAGACCGTCACCGGCTTGCCCGTGAGCGCCTGCGTCATGAAGGCCGGGATGGCGCGCCCGTCGTGCAGCCGCATCCTCGGGCCGTAGGTGTTGAAGATTCGGGCGATCTTGGTGTTGACGCCGTGGGTCGCGCGGTAGGCGACGGTCAGGGCCTCCGCGAAGCGCTTCGACTCGTCGTAGACTCCGCGGGGTCCCACGGGATTCACGTTGCCCCAATACGACTCGGGCTGCGGATGCACGAGGGGATCCCCGTAGACTTCCGAGGTCGACGCCAGGAGGAAGGTCGCCCCCTTCGCCCTGGCCAGGCCCAGGGCCTTGTGCGTGCCGAGAGAGCCGACCTTGAGGGTCTGGATCGGGAGCTCGAGGTAGTCCTTCGGACTGGCCGGGCTCGCGAAGTGGAGGATGTAGTCGATGGGCCCTTCGATGTAGATGTAGTTGGTGACGTCCATCTCGATGAAGCCAAACGCCCGGCTGCGGATATGCGCGATGTTGTCGGTGGATCCGGTCAACAGGTTATCGACGCACAGCACCTCGAACCCCCGATCGAGGAAGGAATCGCACAGATGAGAGCCGATGAAGCCGGCGCCTCCGGTAATCAGGACGCGTCTCGGCCTCCTGCGAGCTGGTCTCGATGGGGCTCGTTTCTTCCGGCGCATAAAGGCGCGGTATCGTACTTTATGGCACCGGGTCTGTAAAGGCCGGACCGCGCCACGGCAAGGAGTTTGCACGCATGGGAGCCGACCCGCTCGCGCCCAAGCCGGAAGGCTCCAGGCTCTGCTTCGCCGGGCCGATGATGGGGCGTCGGCGAGGCTACGTGACGACACAGGCCCTCTGCCTGTCCGATCACTTCAGGGGGGCCGGCTATCCCGTCATCGCGGTGTCGGCATCGGCGAATCGGTACGTCCGCATGCTCGACATGCTCGCGACCGTCCTGGGCAGCCGCCGGCGCATCGACATCCTCATCGTCGAGATCTACGGGGGCCCCAGCTTCGTCGTCGAGGACGCCGTGAGCTGGCTCGGCCTGCGCTTCGGTCACCGCATCGTCATGCTCCTGCACGGTGGGGCGATGCCCCGGTTCATCGCCTCGCACCCGCGGTGGGTGGCGCGGGTGCTCCGGCGGGCCGACGCCATCGTGGCCCCCTCGCCATTCCTCGCCCGCGCGGCGGCGGTGCACGGCTTCGGGTGCCGGGTCATCCCGAACGTCATCGATCTCACCGCGTATCCGTACCGCCCTCGGCGCGGGCTTGCTCCCCGGCTGTTCTGGATGCGCACGTTCCATCCCGTCTACAACCCCGGCATGGCGATCAGGGTCCTGGCCCGCCTCAGGGCCACGCACCCCGGGGCGACGCTCGTCATGGGGGGGCAGGACAAGGGGATGCAGGACGAGATGCGCAGCCTGAGCAGGGGCCTCGGGGTCGAGGGGGCCGTGCGCTTCCCGGGCTTCCTGGATCAGGAGGGGAAGTCGCGGGAAGGGGCCGCTGCCGACATCTTCGTCAACACCAACCGGATCGACAACATGCCGGTGTCGGTGGTCGAGGCCTGCGCCATGGGGCTGCCGGTCGTGACGACCGACGTGGGCGGCATCCGTGACCTCGTGACGGACGGCGAGACGGCCCTCCTGGTGCCCGACGACGATGACCGGGCGATGACAGGCTCCATCCTCCGGCTCCTCGAGGAGCCCGATCTGGCGGAGCGGCTCTCCGTGCAGGGGCGGCGGCTGGCGGAGCGCTCCGCCTGGGAGCAGGTCTTCCCGCAGTGGCGGCGCCTCTTCGAGGCTCTCGGCGCGGGCCGATCCCCGGCGGCAGGGGAGGGGCTCTGATGTGCGGCATCAATGGTCTGGCGCACGCGGACGGGGCGTACCCCGTGAGCGAGAGAATTCTCCTGAAGATGCGCGACTCCCTGAGACACCGCGGACCGGACGATGCCGGGCATTTCATCGAGCCCGGGGTCGGACTCGGATCCCGCCGGCTCGCCATCCTGGACCTGTCGGAGCGGGGCCGGATGCCGATGAGCACCCCGGACGGGCGTTACCGGATCGTCTACAACGGAGAGGTGTACAACTACCAGGAGCTGCGCGCGGCCCTCGAGGCGGACGGTCACCGCTTCGGATCGAACACCGACACCGAGGTCATCCTCCGTCTGTACGCCGCGGAGGGCCCGAGGATGCTCGACCGGCTCAACGGGATGTTCGCCATCGCGATCTGGGATCGCCTGGAACGCCGGCTCTTCCTGGCGCGGGATCGCCTCGGCGTGAAGCCGCTCTACTACGCGCGCGACGGGGGCCTGCTGGCCTTCGCCTCCGAGGAGAAGGCGCTCTTCGCTGCCGGCGTCCCGGCCCGGTTCGACGTGACGACCTGGCCCGAGCTCCTCTGCTTCCGCTACGTCGCCGGGGAGCGGACCCCCTTCGAAGGCGTGCGACGCCTGCTCCCGGGACATTACCTCCTCTGGAAGGACGGAACGATCACGGTCCGGAGATGGTGGAACCTGGCCGACCGGGCGCGGGAGCTCCGAGAGGATCGGCCGGCCGATGCGGCGGGATGGTTCCGGGAGACCTTCGACAGCGCCGTCGGCCTCCGGCGGATCAGCGACGTCCCCCTGGGTGTCCTCCTCAGCGGCGGTCTCGATTCGAGCAGCGTCGCGGCCGCCCTCGCCCTGCAGGCAGGCCGGGGGATCGCCAGCTTCACCGTGCGCTTCGCCGAGCCGGAGTTCGATGAGGGACCGCTGGCGCGCGAGGTCGCCGACCGCCTCGCGCTCGATCCCCACGAGATGAGCCTCGCGAGCGAGCGGATCGGTCCGCTCCTGTCGCGGGCCGCGTGGTTCAACGACGAGCCTCTGGCGCACGGCAACGACCTGCATCTGCTCGCGATCGCGGAGTACGCGAAGCCGCGCGTGACCGTGCTGCTCTCGGGCGAGGGCGCCGACGAGACCCTGGCCGGGTACGTGCGCTACCGTCCTCTGCGGCATCCTCGGCTGCTGCGTCTGGCGCGTCCCCTCCTGCCCGGGATCGCGGCGGCGCTTCAGGCCCGGGGCCGGCTCGACAAGCTGGCCCGGTTCCTGTCTCTCGGCCCCCCCGATCTCGGCGTCTTGTTCAACGCCTGCGATCTCCTGCCGCCCGATCTGGAGGCGATCGGAGCCGACGCCACCGCCCCCTTCGAGTTCCGGCGAGCGGTCCTCTCCGAGGCCCGGTCGCTCTATCCCGGTGATCTGGTCCGACAGGCCATGTACAGCGACCAGCATACGTTCCTCTGCTCCATCCTCGATCGCAACGATCGCATGACGATGGGGGCGTCGATCGAGTGCCGCGTGCCGTTTCTCGACTACCGGCTGGTGGAGGGCCTCGCGGCCCTGCCCTCGTCCATCCTGCTCGCGGGGCCGGAAGGGAAATCGCTCCTGCGGCGCTCCCTCTCCGCCCGGCTCCCGGAGAGCGTGCGGCGGCATCCGAAGTGGGGCTTCGGCGTTCCCTGGGGACGCTATCTCCGGTCGAGCGCCGAGTGGCGGGCCCGCGTCGCGGCCCTCCCCCTCTCCGAGCCGGTCCGGAGCGGTCCGTTCGATCGGTCCCGGTTGGGGGCCGCGCTCGACGCCTATCTGGGCGGGGAGGATCGCTACGAGCCCCTGGTCCGGCAGCTCCTGATGATCGAGGCGTGGCACGACGCCTGCCTCGTCCCCGCGCGTCCGGCCCTCCGCTGAGGCGACCCCTGCTATAATCGCCAGCCGTGGTCCCGCCCTCCGATCGTCTTGCTCTCTGCCTGGCGCCCCCGCTGGCCGGCGGCCTGATCCGCTGCCTCCGTCGGTTGATGCTCTGGAGATACGTCGGGGAGGAGACGGTCCTCGATCTGAATCGCCGCGGCCGGCCCTACGTGCACGCCTTCTTCCACGATCAGCTCCTGATGATGACCTACTCCTACCTGGGGCGGCGCCACGGCAGGAGGCTCGCCGTGCTGAGCAGCCGCCACCGGGACGGGGAGTATGTCTCTCGCACCCTGGAGCGCTTCGGCCACGTGATGGTGCGCGGATCGACCGGCCGCGGCGGGGTCGGGGGCCTGAAGGAGATGATCCGCCACCTGCGGGCGGGGTCGGACGCTGCCATCGCCACCGACGGCCCGCGCGGGCCCCGGCACCGGGTCCAGATCGGCGTGATCGAGGCGGCCCGGCTCGGCCGGGCCCCGATCGTCCCGGTCGCCTTCGCGGCCTCTAAAAAAAAAACCTGCGCTCCTGGGACGCCTTCCAGGTTCCTCTTCCCTTCAGCCGCGGCGTCTTCGTCTACGGCGAGCCGATCCTGGTCCCTGCCGAGGCCGATCGCGAGGTGATGGAGCTGAAGCGGCGCGCGCTGGAAGAGGCGCTCGAGCGACTGACGGGCCGTGCCGAGCGGCTGGCCCGCGGAGGCGCACGAGGAACGGTGGACGCCGGACCGTGACGCGCCGCGAGGCCCGCGTGCTGATCGTGGCGGGAGAGGCCTCCGGGGACCTTTACGGAGGCCTCCTGATGCGTGCCATGGCCGCGGCGACCCCCGGCGCGATCGAGTTCGTCGGGGTCGGAGGCCCGGCGATGCGGGCCGCGGGCCTGCGACCGCTCGGGGACGCCGGCGCGCTGGGCGTGACCGGCCTCATCGAGGTCCTCGGGAGGCTCGCGACGATCTGGCGCGCCTACCGGGAGGCGCGCGCCGCGCTCGCCGGAGGCGGGCGACGCCCGGACCTCACGATCCTCATCGACTACCCCGACTTCAATCTGCGCCTGGCGCGCCACGCGAAGCGGGCCGGGATTCCGGTCCTCTATTTCGTCAGCCCTCAGGTCTGGGCCTGGCGCAAGGGGAGGGTCGGGCCGATCGCCCGGAGGGTCGACCGGATGCTGGTGATCCTGCCGTTCGAGGAGAAGCTCTACCGGGCCGCCGGCGTGCCGGTCGAGTTCGTCGGCCATCCGCTCCTCGACCTGGTCCACGCCGGGCGAACGCGCGGCCAGGCGCTCCCGCCCCTGGGACTCGATCCGCTCCGTCCGACGCTCGCCCTCCTCCCCGGCAGCCGCGGAAACGAGATCGCCACTCACCTTCCGCCCATGGTCGGTGCGGCCGCTCTCCTCGCGAACGAGTTCAGAGATCTCCAGGTCATGATCCCGGTCGCGCCGACGGTCGGCCTGGAGGAGATGCGTCGCAGCGTCCGCCGGGCCGGGGGCGAGACGCTCCGCCCGGTCCTGGTCCTGGAGGACCGCTACGACGCGGTCGCGGCCTGCGACGCCGCCGTCGTCGCCTCCGGGACGGCGACTCTGGAGACGGCGCTCCTCGGAGTCCCGATGGTGATCGTCTATCGGATGAACCCTCTCACCTACGCCCTCGCGCGAGCCGTCTCGGAGGTGCCGCACATCGGCATGGCGAACCTGATCGCCGGCGAGCGCGTCGTCCCGGAGCTGGTCCAGAGGGAGTGCACGGCGGAGCGCATCGCCGCGGAGCTGCGGAGGATCCTCACCGACCCCGTCGCGGCGGCCGCGATCCGCCGCAAGCTTGCCGGGGTGCGCGCGCGGCTCGGCCGGACGGGCGCCATCGAGCGGGTGGCGCGCGCCGCATGGAGTATGATCGGCGGCCCCGCGTCCGGCACGTTGGAGACGGAGGTCGCCGGCGAGGATCGAGCGTGAGCGGAGCGTCGTTCCGCGTGAGAAGCATGACAGGATACGGCCGCGGGACGGCCGAGGAGGACGGCGTGCGCGTCGAGGTCGAGGTCAAGGGCGTCAACCATCGCTTCCTCGACCTCAAGCTCAGGCTCCCGGCCGAGCTCGGTGCGCAGGAGCCGGACCTGCGCGCGCGCGTGGCGGCCCTGGTCGGACGGGGTCGGCTGGAGATCGGCGTCTCGCTCGCCTCGAGCCGCTCGCCCGGCTACCGCGTCGACATCAACCGGCCCCTGATCGGCGAGTACCTGCGGGCGGCGGCCACCCTGAAGAAGGAATTCGGGCTGCGCGGGACGATCCCGCTCGAGGCTGTCCTGGCATTGCCCGGGGCCGTGTCGGTCGCGTCGCAGCCGACGGTCGACGGCGACGCGGCGCCGCTGGCGGTGCAGGCGCTCGACCGGGCGCTCCAGGGGTACGAGGCGATGCGCGCGGAGGAGGGGGAGCGACTCGCGCGCGACCTGCGCGCGCGCCTCGAGGCGATCGGCGAGGAGGTCCGGCGCATCGAGGAGGCGGCGCGGGGGCTGCCGGAGGAGTACGCCCGGCGGCTGCGCGAGCGGGTCGACGCGCTGGTGCGCGAGCGCGGCCTCGACGAGGTGCGTCTCGCCCAGGAGGTGGCGCTCCTGGCCGACCGGGTCGACATCACCGAGGAGACGGTGCGCCTCGCGGGATACCTGGAGCAGGCGCGGGCCGCGCTCGACCGCCCGGAGGGCCCGGTCGGCAAGACCCTCGACTTCGTCATGCAAGAGATGAACCGGGAGGCGAACACCATCTCCTCGAAGGCGGAGGCGCTGCCGATCTGCCAGGCGGCGCTGCGCATCAAGTCGGGCGTGGAGAAGATCCGCGAGCAGGCCCAGAATCTCGAGTGAGCGTGGACCCGCGCGCTCGACTCCGGCGTGGACCGCCGCCCGAGCCGCGGCTCGCGGGGGGGCAGGAGGAAGGCGCGAGCGCATGACCAGCCGACGCGGAGGGGACGCCATCGCCCGCGAGACGACCCGCCACGCGCGCGGGACCGTCTTCGTCGTCTCGGCGCCCTCGGGCGCCGGCAAGACGACGCTCTGCAAGCGCCTGCTCGAGGAGCTCAAGGGGATCGATTTCTCCGTCTCCTACACGACGCGCGCACCGCGCGACGGGGAGAGCGAGGGGATCGACTACTGCTTCGTGGATCGGGCGGAGTTCGAGCGCCGGCGCCGCAAGGGAGAGTTCGTGGAGTGGGCGATGGTCGACGGCCAGATGTACGGCACCTCCGGCACCGCGGTCCGGGAGGCGACGGCCCACGGCCACGACATCCTCCTCGACATCGACAGCCAGGGGGCCGAGAACATCAGACGCCTGATCCACGACGCGGTCCTGATCTTCATCATGCCGCCCAGCCGCGAGGCGCTCAAGGAGAGGCTCGCGCACCGCGCGACCGACGGAGCGGAGACCGTGGCGCGCCGGCTCAGCCTGGCGCGGGGGGAGGTGGAGAAGTCCCCCATGTACGACTACATCGTCATCAACGACGACCTGGAGACGGCGTACGACCAGCTGCGCGCCATCGTCGTCGCGGCCCGCTGCCGGCGAGAGCGGCAGATGGGGCGGATCAAGGAGATTTCGGCCACCTTCGGCGTCGGCCGCCCGGCGGGGCGGGAGTGAGGGTGCGGCCCCCCATCGCAGGCCGAGCGCGGGCGGACGGCGCGGCCCGAGGGGCGGCCGAGGAGACGCGGCTTCCGGCGGGCGCTCCTTTTCGACTAGAATAGGGGCCTCGCCGCAGGGCGTGGCGGAGGTGGCGAGCGTGGAGGCTCCATGATCGCGAGCGGTTCGTTCGGCAACAAGTTCGAGTTCATCAGCGTCGCGGCGGAGCGCGCCAAGCAGCTGCAGCGCGGGGCGCGACCGCGGATCGAGACGAACGCATTGAAACCGGTGACGATCGCCCAGCAGGAGGTGCTCGGCGGCCTGGTGGAATACAGCTACGGCGCCTTCCCCGAGGAGGTCCAGGCCGAGACCGAGGTGGGCGAGGTGACCACCGAGGCCTTCCCGGGCGACGAGGCCAGGGTCGGGGCGCTTGAGCCGGGACGCTGAGCGGCGCCCGGAGCGCTCGAAGGAGCGCGACGGCGGGAGCGCCGGCCCGCCGGGCCGGATCGCGCTCGGAGTCACGGGAGGGATCGCCGCCTACAAGGCGGCGGAGGTGGTGCGCGGGCTGGTGAAGGCCGGCTGCGAGGTCCACGTCCTGATGACCGCGCACGCCCGGGAGTTCATCACGCCACTCACCCTGCAGACCCTCTCGGGGCAGCGGGTGATCGCGGACCCGTGGGATCTGAGCCACGGCGCCGACATCCAGCACGTCACGCTGGCGCGGGGCCTCGACCTCTTCCTGGTCGCGCCCGCCACCGCCAGCATCCTCGCCAAGTTCGCGCACGGGATCGCCGACGATCTCCTGAGCACGTTCTACCTGGCGGTCACCGCCCCCGTCGTGGTGGCACCGGCGATGAACGTATGGATGTGGGAGCATGCGGCGACCCGCGTCAACCTCGATCTCCTCAAGGGGCGCGGCGTGCGGGTCATCGAGCCGGAGGTCGGCGACCTCGCCTGCGGCGAGGAGGGGGTCGGCCGGGTCGCCGAGCCGGAGACGATCGTCGGCGCCGCCCTGGCGCTGCTTAAAAAAAAAGCTCCGGCTCGCTTGAGGGACGCCGCGTCCTCGTGACCGCTGGCCCCACCCGCGAGGCGATCGACGCCGCACGCTTCCTCAGCAATCCGTCCACCGGCAAGATGGGGTACGCTCTCGCCGCCGAGGCGCTGGCGCGGGGCGCCGAGGTCACCCTGATCTCCGGCCCGACGCACCTCGTCCCCCCGCACGGCGTCCACCTGGTGCGCGTGTCGACGGCGGAGGAGATGTTCACGGCCACGCTCAACCAGGCGCAAGGGGCCGACCTCGTGCTCAAGGCGGCCGCCGTCGCCGACTATCGTCCGGAGGAGCGGGCGCGCGGCAAGATCAAGAAGGAGACGCTGCGCCGGCAGGCGCTGAGCGCGGCAAGCGTCGACCGTGCCATCGCGCTGCGCCTCGTGCCGACCCCCGATATCCTGGAGGAGATCGGGCGGCGCAAGAAGCCCGGTCAGATCCTGGTCGGCTTCGCCGCGGAGACGGGGGACCTGGAGGCGAACGCCAGGAAGAAGCTCGAGAAGAAGAACCTCGATCTGATCGTGGCCAACCGGATCGGCGAGGAGGGAGAGGGGTTCGAGGCCGACACCAACCGTGCCCTGGCGGTCGACCGGAACGGCCGCACGACGGAGCTGCCGCTCATGACGAAGGGGGAGATGGCGCGCGCCATCCTCGATCTGGCGGAGCGCCTCTTCCCGGAGCGCGCCGCCGCGAAGGGAGGGGGGAGCGCGTGAGGGTCCCCCCACGGACCGGAGGGCGCGCATGACGATCGACGCGGGCGACCGTGGGGTGGTGCGCGCGCGGCTGGAGTGGTTGCGGCTGATGGGGATCGAGGATCTCCCGCGCGGCCCGCGTCAGGCGGCCGCGCCCCGCGTCGTCGGCCCGTCTCCCGGCCGCCCGGCCCCCGGGGGTCCGCCGACGGGGCCCGACCGCCCCGGGGCCGCGCGCGCGGCGGGCGCCGCGCCGGTCGTCCAGGTCGGCCTTTTTGGCGGCGAGGAGGTCGTGGCGGGCTCCGCGTCCTCGCGCCCGGGGCGCCGGGGGATGGGAGAGGCCGTCGCGGAAGGAACTCCGCCGCTGGCGGCGGTGCGCGCGCCCGAGGCGCCGGACGCCGGCACGGCGCTCCGGCTGATCCGCGAGGAGATCGGCGACTGCCGGCGCTGCCGCCTCTGCGAGAAGCGGACGACCATCGTCTTCGGGGTCGGCAGCCCCGGGGCGCGGCTGATGTTCGTCGGCGAGGGCCCGGGCGTCGACGAGGACCGCCAGGGAGAGCCGTTCGTGGGGCGCGCGGGCCAGCTCCTCACGAAGATCATCGAATCGATGGGCCTCGAGCGGCGCGAGGTCTACATCGCCAACGTGGTGAAGTGCCGTCCCCCCGAGAACCGCACGCCGCTTCCCGACGAGATCGCCACCTGCTCTCCCTTCCTCTTCCAGCAGATCGCGGCGATCCGCCCGCGCGTCCTCGTCTGCCTCGGAACGCCGGCCACGCAGACGGTCCTCGGCACCCGGGCGACGATCACCCACCTGCGCGGGACGCTCCGCGAGGTGGGCGGGATCCAGGTGATGCCGACCTTCCACCCGGCCTACCTGCTGCGCAACCCGGGAGCCAAGAAGGAGGTCTGGGAGGACATGAAGAAGGTCATGGCCCTCCTCAAGACCGAGGGATGAGCCCGGTCCTGGCGTCGGTCGCGGTGCCTCGGCCGGTGCGCCGTCTCTTCACCTACGTCGTTCCCTCCGAGCTCGCGCCGCGCTGTCGCCGCGGGGTCCGCGTCGTTGTCCCGTTCGGCCGGCGCACTCTGACCGGCTACCTCCTCGAGATCCTCGAGCCGGGACGGGCCCCCGAGATCGACGCTCCCCTCAAGCCGATCGCGTCGGTGCTCGATCCCGAGCCGGTCCTGGACGAGCCGATCCTCGATCTGACGCGCTGGGCCTCGGACTACTACGTCGTCTCCTGGGGTGAGATGATCCGCGCCGCCCTGCCGGGCATGAAGGCGGCGGTCCAGAAGATGGTGATCGTGACTCCCGCGGGGAGAAGCGCCCTGGCGGCGGGGGGCGGGGCGCTGGTCGATGCCGCGCTGCCGGCGGCGGCCCGCGATCCCCTGGGGCGCGAGATGCTGGGCCTCGTCGCGCAGATCGCCGAGGCGCGCGGGACCGCCGTGCGCCTGGCGGATCTCCGGACGAGGGTCGGGCCCCGTTTCAAGCCGTCGGTCCTCTCCCGCCTGAGGCGGGCCGGGCTCCTGGAGGTGACGGAAGTGGCGGCCGGCCCGGGCCCCCATCCGCGCCTGGAGGAGATCGCGCACCTCGAAGCATCCGCTCCCGCGCCGCCGCGCGGGGCGCGGCAGCGCGCGATCCTCAGGCTCCTCGAGGAGGCCGGGGGCAGCCGGTCGGTGCGTGCGCTGCTCCTGGAGGCGGAGGCGGGTCGCGCGGCGCTCCGCGTGCTCGAGGGACGGGGCCTGGTGCGGGTCGAGGCGGTCGACGCGCCGCGCCGGCCGACCCTGCTGGAGGCGCCGCCGGAGAGCCCACCCCTCCAGCCGACCCCCGACCAGCGGACGGCGATCGAGGCGATCCGGGGGCTCCTGGCGGAGCGCGCCTTCGCGACCTGCCTTCTGCGCGGAGTCACCGGGAGCGGCAAGACCGAGGTCTATCTGCGCTCGATCGAGGAGGCGGTCGCGTCCGGCCGCCGGGCGATCTACCTCGTCCCCGAGATCGGGCTGACGCCTCTCCTGGCGCGGCGCCTGCGGGCCCGCTTCGGGGACGCCCTCGCGCTCCTGCACTCGGGGCTCTCGGAAGGGGAGCGCTACGACGAGTGGCGGCGCATCCGCGATGGGAAGGTCGACGTCGTCCTCGGAGCCCGCTCGGCGGTCTTCGCGCCGCTGCCGGACCTCGGGATCATCGTCGTGGACGAGGAGCACGACACCTCCTACAAGCAGGCGGAATCTCCCCGCTACAACGCCAGGGACCTGGCGATCCTGCGCGCCCGGCGGGCGGGCGCCGTCGCCGTCCTCGGATCGGCCACACCGTCGATGGAGTCGTACTTCCAGGCGCAGCGCGGCAGGTACAGGCTTTTGACCCTGCCCGCGCGAATCGGTTCGGCCGGCTTCCCCGAGGTCGCGCGCGTCGACATGCGCCGCGAGTTCGAGGAGGTGGGGCGCGAGTCGATCCTCTCCCGGCGCCTCCTCGCGGCACTCCAGGAGAGGCTCGGACGGAAGGAGCAGAGCCTCGTCCTGCTGAACCGCCGCGGCTTCTCGACCTTCGTGCTGTGCCGCGCCTGCGGCGAACAGATCGGCTGCCGCCGCTGCAGCATCGCGCTGACCCTGCACTTGCGCGCGCGGCAGCTCCGCTGCCACTACTGTGACGAGCGCCGCGGCGTGCCCGCCGCCTGCCCGGCCTGCGGCAGCGCGCATCTGCACTTCGGGGGGACCGGCACCGAACGTCTGGAGGAGCGGCTGCGCGCCCACCTCCCGGACGCCCGGATCGAGAGGCTGGACCGCGACACGGCGCGCGGGCGCGGATCGGTCGAAGGGATCCTGACGCGCGTCGAGCGCGGCGAGGTCGACATCCTGGTCGGGACGCAGATGATCGCCAAGGGGCACGACTTCCCGAACGTGACGCTGGTCGGCGTGCTGGCGGCCGACGCCCTCCTGGCCCTGCCCGATTTCCGCTCGGGCGAGAGGACCTTCCAGCTTCTGGCCCAGGTCGCGGGGCGGAGCGGCCGCGGGACCCTGGGAGGCGAGGTGATCGTGCAGGCGTACGACGCCGAGCACCACGCCCTCCGGGCCGCCTGCGACCACGACTTCGAGAGCTTCGCCTCCAGGGAGCTGGCCTACCGGCGGGTGATGAACTACCCGCCCTACAGCGCCTTGGCCCTGGTCCTGGTCAAGGACCGCAGCTTCGAGCGGGCTCGAGCGGGCGCCGGCGCGGTGGCCGCCGTCCTGCGCGGCCTCCGGTCGCCCGGGCTCCAGGTGCTGGGGCCGGCCCCGGCGCCGCTCGAGCGGTTGCGCGGGGAGTACCGCGTGCAGATCCTGCTGAAGGCGGGAGGGCGGCGGGCGATGCAGGAGGCGCTGGCGGAGATGCTCGAGGAGCTCGACCGGCGGCGGACCCGGGTCGAGGACCTGGTCATCGACGTCGATCCGATCTCGACGCTGTGACGGGGCGGATCGGGCGCCGGGCGATCTACTTCACGAACTCCAGACCCGGGGAGCCGCCGGCGGCCTGCACCTCGCCGATCACGGCGGCCGAGGCGTTGCCGCGCTCGCGGAGCCGGGCGACGAGGCGTGGGGCCTCCTCCGCCGGCAGCGAGATCAGGAGGCCGCCGGAGGTCTGCGGATCGACCACGAGCCAGGTCTCCTCCTCGGAGAACCCCCCGGTGAAGCTCAGGTGATCCTGGGCGACCTGCAGGTTGGAGGCGGTGACGGAGGTGGCGACCCCCTGGGCGATCAGCTCCAGGCTCTCGGGGTACTTCGGGATGGCGTCGAACCGGAACCGCATCCGCACGTTGCTCCCCTTGGCCATGCCGAGGGCGTGGCCGGAGAGGCCGAACCCGGTGATGTCGGTGCAGGAGTGCGGGTCGAACTCCAGCATCGTCTCGCAGGCGACCCGGTTGAGCGTCGCCATCCAGGCGACCGCGCGCCCGAGGAGCTCTTCGGAGACCAGGCCACGCCGGTGTCCGGTGATGATGACGCCGGTGCCGACGGGCTTCGTGAGGACCAGATGGTCTCCGGGCCGTGCTCCGGTGTTCGTCATGATCCTCTTCGGGTCGATGACGCCGGTGACCGACAGGCCGTACTTGAGCTCGTCGTCACGCACCGTGTGGCCGCCCACGAGCGTCGCCCCCGCCTCCTGGATCTTACTGAATCCGCCGTCCAGGATCCGGCGGAGCGCGCCCTTGTCGATGCCGCGCGCCGGGAAGTTGCAGAGGTTCATGGCGGTCAGCGGCCGGCCGCCCATGGCGTAGACGTCGGAGAGGGAGTTGGCGGCGGCGACCTGGCCGTAGAGATACGGATCGTCCACGACCGGCGTGATGTAGTCGACGGTCTGCACGAGGGCGAGGTCGTCCGTCAGACGATAGACTCCGGCGTCGTCGCCGGTCTCGAAGCCGACGAGCAGGTTGGGATCGGTCTTGGCCTTGCCCGCGAAATCCTTGACGATGTCGCTCAGGTCCACCGGACTGAGCTTGGCCGCTCAACCACCGGAGCGCGCGTGGCTCGTCAGCTTCGCCGCCGTCTGCTCGCTCATCCCTTCCCTCGGAGAAGGCGCGATCCTAACGCGTGTCCGCCAGGCTGTCAACCGAACGCCTCGCCGGACGCGGCGCGGGACGGGCCGCCTGCCTGGGCTATAATGCCGCGTGGTATGGAGCGAACCGGGGCCAGGAGCAGCATCCTCGAGGCGATCGGCGAGACGCCGCTCGTCCTGATCCGGCGGATGAATCCGGAATCCGGAGTATCGCTTTACGCCAAGGTCGAGGGGTTCAACCCGATGGGGAGCGTCAAGGAGCGCATCGCCCTGCGCATCGTCGAGGAGGCGGAGCGTCGCGGCGAGCTGCGTGCGGGGATGACCCTCCTCGAGTCGTCGAGCGGCAATACCGGCATCGGCCTGGCCATGGTCGGGGCGGTCAAGGGGTACGACGTCGTCATCACCATGGCGCAGAAGGTCTCGGTCGAGAGGCGCCAGATCCTGAAGGCCCTCGGGGCGGAGATCGTGTTCACGTCGGCCGCGGGCGGATCGGACGAGGCCTGGGATCTGGCCGACCGGCTGTACGCCGAGCGCCCGGGAAAATTCTTCCGGGTCGGACAGTACGTCAACCCCGACAACGTCCGGGCCCATTACGAGGGGACCGCCGAGGAGGTCTGGCGCCAGACCGGCGGCCGCATCGACTGGCTCGTCCTGACGCTCGGTACCGGCGGCACGCTCGTCGGCATGGCGCGGCGTCTCAGGGAGCGCAACCCCGCCCTGAAGGTCGTCGCGGTCGAGCCGCAGGCCAGGCACACCCAGCAGGGGCTGCGCAACATGAGCGAGTCGCGCGTTCCGGACATCATGGACTGGAGCCTGGTCGACGAGAGGATGACGGTACGCGACGAGGACGCCTACCGGGCGGCGCGCGACCTGGCGCGCCTCGAGGGGATCTTCGCCGGCATCTCGTCGGGCACGGCGATCTTCGCCGCCGTCGAGATCGCCCGCCGGGTCCGCCGCGGCCACGTCGTGACCCTCCTTCCCGACCGCGGCGAGAAGTACCTCAGCACGTCGCTGTACCCCAGGGACCCGGACCCGTCCTGAGCGACGGCCGCGCGGAGATCACGTGCCCTCGCGATCCCTCCTGATCCAGGTCGTCGCTTGCGCCAGCACGGGAGACATGCTGCGCGCGTATCTCGCGGCCGATCCGCGCGCCGACGTCGTCGAGCTGCGGCTCGATCTCGTGAAGGACCTCGACCTCGACGCGATCCTCAAGGCCCGCGGGAAGCCGAAGCTGGTCACCGTCCGGAGCCGGCAGCAGGGCGGGAGCGCCCGCGCGTCGGATCGGGAGCCGATCCTGCGCCGCGCGCTGGAGGCCGGGGTCGAGTATCTCGACCTGGAGTACGGCGACCAGGACCTGCCTCTCCTGAAGCGGCGGGGGCGGGCGCGCCGCGTCCTGTCGTACCACGACCTGACGACGACCCCGGCCGACCTGCCGGTCCTTCACGCGCGCCTGCGCGCCCTGGCGGACGGCGCCCTCCTCAAGATCGTCACCTTCGCCGACGCGGCGACCGACAACCTGCGCATTCGGGACCTGCTGCGCGCGGCGGCGCCGGGGGATCTGATCGCCTTCTGCATGGGACCGAAGGGGCTGCCGAGCCGGATCCTGGCGCCGCACTGGGGGTCGGCGGCGCTGTACGCCCCGCTGCGGGGGGCCGCGCCCTCGGCCCCGGGCCAGGTGGCCCTCCAGGACCTGTTCGAGGTCTACCGCTTCGACCGGATCGACGCGGAGACTCGCCTCCTCGGAGTGGTCGGGTCGCCGGTGGGGCACTCCCTCTCGCCCCTCATGCACAACGCGGCCCTCGCCGCGCTCGACCTCAACTATCGCTACCTTCCCTTCGAGGCGACCACGCTGGCGGAGTTCCTGCCGCTCGCGTCGGAGCTCAGGGTGTCGGGATTGAGCGTCACGCTCCCGCACAAGGAGAAGATCCTCCCGTACCTCGAGCGGCTGGACGAGACGGCGCGTGGAGTCGGGGCGGTCAACACCGTGGTCAAGACCTGGAACAGGCTCGAGGGGTACAACACCGACGTCGAAGGGGCGCTCGCCCCCCTGCGCGGCCGGCTCGACCTCCGAGGGGCGAGGGTGGCGCTCCTCGGGGCGGGCGGCGCCGCCCGCGCCCTGGTCTACGGGCTGTCCCGCTCCGGGGCGCGCGTGACGATCTTCAACCGGACCGCGGCGCGGGCGAAGGATCTGGCGCGGCGCTTCGGGGCACGCCATCTGCCCTGGAGCCGCCTGAAGCGCTTCCCGTGCGATCTCCTGGTGAACGCCACCTCGGTGGGTCTCGCGCCCGAGTCGGACAGGACGCCCCTTCCCCCCTCCTGGATCGCGGCCCCGCTGGTCTACGACATCATCTACAACCCTCCGGCGACCCTCCTGCTGAGGGAGGCCATTCGGCGCGGGGCGGAGGGGATCGGCGGGGTCGAGATGTTCGTGGCGCAGGGTGCGGCCCAGTTCCGTCTGTTCACCGGGCGGGAGCCCCCGATCGACCTGATGCGGGAGGTGGTCCTGCGGGCCCTGGGCCCCACCGCCGACGGCGCCGGCCCCGTCCCTTCCCGCGGCACCTCGTCCTCGCGGCCGCGGCGCCGCCGCGCGCGGCGGTGAGGCCGATTGACAGCCCTCGACGCGTGCGGTAGAGTAACCACGATCGAGTCGGGAGATCCGCCGTGTACGCCCGTTCCCCTGGCGAGGATGGCTTTGCCGGCCTCATACAGCGCGAGGCGGCCCGGATTCTTCCGCACCCTTCGTTTCATCCCGCAGACCGATTCCACTATTGGTGGCGCTGACCGGTCGCCCGCCGGGGCGAGGGTCCGACCGCCGATCTCCGAGACAGGCAGCTCCAGGGAGTCGGCAGTCTGGAGGCTCCTCTCCGGCACGGGCGCCGGCCGGCGTCCCGGTCCCTGAGCGGATGGAGCGAGCGTGCCGGACACGAGCATGACGCACGGAGTCGACGCGGATCCCGCCAGGGCGCTGGCCTACATCGACGCAGGCTTCGAAGGGCACCTGGCCGACCTGCAGTCGTACCTCAAGATTGACAATCTGATCACGCACCGCGACCGGTGCGATGAGGTGGCCCGGCGCCTGAAGGACGAGATCGAGCGGCTCGGCGGGCACGCCTCGATCCTGGACTACGGCGATCTGCCGTTCGTCTACGGCGCGATCGAGGCCGGCGCCCGCAGAACGCTCGTCATCTACCGCAATTACGACGTCGTTCCTCCGGAAGGCGCCGACTGGTCGGCGCCTCCCTTTTCCGGCCGGGTCCGGCGGATCGACGGGCTGGGGGAATGCCTGGTGTCGCGCGGGGCGTGCGACCCGAAGGGGCCGCTGGTCGGGACGCTTCGCGCGATCGAGGCGGTGATCCGCACCGCCGGGCGGCTGCCGGTGAACCTGGTCTTCCTGGTGGAAGGGGACGAGCAGCTCGGCAGTCCGACCCTGGGGAAAGTGCTGGGCGACCGGAGGCGTGACGTGGCAGCGGCGCAGGGGGTCCTCTACCCGAAGCTCTGCCAGGGGCGGAGCGGCGAGCCGGTCCTGCCGCTCGGCGTGAAGGGGATGCTGCTCCTGGAGTTCATCTGCTCGGGAGGCTCCTGGGGCGGCCCGACCCGCACCTCCATCCACAGCGGCAACGCCGCCTGGGTCGCCTCGCCCGCCTGGAGGATGGTGCGCGCTCTCGCGACCCTCGCGGACGAGAACGAGAAGGTCCTGGTCGAGGGGTTCTACGACGACGTGGTGCAGACGATCGACGCCGAGGGCGATGGCGAGCGCCACGTCGGCGGGATCGAGGACCAGTACGACTACCTCCGCGCCCGCCACGTTCTGCGCTTCAAGCATGACCTGCCCCCGGCGGCCCTGTGCAGGAAGTACACGGGGAGCCCGACCTTCAACATCGGAAACCTGCTGATCCATCGCAGCCGGCCCTGGTCACGCTTCCTGCTGCCGTGCGAGGTGCGGGCGCAGGCCGACCTCCGCCTGGTCCCCGACCAGGATCCCGAGGCGATCGTGGCGGCCCTCCGGCACCACCTCAAGGACCACGGCTTTCCCGACATCGAGGTGATCACGCACCTCGCCTACCGTCCCTGGTCGATCGACGAGGACCACCCGCTCGTGGAGACGGCCCGGCGCACCTACCGCGCCTTCGGCCGGGAGCCGGAGATCCACCCCTCGAGCGGGACCTCGCAGTCGTTCGGCCTGTTCCACGAGATCGGCCTGCCGCTCGTCGTGGCGGGCATGGGGACGGGAGGGCGATCGTTCCACACCAGCGAATACGCGTCGATCGCGGGGCTCAAGGAGTTCGAGAAGTCGATCGCGACGTTTCTCTACGAGTTCGCCCGCGGGGAGGGGTGAGATGGGACGGACGGTCCGGTGTCATGGCGCCGCGGTCGTGACGGCGCTTCTGTGCGGCTCGCTGTCGGGATGCGTCACCGCGGAGCGGAACCCGAACGTCGTCGGAGCGTTCAGCGAGAAACTGAGCCCGTTCAACTACAAGGAGGAGGGGAGCCTGGTGGGGATGGTGGTCGGCGTCGAGGCGGCCCGCTTCATCCGCAAGGAGCCGTTCGTGCCGCTCTTCGTCCAGGTGGCCAACAAGTCGAAGGTGACCCTCCAGATCTCGCGCGAGTCGTTCGTCCTGGAGGACTCCCTCGGGCGCCAGTACCCGATGGCCGACGCGCGCGAGGTGTCGGAGAAGTACCGGCGGCTCGACCTCGACCGTACCCTGTTCCGCCAGAACCGGTCGTTCACCGCCACGGGCGTCAGCCTCTACACCTACGTGCGCAGCGACTTCTTCCCCTCCGGGGCGCGGCAGTCGCTGCTCATCCAGCAGGTGACGCTCCCTCCGGTCACCTACATGGAGGACGTGCTCTATTTCCCGATCCCGGAGACCGGCCTGAACGGCGTCCCGCTCCGGCTCCTTCTCAAGGTGAAGGCGCTCCCCGAGCCGGTCTTCGTGGTTTTCGAGGTCCCGAAGACGCTCGGCATCTTCGAGAAGGAGGAGGGACGCGGCGCGTGACCCGTGACGGCTACAACCTCGATCCGGCCGACCTGCCGGCGCTCTCCCGCCAGGGAAACGTCATCCCGCTCTGCCGTGAGACCGACGCCGACCTCCTGACCCCGGTGGCGGCCTTCCTGCGGATCGCGCGCGGCGCCCGCTGCCCGTTCCTGCTCGAGTCGGTCGAGGGAGGCGAGACGGTGGCCCGCTATTCCTTCCTCGGTCGCGATCCATCGGAGGTCCTGCGCGGGAGCGCATCGTCGGCCGGGGAGCCGCTCGCGTCGCTGCGCCGCGCCGTCGCCCCGTACCGGGCCGTGCGCTTCCCCGACCTGCCGCGCTTCGCGGGCGGGGCGGTCGGATACCTCTCCTACGACGTGGTGCGACTCCTCGAGAGGCTTCCCGGCGGAGCGGACGACGACCTGCGGGCGCCGGACCTCCTGTTCGGGATCTACGACACGGTCCTCGCCTTCGACCACCTGCGTCAGAGAATCCAGATCGTCTCCAACATCCGGACGGAGGAGAACGGCGTTCCCGTGTCCCGGCACGCCCTCCTCGAGCGCTACCGCCGCGCCCGCCGGCTGATCGAGGCGGCCGAGGCGGCGCTCAAGCGTCCGGCGCCGGCGGCGCGCCCGGGGCGCCGGCACCGCAGCCGCTGGACGGCGAACGTCAGCGAAGCGCGCTACAAGGCGGGAGTGCGCCGGGCCAAGCAGTACATCCGCGACGGCGACATCTTCCAGGTGGTCCTGTCGCAACGCTTCGAGCGGAGGTCCCTGGCGAGCCCGTTCTCGATCTACCGGGCCCTGCGGCGCATCAACCCCTCGCCCTACATGTACTACCTCGACTTCGGCGAGCTCAGCCTCGCGGGGGCGTCACCCGAGATGCTGGTGCGCGTCGAGGGAGACCGGATCCGGACCCGCCCGATCGCCGGGACCCGGCCGCGCGGCCGGGATGAGGAGGAGGACGCGCGCCTCGAAGCGGAGCTCCTGGCCGATCCGAAGGAGCGGGCGGAGCACGTGATGCTCGTCGACCTGGGGCGCAACGATCTGGGGCGGGTCAGCCGGTCCGGGTCGGTGGAGGTCAGCCGCTTCATGGGCGTGGAGCGCTACTCGCACGTCATGCACCTGGTCTCGGAGGTGACCGGACGGCTGCGCCAGGACCGGGACGCCTTCGACGGCCTCCTCGCCTGCTTCCCGGCCGGGACCGTGTCCGGAGCGCCCAAGGTGCGGGCCATGGAGATCATCGACGAGCTCGAGACGACCCGCCGTGGGCCCTATGCCGGCGCCGTGGGGTACGTCGACTACTCCGGCACCCTGGACTCCTGCATCACCATCCGGACGGTGGTCATGAAGGACGGGCTGGCCCGGGTGCAGGCCGGGGCGGGGATCGTGGCCGACTCGGTCCCGGAGCGCGAGTACCGGGAGTGCGTGAGCAAGGCGGGAGCGCTCATCGATGCCATCGAGCGGGCGGAGGCGGTGGCGTGATCCTGATGATCGACAACTACGACTCCTTCACCTACAACCTCGTCCAGTACCTGCAGGAGCTGGGGAGCGAGGTGGAGGTCCGGCGCAACGACGCGATCACCGTCGAGGGGATCAACGCGCTGCGGCCCCAGGCGATTGTCATCTCGCCCGGCCCGAAGACCCCCGACGACGCCGGCGTCACGCTCGCCGCGGTGCGGGCCTTCTCGGGCCGGGTGCCGATTCTCGGGGTCTGCCTCGGCCACCAGGCGATCGGCCAGGCGTTCGGCGGGAAGGTCGTGCGCGCCCCGACGCTCATGCACGGCAAGACCAGCCGCATCGACCACGACGGCCGGACCATCTTCAGGGACCTGCCGAGCCCGTTCGAGGCGACCCGCTACCACTCCCTCGTGGTCGACCCGAAGAGTGTGCCGGCCGATCTCGAGGTCTCGGCGACGGCCGAGGGCGGGGTGATCATGGGGCTGCGGCACCGCCGCCACGCGACCGAGGGGGTGCAGTTCCACCCGGAGTCGGTGCTGACGGGGGAGGGGAAGCGGCTGCTCCGCAACTTTCTAGTGGGGGCCGGCCGGTGAGCGGGAGCGACGACATCCTCAAGGAGGCGCTCGGCAAGGTAATCGCGGGAGGGTCCCTGTCGTCCGGGGAGGCGCGCGCCGCCTTCGAGACGATCATGGACGGCCGCGCGCCGGCCGCGCGCCTGGCCGCCTTCCTGGTGGCGCTCCGGATGCGGGGGGAGACGGTGACCGAGATCGCCGCCTTCGCCCGCGTGATGCGGGAGCGGGCGACCCCGGTGCGCTCCGATCGCGCCGCCGTCCTCGACACCTGCGGGACGGGCGGGGACGAGGCCGGCACGTTCAACATCAGCACGCTCGCGGCGATCGTCGCCGCGGCCGGCGGGGCCGCCGTCGCCAAGCACGGCAACCGCTCGATCAGCAGCCGCTGCGGCAGCGCCGATCTCCTCCAGGGTCTGGGCATCCGCGTCGACGCCCCGGTGCCGGCCATGGAGCGGGCGCTGCGCGAGGTCGGCCTCGCGTTCCTGTTCGCGCCGGCCCTGCACGGGGCGATGCGCCACGCGGCGGAGGTGCGGCGCGATCTTGGCGTGCGCACGGTCTTCAACCTTCTCGGCCCGCTCACCAACCCGGCGGGGGCCGCGCGCCAGCTCCTGGGGGTCTACGATCCGGCCTGGGTGGAGCGGCTGGCGCACGCCCTCAAGGAGCTCGGATCGGAGCGGGCGATGGTGGTGCATGGAGACGGCCTGGACGAGATCGCCCTGCACGGGGAGACCAAGGTGGCCGAGCTCAAAGACGGGACGGTGCGCGTCTACACGCTGCGCCCGGAGGACGCGGGATTCGCGCGCGCGCGCCTGCGGGACATCCGGGGAGGCGACGTGCAGGAGAACGTGACGATCGCCCGAGGCGTCCTGCGGGGCGAGAAGGGGCCACGGCGGGACGTCGTCCTTCTCAACGCGGCCGCGGCGCTCCTGGTCGCCGGGCGGGCGGGCGACCTGGGGGAGGGGGTGGCGCTGGCGTCGCGGGCCCTCGACTCGGGGGACGCGGCCCGCGTCGTGGAGAGGCTGCGGGCCCTCTGCCCGATCGAGGAGGAGCGGGGCTGAGCATGGACCTCCTCGAGCGGATCGTGCAGGCGAAGCGGGCGGACGTGGCGCGCGAGAAGGAGCTCCTGCCGATGCGGCGGGCGATCGAGCTGGCGAGCGCGGCGCCGCCGCCGCACGACTTCCCAGGGGCGCTGCGCCGCCCCGACCGCGTGAACGTCATCGCCGAGATCAAGCGGGGCTCCCCGTCGCGCGGGGCGATCCGGGCCGCCGCCGAACCCGCCCGGGTGGCCCGTGCCTACGCCGCGGCGGGGGCCGCGGCAATCTCGGTCCTGACCGACGCGCGCTTCTTCCTCGGTGCGCCTGAGCACCTGTCCGAGGCGCGCTCGGCGGTCGAGATCCCTCTTCTGAGGAAGGACTTCGTGTTCGACGAGTACCAGGTGTACCGCAGCCGCGCGCTGGGAGCCGACGCGCTCCTGCTGATCACCCGCATCCTCTCGTCGAAGGACCTGTCGACGCTCCTCGGCGTGTCGCGATCGCTCCACATGGAGGCGTTGGTCGAGGTCCACTCGGAGGAGGACCTCGCCAGGGCGCTCGACTGCGGCGCCGCGATCCTGGGCGTGAACAACCGTGATCTCGCGACGATGACGGTCTCGATCGAGACGTCGCTGCGGCTCGCGCCGCTCCTGCCCCCCTCGGTGGTCCGGGTGAGCGAGAGCGGCATCGAGGAGCGGCCGGACATCGATCGACTGCGCGCCGCCGGCTACGACGCCTTCCTGATCGGCGAACGGCTGATGCGCGAGACCGATCCCGGGGCGGTGCTCCGGCGGCTGGTGGAGGGAGGCGACCGGTGAGCCTGCGCCTCAAGCTGTGCGGGGTGACGCGCCTCGAGGACGCCCTCGTCGCCGCCGACCTGGGGTTCGACGCGGTCGGCTTCAACTTCGTCGAGGGGAGCCCCCGGCGCCTGAGCGCCGAGCAGGCGCGCACGATCGGCGCGGCGCTGCCGCCGTTCGTGATCCGGGTCGGGGTCTTCGCCGACGAGCGTCCGGCGGTCATGGAGGCGACGGCGCGCCTGGCGGGGCTCCACTGCCTGCAGCTGCACGGCGAGGAGGCGCCCGAGATCTGCGCGGCGCTCGCCCTGCCGTGGTACAAGGCGCACCGGGTCCGTCCCGACTTCCTCCTCGAGGAGGTCGCCCGCTATCACGCCGGCACGTTCCTGCTCGACGGCCATGACTCCGGGATGCGCGGCGGGACCGGGCGGACCTTCGACTGGAGCGTGGCCCGCCGAGCCGCCGCCTACGGCCGGGTGATCGTGGCCGGCGGTCTGACGCCGGAGAACGTCGGCGAGGCGATCGCCTCCGCCCGCCCGTACGCCGTCGACGTCAGCAGCGGCGTCGAATCGTCGCCCGGCCGCAAGGATCCCGGACGACTGCGGGCGTTCGTCGGCCAGGCCCGGCGGGCCGTCGCGGAGGAGACCCCATGAGCCTGCCCGACGACCGGGGACGCTTCGGCCCCTACGGAGGCCGCTTCGTCCCCGAGACCCTGATGAGCCCGCTCCAGGAGCTGGAGGAGGCATGGAAGGCGTGCCGCGCCGACCCGCGGTTCCTGAAGGAGCTCGATCACTACCTCAAGCGTTACGCCGGACGGCCGACGCCGCTCTTCCTCGCCGACAACCTGTCGGCCCGGATCGGGGACGGCGCGCGCGTCTACCTGAAGCGCGAGGACCTGCTGCACACCGGGGCGCACAAGATCAACAACACCCTGGGCCAGGCGCTCCTGGCGCGGCGAATGGGCAAGACGCGGGTGATCGCCGAGACCGGAGCGGGGCAGCACGGGGTCGCCACCGCCACCGTGGCCGCCCTGTTCCGGATGCGCTGCACGGTCTACATGGGGCAGGAGGACATGCGCCGGCAGGCGTTGAACGTCTATCGCATGAAGCTCCTCGGGGCGGAGGTGGTGCCGGTCCTGGCCGGCAGCCGCACTCTCAAGGAGGCGATCAGCGAAGCGATGCGCGACTGGGTCACGAACGTGAAGGACACCCACTACATCCTCGGCTCGGTCCTGGGGGCGCACCCCTACCCGGCGATGGTGCGCGACTTCCACTCCATCATCGGCCACGAAGCGCGGCTGCAGATCCTGGAGGCCGAGGGGAGGATGCCCGACGCGCTCCTGGCCTGCGTCGGCGGCGGGAGCAACTCGATCGGGCTGTTCCACGCCTTCCTGAAGGACGAGGGGGTCCGGATGATCGGCGTCGAGGCCGGCGGAACGAGCCTCGATCCCGGCCGGCACGCGGCGCGCTTCGCCGGTGGCAGCCTGGGAGTGCTGCAGGGGACACGGACGTTCCTGCTGCAGGACGAGGCGGGCAACATCCAGCCGACGCATTCGGTGTCGGCGGGCCTCGACTACGCCGCCGTCGGCCCGGAGCATGCCTACCTGCGCGACACCGGACGCGCCACCTACGCGCACGCCTCGGACGACGAGGCGGTGCGCGCCTTCCACCTGCTCGCCGAGCTGGAGGGGATCATCCCGGCCCTGGAGTCGGCCCACGCCGTCGCCTACCTCCTGCGCGAGGGGACCGGGGGGAGGCTCGGGAAGGTGGTCATCGTCAACCTGTCCGGGCGCGGCGACAAGGACGTGCGGCAGGTGGCCGATCGAGAGGGGGCGGAGGTGGAGGGGTTGTGAGCCGTGGAGCGGGAGGGACCGCGGCCGGGCCGATCGGCGGGGCCTTCGCGAGGGCGCGGGCCGAGGGACGGGTCGCGCTGGTGCCGTACGTGACCGCCGGTGATCCCGACCTCGCCTCGACCCGCGGGATCGTGCGCGGCCTGCAGCGCGGCGGCGCCGACGTCGTGGAGATCGGCGTGCCGTTCTCGGATCCGATCGCCGACGGACCGGTGAACCAGCGCTCGGCGGAGCGGGCGCTCAGGAACGGCGTGACGCTGCGCTCGGTCCTCGATCTCACGATCGATCTGCGCCGGGACGGCGCCCCCCCGATCGCCCTGTTCACCTACTACAACCCGATCCACCGGATGGGGCTCGCCGGCTTCGCGCGCGAGGCGCGGCGGTCCGGCGTGGCCGGCGTCCTGGTCACCGACCTCCCCCCCGAGGAGGCGGGCGAGCTGCGCGCCGCGCTCGATGCCGAGGGAATCGACCTGATCGACCTCCTGTCTCCGACCTCGTCCCCGGAGCGCGTGGCGCTCGTCGCCCGTGAGGGGCGCGGCTTCCTCTACTTCATCTCGCGCACCGGAGTGACCGGCGTCCGGGAGGACCTCCCCGCCGATCTCGAGGCCCGGGTCCGCGCGGCGCGGGCCGTCAGCGCGCTCCCGGTGGCGGTCGGATTCGGGATCAGCCGCCCCGAGCAGGTGCGGGCGGTGGCCGGCTTCGCCGACGGCGTCGTGGTGGGTAGCGCGCTGGTGCGGCTGATCGAGGAGGCGGGCCGGGCCGACGATCTGCCGGCGCGGGTCGAGGCGTTCTGCCGCGCCCTCGTCGGGCGGTGAGGGAGAGGCATGGCGGAGGGTCGGGGACGGCGGAGAGACGGCGCGACGAGGGGCGCGGGTGCGCGGAGCGCCGGGCGCGCGACGACGCGGGGCGATGAAGACGGCGACGCCCTGGACGTCCTGCGCCGCCGGATCGATGCGATCGACCGGAAGCTGGTCGGCCTGCTGAACGAGCGGGCGGCCCACGCCATCACGCTGGGGCGGGTCAAGAAGGAGCGTGGTCTGCCGATCTACCAGCCGTCCCGGGAGGAGGAGGTCCTGGGCAACGTGCAGGGACGCAACGGAGGGCCGCTCGAGGACGCGGCCCTCCGCAGGCTGTTCGAGAGGATCATCGACGAGTCGCGCCGCATCGAGCGGATCGCCACGACGGGACGGGGAGAGGACCCCGACGCCGGGCCGGGGAACCCCGGTCCGGAGTCCGCCGCCGATTGACACGCCCGCCCGACGGGCAGGAGAGCCGAGGGACGCCCTATGGTCATCGTCATGAGCGAGCACGCCAGCGAGGATCAGATCGAGAAGGTGATCGCCGCCCTGACCCAGAAGGGGTACGACGCCCACCGCTCCACCGGGGCCACGCGCACGGTCATCGGCGTGGTCGGAGCGAGCAGGACCCACCTCGACCCGCGTGAGTTCGAGATCCTGCCGGGCGTGCACGAGGTCGTGAAGATCACGGAACCCTACAAGCTCGCGGGGCGGGTCTTCAAGCCGGAGGACACGGTCATCCGGATGGGGGACCTGGCGATCGGCGGCCGCGACATCGTGATGATGGCCGGGCCCTGCGCCGTCGAGAGCGAGAAGCAGCTCGACATCATCGCCGCGTCCGTGTCGCGCTACGGCGCGCGCATCCTGCGGGGCGGCGCCTTCAAGCCCCGCACCTCCCCTTACGCCTTCCAGGGGCTGGGGGAGGAGGGCCTCAGGCATCTGCGGAAGGTCGCCGACCGCTACGGCCTGCTGGTGATCACGGAGGTGATGGACACCAGCCAGGTCGACCTCGTCGCGGAGTACGCCGACATCCTGCAGGTCGGGGCGCGGAACATGCAGAACTTCACCCTCCTCAAGGAGCTCGGGAAGCAGAGGAAGTCGGTGATGCTGAAGCGCGGGATGTCGGCGACGATCCAGGAGTGGCTCCTTTCGGCGGAGTACATCATGGCGGGGGGGAACCGAAGCGTCATCTTCTGCGAGCGGGGGATCAGGACCTTCGAGAACTACACCCGCAACACCATGGACATCTCGGCCATCCCGATCATCAAGAAGCTGAGCCACCTGCCGATCGTGGCCGACCCGAGCCACGGGACCGGCCTCAGGGACAAGGTGATCCCGATGGCCCGCGCGGCGGTCGCCGCCGGCGCCGACGGCATCATGGTGGAGGTGCACCACGAGCCGGAGGCGGCGCTGTCCGACGGCCCACAGTCGATCTACCCGGAGCAGTTCGCGGAGCTCATGGCGCAGCTCCGCATCATCGCGCCGGCGATCGGGCGGACGATCTGATGGCGGCGGCACCCTTCCGCCGCGTGGCGATCGTCGGGGTAGGGCTGATCGGGGGGTCGATCGGCCTGCGGCTACGGCGCCTCCTCCCCGCGGCAAGGGTGATCGGCGTCGATCGCGCGCCGGTCCTGCGGCGCGCGATCGCGCGGGGCGCGATCCAGCGGGGGACGACCTCTCTCGCCCGCGGCCTCCCGGGGGCCGACCTGGTGGTCCTGGCCTTGCCGGTCGACATGATCCTCCGGATCCTTCCACGCGTCGCCCGGCTGGCGGGGCCCCGGGCGATCGTCACGGACGTCGGCGGCACCAAGGGGGTGATCCTCCGAGCCGCGGCGCGCGCCGGTCTCGCCGGGCGCTTCGTGGGGGGGCACCCGATGGCGGGGTCGGAGCGTTCGGGCGTGGCCTTCGCCGACGGCGCGCTCCTCGCGGGTGCTCCCTGGATCCTGTGCTCCGGGAGAGACGGCGGCCGGGCGCTGGACCGGGTTCGACGCATGGTGTCGCGGCTCGGGGCGCGGCCGGTCCGGCTCGACCCGCGACGGCACGACGAGGTGGTGGCGCGGTTGAGCCATCTCCCCCAGCTCCTGAGCGTGGCGCTGGTGAACGCCGCGGCGCGCGGCGCCGCCCGGAGGTCCCTCCCGCTGGCGGGGCCCGCCTTCCGGCAGATGAGCCGGCTCGCGGAAAGCCCGCCACGCCTCTGGGACGGCATTTTGAAGACGAACCGGCGGGAGGTGGAGCGCGCCGTCGACGACTTCAGGCGCGAGCTCGGAAGGCTGCGCGGCGCCCTCGGGGGCGGCGCACCGGCGCACTTCCGCCGCGCGGCCCGGACCCGCGCCCGGATCGGCCGCCGCTTCTGGCGCTCCAGGACGACGGTCTGATACCATCGGCCGTCCGCGGGCGGCCCGACGGGCTCCAGGCCCGATCCTCCCGCTGCGGGGATCCAGCAATCGACGATGCCTTCATCCACAATCCGAAAAGCGCTGACGCTCCTCGGGCTGGCGACGCTGATCCTGAGCACGCCCGGCCCGGTCCGGCCCGTGCGCGCGGGCGATGCGGTCGCGGCCGAGGCTCCCGCCTCGGAAGGACATCTCCTCGTGCTGAACAAGGGGGAGAACACTCTCATGGTCTTCGATGTCCCTTCCCATCGCCTGCTTTCGAAGGTGGCCGTGGGAGAGGAGCCCCACGAGGTCGTGCCGGCCCCGGACGGCCGCAAGGCCTACGTCTCGAACGTCCGCGGCCGCAGCGTCTCGGTCGTCGATCTGGAGCGCTACCGGGTGCTCAAGACGATCACGTCGGAGAACCTGGAGTATCCCCACGGGATGGCGGTGACCCCGGACGGCCGCTGGCTGCTGCTGACCAGCGAGGGGAGCCGGAGGCTCGTCCTGATCGACGCGCGGCGCGACGTGATCGCCCGCACCCTGACCGTCTCCCAGAAGGGATCCCACATGGTGGCTCTCGTCGACCAGGGGAAGCGAGCCTTCGTCACCAACCGGGAGTCGGACAGCGTGAGCCTGGTGGGCCTTCCCGACCTCAAGGTCCGCCGGACGATCCGCCTCGGGCCGGGTCCCGAGGGGATCGCCGCCGCGCCCAACGGACGCCTCGTCGTGATCGCGCTCCAGGGATCGGGGCAGGTGGCGCTCCTCGACAGCGCCAGCCAGGAGATCCTCGCCCGGCTGCCCGCCGGGCAGACGCCGATCCGCGTCGCCTTCGCTCCTCGCTCCTTCACCGCCTTCATCTCCAACCGGGGATCCGACGACGTCACCGTGCTCGACCTGCTCAGCCGCCGCGTCAAGGCCACGGTCCGGGTCGGCCGGCGCCCTGGAGGGATCGTCACCAACGCCGCGGGGACGCGCGCCTATGTCTGCAACAACGACTCGGCCAGCGTCTCCGTCATCACCGTCCCGGGGTTCGAGGTCAAGGAGGAGATCAAGGCCGGAGCGGGCCCGGACGGGGTCGCCTTCGTGCCCGCGCGGCCGGGGGCCGGCCGGGGGTCGCGGCGCCCCGGCGCCTGAGGAACGGGGGGCCGCTCGTGATCGCGACCAACAACGGATCGTTCCCCCTGAGGGGCACGGACCTCGGGGGCGAGCTGGAGGAGACACGGCGCCGGGTGCGCGCGGGGCAGGCGTCGCGGGAAGACCTGCGGCTGCTCGAGGATCGCGCCTCGCGCGAGGCGATCGCGACCCAGGCACGGGCCGGACTCGGCCTCGTCACCGACGGGCTGGTCCGCCGGGCCGACCCGATCAACCCGATCGTCTCGCGCCTCTCGGGGATCCGGATCGGCGAGGAGCGCCTCCCGCTTCCCTGGAACGGGGCGGTCGCTTCGATCCCGATCATCGAGGCGGAGGTGGCGTGGCCCGGGCCGATCCTGGTCGAGGATTACCTGTTCGCCAGCCGCGGGACCCCGTGCGCGGTCAAGGTGGTCCTCACCGGCCCTTACACCATCGCGCGCCTCGCCGAAGATCGCGCCTATGGAGACCCGAGCTCCCTGGCGATGGCGCTGGCGTCGGCCTTGAACCAGGAGCTTCGTGCTTTGCAAACGGCGGGTGCTCCTTTCCTGCAGATCGACGAACCGGCGCTGCTCCGCCGCAAGGAGGACTTCCCCGTGTTCACGCGCATCTGGGAGGTCCTGGGGCGCGGCGTCACGACCACCCTGTGCCTCCACCTCGAGGGGGGGGCGATCGACGGCCTCTACCCCGGTGTCACCCGCCTGAAAAGGCTGGGCTGCCTCAGCGTCGATTGCGTCGGTGGTGATGAGAACCTCGGCCTGCTGCGATCCGCTCCCTGGCCCGACGGGCTGCGGCTCGGGCTCGGGATGGTCGACGGGCGGAACGAGACGATGGAGAGCCCGGAGGGGATCGCGGCGACGCTCTCCGGTGTCGAGGGGCTCCCGCCACGCGAGCGCATCCTGCTCGGCACCGCCTCCGACCTGGGAGGTCTGCCCTGCGCCGTCGCCTCCGCCAAGCTCGAGGTCCTGGGGCGGGCGGCCCGCCTTCTGTAGCCCGTAAGGCTCTCGGCGACGGGCTCCCCCTCGGCCGGCCGCCCCGGATCCCCATGCTATACTCACCCAGCCCTCGTCACGGGCGTCGCGAGGAAGGCACGGCATGAGGACCGATTCCGTCCGAGGAAGGTGGCGGACCGCCCTGATCACCGCGGTCGTCGCGGTGGGCGCCGCCGCGAGCGCGGCGGCCGGAGTCCCTGCGCCGCTTCCGTCCTCCGCCGCGTCCCCCGCCGCGCCCGTGGACGGCTCGGAGGTCCGGTTCATCGTCGGCGAGTCGTCGCTCCTCGACTGGCTGCGCGCGGCGACCCCCTACGCCGTCACGATCGGCACGCAGCTCGTCCGCGCCGATCTCATCCTGCTCGATCCGACCGACCTGCACCTCAAGGACGGCAAGGCGACGCTCAGGATCCGCGCGAAGGGCACGACCCTGCCGATCGATCAGACGCTCACGCCGGTCATCACGCTGGCCTTCGACCGGGAGCAGAACGCCTACTTCGGCGTCCTCTCGAGCCTCCCTCTCGCGATTCCGGGTCTGGGGAGCGTCGACCTCAAGGAGTTCTTCCCGCGCTTCGCCATTCCGGCTGTCCTGGAGAACCTCTGGCGATTCGCCGACAAGCCGGTCGGTCTCAATCTGAAGATCCACAGGATCGCGATCCTCGACCGGGCCCTGGAGGTCGGTGCCGAGATCACCTTCGCCCCGATCCCCCCCGTGGGGGCGCGATCGGCCCGCTAGGAGGCCGCATGGTCGTCGACCTGGTGACGTACCGCGTCAAGCGCGGCAAGGAACGCGAGTTCGAGAGGCACCACGACGACTGGGCCCGTCTGATGCGGCGGTCGCGCGGCTTCGTCGCCGGGGTCCTGATGCGCAACGCGGAGGATCCGGCGGAGTATCGCGCCGAGGTGCGCTGGGTGAGCAAGGAATACCGCGATCGCTTCAACGCCCTCGACGACGGCGATGCCAAGGCCCTCCTCAAGGCGAGCGCCGGGATTCTCGAGGGCCCTCCCACGCACTCCCTGCTCGAGCCGGTCTAGAGACCGGCCCCCTAACAAAAGCGTAACCGCTTTGACAGGGCCGTGCGCGCCCGACATATTGAACGGGGCATCGTGTCGGCGTCCTGATGGAGTCCTCATGATCCCCGGAGAGCGCAGTGCGTGATTCGGTCCGCATCGATGCGCGTCCGTCCGCCGACCCCCTGGCCTACGAGCGGGAGGCCCGGCGCAACGAGCAGCTCCAGATTCTGCACCGCGTGCAGTCGAGCGTGGCGCGCCTGGGCGACCCGATGCGGCTGGCACAGAGCGCCGCCGAGACCATCCGGAAGACGGTCCCCGAGCTCGCCGTGACGATCAGCCTGATCGATCGGGCGCGTGGTGAGCTCGTGGTCCGGGCGCACGCCGGGGCGACCACCTTGCCGGAGGAGGCGCACCGGATCCCGCTCGCCGGCGGGGGGCGGGTCGAAGCCGAAGTGGCGGCCAGCGGCCTGCGCCGCTCGATCCCCGACCTGGGCGGCGTCCCCGGGGTCCGGCCTCTCGGCAGGGGGAGCCGCTCGGCGCTGCACCTGCCGATCCTCTGCTCGCGGGAGATCGTCGGGGTGCTCACGATCGAGGCGCCGCGGCCGGGGGCGTTCGGCGACGAGGAGATGGCGACCTACGAGGCGGTGGCCGGCATCCTGGGGGTGGCCGTGGACAACGCCCGGCTGTTCGAACGCGTCGAGCAGGAGAAGGAGGACTGGGCCCGGACCTTCGACGCGATCACCGACATGGTGTCGATCCACGACCAGGAGTTCCGTCTGCTCCGCGGCAACCGGGCGCTGACCGACCGCGCCGGGGCTCCGGCCTACGCGCTGAGCGGCCGCACCTGTGCCGACGTCTACTCGGAAATCGCCGGCGTGACGGTGGAGTGCCCGCACGCGGAGTCGGAGCGCCTGCATCGTCCCGTCTCGCGCGAGATCGAGAGGCCGGACGGCGGGGCGTTCCGTCTCACGGCCCTGCCGTGCTTCGCGTCGGGGCGCCTCGTCTACTCGGTGCACCTGTGCGAGGACATCACCGAGGAGAGGCGCCTCAGGGAGCAGCTCCTGCAGTCGGAGAAGATGTCCGCCGTCGGACAGCTCGTCTCGGGCGTCGCGCACGAGCTCAACAATCCGCTCGCGGGGGTCATGGGCTACACGCAGCTCATGATGAGCCGACCGATCGATCCGAAGCTGCGCAACGATCTCGAGCGCGTCTTCAACGAGGCGCAGCGCGCCGCCAAGATCGTCCAGAACCTCCTGACCTTCGCCCGGAAGCACAAGCCGGAGAAGCGCTACCTGGGGCTCAACGGCATCATCGAGAAGACCCTGGAGCTGCGCGCCTACGAGATGAAGGTCAGCAACATCGTGGTCGAGACCGCGTTCGATCCGGTGCTGCCGCGCACCCTGCTCGACTTCCACCAGATGCAGCAGGTGATCCTGAACATCGTGACCAACGCCGAGCAGGCGATGCTGGAAGCCCACGGGCGTGGCCGGCTCGCGATCACGACGCGCGGACGGGGGGACCACGTCGAGGTCCGATTCCAGGACGACGGGCCGGGGATCCCTCCGGAGCACCTGTCGCGCGTCTTCGATCCCTTCTTCACCACCAAGCCGGTCGGCAAGGGGACGGGGCTCGGGCTGTCGATCTGCGACGGGATCGTGAAGGAGCACGGCGGGATCCTGCGCGTCGAGAGCAGCCCGGGCCGGGGAGCCGCCTTCGTCATCGAGCTGCCGATCCTGGGGGAGGAGGGATCGCCCGATCCCTCCGGCGCCTCCCCGCCCGCCCGGACGGAGGCCGCCGGCCGCTTCTTCCCGGACCGATAGGAGACGCCCCGAGCGGGTCCGGACTCCAGGCGGCCGCCGCCCGCTCAGCGCAGTCTCTGCGCCAGGAACGCGGCGACCGTCTCGTTCAGGTCGGGGTCGCGCGCGTCGAGGTCGTACCCTGAACCGGCCCCGGGCACGAGCAGCGTCCGCGCCCCGCCGAGATCCCTTGAGAGCGTCTCGATCGTGGACGAGGCCGCCTCCTCCTCCACCCCCGACGCCAGCAGGATCGCGGCGGGATCGAGGCGTCCGAGATGCAGCCGGTAGGCCTCGGCCCGGCCCCAGGGCGACAGGATCGCCACCGCCAGGGCGCGCCGTGGCCCCGGATCATCCAGGACCCGCACGGCGACGAGCGCTCCCAGGCCGGCTCCCACGAGGCCCAGCCGGCTCCGGTCGACGCGCGGGTGGCGCTCCAGAAAGAGGAGTCCGGCGCGCGCGTCCTGCTCGGCGGAACGCAGGTTCTCGGCCAGGTGCTCGGTGAAGGCGTGCGGACCCGGCAACGCTTCGCTGACGCTCCCGCCATGACCGCGCAGGTCGAGGGTGAGCGCCACGAGACCGCGCCGCGCGAGGGCGCGCGCTTCGGGGGAGGCGGCGTGGCGGCTCGAGCCGAGCGCGTGCAGGAGGAGCACCCCGCCGGATCTCCGGACCGGTCCGGCGGACGGGCGCCGGCCGGAGCCCTCGTTCGGGAGGAACAGCGAGCCGTTGAGGCGCGCGCCGTCGGCGGTGCCGAGATGCACCAGCGTCGCTCCTTCCGCCTCCGCTTCCCGGCGATCGGCCTGCTGCAGGGCGCGCAGCCCTTCGTCGAGGCGGCGGGCGATCTCCTTCGCCAGCGCGGGGCCGCCCTCGCGTCCGATCGCCTCCAGGGTCTCGCGCAGGCGCCCGTCGGTGGCGCGCTCCTGAAAGTAGAGATCGACGACGATGGCCACCGCCTTCTCGCGCTCGCCGATGGCGCGGTAGGCATCGGCCAGATGCGAGCGCAGGATCGGTACGCCGGGAGCCAGACGGCAGGCCTCCTCCAGGAGGGCGACCGCCAGGGCGAGATCCCCCCGCACCCGGTGGGCCCACCCCAGCGAATCCTTGATGAACCCCAGCCGGCGCGGCGCATAGCCGCGCTCCTCGGCCAGCCGGACGGCGGCCTCCAGGACCGCCACGGCGCGGTCGAGATTGATGCCATGGGAGGCGTACAGATACCCGAGGGCGTTGAGCAGATCGGGGTCGTTGGGGCTGGCGCGCACGGCGCGCTCGTACCACGACGCGGCGATGTCGATCCGCCCGGCGCGCGCGTGGTAGTCGGCCAGCAGGCTCTCGGCGCGCGTGAGATAGGGGTTGGTCTTCGGCTCGGGGAAGCGCTCCACGAACGCCTCGAGGGCCCGCGCCTCCTCCGATGGATCCATGCCGCGGGCCATCAGGGCCTGAAACTCGGCGCGCGCCGCCCGGTGCGTTTCCTTCTCGCATCCTCCGAGGAGGCCCGCGGCCATGAGGATCGCCGCCGGCAGGGCGGCGACCGGGAGCCCGCGGGCGGGCCGCCCCCTCATGACGGCTCCGGCGCGCCGCCGGGAGGGACGGCGGGGAGGATGAGCGCGACCAGCGTCCCCTCGCCGGGGCGGCTCGAGATCTCGATCGTGCCGCGATGGTCCTCGACGGCCCGCCGGACGATCGCCAGGCCGAGGCCGGTGCCGCCGCTCCTGGTCGAGAAGTACGGCTCGAACAGACGCGGGATGATCGCCGGATCGATCCCATGGCCGGTGTCGCGCACCTCGATCCGGACGCGCGGCCCCTCCCCCGGCGAGCCGTCGAGCGCGGCGGCCCCGACGCTCAGAGTCCCGCCGTCCGGCATGGCGTGCAGGGCGTTCTCGATCACGTTGACCAGGGCGCGGGCGATCACGGCGCGGTCGGCCAGGACGTCCGGGAGGCCGTCCGGAAGGTCGCGCCGCACTTCGAGCCCGGCGGGCGGCGCGGCCAGGTACGGCCCGAGGGCGTCCTCCAGGATCGCCCCGACGGGAGTCGGCTCCGGCCGCAGCTCCGGGAGGCGCGCGTACGCCGAGAACTCGGAGGCGATCTGCCGGAGCTCGCGCACCTGCCGCTGGACGTTGTCGAGGCACTCGGACAGCACGTCGCCGAAGCGGGGGTCGCCGGCGCGCCAGACCCGGCGGACGTGCTCGACCGAGAGCTGGATCGGGGTGAGCGGGTTCTTGATCTCGTGGGCGATCCGGCGCGCCATCTCGGCCCAGGCGGCGAGCCGCCCCGAGCGCACGATCTGCGTGACGTCCTCCAGGAGCACGATCGTCCCAGGAGGGGCGCCCTCGCCGGGGGCGAACGGGATGAAGACCGCCCGCAAGCGCATCTCCCGATCCTCCTTCTCGAGGACCACTTCGGCCTCCCTCTCGGAGCGCCCCTCCAGGGCCTTGAGGAGGGCCGCCTGCAGCGGTGCCAGCGAAGGGTCGCGCCCCAGGCGATCCGCCAGGCTCTCACCGACCGCGGGGGGGCCGGCGGGCCCGGCGAGGAGCTGCTCGGCGGCCGGGTTCACGGTGATGATCGACCCGGAGGCGTCGATCGACACCACGCCGGTCGTGGCGCTCTTCAGGATCTTCTCGATGTAGTCCTTGCGGCGCCTCAGGTCCTCGCGCTGCTCCCTGAGGGAGCCGGCCATCCGGTTGAAGGCCTCGAGGAGGACGGCGATTTCGTCGCGCGCGGGCGCCGCCACCTGTACGTCGAGGTCCCCCTCGGCCACGCGGCGCGCCGCCCGCGCCAGGAGGCTGATCGGCTCCGAGACGCGCCGCGCGACGCGGTACGCCACACCCGCGAGCAGGAGGACGGCCAGGCAGGTGCTGATGAGAACCGCGTCCTCCACCTCCTGGACCTTGCGCGCGATGGCGCGGCGCTGGCCGGTCAGCGGGATCGAGATGACGCCCGTCGTGGCTTCGCGGTCGATGCGCATCGGGGCGCTGAGGGTCAGGTCGTCGGGGCCGGCCGCCGGCGCTCGCGCCTCCCGGAACGGCTCGCGGTCGAGCTCGAGGGCGCGATAGACCTCGCCGTCCAGGCGTGTATTGAGCAGCCCCGAGCTGTAGAGCTCACGCGTGCTGGTGGCCAGCAGGCCCGCGCCCCGATAGATGCTGAGGTCCTGCCGCACGACCCGGCTGAGCCAGAAGACGACGTCGTCGTCCAGGGCGGGCGCCTCCTCGGGGCTGCTGACGGTCAAATAGTCCTCCGCCACGCGGCGCGCCACCTGCAGCGACCCGAGGCCGGCGGTCGTGACGTCGCGCGCGAACTCGCGCGCGCTGAAGCGGGTCACGAAGATCGCTAGGGCCAGGAGCGGGACGAGGGCGGTCATCAGGAAGATCGCCGTGAGCCGTCCATAGAAGGTCCTGCCGGACGGCGCGCGCGGGGAGCCGCGGAGCGGTCGGAGCGCCACCGCGGCGATCAGGCCGGCCAGAACGCCATTGAGCAGAACGAGCCTGAGGCAGGCCGCCAGAATCTCGGCCGGGCCGGCGCGCGGGTGCGCCAGGGCGAAGATCGTCCCCGGACCGCGTGCGTAGAGGATCCGGGCCGGTCCCTCCCCGGCGACCTCGTTCGCCCAGGCGATCCCGCCGTGCTCGAGCGCCCGCATCGCGCGCGGCCCCGGCGGGGGAATCTCGCCGCCGGACTCGTAGACGCGGTCGAGGTGCGCGTCGAACACCGCCACCATCGGATCGAAGCGCAGGATCTCCGGGTTGGTGCGCGGCAGCGCCCGGGCCCGGAACATCTGCACGTACCCGGTGTCGGCGCCGACGAGCGGCAGGTTGTCGTAGTCGTCGACGACCGTCATCACCACCAGGAGGGAGGCGCGGCGCGGCGCGCGCAGGAGGCGCGACGCCGCGATCACAGACTTGCGCACGATCGCGCGGGGCCGTGGCGGGTTCTCGATCGGAGCGCCCGACGCCGCCCGCAGCGCCGTCTCGAACGGGACCTCGAGGCTGGGCGCCAGGTCGACGGCGAAGCGATCCAGGAGCCGTCCCCCCGCTTCGTAGATTTGCAGGGAGGAGGCGAGGCCCATGTCGGCCATGGGCGTCTCCGTCCAGAGACGATAGGCCACGCTTCCCGGGCCGCCGCCCTCCTCTGCGGCGAAGCCGGCCGCCGCAACGAACTCCTCCTCGGAGGCGAGGGCGATGGAATCACGCAGGATCTGCAGCCGTCTCTCCTTCTGGTGGAGGACGCGCGGCAGGAGCTCCTCCTCGAAGAAGGTCTGCCGCAGGCGATCGTAGGCCTGGTACAGGAGCGGCACGTAGAGCAGGGTCGGGAGGAGCACGGCGGCCGCGACGCGCAGCGCCAGGGGCGCCTGGCCGCGTCGCCAGCCGGCGAGCCTCCAGGCGCCCTCCGTCCCGCGACAGCGCGCCGCGAGATCGAGCAGGGAGAGCAGGAGAACGACGAGGGCCGCCGCGAGGAAGAAGAGCGAGGCCTGCAGGAGGAACCGCGGTGCGGCGTGGGCTCCGAACCCGACGCGGCTGATGTCCAGCCGTGCATCGAGGACCATCCGCTCAATGTGCCGGTGCAGGGCCAGGACCCCGCCGACGGCCAGGACGACGAACACCGCCAGGGCGGCGCTCCCGAGGCGGTGGCGGCGCCGCCCCTCCTGGGGAGGGGCCAGGGCGCCCAGGTTCTGGCGAATGAGCAGCGCTTGCGTGAGGGACGCCAGCGCCGTCAGGAACAGGTCGGCGGGGGAGCGGAGCAGGCCGTTGAGAGCCGGGGACGCATACAGGCCGATATCGAAGATCGACAGGTGAGGGAGGTCGGCGGCCGAGCCGGAGGCCAGGAGGGCCCAGCGTGCCGCCCAGAGCCCGACCGTTCCGGCGACCAGGCGTCCTCGGCCCGGGCCGAGCCCTCCCGCCACGAGCGCGCCGGCGGCGAGGAGCGCCGTCGCCAGGGCCAGGGCGCCGCAGCGCCTCGAGGCACGGCGCCAGGCGGAGATCTCCTGATCGGCGCGCCGGTCCTTGAGCGTGACCACGGCGAGACTCGACCCGTCCGGCGCTCGTAGCGGGAAGGAGAGAGTCGTCGCCCCCTCGCGCCCGGCGCGGCCCCAATAGCGATCCCCCTGCCGCCCGAAAAAGCCGGACAGGTCGTCCGCCTCGCCCCCTTCCTCGCGCAGATGGACGTGCGCCGGGCCGGCGCGATCCCAGCGCGGCAGAAATTCGAGCGGGAGCCGGGCGTCGTCCGGGTGCCGGCCGGCCGACACCGGCCTCAGGAGGAACTCGCCGACCAGTCGCAGCCGATCGGGTGTCGCCAGAACCGCGTACAGACGCCGCGACGCCTCGTCCCGGCCGATCCGGTAGGAGGGGGAGGGGCCGGCGGCGGCCAGCAGGTCGCGGGGCGCCGGCTCGCTGTTGCCGTCCCAGGCGAGGAGCGATCCGTCTGGACCGTACAGGGCGAACCCCAGACGATCGTGCGGCAGGCGGCTGCGCGCCAGGGCCGAGGCGAGGATGTCGAAGGCGCCGGCAGGATCGAGCGGGGCCGGCAGACGCGCGCGCGCGATCGGCCGCAGCAGCTCCTCCAGGAACCAGGAGACGTCTTCGCGGACGATCTGGCCGCGCGCCTCCAGGCGCGCGCGGGCTCCCCCGTCCCAGCGCGCCGCGATGCGCTGCGCCAGAGTCCGCTGCGCCTCGCCGGCCGCGCCGACCAGGAGCACGCCTGCCACCAGGACCAGGATCGGGACGCGCAGCCGCGCGGCGCGGCGATCACGCCGCGCCGGGGCCGTCACGAGCGCGAGGGCACCGAGGACGGCCAGGACGGAGAGCGCGACGCGGGCGTGGGGCGGCAGGATCTCGAAGTCGCGCGACAGATCGACGCCGAGGATCAGGAGGACGAGACCCTCGAGCGCCAGGAGGAGGGCCGAGATCACCGGGTCACTTCACTTCGCGGATCTCGCGCACCGACCAGCCCGGCGCCTCGGGGGCCAGGACGAAGATCATCCGCACGTCGGACTCGGAGGAGTCCTCGTCCCGGGAGATCCAGCGTGCCGAGAGGATCGCCTGGCCGTCGTCCTGAGGCCTGGGGGGAGGGGCCAGGGTGGTGAACCGGATCGTGACGCGGCCGGCGAAGAGACGCTGGAGAAGAAGAAGGACCTGATCGGCGCCGTAGTAGCCGTCGCCGAAGCCGCTTCCTGAAAGATAGATCTTGAGCCGCCGCGACAAAACCGGCCGCAGCGCGCCCGCGTCGCAGCGCAGGAAGGCGCTTTCGATCGACGCGTGGACCGACTCCAGCCGCGGATCCACCGCCGGCTCGGCTCCCGCCGCGCGATCCCCCGCCGGCGCGCGCACCTGCCCCGCGCCGGTGGGAGGAAGAGCGAGGACGAGGAGCGCCGTGGGTGCGAGGAGGGTCCGCCGCAGGATCTGCTTCGTGGGTGTCATCGGGTGATCCGTGCCCCCCGCCGCGGAATCGTTATGCTAATCTACGCCCGCTCGTCCGTCAAGGAAGCGAACTCGATGCTCCGCCGCTCCTCGCGACGTCCGGCCGCGGTCCCTCGCTTGCTGGCCGCGGCCCTGATCGCCGCCGCCGGCGCCGGCGAAGCGCGCGCCGCGCCGGACGGCGAGCGGGCCCTCCGGCACGTCCTGCAGCTCGCCGGGACGATCGGGCCCCGCAAGACCGGGACCGACGGGGAGCGCCGCGCCGTCGATTATCTGCGCGCGGAGATGGAGAGCGCGGGGCT
>WNGG01000291.1_pt1 | contig 103335 bp, 98 predicted proteins | sample 5400661 | NCBI WGS metagenome assembly WNGG01 (sample SAMN13153372, study PRJNA577476) | soil metagenome | isolation source: 100 cm soil or saprolite under Garry oak tree replicate 1 | place: USA:California | collected 2016-06-15
CACCTGATGGTCTTCACGGTGTTCCTGCACATGGCCCGGGTCTTCTACCACGGCGCCTACAAGCCGCCGCGGGAGTTCAACTGGGTGGTCGGCGTGGTGCTGCTGCTGCTCACCCTGCTGCTGTCGTTCACCGGCTACCTGCTGCCCTGGGACCAGCTCGCCATCTGGGCGGTCGCGGTCGGCACCTCGATGATGGGCTACACGCCGGTGATCGGGAACCAGGTCCGCTTCGTGCTGCTCGGGTCGGTCGAGATCGGGCCGGCCACGCTCATCCGCTGGTACGTGCTGCATGTGCTCGCGCTGCCGTTCGTGGTCACCCTGTTCCTGGCGGTCCACTTCTGGCGCATCCGCAAGGACGGTGGCATCTCCGGGCCGCTGTAGCCCTGCAGGCCCCGGTGGGCCGTGCGGCGTCGGGGGGCGCTGGCGGCGCGGCCGCTTGGAGCAGCACGTCGGCCTGGCCTGCTCGTCCAGACGGGTGGGTGGTACCCGGCGGTGCAGCCGGACCGGTCAGGGCGGCGGGGACTGGTGGGCTGTGGGGTCAGCAGCGGCGGTAGTCGTCGGGCAGGTCGTCAGGCCCCTGCCCGCCAGCCCGGTCGCGACGACTGCGGGTCGCGGCCATCCCCAACCACAGCAGGCCGAGCAGGACCAACAGCATCCCGAGCGCCAAGCCGATCGCGGCGGCGTTGCTGATCGCGCTGCCACCCTCACCAGCGTCGGCGAGCAGGTGCACGCCGATAAGGCTGCACGTTGCCGCTGTCAGCACCAGGCCTCCCTTCCACCACCCACGGTCATGCTGTGTAACCATGGTTTCTCAACATACACCCGCGGGCCGCTCGTGGCAGGATGTTGCCTCGTAACCATGGTTTCCTCGTGTGCCACATGGTGCGGGGCTTCTCCGGCAGGAGCCGGATGCGGCGAGGAGGTGGCGATGCGGTGGGTCATCCCAACCCGACCCAAGACCGATCGGCTGGCCTGCGCCTGGCTGATTCGCCGGTTCATCGACCCGGCCGGTGAGCTGCTGTTCACCCTCCCGCAGGCGGTGCTCGGCGTGGCCAAGGCCCAGGGGGCCTGGTCGGTGGACGTCCCCGAGGCCGACTTCGCCCACCGGGGCGGCAAGTGCGCCTTCGAGGCGCTGCTCGAGCACTACGGGCTGGGCGGCGACGCCGGGCTTGGCCGCCTGGCCCGGGCGGTGCACGCCGCCGACCTTGCCGACGACGTGACCGTCGACCCGCTGGCCCCGGTGGTGCTTGCGGTGGGCGAGGGCGGCCTGCAGGTGGCGGCCGACGACGGCCACCTGATCGCACGCGCGTCGTTCCTCTACGACGTGCTGTATGCCTGGTGCCGACAGCACCCCGACTGACGCCTGGCCCGGTCGGTGACCGCCCGCGGCGGACCGGCAGCGGCCGTGTGGTGCCAACGCCACCAGCGGGGCGGCCAGCCGCCTCAGGCCAGCCGTCCAGCCCAGGGGCCCCCTTGGGGCAGCGGGGTCAGCGTCTGGCCCGTTGCCGTTCCAGGGTCGCCGCCAGCTGCTGGACCGCCCGGTAGGCCAGGTCGCGGTCGGCAGCCGGGAAGTAGTCACGGGCGGCGATGCGGTGCAGCTCGCGGCGCAGCCGCCCAACCAGGCGACGCCGCGTCGTCGGCTCGTCGTCGACGGCGGCCGTGGCCGCGGCGGCAACCGCCTGGTACTCGCCGGCGATCGCCGCCTGGAACTGGCCGACCAGCGCCCGCTCCTGCGCCGCCGCGCCCGTCTGCGCCAGCCAGATCGAGGCCTCGCCGCCGGCCTCGGCGACCTCATCGGCCAGCCACTCCAGCTGCTCACGGGTGCGGGCGTCCAACGGCAGCGCGACCAGGCCATCCAGGAGCTGCGCGGCGCCCAGGCGGCGCAGCTTGCGCCACACCGCGATCCGCGGCGTCGAGGGCTCCCTGGGCAGCCGGTAGGCGAGAAACACCCACTGCTGCCGCGCGTCCGTCCCGATCCCCATAGCTGCCAGTATGGCCGCCCGCGACCGAACACGGCAACCATGGTTGCCTGTCTGTGCTGCCGCGCCTGCTGCGCGTGCGGGAGGCCGTTGCCAGGCGCCCGCGTGGGTTGCTGGTACCCAGCACGGGCAGGCCGGGCTGACGATGGCCGGGTGACCCGCAACGCCCAGGTGGCAAGCGTCCAACACGCCCGCCGATCGCGCCAGCCCCGGCCGGCGGCGATGCGCGGTTGGTGATGGGGTTCCCGGTCTGATCGGCGCCGCCGGCTGGCTCACGTGCCGCCGGGCAAGCGCCGGCCGTGACACCCTCGCCCCGGCGCTTCCCAGCTGGCGACCGGCTAGGAGGCGCCATCAGCAATATTCTAGGTAACCACGGTTGCATCAACAGGCGGTCTTGGGGAGACTAAAGGCATGACGACGCCAACGTCCAAGGCCACCCCAACCCGGTCCGGGCGCACGTCACCGCCGCCCGGCGACCATGGGCGAAGGTGCACCTGACCACGCGACGACCCAATGGGCGACGCTGATGTCTGCCAGCAGCGCCAGGGCGACGAACCAGACGCAGCTGCTGTTCGACAACCTGGGCACCAACCTCGATGCGGGAACGCCCACAAGCAGCTCCACAACCTCCTCGCCGGGACGGCGACTGCGCGCAGCGCCGACCGCAACGCCGAGCTGACCAGGTGATGGCTGCCGGGCGGAAGGGCTGTGTTGCTGCTGCGGCGGGCCGAGTCCCGCGCGGGAAGGCCGCGCTTCCCCGCAGGAGCCGTGGCGAGCGTCGTGGGCATCCTGACGGTGCGCTCGTTCGCCGGACCGACCTCCAGGCGCCAGACCGACCTCTTCAGCACCGACCGCCAACAGCGGCTGGCGAGCCTTGTGGGGCAACGTCCGGCCACGGACCAGACACAGGGCGCCCGGCTCCAGGCTCGGCTGGCCCGGCTGGCCGGCGTCGCCTGGGTAGCTGGCATTTGGGCCGCGTCCACGGCCAACCGCAGCGGTAGGAGTGGCGTGTGCGCAGGAGCATGATCCTGTTCGCCGGGCTCGCCGGGCTCGCGCTGCTGCTGGTCCCCGCCACCTCCGGCGCCAGCGGCGGCCCACACCTGCGAGCGCAGCCCACCAGCAGCTCAGCGGGTCTGCAGGCGCAGGGGCGCACGATCTACCTGCAGTCGTGCGCCGCCTGCCACGGACCCGACCCCAACGGCCCCTCGGCCTACTCCACGGTCCCCTCACTCAAGGACGTCGGCGGCGCCGCCGCGGTCGACTGGGCCGTGCGCACCGGGCGGATGCCCTTCCGGTCCACCGCAGGCGAGGCGATCGCCCGCGGCAAACCCCACTTCAGCCAGCAGGAGCTCCGCGCGCTGGACACCTATGTCGGCCGCGCGGTCGGCGACACCCTGATCCCCGAGGTGGACCCCGCCACGGGTGACCTGGCCCGCGGCCAGCAGGCCTACGCGCAGGCGTGCGCGGCCTGCCACGGCATGAACGGCGCCGGCTCGGCACTCGGCGGCGCCAACATCGCCCCGACCATGCTCGGCGTGTCGCCGCTGGACGTGGCCGAGGCCATCAAGGTCGGACCGGGGCAGATGCCGCCCGGCGGCGGCCTGCCCAACTACACCCCCACCGACACCCAGAGCATCCAGCGGGTCAACGACATCGCCGCCTATGTCCAAGCCCTGAACAAGCAGCGGTTCAACCGCGGTGGCGCGCCGATCGGCGGCAAGGGGCCGGTGCCCGAGGGCTTCGTCGCCTGGGTGATCGGCCTTGGCCTGCTGATCCTCGTGGTGCGCTGGCTCGGCACCCGGACCTAGTGTCTCCTCCACCAACATCGACCCGGCCGACGCCCACCAAGGAGCAGCCATGAAATGGATCACGCGGGAGCGTCCCAAGACCGACCGGATCGCCTGCCCCTGGCTGATCCGCCGGTTCATCGACCCCCAGGCCGAGATCCGCTATGTGCCCGCCGACCAGGTCCTGGCCGTCGTAGAGATCGAGGCCGCCCGCGCCTTCGACGCGCCAGATGCCGAGTTCACCCACCACGACGGCAAGTGCACCTTCGAGGTCCTCATCGACGCCTTCGACCTCGGCAGCGACCCCGCCCTGACGCGGCTGGCCCGCATCGTCCACGCCGCCGACATCGCCGCCGACCGCGACACCGACCCGCTCGGCCCGGGACTGCTGGCCATCGGCGAGGGCGGCCTGCAGGTGGAGGCCGACGACCAGCGGCTGCTGGAGCGCGGCAGCTTCGTCTACGACGCGCTGTACGCCTGGTGCCAGACCCACCCAGCCCCAGCCTGACCATCCAGCCCGCCACACGACTCGCCACCGACCGGAGCCGCCCCTATGTTCGCCGTTCGCGACATCGTCATCTACGCCCTCCTCAGCGGCGTCGCCGCGGCCCTGGTCCTGGCCACGCTGCCCTGGACGCGCCAACACCGGCGGTGGCTACTGGCTGGGCTGGCCACCACGGCCGGCTTTGCTGCCTGGAACCTCACCCTGGACGCCACCCACGCCCGCGGGTTCAACACCGACGCCCCCCTGATCGCGCTGAGCTGGGCCGACGCCGGCAGCGGCGTGCTCGCCTTCGCGCTGGCCGCCGCGGCGCTCGCGCTGGTCGCCCGGCGGGAGCCCGCCGGTCGGGTCGTGGGCGCGGCCGCCACCGCCGGGCTGGTCGCCGCGATCGTCGACATCTTCGTCCTCTAGGTCACGGGAGCCTTTGCCGTGCGCGATCCCACTCCACCACCAGACCCGGCCGGCGACGCCGACCACAACCACCACCCCAACGCCGGCCCGCAGTCGACCCGGCGGCCCGGCCTGCGCGCGGTGCTTGGCTACTTCCTCGGGCTTGGCACCTGGGGGTTCGGCGGCCCCATCGCCACCGTCGGCTACATGCAACGCGACCTGGTCGAGCGGCGCGGCTGGCTGGACCGCCAGGACTTCCTCAACGGCGTCGGGCTCGGCCAGACCATGCCCGGCCCGCTCGCCGCCCAGGTCGCCATGTGGGTCGGCTACCTGGAACGCGGCCCCCTCGGCGCGTTCCTGGTCGCCGTCCCGTTCATCGCCCCGTCGTTTGCGCTGGTGCTCGCCGTCGCCGCGGTCTACGTCCGCTACCAGAGCCTCCAGGTGGTGCAGTCGCTGTTTTACGGCATCGCCCCCGGCGTCATGGCGATCATCGCGATCGCCGCGGTCAAGCTCGCCCGGCTCACCAACCGACGCGACCCGCGCCTGTGGGCCATCTCGCTGATCGTCGGTGCGGCCACCGCCATCACCGGCGCCGAGATCGCCGTGCTGTTCCTGGCCGTCGGGCTGGTCATGATCGCGCTCGACGCCCCACCCAGGCCCGTGCGGCAGGCCCTGGGACGGGTGCTGCGCCTGGCCCGTCGGCATGGCCGCTTGGCCGCAGTAGTACTGGCCCCGCTGCCACTGCCCACCGCCACCGCCACCTCGACGGCGACCATCCTCGGCGTCGCCACCGCCGGCACGCTGGTGGCGCTGGGCCTGTTCTTCCTCAAAGCCGGCGCGTTCATCTTCGGGTCGGGCCTGGCGATCGTGCCGTTCCTGCGCGAAGGGGTGGTCCACCAGCACCACTGGCTCACCCAGCGGCAGTTCCTGGACGCGGTCGCCATGGGCCTGATCACCCCCGGCCCGGTGGTGATCACCGCCGCGTTCATCGGCTACCTGGTCGGCGGCTTCCCCGGCTCGCTGGTCGCCACCGTGGCGATCTTCACCCCGATCTACCTGGGCGTGGTCCTGCCGGGCCGCTGGTTCCTGCGCCACAAGGACAACCCGCAGGTCAAGGCGTTCGTCAACGGCGCTACCGCCGCGGCCGCCGGCGCCATCGCCGGCGCCACCGTGGTGCTGACCCGCCAGGCCATAACGACCTGCCCACCGCCCTGATCGCGCTGGTCAGCCTTGGGCTGCTGTGGCGCTTCAAGGTCAAAGAGCCGCTGATCGTGCTGGCCGGGGCGATCGTTGGCCTGGTGCTGCATTGAACCGCCCCGCAGCCACCCTTGGCCGTCCCGATCCGCATGCGCATCCGAAGGAGGAGAGCGACCATCATCCGCCCAGCCATCCGGCGCGTCTCGCGCGTCCCGCACGCCGCGTCGTCAGGCGACCGCCCCAGCCGGAGCCGGAGCGTCGCATCGGTCATGGCGATCACCGCCACCGGCGTGCTCCTGCTGGCCGCCTGCACCACCACCGCGCGGCAACACCCGGGCTCCGCGACCACCAGCGCCGCCACCGCCACCAGCAGCAGCCCCCGACCAGCGGCCGATGCCGCCTCCACAAGCTGGCAGCCGCCCGCCGACGCCCCGGCCGCCGCCGCCCAAGCTGGCCTCCCGATGCTCGGCCAGGAGATGCTGGCCGTGCACTACCACGCCCATCTGGACGTCCGCATCGCCGGAAAGCCGGTCACCGTGCCCGCCGGGCTTGGTATCGACCTGGCCCGCCAGCGGATCTCCCCGCTGCACACCCACGATGGCTCCGGGGTGATCCACATCGAGTCCCAGGCCGACATCCCCTACACCCTGGGGCAGCTGTTCATCGAATGGGGCCAGCCGCTGTCGGCCCACCAGGTCGGCCCGCACCACCTCGCCCCAGGGGAGGCGCTGCGGGTGTTTCGCAACGGCCGCCCGGTCACCGGCGACCCCGCCGCGTTGCGCTTCGGCGAGCATGACGAGGACCTGGTCTGGGTGGGGCCGGCCAGCGCCCACCCCACGGTCCCGTCCACCTATCCGTTCCCCCAAGGCCTGTAGCCAGCTTCCGCCAGGCCGCTCAAAGCCGTAAGTGGACGCGCTGGTCAGCGGCGCCCGCACGGGTCCACGTGGAAGACTCCCGTCTCCCTCTCGCCTGGCCTCATCCACCAGGGAAACACGCCCGTTTGCGGCTCATGACCCGTTTCTTACCAGCACGAAGCCCGCAGGTTCAGCTTGACTGAAGGTTCTTCAGCGTGAACCCACGGCTTCTTGGGCGGTGGGCTTCAGAATCTCCGCGGGTTCCTGGAGCCTGGTACTCCAACCGGGATCGTGACCTTGCGATGGCGTGCTGCGGGGAGATGACCACCGTTGCCTGGTTGCGGCTATGCCGGCTGACCAGGTGGACTACTACCACTGCTGGACACCCTGCCCGGTGCCGCTGGCCGTCCTGGTCAGGGTCGCGGGCCTGAGCGGCTGGCCAGAGCCTCTGCATGTAATCCCCATGGCGAAGGAGCCATACAGATGAAGTAGCCTCGCGGGTCGTTGGGGCTTCCACACACACCACGACCCGACGAGGCCGCAGAACTTCAGTCAGGCCGCTTCGCCTTGGGGGCGCCCGCCGAACTGCCAGTCGTGGACCTCGACGCTCGTGTACAGCCCCGCCTGCACGCAGGGCGCGCCAGCCAGCATGGCCTGGACGGCGGCACGGTCACGCAGCTGGACCAGCATGGCGCTGCCAAGCCACTCCGTGCCGTCGTCGGACAGCAAGGGCCCGCGCAGGATGAACCGGTCCCGGTGGCCGGGCTCGCCGAGCCAGCGCCGCTGCGCCGCCCCCAGGGCCTGGCGGGCTGCCTCCACGCCCGGCTTGCCCTGGCCGATGACCAGGAAGCGCCGGTCATCGCCGAGCTCGGCGGGGAAGTCCCACATCGTGCGGCCCAGCACGTTGCGCCAGCGGCGCACCAGCACCTCGCCGTACACGCCGGCCCGGTAGTAGGGCTCCTCGAAGGCGAACAGCGGCGCTGCCTGGGCATCGGGCAGGTCCACCATATGCATGCTGCCGGTCCACGTGGTGCGGTCCGGGGTCAGCGTCGGCCCCCTGGCGATCATCGCCTCCGCATAGCCGTCCATGAACGACCAGTGGGCCTCGGCCAGCTCCTCCAACAGCGCCTCGGTCCCCGGCCGGCCACGGCAGTAGAAGAAGTAATCCACGATCAGGCATGCTACTTCCCATGCCTTCTTCCGCGCCCGCAGCCCCGCCCAGATCCTGACGACCGCCGCGCCAGGCAGCTCGCCGTGGCTCCCGGAGGATCACATGCAGAACTTCAGTCAGGCCGCTTAGCCGGCGCCACTTGCTACGGCTGCTGCATGCCTGTGTTCGTCACTACAACCAGCAGCGGCCCACCGTGGCCTGGCGCTGGCTGTTCCCGAGGCGCGCGACAGGCCGAGGCCCGATGTCTGTCCGGCCGCGAGATGTCGGGTGCCGCGACGTGCTCGGCGGCCTCATCCACGAGTATCACAGCGTCGCGGCATGAGGAATCACGGTTTCCGCGCCCCACACCCAAGCGCGGATCGCCGAGCAGGTCGAGGCGAGGGAGTACTGACCCGCCGAGGCCAGGTTCTCTCCTACCCACCGCCGATCCGGAGCACGATTTTTCCGCGCTTGCCGGGCAGCATGACTCGCTCGAACGCTGAGCGCGCCTCATTGAGTGGGAAGACGGAATCGATCGCCGGCCGGACGTTACCCTCGTCGACCAGCCGGGCCAGCTCGAGAAGCTGCTCGCGGTTGGGCTCGACCACGAAGTACGTCGCCTCCACCTTCTCGCTGACTGCCGCCGGAGCCTCCTCGGCCACCGAGACCAGCCTTCCGCCCTCCCGCAGCACGGCCGCCGACCGCACGAGCACATCGCCGTCGACCGTGTCGAAGACGAGGTCGACGGGGGCGATGGCCCCCTCGAAGGGGACAGCCGTGCGATCGACCGCCTCGTCCGCGCCCAGCGCGAGCACGTCCCGGACCGCGGCGCCCGACGCAGTCCCGATGACGTATGCGCCGCGCCAGCGCGCGAGCTGGGTGGCGAACCGTCCGACCCCGCCCGAAGCACCGTGGATCAGGACCCGCTCCCCCCGCCGAAGCCGGCCGTGATCGAACAGCCCCTGCCACGCGGTCAGCCCGGCCAGCGGGATCGCCGCGCTCTCCAGATGTCCGATCGAGCGGGGCTTCGGCGCGAGGAATGACGCGGGGACCACCGCATACTCGGCGGCCACGCCGTCCCGGTCGAAGCCGGTGAGCGCCCAGACGGCGTCGCCGACGGCAAGTTCATCGGACACGTTCGGGCCGAGGGCCACGACCACTCCCGACAGCTCGTACGAGGGGATCGCAGGCAGGCGGTCGACCGGCCACCCGAGCTCATCGCGCGTGATCGCGGCCGCGTGAACACGCACCAGCGCCTCACCCGGTCCCGCACGCGGGATCTCCACCCGCTCGAGAGCGAGCCCCTCGACGCCCCGTGGCGAGACCAGGCGGACCGCGGACATCGTCCCTGCGCCCGCCTCTGATTGCCGTTTCACGTGACCGCCGCCGCGGTTACATGGAAGCGGGCGAGCGGACGCAGGAAGCTGACGGCATCCTCCGGCCGGACCTCTTGGAAGAATGCGGCGTCGACCCGCTCCACGGTGGCGATGGCCCGAGGAGCAAGCCGCGCCCCATGGCGAGTGACGCGGAGCCGTCGGGCTCGGGTGTCCGCAGCGTCGACCTCGCGTTCGACCAGCCCCTTCCGTTCCAGGCTGCGGACGACCTGCGAGGTCATCTTGACGTCGGTGCCCGCGAACGCGGCGAGGGCGATCTGCGAAGGGTGCTGGCCGTGCTGGTTCAGCCACCACGTGCAGGCGAGGAGCACGAACTGGACGTGGGTGAGGCCGAGGGGAGCCAGCGCCTGGGCGACGGCACGCTGCCACCGCAGGGTGGCGTGCCACAGCAAGAACCCAGGGCTGTCGCTGGGCTGAAGGGGCATCAGCGGTCCGCCCGCTCCATGAGCGCTGCCAGCACCTGGGGGAAGTCGGCGCTGACCTCGGGGCCGATCTGCGGCCCGAGGGTATCGGCCTGCGGTCCGGTGATCTCCATCCGGTAGACGATCTGAACCCGGTCGTCCTCGAGCGGCTCGAGAAGATGGATGGTCCGGACCACAACGTCACCGAGGTCGGCCTCGTCGACGAACCGCTCCGACTCCTTGGCCTCCGCGATCCGCAGCTCGATCACGTCGCCACCCCGCTGGTACATCGTGATGGTGCTCCCCGCAACGAACGGCCCCGACAGCTCGGCCCGCTCGAGATCGGCATTCCACTCGGGCCACCGCCCGACGTCGGACCAGACTCGCCAGACGGCCTCGGGCGCGGCTGTCGTCTCGGTGCTGTGCTCTGTCGTCCACATGAGCGCCTCCTCCTTTCAGGGCAGATGGTCTTCATATAGATGGTCTACGCGCAGATTATCTCCCCCAGAACGGTTCCTGTCAAACGGAGGCCACGGAGTCACGGACCATCGAGCCTGGAGCATTCGCCAGCGATCGAGTCGCTTCGCCCCCGCTTCCGCCCCACTCTGCTGGTGCCTGACGGCGCTGAAGAACAGGTAGTCCCGACCAGCGAAAAGGTTCGCACACCGTCAGGGTCAGTGCACCCAACTTGCCACAATCCGAACACCCCACCACCAGCAACACCGCTGGTCAACGGCCCCGTCATCCGCCTGCCGGGCCAGCACGGCAAGGTCCGCCGCGATGGCTATCGGGCGGCCCAGGCCTGACCCGTCTGATCCCGGCCATCCGCCACCGGTAGGTTCGGATCGGGGATCAGCTACCACGGGGATAGCCTGCTCGCTCTTAGTCGATGGCTACCGCTCGGTGGGCTGCTTGAGCTGGTCGTCGAGCAGGTGTTGGGCGATGGCCGCGTACCGGCTTGCGGTGGTGTGCGACAGGTTGAAGACCAGGGCCAAGTGCAGCGGGTCCGGTCCGGCGGTCAGCGCGTCGTGCAGAATGCGGTCGCCGCGGATGCGGTCGAGGTCGACACCGTGGCGCTGCAGATGGAACTGGAGATAGCCCTTGCTGATAGCCTCGACCCCCAGGGCGGTCGCCTGGGAGGTCAGCACGTGCCGGTTGGGGGTGTGCGGCCAGGCGGTGCGGCGCTGGTCGAGCCAGGCTCGCAGGGCACGGTGGGTCAGTTCGCCGAGCCGCTGGGTGTTGCCGGCGATGGTGATGCGCCGGTTGAGCAGGTCCAGGTCGTCCAGCAGGAGCTGCCGGATGGCTGCGGGGCGGGCGGCGTGGACGGCGGCCAGGGCGACGATCAGCCGTTGTGCGGGGTTGCCGGCGGCCTGTTCGACGGCGTGGATCTCGGCGTCGGTCATGGGCAGCAGGCTGCGCTCGACGTCGTCGGCTTTGAGGTGCGTGGTGGGGTTGGTGAAGACCAGGCCGCGCTTCTTGGCGTAGCGGAACAGCGACCGCAGGGCGGTGATGGCGGTGCGACGCGGCCACTCGCGCAGGGGGTCCAGCATGGCGTCGACGTCACCGGCGGTGATCTCGCGGAGGTGGCCACGGTGCGCCGACCAGCCCTGGATGAACGGCCGGACGGCTCCGAAGAAGACGTAGATGGTGGAGTGCGACCGGGGCCGGGTGCGGGCGTCACCCTCCAGCAGCACCAGCAGCCAGGTGCGGATGGTGTCGGCGAAGCCGGCCGGGAGCTCGCCGGCGCGGCGGTCGATCCAGGAGCGCACGGCCAGGGTGGTGTCGTCCAGCAATCCGAGGTCGGCGAGCACTTCGGCGACCCGGGGGTTGGGAGCGTGCCGGGGTGTTCGCGTGCGGACCTCGGTGAGCGGGACGTGCTCGCCGGCGGGGCGGCCGTCCAGCACGACCGTCAGGCCGTCGATCGTGCATCGGACGGTTGCGGCGGACCAGCCGTGGGCTTCGCCGAGCTGCTGGGCTGGGTGGCCGCCGCTCGCAGCGTCGGGTTGTCCGATCCAAGCGCGGGATGCTGCCAGCGCGGGGGTGGCGGGACGCCGGCCCTGCGCCGCGCGTTCGACGCCAGCGTTCGACAACGCTTGCTGCAGTAGCGCCGGTCCCGGCGGCCGCTTGGAGGCAGCGGCTCGCCGCAGTGCACGCAGGTCACCGGCCGTCAACGGCGCGCCTGCGCCTGCGGTTGCGGCGGGCAGGTTGGCCGGTCACCGGGGCGGGAGGGACCTGCCGGTGCGGGGGCGGGCGTGACGGCGCGTCGTGCCTCGCCGGTGGCGGCGGTGGGCTCCTCGGCCGCCGGCGTCGGCTTGGTCACCTTCTCCGGCTCGGGCAGCAGCAGCTCCTCGACGCCGCAGCCAAGCACCGCGCAGATCACGTCCAGCTCCTCGAGCTTGACGGCGTTGGGGGTACCCGACCACAGCCCCGACAGCTTGCCCGCGCTGATGACCAGCCCGCGCTCGGCGAGCAGGCGCTGCAGCTCGCTGGCCTTCCAGATGCCACGGTTGGCGGCCGCAAGCCGAAGGTTCCACTTCATTTAGGCCAGTCCCTTCCATCGGTGGGTGGCGCGTTGCTGCCCGGCGACCCAGGCGTCCTCGACGTGGGTGGCGTGGACGTGGACGTACCGGGCGGTGGTGCCCGTCCAGGCGTGACCGAGGAGCTCCTGGATGGCGAACAGGCTCATGCCCGCCTGGTAGAGCTGGCTGGCGCAGAAGTGCCGCAGCACATGCGGCGTGAGCTTGCCGGTCCAGGCCGGCAGGTGCTGGGCGGCGGCCTCGGCCAGCGAGCGGCGGAACACCTCGGCGGTCGCCCGGCCGCAGGAGCCGTCCTGGGCCTTGCGCTCGGAGGGGAACAGCGGGGCTCCCGGCCGGGTGTGGTCGGCGTCGAAGTGGCCCCACACGTCCTGGATGAACCACCGCAGGTTGCGGTCGGCGCCGTTGATCAGCGGCACCAGCCGCGGCTTGGGCCCCCGGCGGCGGGCGCCCTTGCCGTGGCGGAGGTTGAGCTTGCCGAACCGGCCCAGCTCCCAGCGGACGTCGTCCAGGTCGAGCATGCGAGCCTCGTTGATCCGCAGCCCCACGTCGGCCGCCAGCCGCGCGGCCGCGTAGTTGCGGGCGGCAGGGGCGAACTTGCGGCAGCCGGCCAGCTCGCTGCGCCAGCCGGCGAACAACTGCTCGACCTCGGCCTGGGTCGGCGGGATCCGAAGCTGCGGGTCGACCCAGGCGCGTGGCCGGTTGAGCTCGTCCAGCGGGCACTCGACCACCCGGCCGGTGAGGTTGTACAGCTCGACCTGGTGGCGCAGCTCCAGGAACTGGAAGAACACCGTCAGCGCCGCCGCCCGGCCGGTGCGCGTGGATGGCTTGGCGTCGCGCAGCACCTTGCCGAAGTAGGCGTCGGCGTCGGCCGGCTGCAGCTCCCACAGCGGCCGGCCGAACCAGGCCCGGATCAGCTCCAGGTGGTTGGTGTCGTTGCGGATGGTGCTGTCGGCCAGCCCGGCCGAGGCTCGGGCCAGCACGAACCCGGCCAGCACGTCGGTCTCGAACTCGGCGAGCTCCTCGGCGCTCGCCGGCGCCCGATGCTCACGCAGATCACGCACCAGGGCCAGCGCCAACCCGCACCTCCTCGGCTTCACTGGACGCGAATCAACCTCAACGAGGCAGCGATCCTCTCACTGAGGATGAAGGAGGTTCAAATTGGGCTAGGACGTGTCAATCCGGACCACAGACGCTGGTCCAGGCCCATTGGAAGCGATGGACAACCATCAACGGACTCAGGAACCCAAGGACTGTTGCTTACCCAACTTACGGTTTGGGGCCGTGTGCTGCGGATCGTGCTTCGCGTGACCGGCCCGGTCTTGCTTGGGCTCGCGCTGCTGTCGGTCCGCAACCGCGTGAAGCGGTGATCAGCCTTCAAGCGCGATCGCCCGCGATGTAGCGGTACTACTTATCATCCGGTTCCCGCGCACCCACAACTGATGTGAAGGCTCGGCTGTCAAGTGGCGGAGTGAAGCCGATCGCCGCGAGGACGCTGCCATCGCCCGCCCGCGCCACACCGGGAACCGTTGCGCGGACAGGGGGAAGATGTTGGGGGCAACGTGTGATCGGCGAAGGGACGGGCGATGGGTGAGACCACGGGCACCACGCGACGGACGAGCGACCTGGACCTGCGGGACCGGCGGGCGCTGGTGACCGGCGCGGCCAGCGGGATCGGCCGGGCCTGCGCCAGGCGCCTGGCCGCGGCCGGCGCCGAGGTCACGGTGCTCGACCGGGACGCCGACGGGGCCAAGCGGGTCGCCCACGAGCTGGAGGGGCGCGCGTTGGTCCTCGACCTGGCCGGCCCGGACCTGGACACGTTGCGGATCGACACCGACATCCTGGTCAACAACGCGGGGCTGCAGCACGTCGCCCCGGTGCAGGAGTTCCCGCCCGAGCGCTTCGCGCTGCTGCTGCGGGTCATGCTGGAGGCGCCCTTCCGGCTCGCCCGGGCGGCGCTGCCCGGCATGTACGAGCGCGGCTGGGGCCGGATCGTGAACATCTCCTCGGTGCACGGCCTGCGCGCCTCGCCGTTCAAGAGCGCCTACGTGGCCGCCAAGCACGGCCTGGAGGGCCTGTCGAAGGTGATCGCGCTGGAGGGCGGCCCCCAGGGCGTGACCAGCAACTGCATCTGCCCCGCCTACGTCCGCACCCCGCTCGTCGAGAGCCAGATCGCGGACCAGGCGCGCGTCCACGGCATCTCCGAGGACGAAGTGGTCGCCACCATCATGCTCACCGAGCCCGCCATCAAGCGGCTGGTCGAGCCCGAGGAGGTCGCCGAGCTGGCCGCCTTCCTGTGCTCGGAGCCCGCCTCGTTCGTCAACGGCGCGTCCATGACGATGGACGGGGGCTGGAGCGCGCGCTGACCAGGGCGAGGACGCTATGAAGGAGTTCGATGACCAGCCGGGCCGCGGCGCGGCCGCCGGCTCAGGCGACCACGTCGTCGGCGCGCGCCGCCTGCTGGAGACCCTTGCGGCGACGCTGGCGGCTCCTCGCGCTCCCGGCGCGCCGGCCGCTCTTGCTCTTATGGTCACGTTCGGCGATCTGGACGCCTTCGGCGATGCCCATCTCGTACTGCCGTGTGCCCTCACGCTCGATGCGCTTGGACGACCACCAGGTCATCAACGTGCCGCCGCAGGCCAAGCCGACAGCGAGCCCGACAGCCAACGAGGTCACGCGTGAATCCCCCTTCGTACAGACATGGAGTCCCGGGCGGTCTTACCGGTGATGCTCGAAGTAAACATCGCCATCACCTTCGCCCAGGTTCCGCCACCTCGGGCGCCGACCGCGAGGAAGTCGTGGACCTTGCGGATCGCGCCGGTCGCTGCCGGCGCCGCGGTGATCCAGCCCACCCACCAGCCGGTCAGCGTAGGTCTTCGCCAGCGCGTTGACCGTGACGGTGCGGTCCTCCAGGCTCGTGACTCCTTCTCCCCCGAGAACCAGCGGCGTCTCAACCAGGAGGCCGCCGCGCGCAACGGGGAGCACATCCCACCCGAGTTCCACTTCAGCGACTGCGTCACGGCACGCAAGGACGTGTACCGGCCCGGCTTCGAAAAGGCCATCCGTGTCCTGCTGGACGGGCGGATCAGGACCCTGTACGTCGCCAAGGTCGACCGGCTCACGCGGCGCGGCACTGCACAAGTGGGCATGATCCTCGATGAGCTTGAGAAGGTCGGCGGCCGGATCGTCTTCGTCGCCGAGGGACTCGACAGCTCCAAGCCCGGCGCGCGGCAGATCATCGCCATCCTGGCCGAGCAGGCTCGCGCAGAGGCCGACGCGATCTCGTGGCGCATCGGCCAGAGGAGGCCCTCCGCAAGCTCGGGCCTCGCCCGACTGTAGACATTGGCTTCCTCCTCGACACCGAGCTGAGCGAAGAGGGATGGGAGGCGCTCCCCCTGGTGCGCCAACGTGATTTGCTGCGTCTCGCCGTTCAAGGAGTCTGGATCTACAGCGCCGACGAACAGCTCGAGCAACGAGCCGTGGTCATGTTCCACGGCGAGGAACCTCCTCGGCCGCGCGGAGACCAGCCTGGCGCTCAGTAAGAGATTCTGGTCGATCTGTTCACAACAGCGGCCCCCTCTACCTCGCACTCTCTCGGCGAGTCGAGGGGCCGCAACACGTCCGCGAGGGGCTGGCCTGCGGTACGCCTATCAACCGAGCGGTAGCGCCAGTCGATGTGACGAGAAAGTTCCGCTTGCACAGCAAGGCGCTCTGGTAAATGCGACCAGAAGGGGCAGCCACCAGAGCAGTTCAACGCGAACGCCATCGACATAGCGCACCATCTATCCCGAGAGGGATCAGACGAGGCAACACTAGCTCACGAGTGCTGCCAAGCGCTCCGCGGCGAGCTGGAGCGTCTCCAGGCGCTTCGGGAACGCGAAGCGGATCTTGCGGCGGCCCAGCTCCTTGTTGGTGTAAAAGCTCGACCCGGGCACGGCGGCGACCCCGATCTCGCGGACCAGGTGGTCACAGAACGCCACGTCGTTGCCGTCGGGGTCGAAGCGGCTGGTGTCGCACATCACGTAGTAGGCGCCGTCAGGGACCATCGGCGCCAAGCCGATCTCGTCCAGCGCCGCGCACAACGCGTCACGCCGCTGCCGATAGCTTTCGTTGAGCTGCTCGTAGTAGCTGGCCGGCAGGTTCATGGCCGCCACCCCGCCCTCCTGCAACGGCGCGGCAGCGCCGACGGTGAGGAAGTCGTGGACCTTGCGGATCGCGTTGGTCGCCGCCGGTGGGGCGATCACCCAGCCCACCCGCCAGCCGGTCACCGCATACGTCTTCGAGAGCGCATTGACAGCGATCGTGCGGTCCTCCAGGCCAGGAACGGTCGCGGGCGGTATATGCCCACCAGGGCCAACGAACTGCAGATGTTCATAGATCTCGTCGGTGATGATGTAGGCGTCCCAGCGCTGGCAGAGGTCGGCGATCAGTGACAGCTCCTCGCGGCGGAAGACCTTGCCGGTGGGGTTGTTGGGCGTGTTGACGATGATCGCGCGGGTGTTGGGGCCGAAGGCGGCGCGCAGCTCCGCCTCGTCGATCGACCAGTCGGGCTCGTGGAGGGTCACGAAGCGCGGCACCGCACCGGAGATCACCGTGTCCGGCCAGTAGTTCTCGTACCACGGCTCGAACACCACCACCTCGTCGCCGGGGTCCAGCAGCGCCAGGCAGCTGGCGACCACGCCCTCGGTCGCCCCGCAGGTGACCGTCAGCTCCCGCTCGGGGTCCACCGCCCATCCCGGGTAGGTCCGCTCGACCTTGGCGGCGATCGCATGGCGGAAGCGCTTGGCGCCCCAGGTGATCGCGTACTGGTTGACGTCGGCGTCGATGGCGGCCTTGGCCGCCTCCTTCAGCTCCGGCGGGCACGGGAAGTCCGGGAACCCCTGCGACAGGTTGATGGCGTCGTGCTCCAGCGCCAGCCGCGTCATCTCCCGGATGACCGACTCGGTGAACGACGCCACCTTCGAGCTGACCCGCGGCATGCTCGGCTCCCTCCTCGCGCTCGATCTGTGGTGAGCCTACCAAGCCCCGTCCGGCTTGCGAGGAATGTCGATGGGCGCGATCTCCTCCAGCCCCAGCCGCCCGGCGATGCGGCGCTTGACCTCCTCGGGGGCGAAGGAGGCGGCCAGTGCGGCGGCGTTGCAGCGGCGGAAGTGCTCGTCGTCCCAGCCGAAGCTGGCGCGCAGACGCTCGTACTCGCCGGTCAGGCTGGTGTCGACCATCGTGCGCACGTCGGTGGAGATGCCCAGCCGGACGCCGGCGCGGTACAGCCGGTCGACCGGGTGGTCCTGGTAGCTGTCCACCACATCGGTGAGGACGTTGGACGAGGGGCAGACCTCCAGGTGGGTGCCCCGCTCCTTCAGGTGGGCGACCAGCGCCGGGTCCTCGATGCTGCGGACGCCATGACCGATGCGCGAGGGCTCCAGCCGCCGCAGCGTCTCCCAGACGCTGGCGGGGCCGGCCGACTCGCCGGCGTGGGCGGTCCGCGGCAGGCCGTGCTCGATGGCGTAGCGGAACGCCGGCTCGTGCGCGTCGAGGGGGTAGCCGGCCTCGTCCCCGGCGATGTCGAGGGCGGCGACCAGGCTGCCCTGGAACTGGCGGACCAGCTCGGCGGTGCGCATGCTCTGCTCGGCCGAGAAATGGCGCAACGTGCACAGGATCAGCCGCGCGTCGATCCCGGTGGCCGCGGCGGCGGCAGCGGCGGTGCGCTCGACCTCGGCGACCACCTCCTCGACGCGCATGCCGGCCTCGGTGTGCTGGAGGGGCGCGAAGCGCAGCTCGGCGTAGACGACCCCGTCCCTGGCCAGCTGGTCGAACAGGTCCTCGGTGATCACCCGCAGCCCGCGCGCGTCCTGCATCAGCGCCACGATCCGTCGCGGCCGGCGCAGCAGGTCGACGAGGCTGGCGGCCTTTGGCGCGCCGACGAAGTCGCGACGGTAGTCGGCGAAGCTGGTCCCGGGCGCCAGCGCGGCCACGGCCGCGTAGCTGGCCGCACAGTCCATGTGCAGGTGCAGCTCGACCTTTCCAGCGGGTTGCATGCGTCGAACTCCCGGTCCAGCCTCAGCGGGGCTCCCGGCCGAGGTAGCCGATCAGCTTGTCACTGGGACTGGCCGATGATGGCAGATCGACGGGCGGGGCGAAGCGCATGGGACGGTCAGCCTCGCTGACCAGGAAGGGCGCGATCACCAGGAGCTCCCCGGCCAGCGCCGGCGGGATCGGCCGCCGGTGGCCGCAGGCCTGGGCGACGTCCCAGCCATGGACGGCGATCTCGAGAGCGCCGGCGCTGGTCAGCACGCTGGCGGGCAACTCGTGGCCGCCGATCGAGATCGGCTTGCTGCCGTCGGCGCCGGTCCAGGAGCCGAGCAGCCGGCAGGCACGGTCCCGCAGGCGCGCGACCGGGTCCAGGCCGTCCGCGACCTCACCGGCGCCGTCCGAGCCGTCCAGGTCCACGCACGCGAGGTCGACGGCCTCCTGCAGGGCCACCAGCGCGTCGTCCATGTGCGCCAGGAGCGCCCGCAGGTCCCAGTCCTGGCAGGGCGTGGGCCGCGCCATGGTCGCCGGCGTGACCAGATGGAGGCTGCCGAGGGTGTAGCCGGTCGCGCGCTCCAGCAGCGCGACGCCGCCGATCGGTGGCGCCGTCGAGCGGTCGTGGCTCATCGGTTGGTCCAGTCAGTGGCGCTGGGGCTGGGCGGGCAGGGTGTCCGGCAGGCCGAAGGTCCCGAAGAGGCTGAGGTCGAAGAAGACCACCGCATGCGAGACGCCCGAGGGGCCGACGGCGAGCACGTGGAGCTGGAACGGGAGGTAGCTGCCGTCCTCCTGGCGCATGTAGAGGCCGAAGGCGGGCTGCCCGTTGGCCTGGGTCGCGACCATCCGCATGTCCGCCGGCCCGTTGGCGGGGCATTGCGTGGCGATCAGCCGGCCGATGCTCTCCGGGCCCTGGTACCAACCGGTGAACGGCGGCATCTCCCAGACCGCGTCCTTGGTGAACAGATCGACGATCGCGGCGACGTCGTAGGCCTCGAAGGCGGTGACGTAGCGGTCCAGCAACGCCCGCTGCTCGGCCTCCTCGGGTTCGACGATCTCGTCCTGGGTCGGCGCCACCTCGTCGAGCTGGGCCTTGGCGCGCTGCAGCATGCTGTTGACCGCGGCGGTGGAGGTGTCGAGCAGCTCGGCGACCTCGGCCGCCCGCCACTTCAGGACGTCCCGCAGGATCAGGACGGCGCGCTGCCGCGGCGGCAGGTGCTGGAGGGCGGCGATGAGCGCGAGCCGGATGCTCTCCCGCTGGGTGACGATCGTGGCCGGGTCGGACCCCTCGGCGCCGACCATGGCGTCGGGGACCGGCTCCAGCCACGGCACCTCCGGGCGCTCGACCAGCGGCACCTCAGGGTCCGAGCTGGGGCCGCCGAGCCCGGTCGGCAGCGGCCGCCGGCCGCGGCTCTCCAGCGAGGTCAGGCACGCACTGGTCGCGATCCGGTACAGCCAGGTCCGCAGCGACGACCGCCCCTCGAACCGGTCGTAGGCGCGCCACGCCCGCAGATAGGTCTCCTGCACCAGGTCCTCGGCATCGTGCACCGAGCCCAGCATGCGGTAGCAGTGGGCCAGCAGCTCGCGGCGGAACGGGTCGGCCTGCCGCAGGAAGTCCTCGTTGACCGGATGGTCTGACACTGTCACGTCCTTCCCTCTCCTCTCCGCGAAGGCGCCCTCACCAAAGAGACCTCGCGGATCGACAAAACTCATCGGTCCCGCGATGAGTTTTCCCGCCGGCCCCAGTCTGAACGGTTGATCGCAGCGCGCAATCGCGCTGCCTCCACCCCAGGGCGAGCAAGGAGAGGATCATGGACGACCTCCAGCAGCAGGTGCAGGAAGCCATCGACGAGCTGGTCGGGTCCGGAACCGAGCGGGGCACGCAGGTGGCCGTCTACCGCCACGGCGAGCAGGTGGTCGACGCCGTCGCCGGCGCCGCCGACCCGGCCACGGGTCGCCCGGTCACCGCCGACACGCCGTTCTACTGCTACTCGGTCGGCAAGGGCGCGACCTCGACCATCGCGCACCCGCTCGTCGAGCGCGGCCTGTTCGCCTACGACACCCCGATCGCCGAGCTGTGGCCCGAATTCGGCGCGCACGGCAAGCAGACCGCGACCGTGCGGCACGCCCTGACCCATTCGGTGGGCGTGCCCGGCGTGCCGGCCGACACCACGACGGAGGACCTCTGCGACTGGGACCGGATGTGCGCGGTGATCGCCGACGCCACGCCCTGGTGGGAGCCGGGCACCAAGACCGGCTACCACGCCTACACCTTCGGCTACATCGTCGGCGAGATCGTCCGCCGGACGACCGGCAAGCCGATCTCGCAGGTGCTGCGCGAGGAGGTGGCCGGCCCGTTGGGCGTCGCCGACGAGCTGTACTTCGGCATGCCCGCCGCCGAGCTGGGCCGGCTCGCCCGGCTGGAGGACGCCCCGGGCGGCGCGGAGATGCTGGCCTCGATGCCCGACGACTCGCCGATGTTCCGGGCCGGCCCGAAGGCGACCTGGCCGAACGCCGAGCTCGGCAACCGTCGCGACATCCTCATGGCCGACATCCCGGCCGGCGGCAAGATGACCGCCCGGGCCGTGGCGAGCATGTACGCGGCGCTGCTGGGCCAGGTCGATGGCGTCCGGCTGGTCACCCCGGAGCGCCTCCGGGAGCTGTCGACGCCGGCCATGCGGGGCACCGACCAGGTCTTCGGGAACGAGGTCACCTGGGGGCTGGGCTTCGCCATCGGCCAGCTCGGGAGCGACTCCCAGGCCACACCCACCGCGTTCGGGATGGGGGGCGTCGGTGGGACCTGGGCCTACGCCGACACCGCCACCGGGACCGCCGCGGCGGTGCTCAAGAACCGCCTCAGCTTCGACTTCACCGTCGCCGAGCAGCTCGTCGGGATCATCACCAAGGCCGTCTGAGCGCCCGGCCGGAGGTGGGCCGAGGTGGAGCAGGGATGGGCCGGGCCGCGAGGGGGGCCCGGCCCATACTCAAATTCTTTCGAGTCGCTCGACCGGAAAAAGTGCAACGCCAGCATTCATGCGTGTCTTTGACACGGCCTTGTCGCGCGGAGTGAAATGCAGAGTGAAATTTGGCGTTCATTGGAGGCCGTCATCGGCCTGGATGCAGCCTCGGCGTGGGGGACATTGACCGAGCAGAATGGTGGGGGCGCCCTTCCTGCTGGAAATGGCGATGGCCAGGGACTCCAGCTGAGCAGGGTGATATTGCTCTCAAATGAGCCGAGCGTGCGCGCCACGCTCGAGACGGCGATCGGCGAGCAGCAGCGCCTGATCGTGGCCTCGGGTTTCGACGAATTGCGCGCGGCGCTGGAGGCCCCCGCGGAGGCGGTCGTGGTCGACGTCGCGGCCTCCGAGCGCCTCGACGCCTGGGAGCGGGTGCGGACCCAGCACGCCGGGATGGTGCTGGTCGCGGTCGACAGCCAGGACGAGACGCGCGAATGGCCACCCGACCCGGCGCGCCGCTTCCTGGTCCGCCCCCTGCACGCCGAGGAGATCGTGGCCGCGCTGGCGGCGCACCCCCGGATCCTGCGGGAGCCGGCCGCCGCCCGGCGCCGCCGCCTCGCGCAGGCACGCCGCCCGCCGGTGGTGCCCCCGCTCGCCGTGGCGCCCGACCACGCCCCGGCGGCGATCGAGCCGGTCAGACGCCTGTCCAGCGGCGAATCCCTCTGGGAGGAGCCAGGCGACCAAGCCGACCCGACCGCGGCCGACGCGCCGCCCGAGCCGCGCCTCCCCGGGCTCGGGCGCCTCGACCGCCAGCGGTCGCGGCTGACCGCCGCGGTCATGCTCCTGCTGCTGCTCGCCACCGCCGTCGGTGGCATCGCCATCGGCCGCGCCACCGCCAGCCCCGACCGCGGCGGGCCCGGCACCGCCACGCCCGCCGCCAGCAGGCCGCTGTCGACCCCGTCCACCGCAGCGCCCGACGTGGTGATCCAGGAGAAGACCCCCGCCGCCTGCGACGCCGCCCTCGCCGCCGCCGACGCGGCCGTCTCCTACCTCGTCGGCAACATCCGCGACCAGCGCCTTACCCAGTCGATGCAGAGCTACCAGCAGAACCGGAGAGCCTGCCGAGAAGCGTCGAGGTGACCAGATGCCACGTGGTGCCCGTTTCACCGTCCTGCTCGCGGCCGTCCTCGGGGTGACCTGGCTGGCCGCCGGGCCGGCCGCCGCCGTGCCCACGGACCTGCGCGTCACCAGCGCCACCTGCCAGGGGGTGTCGGTCTCCGCCCAAGGGCTCCCCGCCGACCAGCAGCTCTTCCTCCTGGTCACCGACGTCTCCACCGGCAAGGCGCTCGGCGGCGGGCCCAGCCCGGTCCACTCCACCGCCGCCGGCGAGGTCCACGCCCAGCGGAAGCTGAGCCTCAACGGGGTGCAGACGGTCGACGTGAGCATCTGGACCAAGAAGGGCGAGACGCTCACGATGGCGGCCAGGGAGAGGTCCACCACCAACTGCGCGGGCCTGCCGATGACCGGCGCCTCCAGCGCCCCGATCCTGGTGCTCGGCGCCGTCCTGCTGGCGGCCGGCGCGGTGCTGGTGTGGCGCACCCGCGAGGCCGCCTCGCGTTCCAGGACCTGACCCGACCCCGGGCGCCGCGGCCGGTCAGGCGCGCGCCGCCGGCGCCAGGGACCGGAGGGCACGTTCGGACGCCGCCAGCGCCTGGCCGGGCGCGGCGCTCTCGGGCGTGGGCAGCAGCGCCAGCACCGGCGTGGTGATCCCGGCGGCGACGTAGCGCTCCAGGTGCGCGCGGCACTGCTCCGGGGTGCCGTGCACCAGCAGCTCGTCGACGACCTCGTCCGGGACCGCGGCGCTGGCCGCGCGCAGGTCCCCCGCCGCCCACGCCGACCACAGCGGCGCCAGCGCCGCGGCGCGCCCCAGCCAGCGATGGAACTCGGCGTAGACCGGCACGTTCAGGTAGGTGCTGAGCAGCCTGCGGCCCACCTTCCTGACGTGGTCCAGGTCGTCGGTCGGGCAGACGAACAGGCGCGCCACCAGCTCCTTGCCCTGGCCCCGCGAGTGCAGCTCGGCGGCGACCTTGGGCACGTCGCCGGCGGCCAGCAGGTTGGTGATCGCCCCGTCGGCCTCGCGGCCGGCCAGCCGCAGCATGCCCGGGCGCAGGGCGGCCAGCAGCACTGGCGGCGGGACCTCCGGCACCCGGGTCAGCCGGAAGCCACGCACCGTGAAGGTCTCGAAGGCCTCGTCGATGCGCTCACCCGCCAGTGCCCGCCTGACGAAGCGCAGCGTGTCGCGGGTACGGCGGAACGGCTGCTCGAACGAGGCGGCGTTCCACCGCTCGACGATCGTCTGCGAGGAGGCGCCGATGCCGAGCGCGAAGCGGCCGGGCGCCGCCTCGGCCATGGCGGCGGCGCTCATCGCCAGCAGCGCCGGGCCGCGGGTCGCCGCCGGCGCGATCGCGGTGCCGAGCCGCAGCGCCGGCGACCACGCCGCCGCCAGCGCCAGCGGCGTGAACGCGTCCGCTCCGGAGACCTCCGCCGACCAGACGTCGGCGTAGCCGAGCGCCGGGAGCTCCTCGACGAGCTGGCGGTGCGCCGGCAGCGCCACCCCGTCCAGCGGCAGGGTCACGCCCCAGCGGACCCCCGCCCCGGGCGCCGGCTGGCCGCTCACCGGCCCTCCCCCTGGGCCGAGGAGCCAGGGACGGAGGCCCCCGCCGCGCCCGGGGTCGCGCCCGGGGCCGCGCCCGGGGTCGAGGCGCCGGCGACCAGGCGGCGCATGCCGGCCAGCCAGCGGTCGGGGTCGGCCGCCTTCTGCCGCAGGTAGGCGGCGACCTCCGGGTGCGGCAGGATCAGGAACCGCTCCGCCGCCAGGCCCTCGACCACGGCGTCGGCGACCTGCTCGGGCTCCAGCAGCTCGCCGGCCGCCGCCACCGCCAGCGCCGCCGCGTTGCCTTCCTCCAGCCCGCCGAGCAGCATCGGGGTCCTGACCCCTTGTGGACAGATCGCGCTCACCCGGATTCCCTGGTCGCCGTAGGCGATGGCGAGCCATTCGGCGAAGGCGACGGCGGCGTGCTTGGAGAGCGTGTAGGGCGCGTCGCCGGGGTTGGTGAGCAGGCCGGCGGCCGAGCAGGTCTGCAGCAGGTAGCCGTGGCCCCGCTCCAGCATCGCGGGCAGCACCGCGCGGGCGGCGTGGACGTGGGCGAGCACGTTGACGGACCAGGCCCGCTGCCAGTCGTCGGCGCTGGCGTCCAGGCCGCGCCCGAAGGCGACGCCGGCGTTGGAGCAGAACAGGTCGATCCGCTGGAAGCGCTCCAGCACCTGGTCGACCAGCGCGTGCACGGTCGGCTCGGCGGCGACGTCGGTGCGGGTGGCCAGGGCGGCGGCGCCGGCGCGCTCGACCTCGGTCGCCACCTGTGCGGCGCGCGCCTGGTGGAGGTCGGCGACGACCACCGCGTGCGCGCCCTCGGCGGCGAAGCGGCGTGCCATCGCCGCGCCGATCCCGCTGCCACCGCCGGTCACCACCACGACCTTGTCCCGAAGGTCCATGCCGGTTCTCCCATTCGCCGCCCATCACCGATGGCAGTGACTATGGCGCGCGTCTGGGGTGGGCCGTCAACGCCTCGTGCGCCGGGCCGACCTGAGGGCGCTGAGGCGAACGGCGGTCCTGCGACCGGAACGAACCGCGCGTGGGCGCATGAGCTGAGCAATTGGATTTTCACTGGTCAGATTACGTGGACTGGGTGAAGGTGACATTCTTAGTCTTTCCCTAAGTCCTTCTCACATAGTTCTAAGGCGGTGGCAGTACGCAATGCCTGCCTCGCAAACCTTGTGTGGCAAGTCCGGCGAAAAGGAAGCACCGCACGACGTGGCCCGGTAGGACCACCGGGCCGGCGTGCGCTCGGTTAGGGAGGTGCAAGTGCGAGCCTCGAAGTACGCACGACTTCTCAGCAAGGTCGCCCTCGTGTGCACGATCCTGCTCGTCGCCGCGGCGTGTGGTGGCGGGGGCGGCGGCGGTGGCGGCGGTAATGCCGCCGGTCAGCCCAAGCAGGGCGGCAGCATCGTGATCGGGGCCGAACAGTGGCCCGAGTGCCTGAATCCGATCACCTCTTGTGCCCAGGCGTCGTGGCTGCCGTGGACCACCTGGGAATACACCATGCCACGGCTGATGCAGGTCGACACCAAGGGCAACTACCTCGCCTCCGACCTGCTGACCGAGACCCCGACCGAACAGAACGGCGGGATCCAGAACAACCCCTTCCGGGTCACCTACAAGATCCGGCCCGAGGCCGTGTGGGATGACGGCTCGCAGATCACGTCCGAGGATGTCAGGTACACCTGGGACGTGATCATGAAGACCACCGGGACGATCAGCACCAGCGGCTACGACCAGATCAAGTCGATCGACACGCCCGATCCGAAGACCGTCGTGATGACCTTCAAGGCGCCCTACGCCGCCTGGGGCGACCTGTTCGGCAGCACCAACATCAACGGCGTGGTCCTCAAGAAGGCCGCCTTCAACGGCAATGTGGACCTGAAATCGGAGATGCAGACCAGCTACCCGTTCTCGGGTGGCCCGTGGATCCTGAAGAGCTGGTCCAAGCAGCAGGCGGTGCTGGTCCGCAACCCCAAGTACTGGGTCAAGGACCACATCCCCCTGCTGGACCAGGTCACCTTCGTCCCACGGGAGGACCAGACCACCGAGACCAACTCGCTGCTCACCAACGAGGTCCAGGCGATCTACCCGCAGCCTTCTCCCGGGATGGGCAAGACGCTCAGCGCGCAGGGGATCAAGGTCTCCAAGGGCTCCGGCACCACCTACGAGGGGCTCTGGATGAACGAGTCGGCATTCCCGTTCAACGACCCGAAGGTGCGCGAGGCGTTCGCCTACGCGGTCAACCGCCAAGGAATCGTGGACGCGATCTACAAGACCGACTTCCCCAACCTGCAGGTGCTGAACTGCGCCGGCTGGGTCCCCAACGTCAGCGACTGGTGCAACAACCAGGACTTCGCCGACATCACCTACCAGCCCGACAAGGCGAAGTCCATCCTCCAGGGGGACGGCTGGACCCCCGGCTCCGACGGGATCTTCACCAAGGGCGGCAAGCGGCTCAGCATCGAGTTCCGGACCACCGCCGGCAACAAGACCCGTGAGAACACCCAGCAGGTCCTGAAGGAGCAGACCAAGGCCGCCGGCATCGAGCTGGACATCAAGAACGTCCCGCCGACCCAGCTCTTCGAGGACCTGCTGCCCAAGCGCGAGTTCCAGCTCGCGGAGTTCGCGCAGGTGGCATCGCCCGACCCGAGCGTGACCTCGATCCTGGCCTGCGACCAGATACCCACCAAGGCGAACAGCTACAGCGGCCAGAACAGTTTCTCCTGGTGCAACAAGCAGGCCACCGCGCTCATGCGGCAGAGCGACGCCACCATCGACCACGCGCAGCGGCGGGACCTGCTCCAGCAGGTCGGCAAGCTGGAGCGTCAGGACATCCCGTGGGTCCCGATGTTCCAGAAGCCGCTGATCCTCGCCTGGCGTGACGACCGCATCGCCGGGCCGATCGGCGACTACACCTCCACCAGCTACAGCGGCTTCTTCAACATGTACGACTGGTACCTGAAGTCGTAGCCTGCGACCCGGCGGGCGGGCAGCCAGCGGATCCGCCCGCCGGGTCTTTGCGACTGGAGCAACCGATGCTGCGCTTCATCGTCCGTCGGCTGCTGGTCTCCATCCCGCTGCTGCTGGTGGCCAGCGTTCTCATCTTCACGGTGCTGCACCTGACCACCGACCCGGCCGCGGGAATCCGCGCCAACCCGCGCGCCACCGCGGCCGACGTCCAGCGCTACCGCCACGACCTGGGTCTCGACCGCTCCGGGCCAGCGCAGTACTTCGCGTGGCTCGGGAACTTCGTCCGCGGCCGCTGGGGGACCTCGCTGTTCACCAGCATCCGGGTCTCCACCCAGATCCGCGAGGCGCTGGCGAACTCGCTGTTCCTCGGCCTCACCGGCTTCGCGATCGCGCTGCTGATCGGGGTATCGGTGGGGGTCATCGCGGCGGTCCGCCAGTACTCGGTGTTCGACTACCTGGCGACCAGCGGCGCGTTCGTCTTCCTGTCGGTCCCGGTGTTCTGGTTCGCGCTGATCGTGCAACTGCTATTCGGGCTGTACATGGTGCGATGGCTGCACCTGCAGGAACCGATATTCTTCACGGCCGGCCTGTCCCGACCGGGCTCCGTCGGCTTCGACCTGGTCGACCGGCTGCGGCACGTGGCGCTGCCGGCGGTGGTGCTGGCCGTGCAGTCGATCGCTGTCTACAGCCGCTACATGCGCGCCAGCATGCTCGAGGTGCTCAGCTCGGACTACCTGCGGACCGCCAGGGCCAAGGGCGTGCGCGAGCGGCGCGTGATCACCAGCCACGGCATGCGCAACGCCCTGATCCCGCTCACCACCCAGGCGGCCATCGATTTCGGGGCGCTGGCCGGCGGCCTGATCGTCACCGAGCAGATCTTCCAGTGGCCGGGGATGGGCCGCCTGTTCATCCAGGCGATGAACGACGGAGACTATGCGATCGCATTGCCATGGGTCATGCTCACCATGACCTTCGTGATCATGTTCAACCTGGTGGCGGACCTCCTCTACGCCGTCCTCGACCCAAGGATCCGCTATGCCTGAGGGAACCGTCGACCACCCGCCGGGGTCGGCCCTGATTCCCGTGGCGACCCCGGCCAGCCTCGAGGCGTCGCCAACCATCGAGGCGCTCGGGCTGGAAGAGCACGGGCTGTCGCAGCGGGCCCTGGTGTGGCGCCGCTTCCGGCGCCACAAGCTCGCGATGGCGAGTCTGGTGGCGCTGCTGCTGATCGGGCTCGCGGTGGCGCTCGCTCCCGTCCTGACCCCATACAACTTCTCCGACCAGCGCCTCGACCAGATCCTGCAGGGGCCGAGCACCAAGCACCTGCTCGGCACCGACCAGCTCGGCCGGGACGAGCTCACGCGGCTGCTGTACGGTGGCAGGGTCTCGCTGCTGATCGGCTTGGGCGTGGCGCTGGTCTCCGCCGTGGTCGGCACGCTGGCCGGGGCGGCCGCGGGCTATTACGGCGGCCGCCTGGACAACTTCGTCATGCGCCTCACCGACCTGTTCCTTTCGATCCCGCTGCTGGTGCTGCTCATCATCGCCTCCCAGGCGACCGGCGGCCACATCCTCGATATCGTGCTGGTGGTCTCGCTTGCGTTGTGGATGTTCCTGGCCCGCATCGTGCGCGGGTTGTTCCTGTCGCTGCGCGAGAAGGAATTCGTCGAGGCGGCCCGCGCGATCGGCTCGTCCAACGCGCGCATCATTTTCCGCCACATGCTGCCGAACGCGCTCGGGGTGATCATCGTCAACGTCACCCTGACGGTGGCGATCGCGATCCTCACCGAGTCGCTGCTGTCATTCCTCGGGTTCGGCATCCAGCCGCCGACCCCCACATGGGGCAACATGCTCGAGGACGGCCGCGGCCTGATGACCATCGCCGGCTGGCTGGTCTGGTTCCCGGGCCTGGCCATCCTGGTCACGGTGCTGTGCGTGAACTTCCTCGGCGACGGGCTGCGCGACGCGCTCGACCCGACCCAGCGGCGGGTACGGGCATGAGCGCCGCCGCGCTGCCGAGCCAGCCGCAGGCGCCTGAGCCGGCCTCCGACGCGCTGCTGCAGGTCGAGGACCTGAAGACCATCTTCCACACCGAGGTCGGCATCGTCCACGCCGTGGACGACGTCAGTTTCGAGGTCAACAGCCGCGAGGTGCTGGCGATCGTCGGCGAGTCGGGCTGTGGCAAGACGGTGACCGCGCTGTCGATCATGGGCCTGATCCCCCGCCCCGCGGGGCAGATCCTCGCCGGCAGCATCCGCTACCGCGGCAGGGACATGGTGCGCATGCACCCGGAGGAGCGCCGCGCGATCCGCGGGGACCGCATCGCCATGATTTTCCAGGACCCCCTCACCGCGCTGAACCCGGTCCACCGGGTCGGCGCGCAGATCGCCGAGCTCATACTGGCGCACCGCGACATCAGCCGCAGGGACGCCTGGGCGCGGGCGGTGGAGCTGCTGAAGCTGGTCGGCATCCCCAGCGCCGGGGAGCGCGCCCGCGACTACCCGCACCAGTTCTCGGGCGGCATGCGCCAGCGGGTCATGATCGCCATGGCGATCGCGCTGGACCCGGACCTCCTGATCGCCGACGAGCCGACCACCGCGCTGGACGTCACCGTGCAGGCGCAGATCCTGCGGGTGCTCCTGGACGTGCGTGAGCGCTTCGGCATGGCCATCGTGCTGATCACCCACGACCTGGGCGTGGTCGCGGGCGTCGCCGACCGGGTGGTGGTGATGTACGCCGGCAAGAAGATCGAGGAAGCAGACGTGCACACCCTCTACGGCAACCCCAAGCACCCATACACCTGGGGGCTGCTCGGCTCCACCACCCGGGTCGACCGGCCTCGTCTGGAGCAGCTCGTCCAGATTCCTGGCGCCCCGCCGAGCCTGCTCAACCCGCCCCCGGCGTGCCGGTTCGCGCCGCGCTGCAGCTACACCCAGTCGCTGTGCCGCAGCGAGTACCCCGAGCTGCGCCAGGCGACCGCACCCGAGCACCTGGTCGCGTGCCACTTCGCCAACCTGGAAGGATGGGGGCCGGGGCTGTCGGCCAGCGAGCTCGCCGGCCGGCTGGAAGGGGCGGTCTCATGAGCGTCGCAACCGAGCAGGCGCAGGTCCCGCGGCGCTCGCGACAGGAGCTGGTGCGTGTCACCGACCTGGTCAAGCACTTCCCGATTACGATGGGCATCGTCTTCCAGCGCCGGGTGGGCGCGGTGCAGGCGGTCGACGGGATCTCCTTCAGCATCCGCAAGGGCGAGACGCTCGGCCTGGTGGGCGAGTCCGGTTCCGGCAAGTCGACGACGGCGAGGCTGCTGCTGCGGCTGCTCGACCCGACCTCCGGCCGGGTCGAGCTGGAGGGCGAGGACATCACCGCCGCGAGCGGCTCCAGGCTGCGGAAGGTGCGCCAGGAGATGCAGATGATCTTCCAGGACCCCTACGCCAGCCTCGACCCGCGCATGACCGTCCGCGACATCGTCGGTGAGCCGCTGGTGGTGTGGAACCGCTGGAAGAACGGCGGCGCTGCGCGCGTCGCCGAGCTGCTGGAGCGCGTCGGCCTCCACCCCGACCACGCCAACCGCTTCCCGCACGAGTTCTCCGGCGGGCAGCGCCAGCGCATCGGCATCGCTCGGGCCCTGGCGCTGCAACCCAAGCTGATCCTGTGCGACGAGCCGGTCTCGGCGCTGGACGTGTCGGTGCGCGCGCAGATCCTCAATCTGCTGGCCGGCCTGCAGCGCGACTTCGACCTCACCTACCTGTTCATCTCCCACGACCTGTCGGTGGTGCGTCAGGTGGCCGACCGGGTCGCGGTGATGTACCTCGGCAAGATCGTCGAGGTCGCTGACCGCGACGAGCTGTACCGGCGGCCGGTCCACCCCTACACCCAGGCGCTGGTATCGGCCGTACCCATCCCCGACCCGATCAAGGAGCGCAAGCGCCAGCACATCGTGCTCCACGGTGACATCCCCAGCCCCGCCAACCCGCCCAGTGGCTGCCGGTTCCGAACGCGTTGCTTCAAGGCGCAGCAGATCTGCGCCGAGCAGGAGCCCGAGCTGGTCGACCGCGGCCACGGCCACCCGTCTGCCTGCCACTTCGCCGAGCCCATGGAGCTCATCCCCTAGGCGGCGCGTGGCTCAGGCGATGCGCGCGCCGGCGAGCTGGCGCAACTGCTCCACCGGCAGGGTCCCCGGCGGGCCCTGCTGCAGCACGCTCAGGACGACCTGGTCGGCGCCGGCGCGGATCCGCGAGAGGCGCTCGAGCGGCCCCCCGGCCAACCAGATCGCCGAGAAGCCCAGCTCCTCCAGCTCGGCCATGGCGTCCAGGAAGGCGTCACCCTCGGCGGGCGCCACCGTCACGCCGACGGGACCCAGCTCGAGCTTGGTCATACGGGTTCCTCCCGGCGACGACGTCGGCCGGGCGCGCCGCCCGGGATCAGAGGCCGCCCCGGGCCCACAGGAAGCCGCCGACCAGGGCGGCCAGCACGAACAACACGAGCGCCAGCTTGACGAGCTTGCGGACGGCCCACAGACCGGCCAGCAGCAGCACGGCCACGGGCACCGCGCTGATGGCGGTCGGCACCTTGGCCAGGGTCGGGAATTCGAGCATCACTCCCCCATCGACGGGCCGCGGAACGGAGCAACGGGGCCGGAACCTACCACACTGCTACGGTGGTTTGGGGGGATCTGGAGCCATCTCCATCTGGTCGGGCGGAGGACGTGTGGCGCGCACGCCGAGTCGCGGTCCCAGGGGACGCTGGAGGGTGCTGGCGGTCGGGGTCGGGGCGCAGGGGGCGTTCGCCGCCTACAACCAGGGGCTGCCGGCGCTGGGGCCGGCGTTGCAGGCGCAGTTCCGGGTGGGGCTGACCCCAGACCGGGGTGCTGCTGGCCAGCGTCAGCGCGGGGGTGCTGGTGACGCTGTACGCCTGGGGCCTGCTGACCGACCGGGTTGGCGAGCGGCCGGTGCTGGCGGCGGGCCTGGCCGGCGCGGCGGGGATGCTGGCGGTGGCCTCCTTCGCCGTCGGCTTCTGGCCGTTGGCGGCGGCGCTGGTGGGCGCGGGGATGCTCGGCTCCTGCTCGAACGCGGCCACCGGCCGCGCGGTAATGGGCTGGTTCGGCCATGCCGAGCGGGGCACTGCCCTCGGGCCGGCGCCGCTGCGGGACCGGCGGATCTGGCGGCTCGCCACGGGTGGGGCGCTGCTGGTGGCGGGCCAGCTCAGCGTGGTGGGCTACCTCACGCTGTTCCTGCACGACCGGCGTGGCTGGTCGGCTGGCAGCGCCGCGGCCATGCTGGCGGTGGTGCAGCTCGGCGGCGCGGTGATGCGGGTGTTGGCCGGCCGCTGGTCGGACCGGCGCGGAGTGCGGATCGCGCCGATGCGGGAGCTGGCGCTGACCGGCACGTTCCTGTTCGCGATGACCGCCGCCCTGGCCGAGGGGCCCTCGGCGCTGCTGCTGCCGGTGATCGTGCTCACCGGGGTGGTGTCGATGAGCTCCAACGGGCTGGCCTTCACCGCCACTGGCGAGATCGCCGGCCGGGCCGGCCAGGGCGGGCAGCGCCATGGGCCTGCAGAACACCGCGCTGTTCACGGCGGGGGTGATCGCGCCGGTGGTCTTCGGCGCGATCGCCGAGCACATCGGCTGGCCCGCCGGCTTCGCCCTCATGGCGATCCTGGCGGCGGCGGGCTGGCGGCTGCTCGCCCCGCTCGACCCCGCCGAGCGCGCCGGCTGGCTCCATGGCGCGACCGCCCGACCGGCCGGCCAGCCCCAACCGTAGGGCCCTCCGCGGCGGCTTGGTGGGCCGCGCGACGAGGCCCCGGGACAGCGGCGCCCCGGGGCCGGTCGCGCCCCGGGGCAGCGGCGCCCCGGGGGGCCTTCGCCACTCCAGCGGTTACTCGCTGGCGATGGCGGCCAGCAGGTTGAGCTTGGCCGCGCGGCGCGCGGGACGCAGCCCGGCCAGCACGCCGGCGATCGCGCCGACCAGCACGATGATGGTGAGCTGGAGCGGCGGCGCCGCGAACGTGCCGGTCCCGCCGGAGGCGGAGGCGCGCACCAGCGCCCAGCCCAGGAACACGCCCAGCCCAAGGCCGCCGATCGTGCCGAACAGCGCCACGATCACCGACTCCCAGCGCACCATCGCCCGCACCTGCCTCCGCGTCTCGCCGACGGCACGCAGCAGCCCCAGCTCGCGGGTGCGCTCGTGGACCGACAGCGACAGCGTGTTGGCGATGCCCATCAGCGCGATCACGATCGCCAGCACCAGCAGCACGTAGACGACGCTCATGCCCGGGTCGAGCACGCTGGTCAGCGAGTCGGTGTACTGGGCGCGGTCGCGCACGTCGGGCCGGCCGTAGCCGGCGGCGACCCGCTCGACCGCCGCCTTCCCGGTCTCGAGGTCGGTGCCCGGCCGCAGCGCGATCAGCACGGTCTGGTCCGCGGCGCCCGGTGCGTGCGGCGCCCACTGGTCTCGTGGCATCAGGTAGTTGCCGACGACCGCGTCCTGGGCGTCGTAGATCGCTCCCAGCGTGAACGTCTCGGTGGCGCCGTCCGCGAAGCGGACCGGCACCGCCTGCCCGAGCCGCCAGCCACGGTCGTCGGCCACGCTGGAGGCGACCGCGAACTGGCGGCCACGCAGCCCGCTGATCGACCCGGCGGACATCCGCAGGTCGACCACCCCGTCCAGCGCCGCCGGGTCGGCGACGCTGATCTCCTGGCTGCTGCCGCCCACCAGCGCCCTGCCGTTGCCGACCCCGACCGACCGCTGGACCTCGGGCAGCTTGCCGACCTGTGTGGCGAGCTGCGGGGCGAGCCGGGGTGCGGCAAAGCCGCCGGAGGTGATCGCCAGGTCGCCGCCGAACGACTCCGCGACGGTCTGGCGGATCGATGCCTGGATCGAGGCGGTGAACACCGTGAACAGCGTGACCACCGCGACGCCGATCAGCAGCGCCATGGCCGCACCCGAGGTCCTGCGCGGGTTGCGCATGGCGTTCTGCCTGGCCAGCGCGCCGGTGATCCCGCGCAGCCGCCCCAGCGGCGCGCCGATCAGCCGGCTGGCCGGCCGCGCCACCGCCGGGCCGAGCACCACCACGCCGAACAGCAGCAGGACCGCGCCGGTCGCGGTGAGCAGGGTGGTCGCGTCGCCGCCACCCAGCACGCCGACGAGCGTGGCGGCCACGCCGCCAGCGGCCAGCACCGCACCGGCGAGCACCCGGAGGCGCGAGCCCGCCGGGGGCTCGCTGGCCACGTCGCGCAGGGCGGCCAGCGGCGCGACCCGGGAGGCCCGCACCGCCGGCAGCACGCCGGCCAGCAGGGTCACGGCCAGGCCGACGCCGATGGACAGGGCCATGCTGCCGGCCGTCAGCACCAGCCCGCTGGTGGGCAGCGGGAAGCCGAACCCCTTGAACAGCGCCTTCAGGCCGATGGCGATGCCGATCCCGCCGCCGAGGCCGGCCAGCGAGGCGACCAGGCCGACGGCCAGGGCCTCCACCACGACTGACCAGAGCACCTGCCGCCGGGAGGCGCCGATGGCGCGCAGCAGGGCGGACTCGCGGGTGCGCTGGGCGACGATGATCGCGAAGGTGTTGGCGATGCTGAACATGGCGACGAACAGGGCGATCCCGGCGAACACCGTCAGGAAGGTGCGGAACAGGCCGAGGAAGCCCTGGTTGATGTCGCTGATGCTCTCGTCGCTGAGCTGCTGGCCGGTGATCGCCTCGACCCCGGCCGGTAGCAGCGGCCGCAGCTGGGACACCAGCTCCTGCTGGGAGACGCCCGGCGCCGCCTTGACCAGGATGCTGTTGACCTGGCCCGGCCTGCCGGCGAGGTAGCGCTCCGCGCCGGCCAGGGTGAAGCCGGTGTAGCTGGAGCCGCCGAAGGCGTAGGAGCCCTGGAAGGTGACGATGCCGACCACCGTCACCCGCACGGGGGCGGGCGTGTCGATGGTGGTGCGGTCGCCGATGCGCAGCTCGCCGTCGTTGGCTGCCCCCTTGTTGATCACCACCTCGTCGTCGGCTTGCGGCGCGCGGCCCTCGACGATCCGGTAGGGGGTGAGGCTGGGGTCGGCGATCCAGTTGCCGGCCCGGGGCGGTCCCATGGTGGACAGCACCTTGCCGTCCTTGCCGACGATCTGGCCGAGGCCGTCGGCGACCGGCTGGACCTCGGCCGCGCCGGGCGCGGCGCGGACCCGCTCGACCAGCGAGGCGTCGATCGGCCCGCGCGGGCTGGCCGGGTTCGAATCGACCTTGGTCGCGCTGCGGACCACCGCGCCGGTGTCGCCGGTCACGCTGGTGAACAGGGTGTCGAAGTTGGCCCGCAGGGTGTCGCCGAGCACCAGCGTGCCCGCCAGGAAGGCGACCCCGAGCAGCACCGCCAGGAAGGTTCCCGCCAGGCGGCGCTTGTGGCTCCACAGGCCTCTGAGGGTGATCGCGAGCATGGTGGACTTCACTCCCCGAGCGACTTGATGCGGTCCAGGACGGTCTGCGGCGTGGGCGCCGCCAGGCTGCCGACGACGCGGCCGTCGGCCAGGAACGTGACCGAGTCGGCGTAGCTGGCCGCCACCGGGTCATGGGTGACCATCACGATGGTCTGGTGCAGCTCGTCGACGGCGCGGCGCAGGAAGGCCAGGATCTCCGCGCCGGAGCGGGAGTCGAGGTTGCCGGTGGGCTCGTCGGCGAAGACGATCCGCGGCCCGGTCACCAGCGCCCGCGCCACCGCGACCCGCTGCTGCTGGCCGCCGGACAGCTCGCCCGGGCGGTGCGCCAGGCGCTCGCGCAGGTCGACGGTGTCGACGATGGTGTCGAGCCAGTCGCGGTCGGGCCGCGTGCCGGCCAGCGCGAGCGGCAGGGTCAGGTTCTCCAGTGCGGTCAGGGTCGGGATCAGGTTGTAGGACTGGAACACGAAGCCGACCTGCTCCCGGCGCAGCAGGGTCAGCTCACGGTCCGACAGCGAGCCCAGCTCCACGCCGCCGAGGAAGACCTGGCCGGAGGTGAGCGAATCCAGCCCGGCGATGCAGTGCATCAGGGTGGATTTGCCCGATCCGGACGGCCCCATGATGGCGGTGAAGCGCCCGCCCTCCAGGTCGACGGTCACCTCGTCCAGCGCTCGCACCGCGGTCGGGCCCGAGCCGTAGACCTTGGTCGCCCGCACGGCCCGCGCGACCGCGCCGGCGGCGTCGACGCCGCCGCTTCGGGCGTCCGGCTCGATCGTCACGTTTCCTGCCATCTCGCTCTCCCAGTTCGGGGTCTTGGACCCGTCGATCGTCCGACCTGCGGGGCCGCGCGTCGTCGCCTCGCCGGAGGCTTTGCGGCTCGCCTGCTGGGCGCAGCCGGGCGGGGTCGCAGTACCGCCTGCGGAGTAGGTTCCGCGTCAGGGGTCTGAGCTTGTTCGCCGGATCGACGAGCGGTTGTCACAGTCGTCGAGGATCATGCGAAGAGGTGTCGCGACGCCGCGGCGGGTTCCGCGGCCAATCGAGGAGGTCGTCATGCGCGAGGGCAGACCAAAGCGGATCATCGAGAGCTTGCAGACCAACGCACCGTGATCGACGGCTGTACCCAGGCACTTCGCGATCTCGATCACGTCCGCCAGGTGGTCGCGGAGACCTGCTTCCCGATCGAGCCCAGCGCACCCGTCCCGGGCAGGGTGGGGCTCGAGTCCGAATCCTTTCCTGTCCGGGTCCTGGCGGACGGCACGCCCAGCGGGCGTGTGCCGCTCGACCTGCTGGCCGACCTGCTCCATCCCGAGGCGGGCGCCAGCTCCGTGCCAGGCTGCCAGCGTGAGGCGGCTTCCACGCCGCTCTTCCGCCTGGATGGCGGCGGCTCGCTGAACTTCGAGCCGGGCGGGCAGCTGGAGCACTCCAGCGCGATCCATGCCGGCGCCGCCGGCGCCCTCGCCGAGCTCGACCTGGTCAGCTGCTCGCTGAGCTCGCTGCTGCGCCGCCACGGCATGGTCCTGGCCGCCGCCGGCGCCGACGTCTGGCTGCCGAACGGGCACGTGCCCCAGCAGCTACGGGCGCCGCGGTACCCGGCGATGGCGGCCTACTTCGACCGGCGCGGCCCCTACGGCGCGGCGATGATGCGCCGCACCTGCTCCCTCCAGGTCAACCTCGACCTCGGCGGCGCCGCCGAGCTGCCGCAGCGCTGGCTGGTCGCCAACCTGGCCGCGCCGCTGCTGTCGGCGACCTTCGCGTGCAGCCCTGGTCCCGGCGCCGTGTCCACGCGGGCGCTGGCCTGGCAGCGGCTGGACCCGACCAGGACCGGCTTTCCGCGGCTGCTGCTGAAGGGTTCGGCGGCCGATCCGGTCGAGCAGCTCACGCAGGCGGCCATGGCAGCCGACGTGCTGCTGCTGCGCTCCCCGGAGGGGCCGTGGGAGCCGGGAACGCCCGGCTGGACCTTCCAGCACTGGCTCCGGGACGGCCACCCGCGGCTGGGCCGCCCCACCGACGACGACCTGCGCTACCACCTGTCCACCCTGTTCCTGGAGGTGCGGCCGCGCGGCTTCCTGGAGCTGCGCGCCATCGACGCGCTGCCCTGGAGGCTGCGGGCGGTGCCGGTGGTGCTGCTGACCGGCCTGATCGAGGACCCGCTGGCGCGCTCGACCGCGGCCGCCTCGCTCGAGCGGCACCGCGGCGCCCTGCCCGAGCTGGCGCGCCGTGCCGCCACCTCCGGCCTGGCCGACCCGACCCTGCGGGCGCTGGCCGCCGAGGTCTGGGCGCTGGCGCTGGAGGGCGCGGGCCGCCTGCCGGCCTCCTACCTGGACCCGGCGCAGCTCCGCTTGGCCGCCGAGTTCCTCGACGATTACACGCTGCGCGGGCGCTGCCCTGCCGACGAGCTGCGGGCGGCGCTGGCCCGCGGCCCCGCCGCCGCGCTGGCCTGGGCCAGCGAGCCCGACCGAACCCGAACCGACAGTGAGGTCCGTGATGCAGTCTGCCCGTTCCCGTAACGACCCGACCGTCCTGCGACGCCAGCTCTCCCGCGACCTCGGCACCGTCCGCACCCGCCTGGACCGCCTGACCGCGCCGCTGGACGACGACACCGTGCATCGCCAGCACGACCGCATCATGAGCCCGCTGGTGTGGGACGTCGGCCATGTCGGCAACTTCGAGGAGCTGTGGCTGCTGCGCGAGGTCGCCGGCCGGCCAGCGCACGACCCGGACCTCGACCGCGTCTACAACCCCTTCGAGAACCCGCGCTGGATCCGCGCCGACCTGGAGGTCCTGCAGCGCGCCGAGGCCGGCGCCTACCTGGCCGAGGTGCGTGCAGAGGCGCTGGAGGTGCTGCGCACCGTCGAGCTCGGGCCCGAGCAGCCGCTGCTGGCCGACGGCTACGTCTACCGGATGATCGTGCAGCACGAGGCGCAGCACCAGGAGACGATGCTCCAGACCCTCGACCTGCGCGGCGCCGACCCGGCCGCGGCCACCGCGCCGTACCCGCCGGCCGGTGGACGGCGCCTGCCGGCGCTGGCCCGCCCGGTCGACGACACCGAGCGGGTCCTGATCGAGCGCGGGCCCTTCCGCATGGGCACCGACGACCGCGCCGCCGCCTACGACAACGAGCGGCCGAGCCACACCGTCGAGGTCGGCTCGTTCCAGATCGACCGCTTCCCGGTGACCGCGCGGCGCTTCGCCGCCTTCGTCGACGCCGGCGGCTACCGCCGCCCGGAGCTGTGGTCGCCGGAGGGCCAGGCCTGGCTGGAGGAGACCGGCGAGCGCGCGCCGCAGGGCTGGGTGGCCGACCCGGGCGGCTGGCGGGTGCGCCGCTTCGGCCACCTGGAGCCGCTGGACCCGCGTGAGCCCGTCCAGCACGTCTGCTGCCACGAGGGCGAGGCGTTCGCGCGCTGGTCCGGCGGGCGGCTGCCGACCGAGGCGGAGTGGGAGAAGGCGGCTGCCTGGGACCCGGCGACCCGGCGCGGCCGCACCTACCCGTGGGGCGAGGCGCCCCCGGGGCCCGAGCACGCCAACCTCGACCAGGCCGCCTTCGGCCCGGCGCCGGTCGGCAGCTTCCCCGCCGGCGCCAGCGCCTACGGCGTCGAGCAGCTCCTCGGCGACGTGTACGAGTGGACCAGCTCGCCGTTTAGCGGCTACCCCGGCTACTCGACCTTCCCGTACCCCGAGTACAGCGAGGTGTTCTTCGACGAGGGCTACCGGGTGCTGCGCGGCGCGTCGTGGGCGACCGCCGGCTGGGTCGCCCGCTCGACCTTCCGCAACTGGGACCACCCGCAGCGCCGGCAGATCTTCGCGGGCCTGCGGCTGGCATGGGACCTGCCCTGATGTGCCGCATGGCCGCCTACGCCGGCCCGGAGGCGCCGCTGTCGGTGCTGCTCAGCGACCCGCCCCGGGCGTTGGACGAGCAGGCCTGGCGGGCACGCATCCCCGGTTCGAACGGCGTCAACGCCGTCAACGTCGACGGCACCGGGGTGGTCTGGTGGCCGGCCGGCGAGCGGGGACGGCCGCCGCTGCGCTACGTCACCGAGCTGCCGCCCTGGGCCGACCCGAACCTGCTCGGCCTGGCGGCCAGGCTCCAGGGCGCGATGCAGCTCGCGCTGGTCCGCTCGGCGACCCCCGGCCTGCCGTACGGGGCCTGGTCGGTGGCGCCGTTCGTGCACGACCGCCTGGCGGTGGCGCACAACGGGCGGGTCGGCGGCTTCCGCGGGGTGCCCGGCCGGCGCCTGCTGGAGCGCCTGCCCGACGACCTGCACGCGGAGCTGCGGGCGCTGACCGACTCGGCCGCGCTGGCGGCGCTGGTGGCCGCCGAGCTGCGCGCCCGGCCGGAGCGCGGGCTGGCCGGCGCGCTCGGCGCCACGGTGGCGCTGGCCGAGAAGGTCTGCGCCGACGCCGGCGAGGCCGCCACCCTGACGCTGCTGGCCGCCGACGGCGAGCGGGTCGCCGGCGTGCGCGCCGCGCTCGGCCGCGGCTCGCTCCCGCTGTTCACCCGCGCCGGCGGCGGTGTGGCGCTGGCCGCCTCCGAGCCGCTGGACGACGACCCCGGCTGGGCGGAGGTCCCCGACCGCCACCTGGTCGAGCTGGACGCGGACGGGACCTCGACCCGGCCGCTGGACTGAAGGGGCATCGCTGGACATGACCGTGCGCACCTTGCCGACGATGACAAGGCTCTCTCCCCAGGCCGACCGGATGGAGCAGCTCGCCGACGACGTCCGCCAGGGCCTCGGCGCGAGCCCCAAATGGCTGCCGCCGAAATGGTTCTACGACGCTCGCGGGTCGGAGCTGTTCGAGGAGATCACCCGGCTGCCCGAGTACTACCTGACCCGTGCCGAGCGCGAGATCCTCGAGGCGATCACCGACGGGCTGGCCGAGCGGCTGCGCCCCGGCGAGCTGGTCGAGCTTGGCTCGGGGTCCTCGCGCAAGACCCGGCTGCTGCTGGAGGCGATGCACCGCCACCGCGGCGGCCGCCGCTACGCGCCGCTGGACGTCAGCGTCGACGCGCTGGAGGGTGCGGCGGCCGCGCTGACCGCCAGCTACCCCTGGCTCGAGTTCGACGGGTTCGTCGGCGATTTCACCGCCGACCTGCCGCGGGTGCCCCGTCGCGGCCGGCGGCTGCTGGCCTTCCTCGGCTCCACCATCGGCAACCTCGACCCGGCCGAGCGCGCCGACCTGCTCGGCGCGGTCGCGGCGGCGCTGCAGCCGGAGGACCGCTTCCTGCTCGGCGTGGACCTGGTCAAGGACCCGGCCGTGCTCCAGGCCGCCTACGACGACGCCGCCGGGGTGACCGCCGAGTTCGACCGCAACGTCCTGCGCGTCCTCAACCGCGAGCTGCACGCCCGCATCCCGGTGGACGCCTTCGAGCACGTCGCGATCTACGACCCCGACCAGGCCAGGATCGAGATGCGCCTGCGCGCCCTGCGGGACCTGAAGGTCAGCTTCCCCACGCTGGAGCTGGAGGTCTCCTTCGCCGCCGGCGAGGAGCTGCGCACCGAGATCTCCTCCAAGTTCACCCGCGAGGGTGTCGAGCGCGAGCTCGCCGCCGCCGGCCTGCGGCTGGGTTCCTGGCACACCGACGGCGAGCACCGCTTCGCCTGCGCCGTCGCCGCGCGCTGAGCGCGCGGGCTCCCGCGGCGGCCGGCGGCGCAGCTCAGCCCTCAGCCGGCGAGGTGCTCGGTGAGGAACTGGCGGGTCCGCAGCCAGGCGTCGGCGCGGGCGCTGGCGTTGGCCTCCGGGGTGCCGCCAGAGGCCAGCGCCACGCCGGGGCCCTGGGAGGTCAGCTCGGTCGCGGGACCGTACGGCGGCGGCGCGATCGCGTGCCCGGCGGCCTCGTACACCAGGTGCTCGACCGGGTAGGGGTGGCCCGCCCGGCGCAGCCGCTCCACCGCGATCTCGCTCAGCGCCCGCGACGGCCAGCCCTTGTCCTGCCCAGCGGAGACCAGCAGCACGGGACCCCGGATCCGCTCGACCGGGATGGCCGCCGCGGCCACCGCCTCGGCGTCGGCCAGGCCCTCCAGGAAGGCCAGGCTCAGCTCGACCGGCTCGCCGGAGGCGACCTGCTCGGCCAGCTCCGGCGGCACCGAGCACGGCAGGTACCGTAGCGAGCGGCCGTCCTGCGACCAGGAGGGCACCCGGGTGGTGAGGATCTCCAGCAGCGTGTCGGCGGGCGGGATCCCCTGGGTCATCACCCCGGCGCCGACCGTGCTGACGACCGCGCCGATCCTGGAGTCGGTCGCGGCGACCAGCAGCGCGGCCTCGCCACCGCGGGAGCCGCCCATCACCGCCAGCCGGTCGCCCCGCACCCGCCGGTGCGCCGCCATGAAGGACACCGCCGTACCGAAATACTCCAGCGGCACGTCCACCAGCGCCGGCGGCACGCCCGGCATGCCGAAGTAGGCCAGTGCCAGCACCGCGAAGCCGTGGCCGGCCAGCAGCGCGGCGTCCACCTCGTGCAGGCCGCCCTCGGACCCGCCCAGCAGGATCACGCCCGGGTGGGGGCCGCCGAGCACCGGCGCGAACAGCCTGCCGACCAGCCCGCGCTCGCGCACGCGCAGCCGCTCGACCCCGATCGGCAGGCGCAGCCGGTCGATCACCATCTCGATCACCGGCAGCGCCTCGACCTGGGCCGCGATGGTCAGCGGCGCCGCCGGGAGCCGGTCCGCCCCCGACGGCCTGGACACGCCGCCGCTGATGTCCTCGGCCATCGACCAGATCAGCCCCATCGCGTCGGCGTCGCGGTAGGAGCCGCCGACCGGCGCCTGGCTCGGCAGGTCCACGCTGCCGTCCTCGCTCACCACGAAGCTGGCCCGCGCGGCCCAGCGGCGGCCGAGCAGGTCGCGCATGCCGGTCCGCACGGTGACGGCGGCGCCGGGCGGGAACGACTCCAGGCGGATCCCCAGCGGGGTGTCGAGCGCCGGGGCGTCAGGCCGCACGGTGATGCGCGGCACCGGCAGGGGCACGGATGGGATCACGGCGGGCTCCTCAGGGGTGGTCGGCCGCCGTCGAGGGCAGGCGGTCGACGATGTGCGCGGCGATCTCCAGCGAGGCGGTGGCGGCCGGCGAGGGCGCGTTGCAGACGTGGGTGGCGCGCTGGCTCTCCACGATCAGGAAGTCGTCGACCAGGCGGCCGTCGCGCCCCAGCGCCTGGGCGCGCACGCCGGCGCCGGCGCGCACCAGGTCGGCGGCGGCGACCTCGGGCAGCATGCGCCGCACCTCGGCGACGAACGCCGGCTTGGACAGCGACCGCCAGATCTCGCGCGAACCCGTGCGCCAGTAGCGGCGGGCCAGGCGCCACCAGCCGGGCCAGGTGGCGGTGGCGGCCAGGTCGCGCCCGTTCAGCTTCGACCAGCGGTAGCCGTCGCGGCTGCCGGCGGGCACGGCGTTGGGGCCGACGTGGACGCTGCCGTCGATCATCCGCGTCAGGTGGACCCCCAGGAACGGCAGGGCCGGGTCCGGCACCGGGTAGACCAGGCCGCGGACCAGGTCGCGGCGCGGCTCCGCCAGCTCGTAGTACTCGCCGCGGAACGGCACGATGCGCGCGCCGGGATCGGCGCCGGCGGCGCGGGCGAGCCGGTCGCTGGCGGCGCCCGCGCAGTTGACCAGCCAGCCGGCGCCGATCTCGCCGGCGTCGGTGACCAGCCGGTGGTCGCCGCCGGAGCGCTCCAGCCGCCGCACGCCGGTGCCCAGCCGCAGCTCCACGCCGTCGGCCTCGAGCTGGCGGGCCAGCGCGGCGCAGACCTGGCGGAAGTCCACGACGCCGGTGCTCGGCACGTGGATCGCGGCCAGCGCGCGCACGTGCGGCTCGCGCTCGGCCACCTCCTCGGGGCTGGCGCGGCGGACCTCGAGCCCGTTGGCCAGGCCACGCTCCAGCAGCGCCTCGAGACGCGGCAGCTCGGGCTCGCCGGTGGCCACGATCAGCTTGCCGCAGACCTCGAAGGGCACGCCCTCGGCCTTGCAGAACGCCACCATGCTGGCGTTGCCGGCGCGGCACAGGCGCGCCTTCAGGCTGCCGGGCGCGTAGTAGATCCCGGAGTGGATCACGCCGCTGTTGTGGCCGCTCTGGTGCGCCGCCCAGGCCCGCTCGCGCTCCAGCACGGCCACGGACGCGCCCGGGAAGCGCTCCCGCAGCGCGCGGGCGGTGGCCAGCCCGAGGATCCCGCCGCCGATCACCACCAGGTCGTAGCGCTCCACGTCACCTCATCTCTCCCGCGCTCGCGCCGTCGACGGCGCGAGCGCTGTCCAGCAGCACGCCCGGGTTGAGGACGCCGGCGGGGTCGACGGCGGCCTTGGCCGCCCGCAGGGCGAGCGCGAACGGTTCCGGCCGCTGGCGGTCGTACCAGCGCCGGTGGTCGCGGCCGACGGCGTGGTGGTGGGTGATGGTACCGCCGTGGGCCAGCACGGTCTCGGCCGCCGCCGCCTTGACGTCCGCCCACTGCGCCAGCTCGCTGCCGCGCCGCGCCGGGGCCAGCACGGTGAAGTACGGCGCCGCCCCGTCCGGGTAGGCGTGGGTCAGCCGGCAGGCGACCAGCCCGCCGCCGCAGACCGCCCGCAGCGCCTCCCCGACCGCCTCGCGCACGCCGGCGACCAGTCCGTCCAGCCGCTCCCAGGTGCAGGCGGTCTCGAAGGTCTCCGCCAGCACCCCGAGCAGCACGAGCTGGTCCCGCAGGTAGGGCGCCTGGCGGAAGCTGGAGCTCCAGGCGCCGCCGGCCCGCTCGCCCCGCTCCAGCACGTTGCCGCCTGCGGCGCACAGCTCCAGGGCCAGCGCCAGCTCCGCGTCGAGCGGGTGGCTGGCCGACTCGAAGGCCAGCACCAGCGCGGCCCGGTGCGGCTCGCCACGCGGCAGCGCGCCTGCCAGGGCGGCCTCGGTGGCATCCAGCACCCGGCAGGAGGCGGGCGCCAGGCCGGCCTGGACGAGCCCGCGGACCGCGGCGGCGGCCGCCTCGAAGTCGTCGAACGCCAGCAGCGCGCCGGCGCGGTGCGCCGGGCGGGGCACCACGCGCAGCCATGCCTCGGTGATCACCCCGAGCGTGCCCTCGCTGCCGAGCACCAGCCGGTCGGGGCTGGGGCCGGCGCCGGAGCCGGGCAGGCGGCGGGAGCACTGCACCCCCGCGGGGGTCACCATGGTGATCGACTCGACCAGGTCGTCGATGTGGGTGGGCCCGGTGGCGTAGTGGCCGGCGGCGCGGGTGGCCAGCCAGCCGCCGACCGTGGAGCGCTGGAACGACTGCGGGAAGAAGCGCAGTGTGAGCCCGTGGGGCCGCAGCCCGTCCTCGAGCGCCGGGCCCTGGGTGCCCGCCCGGACCCTGGCGGCGCGCGCCAGCCGGTCGACCTCCACCACCCCGGCGAGCCGGCCGAGGTCGAGCGAGACCGCCCCGGCCCAGCCGTCGCCGACGTCCGGCTCGACGCCGCCGACCACGCTGGTGCCACCGCCGAACGGCACCACCGCCACGCCGGCCTCACCGCACCAGTCGAGCACCGCCGCGACCTCCGCCTGGTCGCGGGGACGCAGCACCAGGTCCGGCGGGTGATCAATGCGGCCGCGCAGGCCCCTGACCACGTCGCGGTAGGAACGCCCGAGCCCGTGGCGGGCGCGGTCGTAGGGCGCGTCGGAGGCGATCGCCGCCAGCGCGGCCGGTGGCCGCAGCCGCGGCGCCGGCGGCTCGGCCAGCGGCGCGGGCCGCTCCGGCGCCTGCGCCTGGAAGCCGAGCATGGACCCCACCGCCGCCCCGAGCGCCTCCAGCGCCGCCGGGTCGGGCTCCTCCCCCGGCAGCCCCCAACCCCAGATGGGATAGGTCGACTCCTCCCCCACGCCGGCTCCCTTCCGTCCGCGGCCCACCGGTGCGAGCATAGTGCCGCGTGGAGCGCCACGTGCGCCGGAGGGGGGCGTCGGCATGACCACGGTTTCGGCACTCGAGCAGGGTCAGCGGGCTTTCGAACGACGGGCCTGGGGGCAGGCCTACGAACTGCTGCGCGCGGCCGACGAGGCGTCTCCGCTGGAGCCGGAGGACCTCGAGCGAGCCGGCCGTGCCGCGTACCTCACCGGGCGTGACGAGGAGTATTTCGCCCTGTTCGAGAGGTCGTTCCACGCCCGGATGCGGCGTGGCGACGCGGATGGTGCCGCTCTGGACGGGTTCTGGCTGGTCTTCGGCCTGATGAACCGTGGCCAGTGGGCCCGGGCAGGCGGCTGGATCGGGCGGGCTCGGGGCGCGATCGACGATGGTGGGCGGGACTGCCTCGCCCGGGGTTATCTGATGATCCCGGACGGTCTGCAGGCCCTGATGGCCGGGGACGCCCAAACGGCGTACGCGACGTTCGTCCAGGAACGCGAGATCGGTGAGCGGTTCGCCGACCGGGACCTCGTCGCCTTCGGGCGGTTCGGGGAAGGGCAGGCCCTGATCGCCATGGGCAGGGTCGGCGAAGGCATCGCCAAGCTGGACGAGGTGATGGTCGGGGTCACCGGCGGAGAGGTCTCGGCGATCGTGACCGGGCTGGTGTACTGCGGTGTGATCGCCGCGTGCATGGAGACCTTCGACCCCCGGCGCGCCAAGGAGTGGACGACAGCGCTCAACCGCTGGTGCGACTCCCAGCCCGACCTGGTTCCGTTCCGGGGGCAGTGCCTGGTGCACCGGGCCCAGATCATGCGGATCCACGGCGCCTGGGTCGACGCGCTGGAGGAACTGCAGCGCGCCTACGAGCGGTTCAGCAAGGCCGGGGACCCGGCCATCGGGGACGTGCTCTACGAGCAGGCCGACGTGCACCGGTTGCGCGGGGACTTCGACATCGCCGAGCGGGCCTACCGTCAGGCGACCGAGTCGGGGCGCGACGCGCAGCCGGGTCTCGCCCTGCTCCGGCTCGCGCAGGGCCAGGTCGACAGAGCTTCGGCCGGCATCAAGCGCGCGCTCGACGAAACCGGCGAGCCGTCCCGGCGCGCCCCACTGCTGAACGCCGCCGTCGAGATCGCGCTCGAATCCAAGGACGTCGCGGGGGCGCGGCCCGCCGCCGCCGAGCTCGCCGAGCTCGCCGCCGAACGGGACGTCGCGCTGCTCAACGCCATGGCCGCGCAGGCCGGCGGTGCGGTGCTGCTGTCCGAGGGCGACGCCCGGGGCGCGCTCTCCGCGGCGCGGCGGGCGTGGTCGCTGTGGCACGAGCTCGACGCGCCGTACGAGGCCGCCAGGGCACGGATGATGGTCGGCATGGCCTGCCGGTCGCTCGGTGATGAGGACGCGGCCTGCATGGAGCTCGATGCGGCGCGCCACATCCTCGAGAGCCTCTCCGCCGCTCCCGACCTGGCCCGGATCGCCTCGCTGGCGGACCCGGCAGCGAGCACGGGGGGTTGCGGGTTGACGGCGCGCGAGGTGGAGGTCCTCCGGCTGGTCGCCACCGGCAGCACCAACCGGGCGATCGCCGGCGAGCTCTTCCTGAGCGAGAAGACGGTGGCGCGGCACGTCAGCAACATCTTCGTGAAGCTCGGCGTGTCCTCACGCGCCGCGGCCACGGCGTACGCCTACGAGCACACCCTCGTCTGACCGGCCAGAACCGCCACTGGACAGAAATCCCTCCGCGTCGCCGGCTCGGATGGTTCGTTCTCCCGACGCGACGGGCTCCATCCGCCCCTAGCGTCGGGGTCGGGAAGGCCGCTCGGCCTCGCGGATCGGCAGGGAGGAGACATCATGACCAGTGAGCTCGGATCGGGCCTTGGTGACGTTGGCCGGGACCCGGGCGCGGCCCGGGTGGAGACCGTCGTGATCGGAGCGGGCCAGGCTGGCCTGGCGACCGGCTACCACCTCGCTCGTCGAGGCAGGGAGTTCGTGATCCTCGACGCCGTCGAACGGGTCGGCGACAACTGGCGATGCCACTGGGATTCACTGCGGCTGTACAGCCCGGCGCGCATGGCGGCCCTGCCCGGGATGCGGTTCCCCGCACCGCCGATGTCCTATCCGACCAAGGACGACATGGCCGATTTCCTCGAAACCTACGCCTCCGCCTTCCAACTCCCGGTTCGCACCGGTCTGCGCGTGCGGCGGCTGACTCGCGAGGACAGCAGGTACGTCGTGACGACCACCGGGCAGTCATTCGTGTGCGACAACGTCGTGGTCGCGTCGGGCACCTTCGGTAGAACGCCCTACGTCCCCGAATTCGCCGCTGAGCTCGACCCTGGCATCCTGCAGATGCACTCGAGCGCCTACAAGAACCCCTCCCAGCTCCAGCCCGGCGGGGTGCTGGTGGTGGGGGCGTCGCATTCCGGCGGCGACGTCGCCTTCGAGGCGGGGATGGCGGGCTATCCGACCGTGCTCAGCGGCCCGATCCACGGCCAGGTGCCGTTCGACATCGAGGGCAGGCCGGCGCACGTGATCTTCCCGGTCTTGTACTTCCTGGCCAACCACGTGCTGACCATCAGGACGCCGCTCGGCCGCAAGATCCGGCCGGAGGTCAGGGCGCACGGCGGGCCGCTGATCAGAGTGAAGCGCGCCGATCTGGCCCGCGCAGGCGTCGAGCTGGCGGCGGCGCGGACGGTCGGGGTGCGCGACGGGCTGCCGGTGCTCGACGACGACCGCGCGCTGGAGGTCGCCAACGTCGTCTGGTGCACGGGGTTCCGCCAGGACTTCTCCTGGATCGATCTCCCAGTGACCGACGACGGCGGCTGGCCGCTCGAGACGCGTGGCGTGGTGCCGTCCTCGCCGGGCCTGTACTTCGTCGGGCTGGCGTTCCAGTACGCCTTCACGTCGATGCTCGTCGGCGGAACCGGCAGGGACGCGGAGCACGTCGTCAAGCACCTGTGCGCGCGCACGCCGGCGGGCCGGCGCGTCCCGGCGCGATCGGCCGCGCCCGTCACCCTCCTGGCTCGCTAGGATCACCGGTGTGGGCACACCGGGACTGGAGCGAGCATGACTGAGACCACGCGGACCGGACGGCAGGCGAAGGTGGAGGGGCACGGCGGCGCGCTGGCGGTGGCGGTCGCCAGGCGCCACGGCGTCAGCGCGATGTTCACGCTGTCGGGGGGACACGTGTTCCCGCTGTACGACGGCGCGGTCAAGGCCGACCCACCGCTGCCACTGATCGACGTCCGCCACGAGCAGACCGCGGTGTTCGCCGCCGAGGGCCTGGCCAAGCTCACCCGCGTCCCCGGCCTGGCGGTGGTGACCGCCGGGCCGGGCGTGACCAACAGCGTCAGCGCGGTCACCACCGCCTGGTTCAACGGCTCGCCCCTGCTGCTGCTCGGCGGCCGCGCGCCGCAGGCGCGCTGGGGGTCGGGCAGCCTCCAGGAGCTGGACCACCCGCCGCTGCTGGCCCCGGTCACCAAACGCGCCGCCACCGTCCACCAGGTCGGCGACATCGCCGCCGAGGTCGACGCCGCGCTGGCCCTGGCCGAACAGCCCCACCGCGGCCCGGTCTTCCTCGACGTCCCGATCGAGCAGCTCTTCTCCAGCGCCGCGGTGACGCTCCCGGATCCTCCCGCCCCGCCGGCGCGCGAGCCCGACGGCGACGCGCTGGCCAGGGTCGCCGCCCTGCTGGGCGGGGCGCAACGGCCCGTGCTGGTAGTCGGCTCGGACGTGTGGGCCGACCACGCCGAGCAGGCGGCCCGCCGGGCCGCGGAGGCGCTCGGCCTCCCGGTGATCGCCAACGGCCTGGGCCGCGGGGTGCTGCCGGCCGGCCACGAGCTGCTGGTCACCCGCGCCCGCTCGCTGGCCTTCGGCGCCGCCGACCTGGTGATCGTCGCCGGCGCGCCGCTGGACTTCCGGCTCGGCTACGGCGCCTTCGGCGGCAGGTCCGAGCGGCCCGCCCGGGTGGTCCAGCTCGCCGACAGCCCTGGGCAGCTCGCCACCCACGTGGAGCTGGCCGAGGGCATCGCCGGCAGCCTCGCCATGACCCTGGACGGCCTGGTCGCCGCCGCCGGCTCGGGCGGCCGCGCGGCCAGGGCCGCCTGGCTCCGGCGGCTGCGGGAGGCCGCCGCCGAGGCGGAGCGCAAGGACCAGGAAGTGCTCGCCAGCGACGCCGCGCCGGTCCACCCGGCCAGGATCTACGGCGAGCTGCGCAAGCTGCTGGCCGACGACGCGGTGGTAATCGGCGACGGCGGCGACTTCGTCTCCTTCGCCGGCCGCTACATCGAGCCCGCCCGGCCCGGGTCGTGGCTCGACCCGGGCCCGTACGGCTGCCTCGGCACCGGCCTCGGCTACGCCATCGCCGCGCGCATGGCCCGGCCGGAGGGGCAGGTGGTGCTGCTGCTGGGCGACGGCGCCGCCGGCCTGTCGCTGATGGACGTCGACAGCCTGGTGCGCCACCGCCTGCCGGTGGTGATCGTCTGCGGCAACAACGGCGCATGGGGGCTCGAGAAGCACCCGATGCGCATGCTCTACGGCTACGACGTGGCCGCCGATCTGCAGCCCGGCTGCCGCTACGACCAGGTGGCGCAGGCGCTGGGAGGCGCCGGCGAGCTGGTCACCACCGCGGACGGCATCGCCCCGGCGCTGCGCCGCGCCTTCGACGCCGGCGTCCCCTACCTGGTGAACGTGGTGACCGACCCGGAGGTGGCCTACCCGCGCGCCACCTCGGGCCTATGAGCCGGGCCGGTACGATGCCGCTGGGGACGCGAGCCCCGCACGCCGAGCCAGAGGAGGATCATGCCTGAGCGCGTCGGCTTCATCGGCCTGGGGATCATGGGCAGCGGCATGACCCACAACCTGCTCAGAGCCAGCGTCGACCTCACCGTCTACAACCGGACGCCCGAGCGGATGCAGCCGTTGGCCGACGCGGGGGCGGCCACCGCCGCCAGCCCCGCTGGGCTGGCCGCCAGCACCGACGTGGTGTTCGTCTGCGTCAGCGACACCCCCGACGTCGAGGCGGTGCTGCTGGGTCCCGAGGGCGTGATCCACGGCGCCAAGCCCGGGTCGCTGGTGGTCGACATGTCGACGATCAGCCCGCGGGCGACCCGCCGAATCGCCAAGCGGCTGGCCGAGGCGGGCGTGGCCATGCTCGACGCCCCGGTGTCGGGCGGCAGCGAGGGCGCCGCCAAGGGCACCCTCAGCATCATGGTCGGCGGCGACCAGGCCGACCTGGAACGGGCCAGGCCCTACCTGGAGGCGATGGGCTCGACCATCACCCACGTCGGGCCGATCGGCGCCGGGCAGAGCTGCAAGCTGGTCAACCAGATCCTGGTGGTGGTGAACATGCTGGCCGCCGGGGAGGCGCTGCTGTTCGCGCAGGCCGCCGGGCTCGACCTCGACCGCACCATCGAGGCGGTCGCCGGCGGCGCCGCTGGGAGCTGGATGCTCTCCAACCGGGGGCCGCAGGCGGTCCACCGCGACTGGCGGCCCGGCTTCACCATCGACCTCCAGCAGAAGGACCTCCGCCTGGTGCTGGAGGCCGCCGACGAGACCGGCGCCCCGGTGCTGGCCAGCAGCACCGTCTTCCAGCTCTACCGCACGCTGCAACGCGCCGGCGCGGCCAGCAGCGCCCTGGCGCGCTCCAGCTCCCCTACCACGGCTACCGCCGCGCGGCCACGCCGGCGAGGAAGCGCTCGAGGTCCACCAGGACGCGGGTGACGCGGCCCCTGGCGGCGACCCGCCCGCCGTCGGTGACCTCGGCGGAGAAGTCGAGGCGGCGGCCGTCGACCACCTCCAGGGTCGCGCTGACCTCGACCGGAACGCCGACCGGGGTGGCCAGCAAGTGCTCCAGCTCGACCCTGGCGCCGACGGTGGTGGTCCCCTGGTCCAACGCGCCCTCCAGCGCCTCGACGGTGGCCCGCTCCATCAGCGCCAGCACCCGCGGCGTGGAGAGCACGGGCACCAGCCCGCTCTCCAGCGCCGCGGCGGTGTCGGCGTCGGTGACCGTGTAGGAGAAATCGGCGTGCAGCCCGGGGGCGATCGCTGCGCTCATGGGCTCAATGCTGCACCACGGCGCCCGCGAGCTGCCTCAGGCGAGCCGGTACAGCAGCGGCATCGCGCCGGTCCGGTTCGCGCGCATGTTGGCCAGCACGCAGCGGTAGAAGCTGGGCTTGGCCATCTGGCGGACCATGAAGCTCGGCAGGCTCTCGTCCCAGCGGGCGTGGTTGACGAACACGTAGTCCGCGTCGCTGGTCGGGGCCAGCAGCGTGGAGTTGCGGAGCCCGGTCTCGACCACGTACCAGTCGGCCAGGTAGTCCCACAGCTCGAGCGCGACCTCGGGATCGTCGCCGACGAAGTAGTTGAACAGGAACAGCCCCTGCCGGCTCTTGTCCACGTCGCCGATCCGCCGCACACAACGGGCGGTCATCACGTACACGTCGCTGGCGGCGTCGGTCACCGCCTCCAGCAGCAGCTTGAAGGGCTCGGTGGCCCGGACCTCCTCGATCACCTCCGGCGAGCGGGTCTCGATCAGCACCACCACGTCGTAGCGGGCCACGTGGGACGCCTTCTCCTTCGCGTAGCCGGCCGGTGGCGGCATCAGGGTCGCGCGGTAGACCGTGGCCTTCTCGACGGTCTCCAGACCCTCGAGCTGGCCGGCCAGCGACTTCAGGTTGGCCAGCAGCGCCCGCTTCTCCGCGCTCCTGCCTGGCAGCGGCCCCCGCGCCGGTGGCTCGACCGCCGCCGCCACCTGGATGTAGCCGAGCGCCGGCGGCTCGATGAGCCGGACGCGACCGTACCTGGACTGCGGGTTGACGATCTTCAGGTCCATGTCGTGCCTCGCTCTCGCTTGCTTCTGAGTGTGTGCTCACTCATACTGGGTGAGTACCCACTCGAATGTCAAGCAGCGCGAGCCCCGGAGGCGAGATGGCGACCCGATCCAGTGACCGGCCGATGCGCGAGCGGATCGTCGCCGCCGCCATCCAGGTGATCCGCGAGCACGGCGTCACCCGTGCCACCACCAGGGAGATCGCCCGCGCCGCCAAGGTCTCCGAGGGCAGCATCTACAACCACTTCGAGAACAAGACCGCCCTGTTCGGCGCCGCCTTCGGCGCGGTCACCAGCGGCATCCGCGGCCCCATGCGCGAGCTCGCCGCCAGCGTCGGCAAGGGCACCGTCGAAGGCAACCTGGAGCGCCTGGCCGGCGCCGCGGTCCGCTTCTACGGCGAGCTGCTGCCGATGACCGCCTCGGCGCTCGCCGACCACCAGGTGAGCGCCTGGCTGCGGCAGCGGATGCCCGAGCGTGGCGGCGGACCAGTCCAGGGCCATGCGGCGCTGATCGCCTACCTGGAGGCCGAGCGCGCGGCCGGGCGCCTCGGCCCCACCGCCGATCCCGCCTTCATCGCCGCCGCCCTGCTCGGCGCCTGCCTCCAGCACGCGTTCCTGTCGCTGCTGGCCGACCCCGCCGCCCTGGCCGCGGTCGGCCTGCCCCCCGACGCCGGCGAGTACGCCCGCGGCGTGGTCCGGACCGTCCTGGCCGGCCACCTGCCCGCTGCGGGCCGCCCTTGACCCGCCGGCGAGGCACGGCGGGCTGAGCGGCTACCATCTCCAGGGTGCGTCCACCGTCGTTCCAGTCCCGGGCGCGAGCTGGGCTGCTCGCCGCCGCGATCCTGCTGCTGGCCAGCAACCTCCGCGCGGCGATCACCTCGGTGGGCCCGCTGGTCGGCGAGATCCGCGGCGACACCGGCATCTCGCACGGGCTGGCGGGACTGATCACCACCCTGCCGCTGCTGGCCTTCGGCGCGCTGTCGTCGCTGGCGCCGCGGCTCGGCCGGCGCTTCGGCATCGAGCGGACGCTGCTGGCGAGCATGGTGGTGCTGGTCGCTGGCATCCTGCTGCGCTCCAGCGGCCCGGTGGCCGCGCTGTTCGGCGGCACGGCCCTGCTCGGGCTGGCGATCGCGGCCGGCAACGTGCTGCTGCCGGGCCTGGTGAAGCGCGAGTTCCCCGACCGGACCGGGTGGATGACCGGGCTCTACAGCGGGGCCATGGGCGGGATGGCGACCGTCGCCGTGGCGCTGGCCGTCCCGATCGCCGACCGCGCCGGGCTCGGCTGGCGCGGCTCGCTCGCCTGCTGGGCCGCGCCGGCGGCCGTCGCCGCGCTGGTCTGGGTCCCGCTGGCGCGCCGGCGCCCCGGAGCGCGCCCGCCGGCCCAGGGCGAGGAGCCCGCGGTCGGCGGGCCGGCGGAGCCGGTGCCGAGCCTGTGGCGGTCGGGCCTGGCGTGGCAGGTGACCGTGTTCATGGGGCTCCAGTCGCTGGTGTTCTACTCGACGATCGCATGGCTGGCCGAGATCCTGCGCGACCGGGGGCTCACGTCGTCGGCGGCGGGCTGGCTGGTCTCGCTGGCGCAGCTCTCCGGGCTGGTCACCTCGCTGGCCGCGCCGCCGATCGCCACCAGGCGGGCGAGCCAGCGCGTCCACACCTCCTGCTCGGCGGTGCTGTCGCTGCTGGGCTACAGCGGCCTGCTGCTCGCCGGGCGCGGCCTGCTGCCGCTGTGGTGCGTGCTGATCGGGTTGGGCCAGGGAGCCCTGTTCAGCCTGGCCCTCACCATGTTCGCGCTGCGAGCGCCGGACGCTCGCCACGCCGCCGAGCTGTCCGGGATGGCGCAGACCGTCGGCTACCTGCTCGCCGCCACCGGACCGGCCCTGCTCGGCCTGGTGCACGACCTGACCGGCGCCTGGACCGTCCCCCTGGCCGCCCTCGCCGGGACCACCCTCGCCATCCTGCTGGCCGGCCTCGCCGCCGGCCGCGACGCCCTGGTCGCCGCCCCCACCCCGGCGGCTCCCCGAGGGGCGGCGACCCCCACCGCACGCGCCGCTCCCAGCCGCCGCCACGGCTGACCGCGCGGCGGGCGGGCAGGGAGCGGCCGGCGCGGATCCCGCCACCTCGGGGCTTGAACCGGGGCGGCCGCGCGTGCTACCTCCTGGGCATGGACGGAGCGCATGACCTCGGTGGCATGCAGGGATTCGGCGCCGTGGTGGTGCCTGGCAGCGAACAGGTCTACCACCAGCGGTGGGAGGCGCGGGTGTTCGCGCTGCACATGCTGGTCGGCATCCAGGACCTCGGCGGCGGCCCGGGCGGCAGGCCGACGCGCGAGGCGATGCCGGCCGCGGACTACCTCGCCGCCTCGTACTACCAGCGCTGGCTGTGGAGCGCGGAGCGCCGCCTGGAGCGCAAGGGGCACATCCAGCCCGGTGAGGTCGACCGCATGATGGAGCGGCTCGCCGCCGGCGAGCCGAAGGCGCGGCGGGACGACCCGGAGCTGGCGGCCCGTGCGGTGGCGGCCGTGCGGGACCCCGCCCCGCCGCTGGCGCCGGCGACCGGCGCGCGCTTCGCGGTCGGCGATCAGGTCCAAGTCCGGCGCATGCGACCGGGCAGGCACACCCGCTGCCCCCGCTACGTGCGCGGCGCCAGCGGGCGGATCGAGCGTGTGCACGGCCTGGACGCGCCGCCGGAACTGGCCGCCTACGGCGAGCCGGCCACCCCGGAGCCGGTCTACGCCGTGGCCTTCGACTCCCGCGACCTGTGGGGCGAGGACGGGCGCCCAGCCTGGACCGTGCTCGTCGACCTGTGGGAGCACTACCTCGAGGGGGTGCCGAGCGCGTGAGCGACCCTGGAGCCGTCGAACCCGGCCCCGCCGGCGCCCGGCCGGGCGCCGACCACCACGGCCACCACGACCACGGCGCTCACGACCACGGCGCTCACGACCACGGCGACCACGGGCCGCACCACCCGCGGCCCGCTTCCGAGGTGGAGCTGCGCGCCCACGCCCTGGAGGCGCTGCTGGTCGCCAAGGGCCTGGTCACCACGGACGCGGTCGACGCGGTCATCTCCTACTACGAGCACGACGTCGGGCCGCAGAACGGCGCCAAGGTGGTGGCCAGGGCCTGGCTCGACCCCGCCTACCGCCAGCGCCTGCTGAGCGACGGCACCGCCGCGATCGCCGAGTTCGGCTACGGCGGCGCCGAGGGCGACAACATGGTGGTGGTGGCCAACACCCCGCGCGTCCACAACGCGGTGGTGTGCACGCTCTGCTCCTGCTACCCGTGGCCGGTGCTCGGCCTGCCCCCCGCCTGGTACAAGAGCCTGCCCTACCGGGCCCGCATGGTCGCGGAGCCGCGGGTTGTCCTCCGCGAGTTCGGGCTGGAGCTGCCCGCCGAGGTCGAGATCCGCGTGTGGGACTCCAGCGCCGAGGTCCGCTACCTGGTCCTGCCGATGCGGCCGCCCGGGACCGAGGGCTGGAGCCAGGAGCGCCTGGCCGGCATCGTCACCCGCGACTGCATGATCGGCACGGCCGTCCCCAGCGCGGACGCCGCCCCCAGCGCGGACGCCGCCCCGTGACCGAGGTCCCCCGCCTGGAGCGGGTCGACGCCGCGCTGGCCGGACAGGCGCCGCTGCCGCGCGACAACGGCGAGCTGGTCTTCGAGGAGCCGTGGCAGGCGCGGGCGCTCGGCATGGGCGTGGTCGCGCTGGAGCGGACCGGCACCACCTGGGCCGAGTTCCGCCAGCATCTGGTGACCGCGATCCGGCGCCACCCCGCCGACCCCGCCGCCTCGCCCGCCACCACCTATTACACCGCCTGGCTGGAGGCGCTGGAGGGCCTGCTGGCCGAGCGCGGCCTGCTCCCCTGACCCGGCCCGGGCGTCTGGCGCGCCCGGGTGGTCGCAAGGGCGTTGACTCCGGGCAGCCTGAACCGGACACTCCTGAGGCGCGTCCATTCCGCAACAGCCTGGTAAGCGCCAGGGGCGCCGGCTGGAACGCGGCCATCCCGCCAGGCGGCACCGCCTCCGCCGTCGCCTGACGCCGGGGGCGAACAGGCGGCGCACGAGCCCCGGGGAGGCAGCGCACGAGCCCGGTCCGGGGCCCGGGCTCGTGCGCGTCGCTGCGCCTGGCAGCCTCCAGCCGCGACTCACCGGATCAGGCGCGACCCGCCGCTGCGGCTCGGTGCGCTGCCCACCGCCGAGGGGGCGGGCCGCGGGGGGACGGGAAGGCTGCTGGCGCTGGGACAGCCGGCTCGACCACCACATGCGGCGGTCGAGATCGAACGTGAGCGCCGGCACGAGCACCGAGCGCACGATCAGCGTAGCCAGCAGGACGCCGAACGCAACCAGGAAGCGGATCTCGGTGAGGAACACCAGCGGCAGCACGGCCAGCACCGAGAAGGTGGCCGCCCGCACGATGCCCGCCGAGGTGATCACCCCGCCCCTCACCGCCAGGCCGCGCAGGCCGCCGGCGCGCGTCCCCAACCGCGCCGATCAGCAGCGGCGGCGCGGCCACCGCCCGCGGCAGCAGCGCCAGGATCACCAGCACGACCAGCAGCACCAGCGGGACGATCACGTCGCGGTCGCGTGCCGAGGCAGTTGAGACGTCCAGGTCGGTGGCTGCCGTGCCGCCCGCCAGCGCGTTCGCCCCGGCGCCGGCCGCGGCCTGGAGGACGCGCGGCCGTCCCGCCGGTCACACCGAGCGCTGGTAGGAGCGGAAGGCGATGGTCGCCAGCAGTCCGCAGCCCAGCGCCAGCGCCAGCAGCCAGCCGCCGCGCAGCGCCACGAACCCCCAGTCGGTGTTGGACTCGAGGGCCCTGCGGCCGGCCTCCACCGCCCAGTTGACGGGGTTGTAGCGGGCGACGGCGCGGATCCAGGAGGGCATCAGGCTCTCGGACATGAAGCCGGCGCCGAGAAAGACCAGCGGCAGCGCCACGAACTGCACCGCGGCGATCACCGACTCTTCCTTGCGGAGGACCAGGCTGAGCGCGATCGACAGCGAGGAGAACGCCACGTTCACCAGCATCGCGGCGACGATCAGCACGGCGATCCCGGCCACGCCGTTGGCGAAGCGCGCGCCCGCGACCAGGCCGAGCGCCACGAGGATCACCGTCTGCCCGACCGACACCAGCGCCTGATAGGCGATCATCCCGGTGGTGAGCGCGCCGCGCCGGACCGGCGACACCAGGAAGCGGTCGGTGACGCCGCGGTCCAGGTCGCTGATCACGCCCATCCCGGCCCAGCCGCCGGAGAACAGCGCGGTCATCACCACCACGCCGGGTGTCAGGAAGGTGATGTAGGAGCTGGAGGCGAAGCCGGGGATCTCGACGATCCGCTTGAAGAGCTGACCGAACAGCAGCAGCCAGATGATCGGCTGCACCAGGCTGATCGAGATCAGCCACGGCTGGCGTGACAGGAAGCGCAGGTGGCGGACGGTCATGTGGCACGAGTGCGCGACGGCGGTGGTCATCGTGGGTCTCCATCCGTGTGGTGCGCCACATCGGCCTGGCTGAAGGCGCGGCCGGCGTAGCGGAGGTAGACGTCGTCCAGGGAGGGGCGGGCGATGGTGACGGCGGCCACGGCCAGCCCGCGGGACTCGAGCGCGCCGAGCACGGCGGGCACGGCGGTGGCGCCGCTGTCGACCCGGGCGCGGACCACGCGGCCGTCCACGACCAGCTCGCGCACGCCAGGCAACCGGTCCAGCACGCCGCGGACGAGGCCGTCGGGCTCCGGCTCGCCCAGCTCGACCAGGATGGCGTCGCCGCGCAGTTCGGCCTTGAGCTCGTCGGGGGTGCCGGCGGCGACCACGCGGCCGCTGTCCACGATCGCCAGCCGCCGGGCGAGCCGGTCCGCCTCCTCGAGGTAATGCGTGGTCAGCAGGACGGTAATGCCCTCCTCGCTGGCGAGGCGGGTGATCTCGTTCCACATGTCGGCGCGTGCCTCCGGGTCCAGGCCCGTGGTGGGCTCGTCCAGGAACAGCGCCTGGGGCCGGTGGACCAGACCGAGGGCGACGTCGAGCTTTCGCCGCATGCCGCCCGAGTAGGTCTTGGTGATCCGGTCGGCGGCCTCGCCCAGGCCGAAGCGCTCCAGCAGCCCGCCGACCCGCGACTTCAGCTCGCGGCCGCCGATGCCGTACAGGCGTCCCTGGAGCGCCAGGTTCTCGCGGCCGGTGGCCTCGAGGTCGACCCCGGAGCGCTGGGCCACGCAGCCGATGGCCCGGCGCACACGGTCGGGCCGCTTGACCACGTCGATGCCGGCCACGCGGGCGGTGCCGGAGTCCGGGCGGCTCAGCGTGGTGAGGATCTTGACGGTGGTGGACTTGCCGGCGCCGTTGGGACCGAGCAGGCCGAACACGGTCCCCGGCTCCACGGTGAAGCTGAGGCCCCGCAGGGCGTGGTCGACCAGGCGCTGCGCATGCCGGACGAGCTGACCGCCGAGGCGGTGGTGCTGACCGGAGCGACCGGCAGCGTGCAGCCGCTGTGGGAGCGCTACCGCGCCCCAGAGCGGGCCCGGGCGCGCGAGCTGCTGGAGCTGATGGGCTGCGCCCACCTTGGGGCCAGGCGCGTCGGCACCTGCTCGCAGGGCGAGCGCGGCCGCGTGCGCATCGCCAGGGCGCTGATGCCCTCGCCGCGGCTGCTGCTACTGGACGAGCCGGCCAGCGGGCTGGACCTGGCCGCCCGCGAGCTGCTGCTGGCCGCCCTCGGCGAGCTGGCCGCCTTCGAGCCGGAGCTGGCCACCGTGGTCGTCTCCCACCGTCTGGAGGACCTCCCGCCGCACACCACCCACGCGCTGCTGCTGGCCGGCGGCGAGGTGATGGCGGCCGGCGAGGTCGGCGCCGTGCTCACCGGCGAGGCGGTCTCCGCCTGCTTCGGCCTGGCCGTCGAGGTGCGACGCCACGACGGCCGCTGGCTGGCCAGCATGTCCGGCGACGGCGCCGCTTGCCTGTCGGGACCGCCACGCCATCCGGAGCGCCGGGTCGCCTCGATCGCCGGGCACCGGCGCATCCTGGAGGCGCTGCGCTCTCACGACCCAGAGGCCGCCTCGGCGGCCGCCGCCGAACACGTCACCGCCGTGCAGCAGCACGTCCTGCAGGCCTCCGAGAAGGCCGCGCAGCCCAAGCGCCCGCGCGCCCAGGAGTGAGGTGAAAGTCGTGGCTCGCGCGCCGCTGCGGGCACGCGAGCCACTGGGGACGTCCCTTGGGCCTCACTCGTCCTCGGCGAGGATCGAGTAGATCCGGCGCCGGGCCTCGGTGAGCACCTCGAGCGCCTTGCCCTTCTGGGCCTCGCTACCGGCCGTGGCCACCTGCATGACGGCCGCGCCGACCTGGAAGGCGGTGTCCCGCAGCTTCAGGTTGGTCGGGTCGACACCCTCGGTGACCTCGTCCCACGGGGCCTGCGAAGGCCCCTGCTCGGCCTCGGCGCGGCCGGCCTCGGTGAGCGAGAACAGCCGCTTGCCCTCGGTCTCCTGGCTGGAGATCAGGCCCTCGTCCTCGAGCATCTGCAGGGCCGGGTAGACCGAGCCTGGGCTCGGCCGCCACACCCCGCCGGTGCGGTTGGTGAGCTCCTGGATCATCTCGTAGCCGTGCATGGGTCGCTCGGCCAGCAGTGCCAGGATGGCGGCGCGGACGTTGCCGCGCCGGGCGCGGCCACCACGGTAATGGCGGCCGAACCCAGGGCCGAAGCCGGGGCCACCAGGCCCGAACGGCACGCCCCATGGTCCGAAGGGCGGCTGCCAGCGGCCGAAGCCAGGCCGGCCGGGCCCTCCGGGTGTGAACGGTGGACGACGCATGGTCATCACCTCGTCCTTTCCTTGGTCGATACTTACTTTGCGAGTTAACGATATATCGAAATGCATCGAGATGCAACACGGAACATCGTGATCGGATGCGCATATCTGACGTTCAGCAATCTATTGACGGGCGCAACACATTTGCCCTATAACGACGCCATTGCGAGCGCCGGAGCCCGCTCCGGCAGCGACCCTGGCCAATCCGTCCCGGACGAAGGGACCGCCATGCGCTACGACGTCCGACGTGGCATCCGCGCTCCGTTGCTTCTGGTAGCCGTGCTCGGCCTGCTGACCGCCGCCTGCTCGAGCGGGAGCGACAACGGCTCCTCGAGCTCCTCCGGCGGCCCGGAGACCTCCACGATCACGCTCGGCTCCCTGCCGGTGGTCGATGCCGCCCCGGCCTACATCGCCGACAAGGCCGGCTACTTCAAGCAGGAGGGCCTGACCGTCAAGTTCCAGCAGGCCCAGGGCGGCGCCGCCCTGATCCCCTCGCTGGTCAGCGGTGACATCCAGATCGCCTTCTCCAACTGGGTGTCGCTGTTCCTGGCCAAGAGCCACGGCATCGACCTCACCCTGATCGCCGACGGCGACAAGGCCAGGCCCGGCTTCAGCGGCGTGTTCGTGATGCCCAACTCCCCCATCAAGACCCCAGCCGACCTGGCCGGCAAGAAGATCGCGGTGAACACGCTCAACAACGTCGGCGGCCTGGTGATCAGCGCGGTGCTGCAGTCGCAGGGCGTCGACCCCAAGAGCATCAAGTTCGTCGAGGTGGGCTTCCCGGACATGGGCGCCACGCTGCAGCGCGGCGACGTCGACGCCGTGTGGGTGGTGGAGCCGTTCACCTCCGCGGTCAAGGCGACCCTGAACGCCAGGGCGATCATCGACCCGTTCTCGGGCCCGACGGCCGCGCTGCCGGTCGGCGGCTACGCGGTCACCAAGCAGTTCGCCGACAAGAACCCCAAGACGGTGGCGGCCTTCTTCCGCGCGCTCGACAAGGCGGTGACCGACGCCAACGCCGACCGCAGCAAGGTCAACGAGGTCGTGCCCACCTACATCAAGATCGACGCGGCCACGGCCTCCAAGGTGACCCTGCCGATCTACAGCGCCACCCCCAACGCCATCGAGCTGCAGCGCGTGGCTGACCTCATGCAGCAGTTCGGCGACCTGAGCCAGCGCCTGGACGTGGCCTCGTTCACCCGTATCAGCGGGTGACCCATGGCCTCGGTGGCCGCGCGGAGGGTGCGGCGGGCTGTGCGAGCCCCCCGGCTCGCCAGGGGGCTGGTGGGCGCCGTCGCGTGCTTCGCCCTGGCCGAGGCCATCACCCGGCTGGAACTGGTCGACCCTCGCTACCTCCCGCGGGCGTCGACCGTTCTGGCGCGCTTGGTGGGGCTCCTCGGCCAGGCCGAATTCCTGACCGCCGTGGCCGCCACGCTCCAGGCGTGGGCGATCGGCCTGGCCATCGCGGTCGCCGCGGCGGTGCCCGCCGGCATCCTGCTGGGATCCTCGCGCCGCTGCTACCAGGCCACCAGGGCGCTGGTCGAGTTCCTGCGGCCGATCCCCTCGGTCGCGCTGATCCCGCTGGCGATCCTGCTGTTCGGCCAGGGACTGCAGCTCAAGACCTCGCTGATCGTCTACGCCTCGTTCTGGCCGGTGCTGTTCAACACCGTCTACGGCGTCCAGGACGTCGACCCGATCGCCAAGGACACCGCCCGCTCCTTCGGCTTCGGGCGGCTGGCGATCCTCGGCCGGGTGGCGCTGCCGGCGGCGTCGCCGTTCATCGCCACCGGAGTGCGCGTGGCCTCGGCGATCGCGCTGATCCTGGCCATCTCCACCGAGCTGCTGGCCGGCGCGGCGGGCGGCATCGGCAGCTTCATCCTGCGGGCCAGCTCGGGCGGCGGCAACGCCGACCTGGTCTACGCGGCCACGGCCATGACCGGAGTGCTCGGCCTGGTGCTCAACTGGGCGCTGCTGCTGGTGGAGCGCAGGGCGCTGGCCTGGCAGCAGCGATCGGAGCGGGCCAGGTGAGCACCCAGACCGTGAGCACCCAGACGCTGCGGCGGCGGGCCCGCTGGCGCCCCTCTGACCCGGTCGGGATGGCACTGCGCTGGCTGGTGCTGCTGGTGGTGGCGGTCGCCTGGCAGCTCGCCACCATGGGCGGCCGCTCGATCTTCTTCCCGCCGCTCACCGAGATCCTGAGCCAGGCGCGCACGTCCTGGCTGTCGGGCCCGGCCTCCTCCGCGTTCCTCACGCCCGCGGTGGCCAGCGACGTGCTGCCGAGCCTCGGCCGGCTGCTCGGCGGCTGGCTGCTGGCGGTGGCCGCCGGCGTCTCGGTCGGCACCGCCATCGGCCTGGTCCGCAACCTCGCCGACTACCTCGACCCCGTGATCGAGTTCGTGCGCGCCATCCCGCCTCCGGCGATGATCCCCCCGTTCCTGGTGGTGCTGGGGCTCGGCTCCGACATGAAGATCGCGCTGATCGCGGTCGGGGTGGTGTGGCCGATCCTGCTCAACACCATCGACGGGGTGCGCTCGGTGGACCCGGTGCTGATGGACACCGGCCGGACGTTCCGCACCGGGCGGCTGCGGCGGCTGGTCTTCATCGTGCTGCCGTCGGCCTCGCCGAGGATCTTCGCGGGACTGCGCGTGAGCCTGTCACTGTCGCTGATCCTGATGGTGATCTCCGAGATGGTGGCGGCCACCGGCGGCATCGGCTTCACCATCGTCCAGGCCGAGCGGAGCTTCGCGATCAAGCAGATGTGGGCGGGTATCCTACTGCTCGGGGTGCTCGGGTACCTGCTCAACAGTTTGCTGCTGCTGGTCGAGCGAGGCGTGCTCGCCTGGCATCGCGGCGCTCGTGGGACACAGGAGAGCGCATGACCACGGCTGATCACGCGGCGGTCCCCTCGGGCGTCTCGTCGAGCCCGCTGCTGGAGGTGGTCGACCTCGGCCACAGCTACGGGCAGCCGGACGCGCCCGCGGTGATCGAGGGGCTGAGCTTCTCGGTGGGCGCGGCCGAGCTGGTCTGCATCGTGGGGCCGTCCGGCTGCGGCAAGACCACCCTGCTGCGCTGCGTGGGCGGGCTGCTGGAGCCGCGGGGCGGCACGGTGGTGCTGGAGGGCGAGCAGGTCAGCGGCGTACCGGACGACATCGCGATGGTGTTCCAGGACTACAGCCGCTCGCTGTTCCCCTGGCTGCGGGTCGGCCGCAACGTCGACTTCCCGCTGGCGCGGCGCGGGCTCGGCAAGCGGGAGCGGGCCGAGCGGGTGCGCCAGAGCCTGGCCGCGGTGGGGTTGGAGGAGGTCGCCCACCGCTATCCCTGGCAGCTCTCCGGCGGGATGCAGCAGCGCGTGGCGATCGCCAGGGCGCTGGCCTACCGGCCCCGCCTGCTGCTGATGGACGAGCCCTTCGCCTCGGTCGACGCGCAGACCCGGGCCGACCTCGAGGACCTGGTGCTGGAGGTCCGCGACCGCTTCCAGATGACGGTGCTGTTCGTGACGCACGACATCGACGAGAGCGTCTACCTCGGGGACCGCGTGCTGGTGCTGTCGCGCGCACCCGCTAGGCTGGTGGCCGAGATTCCCGTGGCCCTGCCCCACCCGCGCGACCAGATCGCCACCAAGGAGCTGGACGCCTTCGTCAAGCTCCGCGCCGAGGTCGGCCGGCTGATCCGCTCGCGCAGAGCGGTCGGCGTCCGCTGAGCAGGCGCGCGGCTGGGATGCGCCCGGACGGCCAGGAGAGCGAGGCGATGGTGTCAGGACCGATCGACGACCGATTCCTTTCGCTGCCGCGCGAGCGGCTCGCGGACGCGGCGCTGGCGCGCGCAAAGGCACTCGGCGCCGCGCACGCCGACTTCCGGCTGGAGCTGCTGCGCGACCAGGCCATGCGCCTGCGCGACGGCCGGCTCGAATCGTCCGGCGAGGGCGAGACCAGCGGCTTCGCCGTCCGCGTGGTGGCGGACGGGAGCTGGGGCTTCGCCGCCGGCGTCGACCTGACCACCGATGAGGCGGCGCGCGTGGCCGAGCAGGCCGTTGAGGTGGCGCGCACCAGCAGGGCGATCAATTCGGAGCCGGTGGAGCTGGCGGACGAGCCCGCCTACCAGGACGCCACCTGGGTGTCGGAGTACCAGGTCAACCCGTTCGACGTCCCGGAGAGCGACAAGCAGGAGCGGCTGCGCGAGTGGAGTGCCCGCCTGCTGGCCGCCGAGGGCGTCAGCCACGTCGACGCCGAGCTGCTGGCCGTCCAGGAGAACAAGTTCTACGCCGACCTGGCCGGCACCGTCACCACCCAGCAGCGGGTGCGCATCGCCCCGGAGCTGACGGCGGTGTGGATCGACTCGGACGGCGGCCGCTTCGACTCCATGCGGACGCTGGCGCCGCCCGCCGGCCGCGGCTACGAGTACCTGGACGGCGCCGGCTGGGACTGGGAGCGCGAGCTGGAGGAGCTGCCAGAGCTGCTGCTGGAGAAGTCCAGGGCGCCGTCGGTCGAGGCCGGCAGCTACGACCTGGTGGTGGACCCGACCAACCTCTGGCTCACCATCCACGAGTCGATCGGGCACGCCACCGAGCTGGACCGCGCGCTCGGCTACGAGGCCAACTACGCCGGCACCTCGTTCGCCACCTTCGACAAGCTCGGCGCGCTGCGCTACGGCTCCCCGGTGATGCACGTCACCGGGGACCGCGTCGCCCACCACGGCCTGGCCAGCATCGGCTACGACGACGAGGGCGTGGCCACCCAGCGGTGGGACCTGATCCGCGACGGCGTGCTGGTCGGCTACCAGCTCGACCGGCGGATCGCGCGGCTGAAGGGGCTGGGCCGTTCCAACGGCTGCGCCTACGCGGACGCGCCCTCCCACTTCCCGATCCAGCGCATGGCCAACGTGTCGCTGCTGCCCGCCGCCGGCGGCCCCTCCACCGAGGGGCTGATCGGCGGGGTCGAGCGCGGCGTCTACGTGCTCGGCGACAAGTCCTGGTCGATCGACATGCAGCGCTACAACTTCCAGTTCACCGGGCAGCGCTTCTACCGGATCGAGGGCGGCCGCCTGGCCGGGATGCTGCGCGACGTCGCCTACCAGGCGACCACCACCGAGTTCTGGGGCTCCATGGAGGCGGTCGGCGGCCCGCAGACGTACCTGCTCGGCGGGACGTTCACCTGCGGCAAGGGCCAGCCGGGCCAGGGCGCGCCGGTCAGCCATGGCGCCCCGGCCGCGCTGTTCCGCGGCGTCCGCATCCTCAACACCGTCAAGGAGGGCGGCCGGTGACCCCCCAGGAGCTCGTCGAGCGCGCGCTGCAGCGCTCCCGTAGCGACGGCTGCGTCGTGCTCGCGCAGGAGTCGAGCAACGCCAACCTGCGCTGGGCCAATAACACGCTCACCACCAACGGCGTCGCCCGCACGCGCGACCTCACCGTCATCGCGCTGGTCTCCGGCGCCGAGGGCACCTCCGCGGGGGTGGTCAGCCGCAGCGGCGTCACCCTCGACGGCGTCCAGGACATGGTGGAGGCGGCCGGCGCCAAGGCCCGCTCGCTGCCGCCCGCCGCCGACGCCGAGCCGCTGCTGGATGGCGGCTCGGCGGGGCCGGGATGGGACGCTCCCCCGGCCACCACCTCGATCCAGACGTTCGCGACGCTGGCGCCGGAGCTCGGGGAGCTGTTCCAGGCGGCGCCCGCCGCCGGCCGCACCCTCTACGGCTATGCGGAGCACGACGTCACCACCACCTACCTGGGCACCTCGACCGGGATCCGGCTGCGCTACGACCAGCCGAGCGCCAGGATCGAGCTGACCGGGCGGTCGACCGACGGCAGCCGCTCCGCCTGGGCGGGCCACGCCGCCCGTGACTTCGGCGAGGTGCACGCCCACGAGCTGGACGCCGCCGTGGCGCAGCGGCTGGACTGGGCCAAGCGCAGGATCGACCTGCCCGCCGGGCGCTACCCGACGATCCTGCCGCCCTCGGCCGTCGCCGACCTGATGGTCTACCTGTACTGGACGGCGGTGGCGCTGGACGCCTACGAAGGGCGGACCGTGTTCAGCCGGCCAGGCGGCGGCACCCGCGTCGGCGAGCGCATCTCCGACCTGCCCGTGACGCTGCGCAGCGACCCGGGCCTGGCGGGCCTGGAGTGCGCGCCGTTCGTGGCCACCGGCTTCTCCAGCCGGCACGCCTCGATCTTCGACAATGGCATGCCGCTGCGGCCGACCGACTGGATCCACCAGGGCCAGCTCGCCGCGCTGGTGGGCACCAGGCACGCCGCCGGCGTGACCGGGCTGGAGCCGCGGCCGTTCGTGGACAACCTCCAGCTCACCGGGCCCTCCAGCGACGGCGACATCGACAGCATCGTCGCCGCCACGCAGCGGGGCCTGCTGCTGACCTGCCTGTGGTACGTCCGCGAGGTCGATCCGGAGACGCTCCTGCTCACCGGCCTGACCCGGGACGGGGTCTTCATGGTCGAGGACGGCGAGGTGGTCGGCGCGGTCAACAACTTCCGCTTCAACGACAGCCCCGTGGACCTGCTCGGCCGCCTGGAGGCGATCGGCCCGAGCGAGCCGGCCCTGCCGCGCGAATTCGGCGACTACTTCAGCCGCGCCGAGATGCCGCCGATCCGCGTCGCCGACTTCCACATGAGCTCGGTCAGCCCCGCCTCGTAGTGGTGACCGCGGGCGCCGTGGGCGCGTCCCCGACTGGATCGGGCGCCGCGCGCGGGTCGCCGGCGGCGGCGGGGCGGGCGAAATGGGTGCGCAGCCAGGAGCGCCAGCGAGCCCAGGCTCCTGGCCGGTTCAGCTCCCGCAGGAGCTGCTCTCGTCGCTGCGAGACCCGCAGACGTTCCTCCTGGCCGACCTTTCAGGCAAACGAGCCGCTGGAGGTTGGCTGGTACACCATGCCTTCAGGGTAGCGCGCACCCTCCAGGGCCCGCAGGTGGCATGCTCTGGTCGTGACGACCTCGACGACCTCGACGCTGGGCTACGCGATCCTGGGGCTGCTGGCCAGGCAGCCGTGCTCGGGCTACGAGCTGGCGGCGCGGCTGCGCGCGCCCGTCGGCTACTACTGGACCGCCCGCCACAGCCAGATCTACCCGGAGCTGGAGCGGCTGCTGGCCGGCGGGCTGGTCCGCTACCGGGTGGCTCCAGGGCCGGGGCCGCGCGACAAGAAGGTCTACGCCGCCACCGAGGAGGGGCTGGCGGCCCTGCGCGAGTGGGTGACCCGCCCGCCGGCGCCACGGGCGCCCCGCGACGAGCTGCTGCTCAAGACGTACGCGCTGTGGCTGGCCGATCCGGTCGAGGCGGTGACGCTGTTCCGCAAGCAGGCCGACGGGCACGCCGAGCGGCTGGCCGAGTACGAGGCGATCAGGGCTCGGGCCGAGGGCCGCCACGGCGGCGCGCCCCCGCCGGTGGAGTCGCCGGACTTCGGCTCCTACGCCACCCTGCTGCTGGGCATCAGCCACGAACGCGACCACCTCTCCTGGTGCCGCTGGCTGATCGAGTGCCTGGAGTCGGGCACCATCCCCGACGAGCGCTGAGGCCGGCCCCGTTCAGGCGAGCCGCTCGACGGTGATGGCGGTGAGCTCGTCGAGGCGGTCAAGGATGGTGCTGGCCCGTGCGGCGGCGTCGTCGTCGAGCGGGTAGCGCTGCGAGGGGATGGCGATCACGCGCATGCCTGCCGCGGCGGCGGAGCGGACGCCGTTGCTGGAGTCCTCGACGGCGGCGCAGCCGCGCGGGTCCGCGCCGAGCCGGGCGGCGACCTCCAGGTAGGCGTCGGGGGCGGGCTTGCCGTGGGCGACCTCCTCGGTGGAGACGACCGCGCCGAACTGCCCCGCCAGGCCGCTGACCTCCAGCACCAAGCCGATGAGCCGGCGGGGCGAAGAGCTGGCGAGCCCCAGCGGCCAGCGCTCGGCCAGCCGCCCGACCGCGGCGACCGCGCCCTCCAGCAGCGGCGGCCGGTCCCCGTAGCGCTCCGCCATCCGGTCGAGCACCTCGGTGGCGACCACCTCGGGCGCCCGGTCGACACCCAGCTCCTCGGACAGGTAGCCCGCCCATTCGGCGGTGCTCATGCCCATGAGGCGCCGCTGGCTGTCGGGCTGCCAGCGCCCGCCGTGCTCGGCGACGTAGGCGCGCCGCACCTCCTCCCACACCGGCTCGGAGTCGATCAGCACGCCGTCCAGGTCGAAGGCGACCGCCGCCACCGGTGAAGCCATCAGCCCTCCCAACTGTCCCGCGGCGCCGCCCTCATGTCGCATGCATCCTACGCGGGAGGGTCCGACGGTGACCGCCCGATCCGGCGGCGCCAGGCCCGCTCCGGCCTGGCGCCTCGGGCGGTACCGTGATCGGCGCGATTTCGCCGCGAGGCGCGGGCCCCGTCAGGCCCAGACCTCCTCGAGCACGCGAAGGGTGTTGCCGCCGACGACCGCTCGGATCTCGTCGTCCGACCAGTCGTGGGCGACCAGCCAGCCGATGACGTTGCCGAAGCACTCCCCCGGGTTCTCCAGCCCGTCCACGTAGTCGACCCTCGGGAACTGGAGGTCACCGCGCGCCTGCGAGATCGACAGCTGCTCGGCGAACGCCTCGTGCAGGCCGACGTGGTCGCCGAACAGCGTGTCGGGCCCGAAGGTCACGTGCTCGACGCCGACCAGCTCGACGCAGTAGGTGAAATGGTCCATCACCGAGTCCAGGCTGTGCCGCGGGTGGGCGGCCGACAGCGTGGTGTGAGGCGCGGCCTCGACGCCGATGATCCCGCCGCGCTCGGCGCACGCCCGGATCACGCTGTCCGGCTTCATCCGCCGGGAGTCCCACACCGCCCGCGCACCGGCGTGGGTGATCAGCACGGGCATGCGGCTGGCCTCGATCACGTCCAGGCAGGTCTGGTCGCCGGAATGGGACACGTCGATGGCGATGCCGAGCCGGTTCATCCGCTCGACCGCGCGCTCGCCGAAGGCGGTCAGGCCGCCGTCGCGCCGCTCGCGCAGGCCCGAGCCGAGCGCGTTGGCCTCGCTGTAGGCGATGCCCATCTGCCGCACGCCCAGGCCGTAGAGCACGTCGATGCGGTCGACCTCGTTCTCGATCGGCGTGGCCGCCTCCAGCCCGGCCACCAGCGCGAGCCGGCCGGTGTCGTGCGCCAGCCGGATGTCGGCCAGCGACTCGGCGCGGAACACGAAGTCCTGGTGCGCCATGTCACAGAAGCGGTGCCCGAGGTCGTAGATGGTGTCGTCCCACTTCCACCCGGCCTGGCTGGTGATGCACGAGGTGCCGTCCATGAAGTTGTCGAACAGGGCGGTCAGGCCCGAGCGGGCCAGCCCCTCGTAGCCGGTACGGTGGCGCCCGGTGCGGATCAGGTCGAAGGTCTCGGTGATGTCGTCAGGGAAGACCGTGGGGTGCTCGTGCAGCGAGATGACGATGCTGTCGGCCAGCAGGCGGCTGGCGCGCTGGCGCTGGGAGTCCGCCCCGATTGTGACGGATCATGGTCGAGTATCGAGGCTGGCGTCGCGGGCCCGTCGTGGAGGAGGCGGCATGGGGCTGGAGCGGATCGGTGAGGCGGTCAGGCAGCGGCAGGTGTCCGCGGTGGAGCTGGTGCGCCAGTCGCTGGAGCGCATCGAGCGGCTCGACCGCGAGCTGGGTGCGGTGGTGGCGCTCCGCGCCGAGCGGGCGCTCCAGGAGGCGGGCGCGCTCGACCGCCGCGCCGCCGGCGGGGCGCCGCTGGGGCCGCTGGCCGGCGCTCCCCTGCTGGTCAAGGACATCGAGGACGTGGAGGGCATGCCCACCACCTTCGGCTCGCTGCTGTTCAAGGACGCGCCGCCGGCCACCGCCGACGGCCTGGTCACCGGCCGGCTGCGGGCGGCGGGCGCGATCGTGGTCGGCAAGACCAACCTGCCGGAGTTCGCCGCCCAGGGCTACACCACCAACAGCCTGTTCGGCGTCACCCGCAACCCCTGGGCGCTCCGGTGGTCGCCGGGCGGCTCCAGCGGCGGCTCGGGCGCGGCGCTGGCCGCCGGGATGGCGCCGCTGGCCACCGCCACCGACGGCGGCGGCTCGATCCGGATCCCGGCGGCGCTGTGCGGGCTGGCCGGCATCAAGCCGTCCGGCGGGCTGATCGGCCGGTGCCCGATCCCGGACTGGATCGACCTGTCGACCGACGGGCCGCTGGCCACCTCCGTCGACGACCTGCGCCTGCTGCTGGCGATCGAGGCCGGGCCGGTAGCCGGCGACCCCACCGCCCTGCCGGTGCCGCCGGCCCTGGCGCGCGGCGAGCGGCCCGCCAGGCCCGGCAGGGTGCTGGCCGCGCCGCGCTTCGTCCCGTGGGGCCCGCTGCCCGCCGACGTGGCGGGGCTGTTCGACGCGGCGCTGCTGGCGCTGGAGCGCGACCTGGGGCTGGCGATCGAGCCGATCGAGCCGGAGCGGATCTTCCGCGCCGGCAATCTCGACGAGGACTGGCTGACGCTGACCACCACCGAGCACGCCCACAAGCTCGGCCGCGACACCATCGAGGCGAACCGGCACCTGCTGCACCCCGCCGGCAGGGCCTTCCTGGAGCACGGGCTGCGCACGCCGATCGAGGAGTACCTGGCCGCCAGGCGGCGCCGCTTCGAGTACGTCCGCGAGCTGGACGAGCTGCTCGGCGCCGACGGCGTGATCGTCACCCCGACGCTGGCGTCGGCCGGCTGGCTGGCCGAGGGCAAGATGCCGGGCAGCCGCCACTTCGGCATTCCCGACGAGGTCTACAACACCGCCCCGGCCAACGTCACCGGCCACCCCTCGCTGTCGCTGCCGGCCGGCCACTTCGGCTCCGGCGTCCGCTTCGGCCTGCAGTTCACCGGTCCCCGCTTCCGCGACGACCTGCTGCTGGACCTCGGCGAGGCATGGCAGCGCGCCCGCCCGTGGCCGCCGGTCGCCGACGGCTACGAGCCGTTCGAGCTGCCCTCCTGAGACCGGCGGCAAGGTTGTCCCGGGGGTCGCGTAGGATCTTGCGGCAAGGCGGGCTGCCGGCCGGCCACCGGAGCCGAGAGGAGTGGGCATGGAGGTCGTCGAGCACCTCGAGGCGCTCCGTCGTGAGGGCGCCCTGCTGGCCGATGCGGCCTCGGCGGTCGAGCTGGACGCGCCCGTCCCCCACTGCCCCGGGTGGCGGGTGCGCGAGCTGGTGCGCCACACCGGCGGGGTCCACCGCTGGGCGGCGGCGTACGTGGGCGGCGCCAGGCCGCGGCCGATGGAGGACGAGGAGACCCGCGCCATCATGGCCCCGCCCGACGACGACGGGGCGCTGATCGGCTGGTTCCGCGAGGGGCACTCCAGCCTGGTGAAGACGCTGGAGGCGGCGCCGCCGGACCTGCACTGCTGGAGCTTCCTGCCGGCGCCGTCGCCGCTGGCGTTCTGGGCGCGGCGGCAGGCGCACGAGACCGCCATCCACCGCGCGGACGCGCAGGGCGCGGGCGGCGCGGTCAGCCGGCACGCGCCGCCGCTGGCGGCCGACGGGGTGGACGAGCTGCTCCTGGGGTTCGCCAGCCGGCGCAACGGCAAGCTGCGCGCCGACCCGCCCCGCACCATCCATCTCCACGCCACCGACACCGGCGCCGACTGGCTGGTGCGCGTCGAGCCGGACCGGATCGACGTCTCACCCGAGGCGGGCGACGCCGACTGGTCGGTGGCTGGTCCCGCCTCCGACCTGTACCTGCTGCTGTGGAACCGCCGCGGCACCGACGGCCTCCAGGTCCAGGGCGACCCCGCCCTGCTGGAGCTGTGGCGCACCTCGGTCCGGGTCCGCTGGAGCTGAGCGGCCCGCCCGGGGCATCACCAGCACCATGGCACAGGCGCTCCTGGGGGGGTGTGGGGGGGAGCGAGCTCCCCCCCACATGGAACGGGAGGACCCTCGCCAGAAAATCCAAGCGCGCCGCGACGGCGTTCAGGGCGACGACGGCGCTCAGGGCGACTCCGGCAGCCGCACGCCGAAGTGCTCCAGCAGCGCCTCGCGGAAGGCCGGCTCGCCGTCGATGGGGCGCTCCGAGCGGTGGCCGCCGTCGGTCACGATCAGGCGGTCGTCCCGCAGCGTGAGGCGGCCGGTCGGGGTGGCCAGGCTGCACACGCGCCGCTGGGTGAACGGCGACTGCGGCGAGGTCTGGTGGTAGTGGCACATGGCTTCGAAGCTCGCCAGCTCGTGGGCGGCGGTGCCGAAGCGGTGCTCGGCCTCCCAGGCGCCGCCGTCGGCGGAGCGGCGCAGCAGCTCCAGGTCGCCGTCGCCGGCCTGCTGGATCCGGTAGCCGCCGGTCGGGTCGGCCTGCTCGGGGCCGACCACCATCCGCAGCGGCTCCAGGTACGAATCGCCGAAGCCGACGTCGGCCAGCCACTCCTCCGGGCTGCCTGGGCAGCGCACCCGCAGCAGCAGGTGGTCGAACGGCGGCCCGAACCCCGAGCCGTCGGCCTTGCGCACGCGCGCCTCCAGCAACGACAGCTGGTAGCCGATCGCGCCGAGCAGGGCCGAGAAGGCGCCGTTCAGCTCGTAGCAGAACCCGCCGCGGCGCTCCCCGACGATCTTGCGCTCCAACGCGGCGACGTCCAGGACGATCCGCCGGCCGAGGTGGATGTCGAGGTTCTCGAACGGTACCGCCAGCAGGTGGGCCCGGTGCAGCTCCCGCAGCGTGCCCGCGTCCGGCTCCGGCTTGCCGTCCAAGCCGATCCGCTCCAGGTACGCGCCGACGTCGACCATCGCCGCCCTACCGGGCGCCCCCGGCGATCTCGTCCAGGGTGTCCAGCGGCACGGGCCCGCTCGACAGCACCGCGTCGTGGAAGGCGCGCAGGTCGAAGGCCGCGCCGAGGCGGTCGCGGGCCTGGTCCCGGAGCGAGCGGATGCGCAGCCGCCCGACCATGTAGGCGGTCGCCTGCCCCGGCCAGGCGATGTAGCGGTCGACCTCGTTGGCGATGTTGCTCTCCGACAGGGCGGTGTTGTCGCGCATGAAGCCGATCGCGCGGTCGCGGCTCCAGCCGAGCGCGTGCATGCCCGTGTCGACCACCAGCCGGCAGGCGCGCCAGGCATCGAACGAGACCATCCCGAGCCGCTCCAGGTCGCCCCGGTAGAGGCCGAGCTCGTCGGCGAGCCGCTCGCAATACAGCGCCCACCCCTCGCAGTAGCTGGTCACGTACGCGAAGCGCCGGAACTCCGGGATGGCCTCCAGGCGCTGCGCGAGCGCGAACTGGAGGTGGTGCCCTGGAAGGCTCTCGTGGAAGCTGAGAGCGTCGTACTCGAAGCGCGTGCGGCTGGCCGGCGCGTAGGTGTTGACCTCGAAGATGCCCGGCCGGGCGCCGTCGGAGCTGGGCGGCAGGTAGTAGCCGAGCACCGCGTCCCTGGCCTCGACCGGGTCGATCGCCTCGACCTGGCAGGGCGCGATCTGGTAGGCCAGGAACGCCTCGGGCAGGGCCTCCTCGGCGCGCCGCAGCGCGTCGCCGGCGGCGGCCAGGATCTCCTCGGCGGTCTCGAAGCGCAGCGACGGGTCGTCCCGCAGGCGGCCGAGCACCTCGGGGACGCTGCTGGCGCCCAGTGCGCGGCCGCCGAACTCGGCGAATTCCGCGTGCAGGCCGTCCAGCAGGTCCAGGCCGATCCGGTGGATCACCTCGGGCGCCAGGTCGGTGGTGGTGTGGAGGCGCACGGCGGCGTCGTAGGCGCCCAGACCGCCCTCGACGTTGACGACTCCGGCGTGGTCGTCGTCGCGGGCGGCCGGCGCCAGCTCCTCGGCGAGCGCGGTGCGGTAGCGGCCCATCGCCGGCCGCACCACCGTGCGGACGATCTCGGCGGCCTCGGCCCGCCAGGCCTCGGCGTCCACCCCCTCAGGCGGCTCGGGGCGCAGCAGCGGGTCGTCCTTCAGGTCGGAGGCGAGGTAGTCGTCGAGCTGCGCGACCGCCTGGGCCACCCCTCTGGCGGTCGGGAGGCGGCCCTCGCGCGCGGCCTCCAGGTGCCTGGCGAGCGCGCCGTCCAGGTAGCCGCCGAGCTTGCGGCAGCGCTCCAGGTAGTCGCGGGCGCGCCGCGGCTCGTTCAGCGGGGCGCGGGGCACCAGCGTCAGCACGCGGGTCTGAGCGCCGACCGAGGTGGCGGTGACCGCCAGCTCGTCGAGCCGGCCGCCCAGCTCCTCGCGCTCGTCGGCGGCCAGGCGCAGCAGCATCGAGCGGCTGACGCGCTCGTCGGGCGTCAGCGTCGCCGGATCCAGACGGGCCACCTCGGCGCCGAGGCGCTCCAGCTCGGCGATGCGCGCGCTGTCCGCCTCGCGGCTGGGGTCGGGCACCTCGGCGTCGTAGCCGGTCACGCCGAACTCGGTGGCGGTGAAGGGGTCCGACGCCATCCACGAGCGGAAGTACGCGTCGCAGAGCCGGGCGAGCTGGGAGTCCATGCCGGTACCGTACCAGCCGCCGGCCAACCCCACCGTTGGGCGTGCCGGAGCGATCCGATCTCACGTTTCGCGGGCCGCCAGCGTCAGCAGGGTGTGATGTTGAAGCCATTCGAAGAGGCCGTGGCCGAGCACGGGCCGACCGTCTTGCGCGTCTGCCGGGCGGTGCTCGGCCCGGTGGAGGCCGAGGACGCCTGGTCGGAGACGTTTCTAGCGGCCATGCGCGCCTATCCCGGGCTACGGCCGGACAGCAACGTGGAGGCCTGGCTGGTCACCATCGCCCACCGCAAGGCGCTGGACCAGCACCGCGCCCGCGCCCGCAACCCGGTCGCCGTCGGCGCGGTGCCGGAGCGGCCAGGCACGCAGGGCGTGCCCGGCGCCAGGGACACGGAGCTGTGGGACGCGCTGGCGTCGCTGCCGCGCAAGCAGCGCCAGGCCGTCGCCTACCACTACCTCGCGGGCATGCCGTACGCCCTGATCGGCCCGATCCTCGGCAACAGCGAGGCCGCCGCCCGCAGAGCCGCCGCCGACGGGATCAGGGCCCTGCGTGCCGCCTACCGGGAAGGAGCGTTCCGATGAACACCACCGACGAGACGCCGAGCGCCGAGGAACTGTTCCAGGCCCTGCCGCCGGTCGACCAGGAGGCCAACCGGCGCCTGCACCGGCGGCTGATCGACGACGCGGCAGCCGCCGGCATCCTCGACGTCGCCTACCGGACGATCGACACCCCGGTGGGGTCGCTGCTGCTGGCCGCGACCGAGCAGGGGCTGGTGCGGGTCGCCTACCCGAGCCAGGGCCACCAGCAGGCGCTGGCGAAGCTGGCCGCGCTGGTCAGCCCGCGCATCCTGCTGGCGCCGCGACGGCTGGACGCGGTCGCGCTCCAGCTCGACGAGTACTTCGCCGGCCACCGCGACCGCTTCGACCTGCCGCTGGACTGGCGCCTGTCGCACGGCTTCCGCCGCCAGGTGCTGGGCTGCCTGCCGCGCATCGGCTACGGGCGAACGGCCAGTTACGCGGCGGTGGCCGCCGCGGCGGGCAACCCCCGGGCGGTGCGTGCCGTGGGGACGGCCTGCGCGACCAACCCGCTGCCGATCGTCGTCCCCTGCCATCGCGTGGTGCGGTCGGACGGGACCATGGGCGGCTACGCCGGCGGCCCCCAGGCCAAGCGGGCCCTGCTCACCCTGGAGGCCGCCGCCTGAGCCCCCGCGGGCGGCCAGCCTGAGCCCCCGCGGGCGGCCGGCCGGGCCGGGCCCGGGCGTCAGACGCAGGAGCTTCCCTGGACCACGGCGCTGCCCTGCGGCACGGCGGGCCCGTCGCCCGGGTGCAGCGCCTGCTTGACGCCCGCGCGGATCTGGGCGATCCGGGGGATCGGGTAGCCCTTGGCGTCGCGGCCCGAGTAGCGCGGTGGGCCGAGCCCCAGGGTGGTGACCTGGGCGCCGCGCATCTGGGTCGCCAGGCTGGCGAGCCGCGGCAGCTCGCTGGAGGGGATGTTGGTGGACACGCTCCGGCGGGCGACCCGGAGCAGCTTGGGCAGCGCCCGCAGCAGGGTCGGCATGTTCGTCTGCGAGGCCAGGCCCGCCAGCAGGCAGCGCTGCCTGCGCATACGGTGGTAGTCGTCGTCGGCGCTGCGTGAGCGGACGTAGGCGAGCGCGCGCCGGCCGTCGAAGCGGTAGCTGCCGGGGCCGACGTTCACGCTCGGCCCGAGATGGCCGTCCCCCACGGGTGACGACACCCGGTCCTTGACGTGCTCGGTGACCCGCACCGTGACCCCGCCGAGCGCGTTGACCACGTCGACGAAGCCCTCCAGGTCCACCAGCGCGTAGTAGTCGATCTTCAGGCCGGTGAGCTTCTCAGCCGCCCTGGTCACCGCCATGGCGCCACGGTCGCGGCCCTCGGGGAAGTGACTCGGGTCGGCCTCGGCGTAGCGGTACAGGGCGTTCAGCAGGTCGGGGAAGCAGTGGCAGGGGAAGGCGGTGGCCGCTTTGCCCGGCAGCGGCACGCGGGTGATGTTGCGCGGCAGCCCGATCAGCACCACCTGCTTGGTCGCGGGGTCGAGGCTGGCCATGATCATGGTGTCGGTGCGCAAGCCCACCCGGCCGGCGCCCGCGTCGCCGCCGAGCAGCAGCACGGTCAGCCGTCCGGACCAGCCGGGCTGCTTGGGGGAGGCGTTGGCTCTGGAGTCGGACCAGCCGGGGAGCTGGCTGGTCAGCCCGCCGCCCTTGCCGAAGATCGAGGTGACCGTCTGGTAGGCCTGGGCGTCGTAGTAGCCGGCGATCGCGTGCGGCGCGATGGTGATGGCCGCCAGGCCGAGCAGCGCGGCGCAGGCGATCGGCACCCGCGCCCAGGTGGGCAGCCGCGACGCCTGGCCTTCCCGGCCGAGCTGGTAGGCGTCGAAGACCGCGAACAACCGGAAGGCCGCCAACAGCGCGTTGCCGACCAGCAGCGCTCCCAGCACCGATGGCCGCAGCACCAGGCTGACCATCGAGCCGCCGCCGCGGACCACCAGCGTGCCCAGGAACACCAGCGGCAGCAGCCCGAACCCCAGCAACAGGAGCCCGCGGCGTTTGTGCCCAAGATAGAGCTGGCCCGCACCTGGGAGCAGAGCGGACAAAACCCCAGCACGGATCGCTCTGTGCAGCACTCCCACCCCCTCAGGAGTCGCCCAATGGAATCGACAGGCCTACATCGGGCGAAGCGCTCGGGGGCTTGAGATCGCCTGGCCGGCGAGTGCCACGGCCGTGGCCGGCCGCTGCCGGCGCCGGCGCCGGGGGCTGGCCGGGTCAGCCCTTGACCGCGCCGGCGGTCAGGCCGGAGACCAGCCGGCGCTGGACGATCAGGAAGAACACCACCACCGGCAGGGTGAACAGGCTCGAGGCCGCCATCGTCCCGCCCCAGTCGGTGCCGAAGACCGTCTGGAAGGTGCTGAGCCAGATCGGCAGGGTGTACCTGGTCGCGTCGCGCATCATCACGAAGGCGTAGAGGAACTCGTTCCACGCGGTCACGAACGCGAAGATCGAGGTCGCCACCATCCCGGGCGCCAGCAGCGGGAACACCACGCGCATGAAGGCCTGCAGCCGGGAGGCGCCGTCCACCATCGCCGCCTCCTCCAGCTCGCGCGGGATCGCCATCACGAAGCCGCGCAGCGTCCAGATGGTGAACGGCATGGTGAAGATGAAGTAGATCAGGATCAGCGCCGGGAGCTGGTTCAGCAGGTTCAGGCCGCGCAGCATGATGAAGTAGGGGATCAGCAGGGCCTCGAACGGGGCCGTCTGCACGATCAGCACCATCAGCATGTAGGCCTTGCGGCCGCGGAAGTCGAAGCGGCCCACCGCCAGCGCGGCCAGCACCGCGAACAGCAGCGACGCCAGCACCGCCGACAGCGTCACCAGCAGGCTGTTGCGCAGGTAGTAGCCGAAGTTGGGGCGGTGGATGGCGGCGCTGAAGTGCGCCAGCGTGAACGGCACCGGCAGCCAGTGCGGTGTGTAGCTGAGGATGTCGTTGGTCGGCTTGAAGGCCGTGGCGAACATCCAGTAGACGGGGAAGGCGAAGAACACCAGCGCCACCACCCCGGCCAGGTTGGTCAACAGGCGGGAGGTGGCGCGTCGCCTCACAGGTCCTCCTGTGTACGGAGCATGTAGCGGATGTAGAAGGTCAGGGCCAGCACCAGCATGACCACCATCACCACGGAGATCGCCGCCGCCTTGCCGAAATGGCTGGAGGCGATCCCCTCCTGGTAGGCGTACAGCGACAGCGTGATGGTCTGGCGGTCGGGCCCGCCGTGGCGCACCAGGAAGACCTGTGTGAAAACCTTGAAGTCCCAGATGACGGACAGGAACGCGGTGATCAGGAACAGCGGCCGGAGCACCGGCAGGATCAGCGACCGGAAGGTCTGCCAGGCGCCGGCGCCGTCGACGTGGATGGCCTCGTACAGCTCGCGCGGGATCGCCGTGAGCCCGGCGTACAGCGTCAGGGCGACGAACGGGATGGCCTGCCAGATGATGATCAGGGTGATGATCGCGAAGGTCGACAGGCCGGTGTCGAACCAGCTGTGGTTGGAGAAGTCGCCGAGGCCCGCGGCGCTCAGCACCCAGTTGACCACCCCGAACTGGGTGTCGAACAGCCACTGCCAGACCACCGTGGCGGTCAGCGGCGGCGTCGCCCAGGCCAGCACCAGCGCGATCGACACGGCCAGCCGCATCCCCTTGCGCAGCCGCTCCAGCAGCAGCGCCAGCAGCGTGGCCAGCACCATCGTGAGCACGACGCAGGCGGCGGTGAACACCACCGTGCGGACGGTGACCGACCAGAAGAACGGGTCGGTGAAGATCGCCCGGTAATTGGCCAGCCCGACGAACACGGTGGTGCGCTGGATCAGCTCGGCCAGGTCCAGCTTCAGCAGCGAGATCCGCACGACCTGGTAGAGCGGGTAGCCGAGCAGCGCGACGAAGGCGACGACGCTGGGGAGGATCAGCAGGTACGGCAGGACCCGGGCACGACGCCCGGGCCCCGTCGCCGTGGACCCCGCGTCGGGCGCGACCTCCGCGGGGCCGCTCGCCGGCGCCGTCCCAGCGCCGGCGAGCAGGTCTTCGTTGCCGATGGACACAGGACTCCTTCGACCGCCTCGAACGAGCTACGAGGAGGCCATCTTCTGGGTGATGAGCCCGCTGGCCTCCTTGGCGGCCTGGTCGACGCTGGCCTTGCCGGACAGGATCTTGGTCATCATGTCCTTGAGCGGGTTGGAGCCCGCCTCCACCGCGGCCCAGGTCGGGTCGTTGGGGGTGATCTCACCGTTGGACGACGACTTCACCATGGAGCCGAGCAGCGGGTCGTTGCCCAGCACGGTCTGGCCGAGGTTGGCGGAGGCCGGGATGGCCCCGTTCTCCTTGGCGAGCCGGGTCTGGTACTTCTCGCTCAGCATCAGCTTGATCCAGTCGTAGGCCAGGTCCTTGTTGGCGCTGCCCGCGGGGATCGCCAGGTCGGACCCGCCCAGGAACACCGGGGCGGTCTGGCCGGCGGTGTGGCTCGGGATCGGGAAGGTGCCGATCTTGCCGGTCAGCTTCTTGTTGGCGCCGATCGCGCTGTTGGCCTCCCACGGCAGCGCGATCATCATGCCCACGTCGCCCTTGGCGAAGACCTCGAACTGCTGCGGGGTCGCCTCGTCGGTGTCGGCGGGGGCCTTGGACATGGCCTTGTAGATCTGCTCGTAGGAGCGGATGCCGGCCAGCGCCTGCGGGGTGTCGAGCGCTCCCTGCCACTTGTCGCCGTTCTTGACGGCCAGGTCGCCGCCGTTGTCCCAGATCATCGAGGCCAGCACGTACCAGGCCTGGCCCGGCAAGTACAGCGGGGTGAACTTGGGGTTGCTCTTGTTGGCGGCCGCCAGCTTCTGGCCGTCCTGGATCCACTCGTCGATCGAGGCGGGCGGCTGTTTGATGCCGGCGGCCTTGAACAGGTCGGTGCGGTACACGACGAAGCGGTTGGCGGAGTAGAACGGCACCGCGAACTGCTTGCCGTCCCACTGGCCGGACTCGGTCATGCCCTTGAGCCAGTTCTGGTTGCCGAGGTCGGCGACCTTGCCGGAGAGGTCGAGCAGGCCACCGGCGGCGGCGAACTTCGCGCTCTGGGTGTTGCCCAGCTCGATCACGTCAGGGGTGGCGTTGCCGGCCAGCGCGGTGGTGAGCTTGTCCTGGATCCCGTTCCACTGCTGGGTCTGGTAGTTGACCGTCACGCCGGGGTGGCTGGACTGGAACTCGGCGTTCAGGTCCGCGACCAGCTGCTTGGGCGCGGAGCCGTCCATCAGCCACACCGTGAGGGTCTTGCTCCCACCGCTTGCCTGCTGCTTGGAGCCACCGCCGGAGCTGGAGCAGCCGGCGATGATCAGCGCCGCGATCACCGCGATCGCGGCAACGTAGCGTCGTTTCACGGAGTCCTCCTCAAAGGCCCGTTCGCCGGGACGGCCCGGGCCGTCTCCCCGACCCCCTATGGGACGGCCGGTGGAAACATGATGGTTGGGAGATCGCCGATCGGAATTGGCGCCACGTTTCCGATCGCGCACAGACTGGCATAGTCCACTTTCCCTGTCAATGGCTCCAGGTGGGCGAGTTCAGGGCAAGTTCACCATCAGCGCGAGATGGGCCTTGCGCGACCTTGTACAGTAGTGGACTAGTCCACAATCGACCTGGGGAGGACGGCGTGAACCCTTCCGGTGCGTGGCGGTCGCGCCCGCCTGGGCGGTGCGACCGGTGAAGGCCAGCCGGCGGGGCGAGCTGGCGTCCTCGATGCCCTCCAGCCTGTCGTTCCGGCGGCCCAAGGGCGCGGAGCTCCAGGAGATCCTCGAGAGCGTGCTGGTCACCCTGCCGCCCGGGGCGCTGCTGCCCTCCGAGCGCGGCCTGGCCAGGCGCTACGGGGTGGCCCGCGCCACCGTGAGCCAGGCGGTGGAGGCGCTGGCCGCCAAGGGGCTCGTCTACCGGGTGCACGGCAGCGGGACCTTCGTGGCCGAGCCCAAGTTCCTCCAGCCGGAGACGCTGACCTCGTTCACCGAGGACATGCGCTCACGGGGCATGACCCCGGGCTCGCTGGTGCTGGCCCAGGAGGTGGTCGCGGCCAGCGCGCTGGTCGCGCGGCACCTGCAGTTGGTCGAGGGGGCGCCGGTGGTGTTCGTGCACCGGGTCCGCACCGCCGACGGCGAGCCCATGGCGGTCGAGCGGACCTACCTGCCGTCCAGCCGCTTCCCCGGGCTCGAGGGCGTCGACCTGGCGGACCGCTCCCTGTACGACACCCTGGCCGCCAACTGGGGCGTGCCCGTCGCCGTGGCCGACCAGTGGGTCAGCGTGGCGCGCCTGGCCCCGGACGACGCCATGACCCTGGGGGCGGCCGCCGCCGTGCCGGCGCTGCTCTTCCAGCGCGTCACCCGCGAGGCCAGCGGCGCCATCATCGAGTACGTCCGCGCCCTCTACCGCGGCGACCGCTACGAGGTCCACACCCGCCTCGAACGCACCGACCCGTCCCCCGGGTAGCCTCCGGAGCCGTGGCCACGATTACCGCCGTCGACGCACTCTGTGGGGTAGCTCGCTACCCCACCTCCATCACATTCTGGCGAGTCGCAGCTGGATCAGCGGGCGCATGCGCTTCCCGACGATCCCCCGGACCGGACAAGGACGGCGGCCCGTCCGGCTGCTCGGACAGCCCGTTCGATGGCCTCGGCGAACTTGTCGGGGGCCCAGTCCATGATTTCAGCCCCGCAGTCGATTAGGGTCTGGGGAACCTCAGCGTCGGCTTGACCCCTGAGCCTGATGCCAAGGATGCCGTTGCCCTTCTCCAGGCTCCACTGGACCTCTTTGGCGACCCACTCGCTCTCGGTGGTGTGCTCCCCAATGAGCACCACGGAGACCGAGGAGCCGTGGAGCTGCTCCTTGACCTTGCGCGTGATGTAGTCAGAATTGGTACTATCGACCGGATCGAGCAGGTGACGTCCGACGAACTCCAGGTCGACGTTGGTATTCCACCGAAGCAGGTTGAAGCCCTTGGCCTGGTCGCGGTCGTGGCCCTCGTAGCTGATGAAGATGCGGCGGGGCATCGCGAGTCCTTCCTTCACTGGTCCGGCATCGGAAGCAGTCACATCGAGGCGATCGGTTGGAGGGATCCTAGCGCGTCGCATGCCGGGCAGGCCTTCAACAGAGCCTTGTTGTGGATCGTGTCCCCGCATGCCCGGCAGTGCCACAGGTTGGTCGGCGAGTTGTTGGGGACCGGCTCGGTGGTCGTCCACTGGAGGGAGGGATCGGGACACAGGTAGCTTCGGGCGGCATTCCAGCCAAACGGTTCTGTCCGCCGCCAGCACCGGAACCCGGTATGGTAGCGGTTGAACCGCTCAAGCCGGTCGGTCTCCTTGAGGTAGGCGTCGGTCTCGTCTGGTCGGCCCTCGAGCAGCTCGACGAGCTGCTGGGTCTGGTCGGCGTTGGTGCGCAGGGAGGTTCGGAAGCGGCGAATCGCATGCTCTCGCAGGCCACCGGCCAGCTCGTCCAGAGGGATCGGGGGTTGGATGAAGCGCAAGCGGTCCGCGGCAAGGGCGTAGTCTGCTCCGCTCGAACTGAGGGGGCCGTCGCAGTACCAGGCGATTCGGTAGTAACCGGTCAGGACCCGGCGGCCGCGATACCTCGTCACGAAGAACAGGTAGGGGGACCGGTTGTTGACGACGCCGGCTCGCATCTGGCGCTCGCAGGTCGAGAACAGCCCGTACGTCCCCGTCTCAAGGTTCGGATCGCTCTTGTTGTTGTCAGGCAGCGTCACCGCCCGAACCGCGACGTCGCTCAGGTCGTCGGAGATGTAGAAGGACAGGTAGCCACGGTGTGGTGCGGGTCCGTGCAGCGCTATCCAGGGCGGGTTCGGCGGTCGGACGTCTTGGTCGGGCGTGTGCTCTTCGGGCATAAGGGGAGGATACGCCGGGTAGTCACCGAACGAAGTACGGCCGAATTTCTCAGCAAGGTAGAATCCGCTAGCAGTACCCTGAAAAGAGCAATCCGGGCGAGGCTGTGCTTCAGCAGCGGGAATGCCGCCATACCGCCGAGTCCCAGACTTCGACGAGCCTAAGGTGAGACGGCTGCTGGTGACGTGAGGTTGCAGGAGAGTGAGGTCAGATGGACCTCCGGGACTTTCAGCGAGCGGCGGCCGAGACAAGCCAGTTGCGGCCGGGCGGCCCGCAAGCCGCCATCGCGCCAATGCTCGGCCTGGCAAGCGAAACCGGCTCCATCCTCAACGTCTACAAGAAGTACCTGCGTGACGGCATCGACCTGGCAGCAAACCGCGAGTTCCTCCGCGAAGAACTCGGCGACCTGCTCTGGTACCTCGCCGCCGTCGCCACGGCCTGCGGACTCGACTTGGAGGACATCGCTGCGGCGAACCTGCGGCGAACCCGCGACCGCTACCGCAGTCAGTCCCGTCCATGCCCAGCAGCGAGCCTGCCGATCCTGGACGCCGACTATGTGCCGCAGGAGCGCTTCCCGCGCCGGATTGTCGTGGAGTTCACTGAGCGTGCGCTACGATCCGGGCGCGCTGCCGCATCGATGACGCTGGTCAGCGCCGCGCCGAACGCCTTTCCGGACGGGCCGATCACGCTCGATGACGGGAAGCAGGTCGGCTTCGAAGTCGGCGGCCAGCTCGGCGATCACCTGACCGACAACTCGCGCCGCACGGACGCCTATCGCTTCCACGACGCCATTCACCTCGGCTTCATGGCGGTGCTCGGCTGGTCGCCGACCATGCGGGCGCTGCTGCGGCTCAAACGCAAGTCCAACCCGGACACCGACGAGGTCGAGGATGGAGCGCGGGCCATCTTCGCAGAGGAGGGACTCGCCGCCGTGCTGTCGCGGCTCGCCAAGCGGCGGACCGGCTTCCTCAGCGAAACGAGCGTGGACGGTGAGGTCCTCGACGTGGTGAAAGCAGTCGTTACGGACCTGGAGGTCGAGCCCCTGCCCGGGTGGCTTTGGCGCAGCGCGATCAGCCAAGGCTTCCAGGCGCTGCGCCAGCTCGGCGAGCACCGCGGTGGCTACCTGGTCGCCGACCTCGACGCACGCACCCTCAGCTACCAGAAGATCCTGTTGTGAACCAGGCCGAAGCGTTCCGGGAGGCGGTCGGCCGGCTCCACCGCGAGAAGGACGCCGCCTACCGCAACGCCTGGAAGAAGCGCGGCGAGGTCTTGAGCATCCTGGCCAACATCGCCCGCAAGGTCGACCGGCTCCAGTCCGCGGTCGAGGGCAGACCAGCGACCCGTGACGAGTCGCTGATGGACACGGCAGTTGATCTGCTCGTCTACTGCCTCAAGTACCAGACCTACCTCGCCGACCTGGATCCCACCGCGGCCCAAGCGCTGCTCGGCGCATGCACCGATGCCGTCGCCAGCCCCTACAGCGACGGCCCGGCCGGCTTCGAGCACCTGCTTGCCCGGCTGGACCTTGCCGGGCTGAATCGCCCGGAAGCGACCCTCCGGGCGGCAGCCGCGTGGGCGACCGCATGCTTCGACGAGCTGGAGGCATGCTTCGTCGGGCTCACCACGCCACAGTCGGCGGTGGCACGCCTCGTCCGCGTCCAACCACTCACCAGCAGCGCCGTGTCCGTGGTCGGTGCGCTCAACCGCGAGGACCCAGCCCAATACCGTGCCTTCCTCGCCTCGTACCTGGAAGGAGGCGGCTGATGCACGCCGACGACTACGCCAAACTCCTTGAGGATCTGGAACACGAGCTGCTGCACGGGCCGCGCTCAGTCGCCGTCCTGGGACTCACAACAGTAGCGCTGCGGCTGCTGGCTTCGCTGGCCCCCTCTGGCCTCCTCCCAGCTGTCAAGGCGGTCTATGACGTGCATCCAACCGGCAGTGAGACATACCCGCCGCTTTGCGTGCCGGTCCGCCCCGTCCAGGAGTTGGCCAACGATCGGCACGAGGTGCTCGTGGTCGCTGCCGACGAGGACAAGGAAGACCTCCTGCGCGCGGCGCTGCCGTTCGTCCTAGGGACACCCAAGGTCATCGTCTCGGGCTACGGGCACCTGGCATTCCGGGACCCTGCCTTCAAGGAGGAGCTGGCGCAGCTTCTGGTGCCGTCGCTTGCCAACGGCTACCCGAACACGCTGACGCACCTGTACCAGTGCCTGGCCAACGCGGCCCGGCTGGGCCTGCGTGGCGTGGTCGCCGAGTTCGGCATGTTCAAAGGCGGCACCACCATGTTCCTCGCCCGCGTCGTCGAACGGCTCGGGACGAACTGGCCGGTGATCGGCTTCGACACCTTCAACGGCTTTCCGCCGCGCCGCAGCCCACTCGACATGTACGACCATCCTGACTGCGTCTTCACCGACCTTGCGGCGGTCCGACGCTACCTGCACGGCCGCAACGTCGAGATCGTGCCCGGAGACATCGTCACCACCGCCACACGGCTCGCCAGCGAGGATCTCGTGGTCTGCTTCATCGACACCGACAACTACAGCGCCGCCGCCGCCGCGCTCCACATCGCGCAGGAACGCACCCTGGTGGGCGGCGCCATCGTCTTCGACCACTTCACCGGCATGAACCGCTTCCGCTACACGCTGGGCGAGCGCATGGCCGGTAGCGTCCTGCTCGACGACCCCCGATACTTCCACCTGCACGACACCGGAGTCTTCCAACGGCAACGCTAGAGCACACCGACAACGACAACCAGGACGCCGACACAGTGAAGCAGCCACCCCGCCCACGCCCGCGAATCTACAATCTGTACTGGTACTTCGCGGCCGAGCGGCAACGCGCCTTCGAGCGCCGTGTAGCCGGACAGCTCTGGCCGTGGAGTAACGACCCCATCTTGCAGGTCTTCAAGTTCTGCAACGTCTACCGTGCCGCCGACCGCGTCTCCCAATACATGATCCGAGCCGTCGCCTACCACGACGAACCGTGCACGCCCGAGGACCGGCTGTTCCAGATCGTCGCCTTCCGTACCTTCAGCAAACCCGACACCTGGCGGAGCGTCCAACACGATCTCGGCCGCTCTCCCACCCTCGACGACCTTGCCGACGGCTCGTTCACCAGCGCGCTTGAGCACGCCAGGCAGCGCAACGGCGGGCTGTATACCGGCGCGTTCATCCTCTGCGCGACCGACGCCTACGGCCAGTCACTCAAGCACCTCAACCATGTAGAGCTATTTCGGCACATGTTCCTCCATGACGCGCTCGGCGAGCGACTCCTCGACGCCCGCTCGCTCCGTGAGGTCTACGAGCTGCTGCACGGCTATCCGCTGATGGGCGACTTCATGTCCTACCAGACCGCGATCGACCTCAACTATTCGGCGCTCATCGACTTCTCCGAGAACGAGTTCACCCAGGCAGGGCCGGGCGCGCTGCGAGGCATGAGAAAGGCATTCGAAACCCTGGGCGACTACACCCCGACCGAGGTCGTCCTGTGGATGGTCGAGCGCCAACAGGAGGAACTCACTCGGCTCGGTCTGCCGTTCAACGGGCTGTGGGGCCGCCCGCTGCACGCTATCGACTGCCAGGGGCTGTTCTGCGAGTTGGACAAATACTGCCGAGAAGCGGCACCCGAGCTGGCCAGCGCCCGCAAACGCATCAAGGCCCGGTTCGCACCGTCCTCTGAGTCGATCCAGCTCTTCTTCCCGCCCAAATGGGGGATCAACGACGAGCTGCCACGAGAGCAGGTCCTCGGGGTGGCAACTGCTAGCACGGCCCGGCAAGACAGCCTGTTCTGATTATCCCGCGGACAGCCATGCCCGGCGCCAGCATGTCGGGCTATTCACCCGACCGCCCGGGAACAGGTTCAGGTTGAGTTCGGCCAAGGGAACAGGTTCAGGTTGAGTTCGGCCAAGGGGAGCCCGGGTGCCCATCATGGCCTAGCGCAGCAACAACCGTACCGTTGGCCCTTCTCGACCTTGGCTCAGATGCCGGCGGCGCCGGAGGAGGCGCGCGCGACCAGGTGGGTGGCCAGCAGCACGCCCCGGGGCGGCAGCGAGCGATCGTCGATGGCGAGCAGCAGCAGCCGGGTCATCTCGCGCGCCATCTCGTGGAGCGGCCAGCGCACGCTGGACAGCGGCGGCTCGGCCGAGGCCGCGGCCGGCGAGTCGTCGAAGCCGACCACGGCGACGTCGTGCGGCACGCGGCGGCCGGCCTCGCGCAGCGCACGCATGGCGCCGAGCGCCATCAGGTCCGAGGCCGCGAAGACCGCGTCCAGGTCGGGCCGGCGCTCCAGCAGTACGTGCATGGCGGCGTGGCCGCTCTCCTGGGTGAAGTCCCCCGCCTCCTCCAGCGCCCGGTCCAGCAGACCGGCGTCGGTCATCGCCTGGCGGTAGCCGGCGAGCCGGTCCTGCCCGGCGACCATGTCCTGCGGGCCGGCGATGGTGGTGATCGCCCGGCGTCCGCCTGCGAGCAGGTGGCGGACGGCGATCGCCCCGCCCCGCAGGTTGTCGACGTCGACATAGGTGATCTCCACCGAGCCGAGGGGCCGGCCGCTCACCACCACCGGGACGCCCTGGCCGGCCAGGCGCGCGGGCAGCGGGTCGGCGCCGTGCAGCGACACGAACAGCAACCCGTCGACGATCTGGCCGCTGGCCAGGTGCCCCTCCAGCCGCTGCTCGTCCACCCTCGACTGGGGGGTGAACAGCACGAGCTGCCGGTCCCTGCCGGCCAGCTCCTCGTTGACGCCGCGGATCAGGCGTGGGAAGTGCGGGTCGCCGAACAGCCGGCTGGTCGGCTCCGGGATCACCAGGCCGATGAGGTCGGTGCGCCGCGTCACCAGGCTGCGGGCCGCCCGGTTGGGACTGTAGTTGAGGCGCCTGGCCGCGCGCTCCACGGCGGCGCGGGCCTCCTCGCTCACGCCCGGGGCGCCGGTGATGGCGCGCGAGGCGGTGGAGCGCGAGACGCGCGCCAGCCTGGCCACGTCCTCGAGCCTTGCCTTGCCGTCGGCCGGCGGGATGCTGAAGCTCACTGCTCTCCTCGGGCGATTTCTGGGAGCGCTCCCAGGGCGTGGCGGCCAGCGACGTTTAGCATCCCGGCGGAGCCGGTGTCAACCGCGGTGGTGGGAGCGCTCCCACCACTCGTCCAGCGGGCGGGTTCCCTGGACGGACGTCAGGCGAGCTGCAGGCGCTCCAGGGCGGTGAGGTGGCCCTCGGACCAGGTGGGGAACTGGGCGACGCCGTCGAGCAGCACGTCGATGGAGATCTCCGCGCGCACGGCCATGGCGGCCTGGTGGATCCACTCGCCCGCCAGCGGCGCGACCGCCCAGGCGCCCAGCAGCACCCGCCGCCGCCGGTCGGCGACCAGGCCCAGCTCGCCGGCGGGCTCGTGCTCGTAGGTCCACGGCCGGGTGATCTCGACGGCCAGGTCGACGGTGGCGGTGACCACGTCGTAGCCCTGCTCGCGCGCCTGCGCTTCGGTCAGGCCCACCGCGGCCAGCTCCGGATCGGTGAACACCACCCGGGGAACGCCCTGGTAGCTGGCCACCCGCGATGCGCCGAGGAGATTGGCGGTCACCACCCTCGCCTGGTACTTGGCGACGTGGGTGAACAGCGCCACACCGGTGACGTCGCCGACCGCCCAGAGCCCCTCGGCGACCCGGCAGCGCTGGTCGACCGCGACCCCGCGCTTCCCGGGGGAGACGCCGACGCCCTCCAGGCCCAGCCCGGCGGCCCTGGGCGTGCGGCCGGCGCCGACCACCACCACGTCGGTGGCGATCCTGGAGCCGTCGTCCAGCTCCACGGAGCGCTCGCCGTCGCGTCGCGACGCGCCCACGATCCGCCGGCCGGCGTGGACCCGGACGCCGTCGCGTTCCAGCGCCCGTCCCGCCAGCTCGCCGACGCGCGGGTCCTCGCGGTTGATGAGCCGCTCCGCCGACTGCACCAGGGTGACCTGGCAGCCGAAGCGGGCCAGGAACTGGCCGAGCTCCAGCCCGACCGGGCCGCCCCCGAGCACCACCGCGCGCTCGGGGATCTCGCGGAGCTGGGTCGCCTCGCGGTTGGTCCACACCGCGTCGCCGAGGCCCTCCAGCGAGGCGGGGACCACCGGGTCGGAGCCGGTGGCCAGGACGACGTCCGGGGCGGTCAGCGTGCGGTCGCCGACCTCGACGCGGCCGGGGCCGGCCAGGCGGCCGCTGCCTCGCAGCACCTCGGCGCCCCGCTCCTGGTACTCCCTGACCTGCTTGGCGTCGTCGAGGTGGCGGGTCATCTCGTCGCGCCAGGCGGCCGCGGCCGGCCAGTCCAGTGGCGGCGTGGCCACGCCCTCCGCCTTGTCGGCCTCGGCCCGCGTCTCCGGCGGGCGCAGCAGCGTCTTGGACGGCACGCACGCCCAGTAGCCGCACTCGCCGCCGATCAGCTCCCGCTCGACCACCGCGACCCGCCTGCCGGCGTCGAGCAGCCTGGAGGCGACCACCTCGCCGCCGGGCCCCATGCCGATCACGATCGCGTCGAAGCTGTCAGCCATCGGGTCCTCTCCTTGGTCGCGCGTCTCGGCTCCCGGGTACCTCGGCGGACGCGGGGCGCGCACCGCCGGCGTGTAGTCTTCGCCGGACGCCGCCCGATGGAAAGCGCGATGGGCTACCTCCACCCTCCGCCTGGGCTGACGGCGGGCGGGCGGAGGCGACGGCACCCGCTCAGGACGACACGTCGCTGGTGCTGAAGCGCGCCCAGGCGAGGCTGAGGCAGACGCCGGCCCAGGCCGCCTGCGTGGCGATGCCGAGCCACAGCTCGCCACCGGCGACAGGGTCGCGCAGCAGGTCGCCGAAGGCCAGCCAGCGGTGCGTGAACAGGTACGGGTGGATGACGCTGACCTGCGGGATCGAGTCCAGCACCTGGCTGATGATGCTGAGCGTCAAGGTGGCCGCCATGGCGCCGACGGGGACCTCGGTGAGGGTGGAGGCCAGCAGCCCGATGGCCGCCAGCCCCGCCATCGACACGCCCACGTACAGGGCGACCAGCAGCGTGCGCAGCATCGCCTCCGACAGCGCGATGGTGGTGCCCGATAGCAGCGTGACGCGGCCGATCGGGAACAGGGCGGCCCCGGTGATCACCCCGGCGGTCGCGACCACCAGCACCGCCACCAGGCAGAAGGCGAGCACGGCGGTGTACTTGACCGCCAGCAGCCGCCCGCGGCGCACCGGCGCCACCAGCAGGTAGCGCAGCGTGCCGAGGTTGGCCTCCCCGGCGATCGAGTCGCCGGCCACCACCGACACCGCCATCGGCAGGAACAGCGGCAGCACCACCACCATCGCGGTCAGCGACAGGAACAGCCCGTTGCCGGCGATCCGGTCGATGAACTGCGGCCCCTCGCCGGCGCCGGGCGAGCTCGACAGCTTGATCGCCGTGCCGATCAGCACCGGGATCAGCGCCAGCACCGCCAGCAGCACCAGGTTGCGCCGGCGCTTGAAGATCATGCCGAGCTCCGAGCGCAGCAGCCGCCCGACCGTCCGGCGCCCCGCCGCCGCGGGCGCCGGGACCTCGGTCGCCGGGACCGGGCGGTCCAGCGGCGGACTACTCGTCGACATCGAACCCCTCCCCGGTCAGTGCCACGTAGGTCTCCTCCAGCGACGGCCGCTGCACGTTCAGGCCCCGCACCGGCACGCCGGCCTCGACCAGGGCGATGGTGGCGCGCTCCGGCGCGATCCCGTCCAGGACCGCCTCTGCCGCCTGGCCGCCGGAGGCGGCGCCGTGGAGGCCGAGCCGCTCCAGCACGGCGGCGGCGCGCTCGGGCTCGGACGTCTCCACGCGCAGCCGCGGCTCCGCGCCGGCCCCCAGCTCCGTCAGGGTGCCGTGGGCGACCAGGTGGCCGCCGCGCATGATGCCGGCGTGGCTGCACACTTGCTCGACCTCGCTCAAAAGGTGCGACGAGAGGAACACGGTGGCGCCCTCGTCGGCCAGCGAGCGGACCAGGGCGCGCACCTCCCTGGTGCCCTGCGGGTCCAGCCCGTTGGTGGGCTCGTCCAGCAGCAGCAGCTCGCGCGGCTGGAGCAGCGCGGCGGCCAGCGCCAGCCGCTGGCGCATGCCGAGCGAGTAGGCGCGGTAGCGCTTGCGGGCGGCGGCGGTCAGCCCGACCCGTTCCAGGGCGGCGCCGATGCGCTGCCGGGTGGTGCGCGGGTTGGCCAGGCTGTCGGCCGCGTCCAGGCGCTCCAGGTTGGCCCAGCCGCTCAGGTAGGGGTGGAAGGCCGGCCCCTCGATCAGCGAGCCGACCCGCCGCAGGACCGTCGAGGCGCCGGCCGGCATCGGCGCGCCCAGCACCTCCCAGGTGCCCCTGGTCGGCACGACCAGCCCGAGCAGCATGCGGATGGTGGTGGTCTTGCCGGAGCCGTTGGGGCCGAGGAACCCGAACACGCTGCCGGACGGCACCGCCAGGTCCAGGTCCGCGACGGCCACCTGGCCACCGCGGAACCGCTTGGTCAGGCCGCTGGTCTCGAGCGCCGCTGCGCTCACCGCCCGCCTCCGAGCGGCTTGGCCTCCGAGAGCGGCCGGGCGGCCGCGGCCTCGATCGCCGCTGGGGTGACCGCCCCGGCGTAGACGCGGCCGTCGTCGGTCAGCAGCACCGTCAGCAGGGTGGTCCGCAGCATCCGGCCATGGCCGAAGGCCCCCTGCACCGGCGCGGCGGATCCCAGCAGCTCCCGCGCCAGCCCGGAGTCGGCGCCCGAGCCGGAGAAGAGGTCCACGTTGCGGAGCACCAGCACCGAGGTCCAGCTCGACCCGAGCACGGCCGGACCGACCGAGGAGGCCGGGGGGGCCGGGGGGGCCGTGCGGGCCGGAGGGGCCGTGGGGGCCGGGGCCTTCCCGCCGCCGGCGTGGCCGCCGCCGCTGGGCGCCTGCTTCTCGGTCACCTTGGCGCCGGGTGGCGGGGTGAACTGGAACACGTCGTCGGCCGGCGCGCGGAACTGCACCTGGGTGAAGCCGACCTCGACGGCCGGGTCCCCCTTGCCCTTGGCGAGGATCTGGACGCGCAGCGGGACCTTGGTCTGCCCGTCCACCGCCAGCACCACCGAGTCGATCAGCGACTCCGGGGCCTTCGGCCGCAGCCGGAGCTGGTAGGCGTCCCGACCGGCCACGCGCAGGTTGCGCTCGACCGAGATCTCGGTGGTCGGGCTGAGCGCCGACAGCAACTGGCGGGAGAGCTGCTGCGGGGTGGGCACGACGCCGGTCGCCGGCGTCTGCGCCTTCTCGCCCTGGTCGCTGAGGCGGTAGTGGACGACGCTGTTGTCATGGCTCGAGTAGAGCCACAGGTCCTTGCCGTTGTGGATCACGTCGGACTCGGCCAGCGAGCCGGTGACCGCCAGCCGGGACTTGTCCTCGCCCTTGAGCCAGACCCGCACGGTGTGCGAGCCGGACACCAGGTCGGTCAGCGAGACGCCACCGCGGCCGGCGATGTTCGGCAGCTCCGGCAGCCCCAGCCGGGCCGTGGAGACCACCGTGCCCGACAGGCCAGGGACCCTCGCCTGGGCGACCTCGGCAAGGAGCTGCTCGGCGCTGCGCGGGGGCAGCGTCGGGGTGGCGCTGTCCGAGCGGGACGCCGACGCGAACGCCAAGCCGCCGGCGACCACCGCCGCCACCGCCAGCGGCACCAGGAAGCGGAGCATCCCCCGACGGGCGGGCAAGAGGTTCATGCCATACCTTCTCTCTGAGACGTGTCGGGGCCCATCCTTCCCGGGCCCCGCTGTGGGGTTGCTGAGACCGGCTGAGAGAGCTCTCAGCAACGGGACCGGGGGGACGCGGTGCGCGTGCTGGTGGTGGAGGACGAGGTCCGGCTGGCGGAGGCACTCCAGGTGGGCCTCCAGGCCGAGGGCTTCACCGCGGACGTGGCCCACGATGGCGAGCAGGGGCTGCACCTGGCGGTCGAGCGCCCCTACGACGCCGTGGTCCTGGACGTGATGCTGCCCAAGCTGAACGGCTACCGGGTGTGCCAGCGCCTGCGGGCCGCCGGCAACTGGGTGCCGGTGCTGATGCTGTCGGCCAAGGACGGCGAGTACGACCAGGCGGAGGGCCTGGACGTGGGCGCCGACGACTACATGGTCAAGCCGTTCTCCTACGTCGTGCTGGTGGCGCGGCTGCGCGCGCTGATCCGCCGGGGCGCGCCGGAGCGGCCCGCGGTGCTGCTGGCCGGCGACCTGCGCCTGGACCCGGCCAGGCACGAGGTGCGCCGGGCCGGCCAGCCGATCGAGCTGACGCCCCGCGAGTTCGCCCTTCTCGAGTACCTGATGCGCCGCCGCGACGAGGTCGTCGGCAAGCAGGCCATCCTCGAGCACGTCTGGGACGCCCACTACGAGGGCGACCCCAACGTCGTCGAAGTCTACGTCGGCTACCTGCGGCGCAAGATCGACACCCCGTTCGGCCGCCACAGCCTGCAGACCGTCCGCGGCGCCGGCTACCGCCTCACCGGCGACGGAGGCTGAGATGCCACCGGCGTGGCGGGTGCCGGCGTGGTGGCGCCGACGCAGCCTGCGGGCGCGGCTCACCATGCTCTCCTGCCTGGTGGTGGCGGCCGGGCTGGCGGCGGGCTCGCTGCTGCTGCTGGCCAGCCTGCAGCGGTCGCTGGTGGCCTCGCTCGACACGGCCGCCAGGCAGCGGGCGCAGGACGTCGCCGCCCTGGTCGACTCCGACCGCCTCCCCGATCCCATCCCGGTGGCCGGCGCGGGCACCGTGCAGGTGCAGGTGGTCGACTCGCGCAGGCGGGTGCTGGCCGCCTCGGTGGGCAGCGACCGCGCCGTGCCGCTGCTGGGCCCCGCCGAGCTGGAGGCCGCTCGCGACCGCCGCCCACGATTCCTGGACGGCAGCCGCATCGGCGAGCGCGACCCGCTGCGGGTGATCGCCTGGCCCGCGGGGACGGCCCGCGACCCGCTGACGGTGATCGCGGCCGTGTCGGTCACCAGCGTCGCCGGCAGCCTCCGGATCGTCGAGGTCGGGTTGCTGGTGGGCGGGCCGCTGCTGCTGGCGCTGTTCGCCGGGATCGCCTGGATCGCCGTCGGCCGCGCGCTTCGGCCGGTCGCCAGCCTGCGCCGCGGTGCCGAGGAGATCACCGGCACCGGCCAGTCCAGGCGGCTGCCGCTGCCGGACGCCCAGGACGAGATCCACCGGCTCGGCGTCACCCTGAACCGCATGCTCGACCGGCTCGAGGAGGCCGGGCGGCGCCAGCGCGGCTTCGTCGCCGACGCCGCCCACGAGCTGCGCAGCCCGCTGACCAGCATGCGGGCCCAGCTCGAGGTCGCCAGCCAGCATCCGGAGCGGGCGGACTGGCGGCGCCTGTCGGAGGGCGTGCTCGCCGACACCCTGCGGCTCGGCCGCATGGTCGAGGACCTGCTGGCGCTCGCGCGGCTGGACGAGCGCCCAGCGGCCACCCAGTCGCGGGAGCTGGAGCTGGGCGAGGTGGCCCGCGAGGTCGCCGGCCGCCTGGCGGAGGCGGGCGCCGAGGTGGCCCTGGACCTGGACGGCGGCGCCCGGGTGCGCGGCGACCGCCAGTCGCTGGACCGGGCCGTCCAGAACCTGCTGGACAATGCCATGCGCCATGCCGCCAGCCGGGTGGAGGTCTCGGTCGCATGCGAGGGTGGTCTGGCCGTCCTGGCGGTTGCCGACGACGGTCCCGGCATCCCCGCGGCCGACCGCGAGCGCGTGTTCGAACGCTTCACCCGCCTGGACGACGCCCGCAGCCGCGAGCACGGCGGCGCCGGCCTGGGGCTGGCGATCGCCCGCGAGATCGTCCGCGCCCACGGCGGCGAGCTCACCGCCGAGGATGGCGCCCCCGGCGCCCGCCTGGTGATGCGCCTGCCCGCGGACTCCCAGCCGGGCATCCCGACCCCGGCATGAGCGGCCACCCCCTCCTACTCGGCGGCGATGGCGGTGAGGACGTCGAGGCGGGCGGCGCGCCGGGCGGGTGCGATCGCGGCGATCACGCCGGCGACCGCGGCCATCGCGACGTAGAGGACGAGCTGCCCGCCGGGCAGGACGACCACGGCGGCGCCGCTCTGCCCGGCGGTGAGCGCCGCGGCCAGCGCGCTGCCGAGGCCGACCCCGAGACCGGTCCCCAGCGCCGCGCCGAGCACCGCGATGATCACCGCCTCGGCGGCCACCATGGCGCGGACCTGCGAGCGGCGCATCCCGATCGCGCGGAGCAGGCCCAGCTCCCTGGTGCGCTCCACCACCGACAGGGCCAGCGTGTTGACGATGCCGAGCAGGGCGATCAGCACCGCCAGCGCCAGCAGGGCGGTGATCAGGTTGAGGATCGCGTCGAAGGTCGCGCCGCTGGAGCGCTTGAAACCGCCCGCGTCCAGCACCTTGGCGCCCGGGTAGGGACCCAGCAGGCCGGCGACGTGGCCCCGCGCCGCCGCCAGGCTCGTGCCGGGGGCGAGCTTGATCATCAGCAGGCTGTCGGCGTGCTGCCCGGTCGCCCGGGAGAAGCTGTCGAGGCCGAGTAGGTAGTCGCCGAAGGTGCCCTTGTTCGCGTAGGTGCCGGCCACCCGGAAGGTGCTCGACCCGGCCTGCCCGAACTGGATGGTGACGCGCTCGCCGAGCCTCCAGTGGTGGGCGTCGGCCGTGGCGGCGGAGACCAGCAGGCCGTCGCCGTCCAGGGCGCCGAGGCTGCCCGAGCGGACGTCGAGGTCGGTGAGCCGGGAGACGGTCGCGCGGTCGACGCCGTCGACCTTCTGGAAGGCGGTCCCGGCGACGGTGGCCTCGGCGACGCGAGCCCGCAGCACCGCGGCGACGCCCGGCTGCGCGGCGACGGCCCGCGCCAGCGCCGGGTCGAGCACCCCGTCCTCCTCGCCCGGCTGCACGTACAGGTCGGCCTTGCTGCCGCGGTCGACCGCCACGTCGGCCGTGTGCTTGACCGATGCGGTCAGCACGGCGGAGGCGGCCACCAGCGCGAGGCCGACCATCAGCGCGGCGGCGGTGGCCGCGGTCCGCTTGGGGTTGCGCATGGCGTTGTCGCGGGCGAGCCGGCCGGCGCGGCCGGGCAGGCGGGACAGCGGCGCGCCGATCACCCAGGCGAGCGGGCGGGCGACCAGGGGGCCGAGCGTGGTCACGCCGAGGAAGCTGGCGAGCGCGCCGCCGCCGACCAGCGCGAGGCTGGCGCCGGTGTGGCCGAGCAGCCCCGCGGCCAGCGCGCCGGCGCCCAGCGCCAGCACGGTCATGCCGGCCGCGAGCCGCCGCGTCGAGAACGGCGCCGGCGTGGGGGCCGCCTCGCGCAGCGCGGCGAGCGGGGCGACGCGGGTGGCCTTGCGCGCGGGAGCGACCGCCGCCACCACGGTGACGGCGACGCCGACCCCCACCGCGATCGCCGCGGCGCCCGCGTGCAGTTGCAGGTCGTCGGTTGGCAGGTCGATGCCGGCGGCGCCGAGCAGTGCGCCCAGCCCCTTGGCGGCCAGCGCGCCGAGCGCCAGGCCGGCCAGCGACGAGCAGGTCCCGACGGCGACCGCCTCGACCAGCACGGAGCGCAGCACCTGCCCCCTACGGGCGCCCAGCGCGCGCAGCAGGGCCAGCTCGCGGGTCCGCTGCGCGACCAGGATCGAGAAGGTGTTCCAGATGATGAAGGAGGCGACGAACAGCGAGATCAGCGCGAAGGCGAGCAGGCCGTTGGTGAGGAAGCCGAGCGCCTGCCTGAGCTGCTCGGCCTGGGCCGCCGCCGCGGAGGCGGCGGTGACCGCCTCGGTCCCGCCGGGCAGCACCGCCGCGACCCGGTCCCGCAGGGTCGCCGCGGCGACACCGGCGACCGCCTTGACGTCGATCTCGTCGAAGCGGCCCTGCTTGCCGAACAGGTGCTGGGCGGTCGCGGTGTCGAATACCGCCAGGCTGAAGGCTCCCGGACCGTCGCTGTCGCCGAACCCGGTGATGCCGCTGATGGTGTACGGCCTGGCCGCGCCGGCGCTGACCACGCGGATGCGGTCGCCCACGTGGAGGCCCTGCGCACGGGCGGTGGCCGCGTCGACCGCGACCTCGCCGGGGCCCGCCGGCGGCCGCCCCTGGCGCAGCTTGTACGCGCCGGCCAGGGCCGGGTCGGCAGGCCAGCTCGCGGCCACGCCGGACCGTCCGTTCAGGACCCGGCCGTCGCGCCCGACCATCCCGGCCCGGTCGGTGACGGCGCCGTCGGCCACGGCCACGCCGGGGACCGAGCGGACCCGGTCCAGCAGGGTCGCGGGGACCGACGGCCGGCGGGAGTCGCCGCCGCCGGCGGGGTTGGCGGCCGCTGCGCCGTGGCGCACGACCACGTCGGTGCCGGCGCTGGCGGTGTCGAACAGCCTGGTCAGGCCGTGCTGGACGGTGGCGGTGAAGATCAGGGTCCCGGCCACGAAGGCCACGCCGAGCGCGGTCGCGCAGGCGCTGAGGAGGAGCCGCACGCGGTGCGCGAGCAGGCTCTTGAGGGTCGCGCGGAGCATCGTCAGCCTCCCAGTCGCTTCATCCGGTCGAGCACGCGCTCGGGGGTGGGGTGGACGAGCTCGCCGACGAGCTGGCCGTCGGCGAGGAAGACGACCCGCTCCGCGTAGCTCGCGGCGATCGGGTCGTGGGTGACCATGACCACGGTCTGGCCCAGCTCCCGCACCGAGCGGCGCAGCAGGTCCAGCAGCTCGGCGCTGGCGCGGGAGTCCAGGTTGCCGGTCGGCTCGTCCGCGAAGACGATCTTCGGCCGGGTGGCCAGCGCGCGGGCGACCGCGACCCGCTGCTGCTGCCCGCCGGACAGCTCGCTCGGCCGGTGGTCCAGGCGCTCGGCGAGCCCGACCGCGTCGATGATCGTCTCCAGCCACGCCCGGTCGGCCTTCCGGCCGGCGATGTCGAGCGGCAGGGTGATGTTGTCGGCGGCGCTCAGCGCGGGCAGCAGGTTGAAGGCCTGGAACACGAACCCGACCCGGTCGCGCCGCAAGGTGGTCAGGCGCTTGTCGCTGAGCTGGCTGATCTCGACGTCGCCGATCCAGACCTGGCCGCCGGTCACGGAGTCCAGGCCGGCGAGGCAGTGCATGAGGGTCGACTTGCCCGAGCCGGAGGGGCCCATGATGGCGGTGAAGGTCGCTCCCGGCAGCTCGACGCTGACGTCGTCGAGCGCGGTGACCGCGCCCGCGCCGCCGCGGTAGACCTTGGTGACGCCGACGGCGCGGGCCGCCGGCCGCGAGGCGGCGGGCTCGATGGCCGCGGCGGAGACGGCTTGCTGTGGCATTGCATCGCTCCTGTGGAGGCGTTCAGCTCGGGAGCAACGCTATGGGCCGGGGCCCGCGCCGTCGTCGACCGCGCGATCGGTCTTCGAGATGCATCCCTGGATCGAGGCGGGCGCCGCCTCCATCCTGAGATGGAGGGGGATCCTCGGCGCGGCGTCGCCCGTCAGGCGGGCGATCCGGGGCGGATCAGGCCCGCCTCGTAGGCGAGCACCACCAGCTGCACCCGGTCACGGAGGCCCAGCTTGGTGAGCAGGTGGTGCACATGGGTCTTCACGGTGGTCTCGGTGACCACCAGCTCGGTGGCCACCTCGGCGTTGGACAGGCCGCGCGCGACCAATCGCAACACGGCCAGCTCCCGATCGGTGAGCCCCTCCAGACTGGCCGGCGCGGTTGGCGCCTCCCCCGGTCGGCTCGACGGCAGGCGCTGGGCGAAGCGGTCGAGCAGGCGCCGCGTCACCGCCGGCGCCACCACCGCCTCGCCGGCGGCCACCACCCGGATGGCGGCGGTCAGCTCGGCCGCCGGCACGTCCTTGAGCAGGAACCCGCTGGCGCCGGCGCGGAGCGCCTCGACCACGTACTCGTCGAGGTTGAAGGTTGTCAGGATCAGCACCCGGACGCCGTCATCGCGCGCCAGCTCACGGGTCGCCAGCACCCCGTCCATGATCGGCATGCGGATGTCCATCAGCACGACGTCCGGTCGCTCGCGCCGTGCCAGGCGCACCGCCGACTCCCCGTCCCCCGCCTCGCCGACCACCTCGATGTCCGGCTCAGCCTCCAGGATCATCCGGAAGCCGGTGCGCAGCAGCGGCTGGTCGTCGGCGAGCAGGACCCGGATCGTCACGCCGGCGTGTCCTCCAGCGGCAGCCGCGCGCGGACCTCGTACCCCCCGCCCGGCCTGGGGCCGGCCGCCAGCTCGCCGCCGAACAGCTCCACCCGCTCCCGCATGCCGACCAGGCCGTGGCCCGACCCGGGCACCGGTCGGCCGTCGAAGCGGGCGGAGCCGCCGCGCCCGTCGTCGGAGACCGTCAGCTCCAGGTCGCGCGGGTGGTAGCGCAGGACCACCTCGGCGCGCGCCGGGCCGGCGTGCCTGAGCGCGTTGGTGAGCGCCTCCTGCACGATCCGGAAGGCGGACAGGTCCACGGCGGCCTCCAGCGGGCGCTCGTCGCCCTCGACGCGCAGGCTCACTGGAAGGCCCGCCGCGTGGAGCTGCTCGACCAGCTCGCCGAGGTGCGCCAGCCCGGGCTGCGGCCCGAACAGCCCGTCGCCCTCCGCCTCCCCGTCGCCGGACGGCTCCCCGGCGCGGAGGACGCCGAGCAGGCGCCGCATCTCGTCGAGCGCCTCGCGGCCGGTCCGCTCGATCGAGACGACCACGCCACGTGCGCGCTCGACGTCGCGGTCGAGGATCCGCTGCGCCGCCTGGGCCTGCACGACCACCACGCTGAGGTTGTGCGCGACCACGTCGTGCAGCTCGCGCGCGATGCGCAGGCGCTCCTCCGCGGCGGCCCGGGCCGCCTCCAGGTCGCGCTCGCGCTCCAGCCGCGCGGTCCGCTCGGCCAGGTCGGCGACGCCGGCGCGGCGGTTGCGCATCACCTCACCGACCAGCCATGCGCCCGCGCCGGCAACCAGCAGCGCGAGCGAGTTCCCGCGATCCCAGCCACTGGAGACGGGCAGCGCCAGGACGATCAGCGCGACGCCCGCGCAGGCCGCGGCGATCAGCCGCACCCTGCGGCTGCCGTACAGCGCGACGCTGTAGGGCGCCACCAGCTCGGCGGCGAAATTCGCGCCGGGCGCGATCCCCAGGGCGATGACGCCGATCTGGAGACCGGCCACCGCCGCCAGCGACGTCCCCGGCAGGCGGCGGCGGATGAACAGCGCCGGCACCAGGGCGGCCAGCAGCACAAGGCCCAATGTCGGCACGTTGGCGCCACGACCGCGGTCGCCGAGCGCGCTCGACACCGAGAGCAGCCCCAGGCCGAGCGCGAGCAGCCCGTCCGCCAGCAGCGGCGGGAGCGGCCGGGCCCATCCCGGCCGGCGCCAGCGCCCGACCGCGCCTGTGCTCCTGGTCATCCTCGCCCCTCGTCGCCCGCCATGATCCACCACCCGGCGACCAGCGTCACCGTCCGGGTCGACCCGCCGAGCCGCCGCCCGCTAGCCCTCGCGCCCGCGTCGCAGCGCGCGCAGCAGCTCCCTGATGGTCCCGCCGACCACCCCGGCCGCCATCACCCCACCCGGGAGCGCCCAGAACAGCTCGTAGGCCAGCACCAGCGCGGCCGGCCGGTCGGGGCGCGCCAGCGCGTAGACCGCGAACGCGACCCCGGCCGCCAGGCCGGTCAGGAAGAGCCAGTCGCGGTGCAGCGGCCGGTCGAATACCCAGAACGCCCGGGGACGCTCCCGGGCCGGAGGATCAGCCATCGCGCATCGTGCCGATCCTATCTCAGGCTCAAGCTCAGCCTGAGACCTGTCCCTTCCGCCCTCCCCACACAAGTTGACAGATGATTCAGTCTTCATCCGGGAGCGGCGGGTGATGACCGCTGCCAGGCGCTGGCCCGCCGCACCGCCCAGGCGATCCCGCGCGCCTCCGGCGCGCAGCCCTGACGCCGCGACCAGAGGCGTAACGACGGCGCGGGATCAGCGCGTCCGCGCGGCGGCGGGCAACGGCTTCGGCGGGGTCTGGCGGCGCACCCAGCGGCCGGCGGCCATCACCGCGGTGACCTCGAGGTCGTCGTCGAGCACCACCAGGTCGGCCGCCTTGCCCGGCTCGATCGAGCCGGCCCGCTCCCCGATGCCGATCGCCCTGGCCGGCGTGGACGAGGCGGCGGTGACCGCGTCCCGCATCGGGATGCCGACCTCCTGGACGGCGCGGCGCAGGGCCGCGTCCATCGTGAGGGTGGAGCCGGCGATGGTCCGCCCGTCCACCAGCCGCGCGACGCCGCCGCGCACCCGCAGCGGCACCCGCCCGAATTGGTAGTCGCCGTCGGCCATGCCGGCGGCGGCGATGGCGTCGGTGACCAGCGCGACCCGTTCGGCGCCGGCCGCCTGGAAGACCAGCCGGACGACCTCCGGCCGCAGGTGGACGCCGTCGTTGACCAGCTCGCAGATGACCTCGCCGCGGCTCAGCGCCGCGCCGACCGTGCCGAGGTCGCGGTGGTGGAGGCCGGGCATGGCGTTGAACAGGTGGGTGCTGACGCGCACGCCGGCCTCGATGGCGGCGGTCGCCGCCTCGTAGCCGGCTTGGGTGTGGCCGACGGCGGGCACGGCGCCGGACCGGGCGATCTGCCGGACGAGGTCCAGGCCGCCGGGAAGCTCCGGCGCGATCGTGACCATCCTGGCCCAGCCGCCGCACGCCTCCAGCAGACGCCTCATGACCGCCGGGTCCGGGTCGCGGATGGCGTCGGGGTCCTGGGCGCCGCTGCGCTCGCGGCTGATGAACGGGCCCTCGAGGTGAATGCCGGCCAGCGCCGGCGCCAGCGGCCCGGCGGCGGCGCCGGCCACCACCGCGGCGCTCCGCAGCATGCTGCCGAGCGGAGCGGTGGCGATGCTGGCGAGCATGCTGGTGGTGCCCTTGCCGAGGTGGAAGCGCACCGCCTGGTCCACTTCCTCCGGGTCGAGGCTGGCCAGCCAGGCGCCGCCGCCGCCGTGGACGTGCATGTCGACGAAGCCCGGCACCAGCCAGGCGCCGCTCAGGTCCTGGACGGGCGCGCCGTCGGCCGCGGGCAGGCCCTGCCCGAGCGCCGCGATCAGGCCACCCTGGACCGCCACCCAGCCGGAGCGCAGCGTGCCCGCCGGCGTCACCACGCGCGCTCCGGCAAGGACCACGCGGCCGTCTCCCGAGCGAGGCTCCCCGTCGTGCGCGCGCATGCTCGAACCTCGCTCTCGCGGGGCACCGCGGACACCCCGATGTGGTCATGTGGCCTAGGCCACTTTCATCAAACCACACGAGCCGATCGCGTGTCGAGGACCCGCCGGCCGGCGCTGGCCACGCTGGCTCCGGGCGCCCGGTAAGGTAGTGCCCAGCCCGCACGCGACGACCTGCCCAGACCACCCCCGACGCGAGGGGAGCCAGCATCAGCGAATCCCGCTACCCCGGCTGGGGGCTGCCCGACCGGCCGGAGCCGCCCGACCCGGCGTCCGACCCCACCGCCCCGCTCCCCACGCAGCCGGCCGCCCGCCCATCGTCCCAGCCCGACTCGGTGTGGGCGCGACCGGGCTCGGACGCCACGCGCGAAGCAGCGCCGGCCGGCACTGCCCGCGGTCCGGAGCGCCTGGCCGACGGGCCCGTGCCGGCCGCCGGCGAGGCGACCACCTGGGGATCGCAGGCCGGCTGGAGCTTGCCGGAGGGCTGGGGGGTGGAGCAGCCCGCGCCGGGCGGCCAGCCCGGCTGGGGGCAGCCCGGCTGGGGGCAGCGCATCGGCGCCACCGGGCAGCCCACCCAGACTTGGGGACCGCCCCCGCCCCCGGCGGCGAGCCGGCCGTCACGGCGGACGCCGCTGCTGGTGGGTGCGGGCGCGGCGGGACCCCGGGTGGCGGGAGCGGTGGGGTCGCCGGCTCGCTGCGCCTGCCCGACCAGGTCGGCGGGCTGCCTCGCATCCCACTGGGCGACCCCTCGCTGCTGGGCGGCCAGCAGGGCCTGCTCGATCTGATGGCAGGGAGCGGCGCGCTCGACGGCTACGGCCTCGGGGCGTACGGCCCGGACCCGAACGACCCACGGTTCGTGCTGCTGGTGGTGCGGGCCAAGGAGGCCTCGTCGGCCGGCCCGATCGCCGGCACGATGGTCGACGCCATCCGCAACAGCCTCGGCGACCTCTCCGAACCGCAGGCGTTCACCCGCAATGGCGTGCGCTACGAGTGCGCCAACGCCTCGCTCGGCAGCCTCTGCTCGTTCCAGGACGGCGCCACCGTCGGACTCGGCTTCAGCCGCGACACCGACCTCCAGCGGTTGAGCCGGCTCACCGACGAAGCCCGCCGCGGCGTCCGCGGCTAGCGGCCAGGCTCACGGGGCCAGGGCGTCCAGGGCGGCCTCGGCGCGATGGAGGGCCTGGTCGGGGTCGGCGTCGGGGGAGCCGCCCGGCGCGCTCCAGCGCCGAGCGCACGCCACCGCCGAGGATCAGCGGCGGGTGCGGGCGCTGGACAGGCTTGGCACTCCGATCCCGATCAGCAAGCCCCGTCCCATCTCGTCCGTCCGGTACCGGCGGAAGGCTACGTGAGCGGGAACGGCGGTTGCCACCACGGCGGGTCGGCGCGGACCTCGATCTGGTCGACCCACTTCACCCACCAGAAGCCCCGCCGGCCCGGGGCGACGATCCTGGCGGGGAAGCCGTGGCCCGGGGCGAGCGGCTGGCCGCCGACGCGCGTGGCCACCAGGAGGCGCCGACGCTCCCCCAGCGGGAACCGCCGCCCGTAGCCGGTGGTCGAGGTGACCACCACGCTCCCCCGCCTGGCGGCCCCTTGGAGTTCCCTGGTTCCCTCGGCTGGCAGCAGGCGGTCCAGCCAGGCGCCCTCCCAGTCCTGCTCGGCGTACCAGCCGCCGGTGCAGTCGACGGTGGCCCGCAGCCGGTCCGAGAAGGCGGCCAGCTCGGCGTAGGACCAGTCGCGCACCCGCCCGCCTGCGCGCACCCGCAGCCGCCAGCCCTCGACCTCCAGCTGGGGCACGGGGTCGTCGAGCCACTGCGTCACCGGCATGGCCGCCGGGTCCAGGGAGCCGGTGGCGTACGACCCGGTGAAGCGGCGCCGGCCGCCCGGCAGGCCGG